>Ga0247742_10000127_pt1 | contig 65398 bp, 53 predicted proteins | sample UWRJL208509C2_FD_180944 | JGI IMG/M metagenome (GOLD analysis project Ga0247742, IMG submission 180944) | Plant litter microbial communities from Arlington Agricultural Research Station in Wisconsin, United States - UWRJ-L208-509C-2 | ecosystem: Environmental > Terrestrial > Plant litter >...
CCCGAGTCCAGGTCCGCCTGGATGATCGGGCGCAGGAAATTGACCGGCACGGCCGGGCCGGTCTTGGAATTCGAGGTAGGGTCGACAGTGGGCTTGCTCATAGGATCCTTGAACGTACAAGTGCGCGGCCGGACGAAGGGCCAGACAAAACAAAGCCGCTATCATAGCCGATGCCGTCAAGCGGCTGACAGCGGCAGGCCCCAAATCGGGTGTGTTTAATGCACCTGTTTTGAAAAACAGCCTCGAAATTCGCGCCTGTCACGCTAAACTGCGCTCCTTGGCCGTCACTGGCCGGACCGGTTGAGGGCTTCGCGCCCCGAAACCCACGAATTCCCAGATAGAGTACTCATCATGTCCAAAGTCAAACTGACCACCAACCATGGCGACATCGTCCTGGAACTGAACGCCGAGAAGGCCCCGCTGACCGTGGCCAACTTCATCGAGTACGTTAACGCCGGCCACTACGAAAACACCGTTTTCCACCGTGTGATCAGCAACTTCATGATCCAGGGCGGCGGTTTCGAGCCAGGCATGAAAGAAAAGAAAGACAAGCGCCCAAGCATCCAGAACGAAGCTGACAATGGCCTGCCGAACGTCAAGTACAGCGTCGCCATGGCCCGCACCATGGAGCCGCATTCGGCGTCCGCGCAGTTCTTCATCAACGTCGCCGACAACAGCTTCCTCAACCACAGTGGCAAGACCACCCAGGGTTGGGGCTATGCAGTGTTCGGCAACGTGGTCGAAGGCACTGAAGTGGTCGACAAGATCAAAGGCGTGAGCACCACGTCCAAGTCGGGCCACCAGGATGTTCCTGCAGAAGACGTGATCATCGAGAAAGCCGAGATCATTGAGTGATACTGCTGATTTCAGATTTGCATCTGGAAGAGGAGCGCCCGGACATCACCCGGGCGTTTCTGGATCTGCTCGCCGGACGCGCCCGCGACGCGCAAGCCTTGTACATCCTCGGCGACTTTTTCGAAGCGTGGATTGGCGACGACGCCATGACGCCCTTTCAGCGCTCCATCTGCCAGGCCCTGCGCGCCTTGAGCGACAGCGGTACGGCGATTTTTCTGATGCACGGCAATCGTGACTTCATGCTCGGCCAAGCCTTTTGCAAACAGGCCGGCTGCACGTTGTTGAAGGACCCGAGTGTCGTGCAGTTGCAAGGCGAGCCGGTGCTGTTGATGCACGGCGACAGCCTGTGCACCCGCGACGAAGCCTATATGAAGCTGCGTCGGTACCTGCGCAACCCCATCACGTTGTTCATCCTGCGCCACCTGCCGCTGCGCACCCGCCACAAACTGGCGCGCAAGCTGCGCAGCGAAAGCCGCGCGCAGACCCGGATGAAAGCCAACGACATCGTCGACGTCACCCCCGAGGAAATTCCGCGGATCATGCAGGAATACGGGGTGAAAACTCTGATCCACGGCCACACCCACCGCCCGGCCATCCACAAGCTGCAGATTGGCGACCAGGCGGCCAAGCGGATCGTGCTGGGGGATTGGGACCGCCAGGGCTGGGCGTTGCAGGTGGATGAGCAAGGGTTTGCGCTGGCACCGTTTGATTTTGCCCCGCCGTTGGGGTTGGCGCATACACCCCAGACTTGACGTACGGTCGAAAGATCCTACCTCAATGCCCGCCAGAAGCCGCCGGCCCGGCCTTCGCTGTAAACGGCGGCTTGGCCAGCCACACTATCAAAATCAGGCCCATGAACATCCATCCCAACAAGGTGAAGTAGTCCACCGTAGACATGATGTACGCCTGGCTCACCACCACCTGATCCAACTGCGTATACGCCTTGGCCCCTGCCCCGCCGAGTTGTGCCAGTGCTTCGCGGGTCGCCGGTTCGTAAGTGTTGATGCTTTCCGTCAGGTAGGCGTGGTGCTGGTCGGCGCGGCGGATCCAGATCCAGGTGGTCAGCGACGCGGCGAAGCTGCCGCCCAGGGTCCGCAGGAAGGTCGCCAGGCCCGAGCCGTCGGCAATCTGGCTGGGCGGCAAATCCGACAACAGAATGGTCAAGGTCGGCATGAAGAACAGCGCCACGCCGATGCCCATGAACAACTGCACCAGGGCGATGTGCTGGAAGTCGACTTCATTGGTGAACCCGGCGCGCATGAAGCAACTCAAGCCGATCGCCAGGAACGCCAGCCCCGCCAATAACCGCATGTCGAACTTCGGCGCGTACTTACCGACAAACGGCGACAGCAGCACCGGCAAAATCCCCAGTGGCGCCACGGCAAACCCGGCCCAAGTCGCGGTGTAGCCCAGCCGCGTTTGCAACCACTGCGGCAGGATCAGGTTGATCCCGAAGAACCCGGCATAACCGAGGATCAGCACGATGGTGCCGTAGCGAAAGTTGCGGTAGGCGAACAGCCGCAGGTTGACCACCGGGTGCTCGTCGGTCATTTCCCAAATGATAAAGAACGCCAGGGCGATTACCGAGATCACGGTGCCGATAATGATGAAGTTGGATTCGAACCAGTCGGCATCGTTGCCCTTGTCGAGGACGATTTGCAGGGCGCCGACGCCAATGATCAGTGCGATCAACCCGATGTAATCCATCGGCTGCCGGCTAGTGACCACCGGGCGTTTTTTCATTTGCTGGGTCACGACGAACGCGGCGAACAAGCCGATCGGCACGTTAATGAAGAAAATCCACGGCCAGCTGTAACTGTCGGTGATCCAGCCACCGAGGATCGGCCCGGCGATGGGCGCCACCACCGTGACCATCGCCAGCAGCGCCAGGGCCATCCCCCGTTTCGCCGGGGGGTACACCGCAATCAACAGGGTTTGCGTCATCGGATAAAGCGGCCCAGCCACCACCCCTTGCAGCACACGGAAACCCACCAGTTCTGGCATCGAGGTGGAAATCCCGCAGAGAAACGAGGCGATCACGAACAACAGCGTCGCCCAGATAAACAGCTTCACCTCACCGAAGCGGCGGCTGAGCCAACCGGTCAGCGGCAGCGCAATGGCGTTACTCACCGCGAACGAGGTGATGACCCAGGTGCCCTGCTCCGAACTCACCCCCAGGTTGCCGGAAATGGTCGGCAAGGCCACGTTGGCGATGGTGGTGTCGAGCACTTGCATGAACGTCGCCAACGACAGCCCGATGGTACTGAGCAGCAGGCTGGGCGGCGTGAAAGAAGCGTTATTGCTCATCGCGAATCCTTTGAAACCTGATCGGTGTGAGAGCGGATTGGCGAATCAGCGTTGCGCGGTCTTGCTGACCGCGGCGCTGTTGTCGTGGATCAACTGGGCGATCATCGCGTCGGCTTCGGCCAACTGCCGTTCATAGACGTTGGTGCTGAACGAGGCTTTTTGCGGTGGCTGTTGCGCCAGCACCGGGCCGCTCTGGTCGTGCAGGTTGACGTCGACCACCGTCGACAGGCCGACCCGCAGCGGGTGCTTGGCCAGGTCATCGGCGTTGATGTGCACCCGCACCGGGACGCGCTGGACGATCTTGATCCAGTTACCGGTGGCGTTCTGGGCGGGGAGCAAGGCAAACGCGCTGCCCGTACCGGCGCCGAGGCTGTCGATGGTGCCGCTGAATTTAACGTCGCTGCCGTACAGGTCGGTCTCGATGTCCACCGGTTGGCCGATGCGCATGTCGCTGAGTTGGGTTTCCTTGAAGTTGGCGTCGATCCACAGTTGATCCAGCGGGATCACCGCCATCAACGCGGTGCCCGGCTGGACCCGCTGACCGAGTTGCACGGTGCGCTTGGCCACGTAACCCGTGACCGGCGCAATCAGGGTGCTGCGGGCGTTGGTCAGGTAGGCCTGGCGCAGATTGGCGGCGGCGGCCATCACATCCGGGTGCGACGAGACCACGGTGTCGTCGACCAGGGCACTGGTGGTTTTCAGTTGCTGCTTGGCATTGGCCAGGGCGTTTTGCGCCGAGGTCAGGTCATCCCGGGCGTGGGACAGCTCTTCCTGGGAAATCGCCCCGCCGGCAGCGAGGTTTTTCCGTCGATTGAAGTTGTCCTGGGCCTTCTGCACTTCGGCTTGCTGGGCATTGACCTGAGCTTTCATACCATCAACGTTGCTGTACAGGCCGCGCACTTGGCGCACGGTCCGCGCCAGGTTGGCCTGGGCACTTTGCAGGCCGACTTCGGCGTCGTTCGGGTCGAAATTCACCAGCACCTGGCCTTCATGGACCAGGTCGCCGTCGTCGGCGCCAATGCTGACCACGGTGCCGGTGACCAGCGGGGTGATTTCCACCACGTTGCCGTTGACGTAGGCGTCGTCGGTGCTTTCGCTCCAGCGCCCGTACATCTCGTGGTAAGCCCAGACGCCCGCGCCGCCGAGCACGACGACCACGGCGAGGATCAACAACATGATTTTGCGTTTGCCGGACTTGGGTTTGTCCGCAGGGTTTTCAGCGGTGGGGGTGGTTTCGGCGGTGGCCATGACAAGTACCTTGAATTAATGAGTCAGCGTGGCGGGCGCTGGGGCGGGAGCCGCGGCGAGGGTGTCGGCAGAGAATCCGCCACCCAGGGCCTGCATCAGTTGGATCGACAGGTCGATCTGCTCGGCATTCAGGTTGGCCAGCTCACGCTGGGCCTGGAGCAACTGCTGCTCGATGCTGAGCACGTCCAGGTAGTTGCCGATCCCTGAGCCATAACGCTGGACCACGGTGTTGTAAGAGTCCTGGGCAATTTCGGTGGCGTGCTGCTGGGCACCGATCTGCCGGCCGATATCGCGCAACTGGTTAAGGGTGTCGCTGACATCGCCCAACGCTTTCACCAGGCTTTTGTTGTACTGCGCCACGGCGAGGTCGTAATCGGCGTCGCGGGCATCGAGGTCAGCGCGCAAGCGGCCACCGTCGAAGATCGGCACCGAGATCGTCGGCGCGATGTTGAAGAAGCGGCTGGCGGACCCGAACATTGCATCGCCCAACAAGGACTCCGCACCGGCGGCGGCGCTAAGGTTCAAGTTGGGGTAGAAGCGGGTCTTGCTGGCATCGATGTTCTTGCTCGCGGCCTCGACCCGCCAACGGGCGGCCACCAGGTCGGGACGGCGACCGAGCAACTCGGCAGGCAGCACCGACGGCAGGGCCACGGCACTGGCCTTGAGCACGTTCGGGCGGGCAATCTCGTTGCCGCGATCCGGACCTTTGCCGAGCAGCACCGCCAGTGCGATCTTGGCGCTGTGCAGGCGTTTTTCCGCGTCGATCAAACTGGCTTCGGCGCTGGCTTCCAGGCTTTCGGTTTGCTGGAACTGGTACTGGCTGTCGATCCCGGAACTCAGGCGCCGCTGGCTCAGGTCGAGCATCTGCCGAGTGCGCTTGAGGTCTTGCTCGGCGATGTCATGAACAATGTGCGCCTGCCCGAGATCGCTGTAGGCCCGGGCGACGTCAGCGGCGAGGGTCAATTGCGCGGACTGTTGATCGACTTCCGCGGCACGGGCCTCGCCCAACGCCGCTTCCCAAGCGGCACGCTGGCCGCCCCACAGGTCGAAGTTGTAATTGAACGTGGCGCTAGCGCTGCGCAGGGTCGAGTAACGGCCGCCCTGCCCGCTCGGGTCTTGATCCCGGGCCAAGCGCGAACGGCTGATGCCGGCGCTGGCATCGAGGGTCGGCATGCGCTCGGCGTCGGCGGCATACGCGGCGGCGCTGGCCTGGTGGGTGCGCGCATCGGCGATCTGCATGTCCGGGCTGTCTTTCAGTGCTTCGCGGATCAGGCCGTCGAGTTGCGGATCGCCGAGGCTTTTCCACCAGTCGCTGGCGGGCCAGGCGGCAGGCGACAAGGTCACGCCGCCAAGGGATTGCCCGGCTTGCAGGGTTTTCGCATTGAGGCTGACACCTTCGGTGTTCAGGCCACTGTAATTGGCGCAACCGGCCAGGCTCATGGCCAACAGCACCAGGCCCAGGCGTGCACGCAAGGGTTTACCACTCATTTGTCACCTACCCGCAGCACGGTGATCGGGTCACCGGCGGCCAGCAAAATTTTCTTCAGAATGTTTTCCAGGGTTTGCAGCTCTTCACGAGTGATCGCGCCGGCCAACTCGTTCATCGCCTCGGCGCCGATGTGCGGCAAGCGGTCGGTCAGCGACTGGCCGCCCTCGGTGAGTACCAGGCGAACCTGGCGGCGATCGTGCTCGGAGCGCTGGCGGGCGAGAAAGCCTTTCTGCTCCAGGCGATCGAGCATGCGGGTCATCGAACCGCTGTCCAGGGACAGGTGGCGGCACAGTTCCGCCGGGGTATCGACGCCGAACTGGGCCATGATGATCAGCACCTTGAACTGCGCGGCGGTGATGCCATGGGGTTCCATGTGGGTGTCGATGATCTTGTCTTTAAGCAACGCCGCCCGGCCGAGCAACAGGCCGAGGTGGCAATCGTGGAAATCTTCGGGCGTGAAATGGATCATTTGACACCTATTAACTGCCTAGGCAGGGAATGTATGTCGAGATATTACTGCTTAGGCAGCGAATGGCCAAGCATTAGTTAGGAAGCTTTGTATTTGGACTGACGAATGGCAGCGCGCGCGCATCAAGATCGTTGCCACGCAGAGCGTGGAAACGATCAGTGAACGATCAGCTCAGTGGCGAGGGGCGGGTCTAGAAATCGCGCTTGTAGAAAATATCCAGCGAACTGGCTACGCCGCTGGCCGCTTCGAGGTAGACCTTCTTGCTCAGCTTGTAGCGCAGGGCGATGGTGTTGGCCGGTTCGAATACGCCGACGCCGTAGCGCAGGCTGAGTTTTTCCGAGAGGTTGCCGCTGGCGACGACGCTGGTGGTGTTGCCGCTGCCTTGGGTGTCGAGCTGGAAATCCTGGATACCAAGGTTTTTCGCCAAGCCGCTGGTGACCCCAGAACTGCCCATCAGCCCCAAGCCCAACGCCGCTTGGGCGAGCATGTTGTTGTCCTCGCCATTGCTGCTCAGGGGACGGCCGAGTACCAGGTAGGACAGCGCCTGTTCCTGGCTCATGGCCGGTTCGGAGAAAATCTGCGTGGTCGGTTGTTCGGCGCTGCCACTCAGGCGGATGCCGGCGATGATGTCGTCGGTCTGGCGAATCGCCTCGATGTCGAGGTACGGCTGATCGATCGGGCCGGCGAACAACAACCGCGCACGGCGCACCGTCAGGCGTTGGCCATAGGCGCGGTAACGCCCGTCGTTGAGCCACAGCTCGCCACGGGTGTCCATGTTGTCACCGATGTGCACCTGGCCTTGCAGGTTGGCGGTCAGGCCGAAGCCGGCAAAGCTGAGCTTGTCTTGGCCGACGATCACATCGACGTCCATCGCCATGGCCATCGGCGTTTTGCCCTCCTCAGTCTGATGGCCGACGATTACCGTGTCGTCCGAGACCTTCACCGTCGACGGCGGCAGTTCGCGGATTTTGATTTCGCCCTTGGGCACCGACACTTTGCCGGCAATCGCCAGTTTGTCGTCCTTCATGGAAATCTTCAGGTCCGGGGCCATTTCCAGGTCGGCGTAAGGCTCCACGGTGACCGGCAGTTGCGAACCCTTGAGCGCGAGGTCGACCACCAGGGCCTGACCCCAGGCGATGTTGCCGCTCAGGCTGCCCTGCCCGGCCTTGCCGCTTTTCCAGTCGCCGTTGAGCTGCACGGTTTCGCCGGCGATCAGCGCTTGCACCTTCAAGGCTTCGAGGCTGATCGGCAGTTCCGGCCCGGAGACTTCACCATCGCTGAGCAGCAGATTGCCGTTGACCAGCGGCGCCATCAGCCCGCCGGACAAAGTGCCGCTGCCGTTCAAGCGACCACTGAGTTTTTCCACCATCGGCAAAAACGGTCGCGCCACGGACAGGTCGAGGCCACTCAAGCGGAACGAGCCGGTCAGCGGCTTGTTCGCCGGCAGCGGGTTGATCTGCGCCTGCACCATCAGCTCGCCGAGTTTGCCGCCGACGAAATTAAGGTCGGTGTCGATGCGTTTTGGCGTGAGCTTGCTGGTGAGTTTCAGGGTCTGGTAGGGGAGATCCAGCCACTGATCTTTCTCTTTCATGCGCAAGGTGCCGCCGCTGGCATCCACGGTGATCTGGCCATTCGGGCCGCTGGCCGGCAGGTCCAGTTGCAGGTCGGCATTGAGTTTGCCCTGCCAGGCGAGGTCTTTCGGCAACCACTGAGCCAGGCTGTCGATGGGAAATTGCTTGAGGTGATAACGCAGCTTGGGTTCAGGCATCAGCCGTTGGTCTTCACCGCACAAACTGGCCGGGCCGGACAGCCAGCAATGGGCGCCGAAATTGATTTTTCCGTCCGCCAGGCGTTCAAGTTTCGCCGGGGCTTGCAGCTTCCAGTCCTGGCCACCCGCCTGAATATCACCGCTGGCCAGGCGCCCGCGCCAGTTGCCTTTATCCAGCCCGCCGTCGAGCCCCAAGGCCAATTTCAGTTTGGGTCCGAGCAGATCGAGGCTGAGTTTCTGATTTTTGATATCGCCCTGGCCGCTGGCGGTGAGGGTACCGAGGGCGGTTTCACCGACCTGGATGCCGCTGCCCTTGAGGTCGAATTTGCCCCGTTGGGCGCCGTCGAGGGTGGCATCCAGATTGAGGCTTTGCAGGCGATTGTCGTTGAACGCCAGTTGCGTACCTTGCAAGCCGAGCTTGCCTTGCGGTGCCTTGAACGTGCCGGCGACGTCCACGCGACCCGTGAGCTGCCCGCGCAGTTGCGGCCAGAGTTGGGCCAGGCGCGTGAGCTTGATGTCGATCTGCCCGGCGAGTTTCTGTTGCAGGCTGCCCTGGCCGCTGATGCTGTTGTCGCCCAAGCGGATTTGCAGGGCGTTGAGGTTCCACCGTTCGCCCGCGCCGTCGGCCTTGGCTTGCAGCAGCGCCGGTTGACCGCGCAACTTGCCTTTCAGGTCCAGATCGGCGCTCAGGCTGAGCTGCTCATTTTTCAGCTCACCTTGGCTGCGCAGCGGTCCGGCCAGAGTCCCGGGCAATTCGGCGACCCAGTACGCCGGGTTGATCGCCGACAAATCCAGCGCCGCGTCCCAGGCAATGCCGTCGGCGAATTGCAGGTTCAAGTGCCCTTGGGCCTTGCCCTGCCCGGCGGTCAACTCCAGCTGTGGCAGGTAAATGTTCGCCAGGTCGCCGCTGAACGGACTGCTCAGCGTAAACGCTCCCGCCGGACCGTCCAGCGCCGCGTCGAAGTGACCGAGGTATTTCCCATCGGTGTAGGAGACTTCACCGTTGAAAGTGCGAATCGTCACCTCCGGCTTGTCAATCAGCGGGTACAGGCGATGCCAGGGGAAGTCCCGCCAGGCGAGAGTCGCTTCGGCGCTGAAGCCTTTGCTCCAGTCCAGTGAGCCCTTGAGCTTGAGGCTTTGCTTGTCGTTGGCCGTCAAGTCGAGGCCGGCGATCTGCGCGCCGTCGGCGTCGACTTTGCCCTGCAACAGCAACGCCACCGGGTCTTGTTCGGCGGGCAAGTTGGCTTTGCCGAGCAATTGATAGCCGTTTTTCAGGTCGCCTTCGCCCGTGAGCTCAAGCTGATTGAGTTGCAAGGTGTCCGGCAAATCGGCGCTGGGCTTGAAGCCGTCGGCGGTGATCCGTACCTTGGCCGGCAGATTATCCGCCAGGGGTTGCAGTTCGCCGGTCAGTTGCCCGTTCAGGTAACCGCTGCTGTCGGCCTTGAGGTTGAGGGTCTTGAGCAAGTCGCCCTCGACCTTCAGCGCTAGCGCCCAAGGGCCGTCACCCGGTGCCGGCAAACTCAGCGCACCTTCGGCGGTCAACGGCCAGTTGCCGCTGGGTTGCAGCAGGCCTTTGAGGTTCAGGCTCAGTTCGTCCCGTTGCAGGTGCACCGAATCGATCTGCAAACCTTCGGCGGTCCAATGCGCCGCCAGTTGCAGGCCCTTGAGCTCTTCGCTGCCATTGACCAGCAGGCTGCCGATTTGCACGTCGCCCAGCTCGATGGCCAGGGGCAGCTTCAAGTCCGGCAGGCTGATCGGGCCGCTGCTCGGCTCTTCATTGGTCGGCGGAAATTGCAGGCTGACTTGATCGGTTTTCAGTTGATCGATGCACAAGGTCATGCGCACCAGGCACGACGGCGACCAGGCAAAAATCGGCCGGCTCAGCTCGACCCGGCTGCTGCCTTGCTGCCATAACAGATGATCAGCGCTCCACTGCCCGCCCAGACGGCCCTGGAAATTCTCCACGGTCAAACCCGGCACGAAGCCTAGCGCCCAGCGACTGCCCGAAGCCGTGCCGAGCACCGTGGCCAGGCTCAATACCATCAACAGCAACAGCGCGAGGACGGTCAGCAGCGTTACTTTCACACCACGCTTCACAGCTCAGGCCCCATGGAAAAGTGCAAGCGAATGCCGCCATCGTCGTCCATCGCGTGGGCGAGATCGAGGCGGATCGGGCCGACCGGCGAGACCCAGCGCACGCCAATGCCGACGCCAGTCTTGAGGTTCGGCAATTCGAGTTTATTGAACGAGTTGCCCTGGTCGATGAACGTCGCAATCCGCCATTTTTCGGCGATGGAATACTGGTACTCGACGCTGCCGGCGACCATGTAGCGGCCACCGATGCGGTCGCCGTCGGAGTTTTCCGGGGACAAGCTCTGGTAGTCGTAGCCCCGCACGCTCTGGTCGCCACCGGCAAAGAAACGCAGGGACGGCGGAATCGACTTGTAACCATTGGTGGCACTGCCGCCGACCTGCACCCGCCCAAGCAAGCGGTGCTTGTCGAATACCGTGGTCAGGCCTTTGACCAGCGCGGTGCCGTACACCAGATTGTTGTCCGAGCCGAGGCCTTCCTTGGCCACTTTGCTTTCAAAGGTCAGCCGATAGCCGTTGTGCGGGTCGATGCGATTGTCGCTTTGCAGGTAGGAATAGCTGACGCCGGGCATCAGCAAGGTGCTCAGGCCGGAATCGTCGCCCAGGCGATATTCCTCCCGTTGCCATTTCAGCGACACCACCCGTTGCCAGCCGCTGGGCAGCTTGCTGTGCCACTCGGGACCGAGGGTCAGCAGTTTGCTGAGGCTGTCCTTGTCGGCGATTTCTTCACTCTGGTAGCCGCCGGCGAAACGCAGTTTGTCGGTCAGCGGCGGGTCGAGGGGAATGTCATAGAACAGCCCGACGTTTTGCCGGGGCGCCGAAATTTCGGTTTCCCAGCCATAACTGTGGCCTTGGGGATTGACCCAGTGCCGAGTCCAGTTGGCTTTGGCGCGCGGCCCGACGTCGGTGGAGAAACCCAAGCCTAGGCCCATGGTGCGGGGTTTGCGGGTCTCGAGCTTGACCGCCACCGGAATCAGTTGATCCTTGGCCGCCGTGGGCGCGGCATCGACCCGCACGCCTTCGAAATAGCCGCTTGATTGCAAGGCCTGGTTGAGTTCGGCGATCAGCTCGGAATCGTAGGGCGCGCCGGCCTTGAACGGCACCATGCGTTGCAGCAGGTCTTCATCGAACGGCGTGTCGCCCTCGAAACTGACCTTGCCCAAGGCGTAGCGCGGGCCGCTGTCGTAGATCAATTCGATGTCGGCAACGCCGGCACGGGGGTCCACCGACAAGCGTTGTTTCGTGAAATGGCCGCTGAAAAAGCCATAGCGCGACGCCTGATTCTGGATCAACCGCTTGGCGTCTTCGTAGTGACCGTGGTTGAGCACCGCGCCGGGTTTCAGCGCGTCGCTCTTGGGCACTCGAAACGCTTTGAGCGACGCGACGGGCCCCTCGACGCGCACCGTGACGTTGCGCAGGTGCACCGGTTCACCGGGCTCGATATTGAGGGTCAGACGCGGGGTTTTGCCGCCCTTGACCTCGCTATCGATCTGCGGCTGGTAGTAGCCCAACGCTTGGGCGGCCTTGCGCGCCTGCTCTTCAGCACCGCGGGTGAAGCGCTCCAACGCGGCTTCGTCCCGATCGCCGAGGCTGCCGATGTAGCCTTCGATGTTGGCTTTCAGCTCGTCGTTGGACGGCTTGATCCGAACGTCCAATTCACTTTGGGCCAGCGCCGCACAACTGGTGAACAGCATGAGCAAACCGCTGGTGATTCTTCCTGGAAACTTCATAGGCGCGGATGCTATCACGAGCTTGGGAGCGTGATAGAGCCTGGCGCGCCCGGAAAGTTCGGCCTCATGCGGTGGCGGATTGCAGCACCTGAGGGTTGGCGTGAAAAAACACGTGCTCGCGGACCGGCCCCACGGCCACCTCGCCGATTTCCTCGTAACCCTGGCGTTTATAGAACTCGAGATAACGCGGATTGCCGGTGTCGAGGACCACGCCTTGGGAGTTTTCATCCACTGCGCACCAGTTGTGCACCGCCGTCAGCAGCTGTTCGCCAAAGTGCTTGCCCTGGAATTGTGGGTGAATGCCCAGCAGCGGCAGCATGTGCACCGCGTCTGATGGCTGACAGGCCACCACGGCCGCGTGGTAATCCAGATAGCGCCGCGTGCAGCGAAACCCGGTGCTGAGCACCATGCGCAATTGCCAGGCCCAGCTTTCGGTAATCCCCAGGCGCCGTTGCGGCGGTGCGATCAGGGCAATGCCGATCAAACGGTCGTTGACCAGCAAGCCGATGGCCGGCAAGTCCTGCAAAAAGTGTTGTTTCACCAGTTCGCGCACGGTGGCCCGGACGCGCTGTTCATAGCCCGGGCGTTCCGCCTCGAACAGGTAGCCAAAGGTCGGCTCATGGCGGTAGGCCTGGTACAGCAACGAGCGCGCTTCGCGGGAATAGCCGCTGTCGAGCATGTGGATGTCGGCAATGACGTTGGACGTTTCAGGCATGACGGTCGATCTCCCCGGGGCACCGTTCAAATGACGACGCTCTTCTGGTTACGAGCCTATAGGGCTGGCACAGTTCCTTGCTGATCCGAATCAGTGTTAGCAGCGATGACGCCTTCGCGAGCAGGCTCGCTCCCACACAGGTATAGACCATAACCTGTGGGAGCGAGCCTGCTCGCGAAGGGGCCGGTCCGGCGGTAAAAATTCGACGGCCAAATGCGAATCCCCTGACCCCGACACTGGCCCCACTCCTACATGTCAGCTAGCATCGCAGTTTTGCCAGGACTGCCGACCATGAAGATCGTCTCGTTCAACATCAACGGGCTGCGTGCCCGCCCCCATCAGTTGGCGGCGCTGATCGAGAAGCATCAGCCGGATGTCATCGGCTTGCAGGAAACCAAGGTCCACGACGAACAATTCCCGCTGGCCGAGGTGCAGGCCCTCGGCTATCACGTGTATTTCCACGGGCAAAAAGGCCATTACGGCGTCGCGTTGCTTTCACGCCAGGAACCGCTGGCCCTGCACAAAGGCTTCGCCAGTGACGAAGAAGACGCCCAGCGGCGTTTTATCTGGGGCACCTTCGCCGACGCCAATGGCGTGCCGGTGACCATCATGAACGGCTATTTCCCACAAGGTGAAAGCCGCGATCACCCGACCAAGTTCCCCGCCAAGGAACGCTTCTACAACGATTTGCAGCAACTGCTGGAAACCCAGTTCCGCAACGACCAGCCGCTGGTGGTGATGGGCGATGTGAACATTTCTCCGGAAGATTGCGACATCGGCATTGGCCCGGACAACATGAAGCGCTGGCTGAAAACCGGCAAATGCAGCTTCCTGCCGGAAGAGCGGGAATGGATGGCACGCCTGAAAAACTGGGGCCTGACCGACAGCTTCCGCCACCTCAACCCGGACGTCGCCGACCGCTTCAGCTGGTTCGACTACCGCAGCCGTGGCTTTGAAGACGAACCCAAGCGCGGGCTGCGCATCGACTTGATCATGGCCTCCCACGGCCTGCTGCCACGGGTGAAGGACGCCGGAGTGGATTACGAACTGCGCGCCATGGAAAAACCGTCGGACCATGCGCCGATCTGGCTCGAATTAAGCTGACACTATAAACAAAGCAACACAAAACCTGTGGGAGCGGGCTTGTGTGGCGAGGGGGCTTGCCCCCGTTGGAGTGCGAAGCGCTCCCAGTGCTGAGCATCGCATTCACCGGTTTGACGACTGCTTCGCAGCCGAACGGGGGCAAGCCCCCTCACCACAAAGACAAAAACATACAAGCGGGCTTAGTCAGCGCCTGCGGAAGTCGCAGCACTGTCATTTTTCCGCAACCTCCCTGACTTATTCTCCCGGCACTTCCTTTGTCCATAGAAGGTGCCGGCATGAAGCTGCGCATTGTGTTTCTGCTGGCGGTCGCGGCGGGCCTGCCGCTTGGCGTAATGGCCAGTTCGCTGCCGGTTCCCGAGCAAGGTTCGGTGTTGCGCATCCAGGGTTCCAACACCATTGGCGCGGCATTGGGACCGGCGCTAGTCAAGGGTTTGATGCAGGACCAAGGCCTGACCAAAGTCCACAGCGAACCGTCGGCCAGCATCAACGAACAGCAGATCGTCGGTCAGTCCGCCCAAGGTCGGCGGGTGGTGGTGGATGTCGCCGCCCACGGTTCCAGCACCGGTTTCAGCGCACTGAAAAAGGCCACGGCGGATCTCGCCGCCTCGTCACGGCCGATCAAGGACAGCGAACTGGTTGACCTCGAAGCCCTCGGCGACCTGAAGAGCCCCGGCGCCGAACAGGTGATCGCAGTGGATGGCGTGGCGATCATTGTCCATCCCGACAACCCGCTCAATCAGCTCAGCACCGAACAACTGGCGCTGATCTTCAGCGGCCAGGCGAAAACCTGGGAAGCCCTGGGCGGCAGCGGTGGCGCGATCCATTTATATGCCCGAGATGACCAGTCCGGCACCTACGACACTTTCAAGGAATTGGTCCTCAGCCGCCGCGGGCAGGCGCTGTTGCCGACGGCCAAGCGTTTCGAATCCAGCGAGGAACTGTCGGATGCGGTCAGTCAGGATCGCCAGGGCATTGGCTTTATCGGCTTGCCCTATGTCCGTCAGGCGAAAGCCCTGGCGATTGCCGACGGTGATGCCTTGCCGATGCCGCCGCTGAGCAGCCTGATTGCCACGGAAGACTATCCGCTGTCGCGGCGCTTGTTTTTCTACTTGCCGCCCGCCTTGCAAAACCCTTGGGCCGACGCCCTCGTCGCGTTCGCGCAAAGCCCGAAAGGCCAGGCCATCGTCGCCGCCAATGGCTTTATTTCACAAACCGTCCAAGCCATGGCCGTCGCCCCAAGTGCCTTGATGCCTGAGGGCTACCAAGCCATCACCGCCAGCGCCCAGCGTCTGACGGTCAATTTCCGCTTCGAAGAAGGCAGCGCCAGCCTCGACAACAAGGCCCGCCAAGACCTGCCGAGGGTGCTCGACTATATAAAACAGCACGGCAAGCTCAATCGGCAGGTGACGCTGGTGGGTTTTGGCGACGCCAAGAACGACCCGGCACGGGCCGACCTGCTGTCGAAACTGCGGGCCATGGCGGTACGTCGGGAGCTGGTGAAAAGTGGCGTGGTGTTCCGCGAGATTCGCGGCTTTGGCGCTGAAATGCCGGTGGCGGCGAACAGCGGGGATGAAGGCCGGATAAAAAATCGGCGGGTTGAGGTGTGGGTTTACTGAAGCCGCGTGCGAGCCATTGTGGTGAGGGAGACCCGCCCCCTCACCACAGAAGATCACTGCCCGCTACGCATCATCTCTTTCGGCACGTACTTGCCGATCTCGAATTTGCCAATCGCCGCGCGGTGCACTTCGTCCGGGCCGTCGGCCAGGCGCAGGGTGCGTTGCATGGCGTACATGTAGGCCAGCGGGAAATCGTTGGAAACTCCTGCCCCGCCATGCATCTGGATCGCCCGGTCAATCACCTGCAACGCCACGTTCGGCGCCACGACCTTGATTTGCGCGATCTCGCTCTTGGCGATCTTGTTGCCCACGGTGTCCATCATGTACGCCGCTTTTAACGTCAGCAGCCGCGCCATGTCGATTTCCATCCGCGAGTCGGCAATCTTGTCGATGTTGCCACCCAGCCGCGCCAGGGGTTTGCCGAACGCGGTGCGACTCACCGAGCGTTTGCACATCAATTCCAGCGCGCGCTCGGCCATGCCGATCGAGCGCATGCAGTGGTGAATCCGGCCCGGGCCAAGACGACCCTGAGCGATTTCGAAGCCGCGTCCTTCGCCTAACAACACGTTTTCGTAAGGCACGCGCACGTTGTCGAACAGCACTTCGGCGTGACCGTGGGGCGCGTCGTCGTAGCCAAATACCGGCAATGGGCGAACGATTTTCAAGCCGGGCGCATCCACCGGCACCAGGATCATCGAGTGCTGGGCGTGGCGCGGCGCGTCCGGGTTGCTCAGGCCCATGAAGATCAGAATCTTGCAGCGCGGATCGCAAGCGCCCGAGGTCCACCATTTCTTGCCGTTGATCACCCACTCGTCGCCATCGCGCACTGCCCGGGCGGCCATGTTGGTGGCGTCGGACGAAGCCACGTCCGGCTCGGTCATGGCAAACGCCGAGCGGATCTCCCCGCGCAGCAGCGGTTCGAGCCAGCGCTGTTTTTGCTCTTCATTGGCATAGCGCACCAGCACTTCCATATTGCCGGTGTCCGGCGCCGAGCAGTTGAACGGCTCCGGCCCCAGCAGCGAACGGCCCATGATTTCCGCCAGCGGCGCGTATTCGAGGTTGGTCAGGCCGGCACCGAGTTCCGACTCAGGCAAAAACAAATTCCACAGGCCTTCCGCCTTGGCCTTGTTTTTCAGCTCTTCCATGATGGCGGTCGGCTGCCAGCGATCGCCTTCGGCCACCTGGCGCTCAAACACCGCTTCGGCGGGATAAACGTAAGCATCCATGAACGCGGTGACGCGCTCACGCAGTTCCTGAACCTTGGGCGAATAAGCGAAATCCATGGGCAGCTACCTTTTCTGACGAGGCGGTTGAAGGCGGTGTTGAGGACATGGAATCGATGCTAGATCAGCTACGAAAATTTACCTAACCTATTCTCAGCGTGTATTAACATTCATCACCGATATATGATCGGGCGATTATCCAGGTCCTCCCAGGACAACGATTGCCCCCTATTACCGCTAATAAGAAGAGTGAAGCGCATGAATCTGAGCAAGGTCGACCTCAACCTTTTCATCGTCTTTGATGCGATCTACACCGAAGCCAACCTGACCCGCGCCGGGCAGATTGTCGGCATTACCCAGCCGGCGGTGTCCAACGCCCTGGCCCGTCTGCGCGAGACCTTCAACGACCCGCTGTTCGTGCGCACCGCCCAGGGCATGGTGCCGACGCCAATGGCGCAGAACATCATCGGTCCGGTGCGCAACGCCTTGTCGCTGCTGCGGGTATCGGTGCAGGAGAGCCGGATCTTCAATCCGCTGCAAGCAGTCAAGACCTACCGCATCAGCATGACCGACCTGACCGAAGCGGTGATCCTGCCGCCGCTGTTCCAGCGCCTGCGCCGCCTGGCGCCCACGGTGATCATCGAGAGTTTCCTGTCCAAGCGCCGCGAGACCACCAAGGAACTGGCGGCCGGGCGCCTCGATTTTGCCGTCGACGCGCCGCTCAACACCGACCCGCAGGTGCGCCACGTCAAGTTGATGGAAGACCGCTACGTCTGTGCCATGCGCAAGGGCCATCCGCTGGTGGGCAAGGAAAAAATCAGCCTCGAAGACTACCTCTCGCTGACCCACATCCACATTTCCAGCCGCCGCAGTGGCCTGGGCCATGTCGACCTGGCCCTGGGCAAAATGGGCATCCAGCGCAAGATTGCCCTGCGCTCCCAGCATTACCTGATGGCCTCGCAAGTGTTGCAGCAGACCGACATGGTCATGACCGTGCCCGAGCGTTTCGCTCGCCGCCACGACCTGCACGCATTCAATCTGCCGGTCAACGATGTGCCACCGGTGGAAACCCACCTGTACTGGCACGAAAGCACCGACCAAGACCCGGCCAACCGCTGGATGCGCGAGCAGATGATCGAGTTGTGCCAACAGGTCACGGCGCATGAGAAGAAACTGGATAAGGCCCTGGGCGCTTGACGTAAACGTCAACGCGCCATTAGCTTAGGACCATGACCTTCACCGAGCATGCCCATGAGCAGCCAGACCTACAGCATCTCCGACCTCGCCCGCGAACTGGACATCACCACCCGGGCCATTCGCTTCTATGAGGAGCAAGGGCTGCTGAGCCCGGAACGCAAAGGCCAGGAACGCATCTATTCGCCCCGCGACAAGGTCAGCCTGAAGCTGATCCTACGCGGCAAGCGCATTGGATTTTCCCTCGCCGAATGCCGCGAACTGATCGAGTTGTATGACCCCACCAGCGGTAACACCAAGCAGCTCAACAGCATGCTGGCGAAAATCACCGAGCGCCGGGAACAGCTGGAACAGCAACTGCTGGACATCGAACAGATGAAGCTGGAACTCGATACCGCCGAAGAGCGCTGCGTGCAGGCATTGGAGCAGACGCTCAAGAGTCAGCAGGTGGTTTGACAGACTTCTCAATTCCCATGTGGGAGCGAGCCTGCTTGCTCCCACCCAGAATGACAGGTGAATCCCATGCCCCTCCCCACCCACGTACGCCTGGTCGAAGTCGGCCCTCGCGACGGTTTGCAGAATGAAGCCCAGCCGATCAGCGTCGCCGACAAGGTACAGTTGGTCGACGCCCTCAGCGCCGCCGGACTCAGCTATATAGAAGCCGGCAGTTTCGTCTCGCCCAAGTGGGTGCCGCAGATGGCCGGTTCCGCCGAGGTGTTCGCGCAGATCCAGCGCAAGCCCGGTGTGACTTACGGCGCGCTGGCCCCGAACCTGCGCGGCTTTGAAGATGCGCTGGCGGCCGGGGTCAAGGAAGTCGCGGTGTTCGCCGCTGCGTCCGAAGCCTTTTCCCAGCGCAACATCAATTGCTCGATCAGCGAAAGCCTGGCGCGATTCGCACCGATCATGGACGCCGCGAAGCAGCACGGGATCAGCGTGCGGGGTTACGTCTCGTGCGTATTGGGTTGCCCTTATGAAGGGCAGATCGCCCCGGAGCAAGTGGCATGGGTCGCTCGCGAGCTGTACGCCATGGGCTGTTACGAAGTGTCGTTGGGCGACACCATCGGCACCGGCACCGCCGGCGCGACTCGCCGGATGTTGGAGGTGGTCGCCGCTGACGTGCCACGGGACAAGCTGGCCGGGCATTTCCACGATACCTACGGCCAGGCCATGGCCAACATCTATGCCAGCCTGCTCGAAGGCATCGCGGTGTTCGACAGCTCCATCGCCGGGCTCGGCGGCTGTCCGTATGCCAAGGGCGCCAGCGGTAACGTTGCCACCGAAGACGTGGTGTACCTGCTCAACGGCCTGGGTATCGACACCGGTATTGACCTGGATGCGTTGATTGCCGCCGGCCAGCAGATCTCCCGCGTATTGGGTCGCCCCACGGGTTCGCGCGTGGCCAAGGCGCGCAGCGCTCAGTAACGCGATGAATGTGTCCGGGTGTTACCGCACCCGCTCAATCTGTGTTTCAAACGAGTAACACGGAAACAGATTCTCCAGTTTCCCCCTACAAGGTTTTCCCGTTAAATTATCAAACCACTGATTTATATGGAATTTTTAAAGTTGGCACGGCTTCTGCTATCTCTATGGCATAACAAGAATAAAAAGCAGCAAACCTAATAAAAATAAGACGTAACGACTCTGACATAACAAGAACAACACGGCAGAGACGCAGCTAACAGATTTTTTTGGAGAAGGTGTGTTTTTCAGGGTGCTCTCACGAGAAACCCGCAACCGGGCAGAGAACAATAAAACTACCTTCAGGTAGCTCCCGAACTGGTTGGATCGCTTGGCGAAAAAACAGATCAGCGCTCAAAAAAATACGTTTGCTCTTGATCCCGGAGGGGGATCGCCAAAAACAGCGGTAAAGGGCCACGGTTGCCAAAAACAACAACAGACCGACCCTCAATAATAAAAAAAGAGCACGCGACGAAAAAATTAAAGGGGAGCTTCGGCTCCCCTTTGTGCTTTCTGCGATTCAGGATTTCTCCAACCTTCCTGTGGGTCGCCATCACGCGTGGTTGCCGCCCAACTCCTCGATGCTGATCTCTGGGTAGCACTGTGCCCGGCCCTCGTCGTTCATGGTCGATCCATAACGACCCCTATTGTCTTTATTAGTGGGTTGCCGACGGCGCCGTCGGCCTTCAGAACGGGATCTACCCTCGCCCAAGTTGACGTTAACGTAAAGTGTGATTGACAGCCATTCGTCACAGGCTTACGTTAACGTCAACCTGGACAACCTTCGCGGTTCTCCACACCCGACAAAAAAGCCAAAAGGTGCCCCATGAGCTATCCCTCCCTGAATTTCGCCCTCGGTGAAACCATCGACATGCTGCGCGATCAGGTGCAGTCCTTCGTCGCCAAAGAGATCGCCCCGCGCGCCGCTCAGATCGACATCGACAACCTGTTCCCCGCCGATCTGTGGCGCAAATTCGGTGACATGGGCCTGCTCGGCATCACCGTGCCGGAAGAGTACGGCGGCGCCGGCCTGGGTTACCTGGCCCACGTGGTGGCGATGGAAGAAATCAGCCGCGGCTCGGCCTCGGTGGCGTTGTCCTACGGCGCCCATTCCAACCTCTGCGTCAACCAGATCAACCGCAACGGCAATCACGAACAAAAGCTCAAGTACCTGCCAAAACTGATCAGCGGCGAACACATCGGCGCCCTGGCCATGAGCGAACCGAACGCCGGTTCCGACGTGGTTTCGATGAAACTGCGCGCCGACAAACGCGGCGACCACTACGTGCTCAACGGCAGCAAGACCTGGATCACCAACGGTCCGGACGCCAACACCTACGTGATCTACGCCAAGACCGACCTGGAAAAGGGCCCGCACGGCATCACCGCGTTTATCGTCGAGCGCGACTGGAAAGGCTTCAGCCGCAGCAACAAATTCGACAAGTTGGGCATGCGCGGTTCGAACACCTGCGAGCTGTTTTTCGATGACGTCGAGGTGCCGGAAGAAAACATCCTCGGCGCGCTCAACGGCGGCGTCAAAGTGCTGATGAGTGGTCTCGACTACGAGCGAGTGGTGCTTTCGGGCGGCCCGACCGGGATCATGCAAGCCTGCATGGACTTGATCGTTCCCTACATCCACGACCGCAAGCAGTTCGGCCAGAGCATCGGCGAATTCCAGCTGATCCAGGGCAAAGTCGCCGACATGTACACCCAGCTCAACGCCAGCCGCGCCTATTTGTATGCCGTGGCCCAAGCCTGCGAACGGGGCGAGACCACGCGCAAGGACGCCGCGGGCGTGATCCTCTACAGCGCCGAACGCGCCACGCAAATGGCCCTTGACGCGATCCAGATTCTCGGCGGCAACGGCTACATCAATGAATTCCCGGCGGGCCGTCTGCTGCGGGACGCCAAGCTGTACGAAATCGGCGCGGGCACCAGTGAGATCCGTCGCATGCTGATCGGTCGCGAACTGTTCAACGAGACGAAATGAATTTCGTCAGCGGTAAGCGACAAGCTTCAAGCGGCAAGCAGAAGCTGTTTTCTTGCCCCTTGTAGCTTGCGGCTTAAAGCTGCTTACGGAGTAAGCCATGATATTGCATACCCAGCTCAACCCTCGCTCGGCGGAATTCGCCGCCAACAGCGCGGCGATGCTCAAACAGGTCGACGCCCTGCACACCCTGCTTGCCCAAGTGCACCAGGGCGGCGGCGCGAAAGCCCAGGAACGGCACACCTCCCGAGGCAAACTGCTGCCACGCGAGCGGATCAATCGCTTGCTCGACCCGGGTTCGCCCTTCCTGGAAATCAGTCAATTGGCCGCCTACGGCGTCTATGGCGAAGACGTGCCGGCCGCCGGGGTCATTGCCGGCATCGGTCGGGTCGAAGGCGTGGAATGCATGATCGTCGCCAACGATGCCACGGTGAAGGGTGGCTCCTATTACCCGCTGACCGTGAAAAAGCACCTGCGGGCCCAGACCATCGCCCAGCAGAATCGACTGCCGTGCATCTACCTGGTGGATTCCGGCGGCGCTAACCTGCCGCGTCAGGACGAGGTGTTCCCGGACCGCGAACACTTCGGGCGGATCTTCTTCAACCAGGCCAACATGAGCGCTCTGGGCATTCCGCAGATCGCGGTGGTCATGGGCTCGTGCACCGCCGGTGGCGCCTATGTGCCGGCGATGGCCGACGAAGCGATCATGGTGCGCAACCAAGCGACGATTTTTCTCGCCGGTCCGCCGCTGGTGAAAGCCGCGACCGGTGAAGTGGTCAGCGCCGAGGAGCTGGGCGGGGCCGATGTGCACTGCAAGATTTCCGGGGTCGCCGACCATTACGCCGAAAGCGATGAACACGCCCTCGCCCTCGCCCGCCGCAGCATCGCCAACCTCAATTGGCGCAAGCTCGGCGAGTTGCAACAACGCGCGCCCATCGCGCCGTTGTACAGCAGCGACGAGCTGTACGGCGTGGTCTCGGCGGATGCCAAACAGCCGTTCGATGTGCGCGAAGTGATTGCACGGCTGGTGGACGGTTCGGTGTTCGATGAGTTCAAGGCGCTGTTCGGCACGACCCTGGTGTGCGGCTTCGCGCATCTGCACGGTTACCCGATCGCGATCCTCGCCAACAACGGCATCCTGTTCGCCGAAGCCGCGCAGAAAGGCGCGCACTTCATCGAACTGGCCTGTCAGCGCGGCATCCCGCTGCTGTTCCTGCAAAACATCACCGGTTTCATGGTCGGCCAGAAATACGAGGCCGGTGGCATCGCCAAACACGGCGCGAAACTGGTGACGGCGGTGGCTTGCGCCAAGGTGCCGAAATTCACCGTGATCATCGGCGGTAGTTTCGGTGCCGGCAACTACGGCATGTGCGGCCGCGCCTACGATCCGCGATTCCTGTGGATGTGGCCCAACGCGCGAATTGGCGTGATGGGTGCCGAACAGGCGGCGGGGGTGCTGGTGCAGGTCAAGCGCGAGCAAGCGGAACGCGCCGGCCAGGGTTTCAGCGCCGAGCAGGAAGCCGAGATCAAGCAACCGATCCTCGATCAGTACGAAGAGCAAGGGCATCCCTACTACTCCAGCGCCCGGCTGTGGGACGACGGCGTCATCGACCCGGCGCAGACCCGCGATGTCCTGGCGTTGGCCCTGTCGGCGTCGCTGAACGCGCCTATCGAACCGAGCCGCTTCGGCGTGTTCCGCATGTGATCGGGAGAATCTTATGAGTGACTTCAACACCCTCGAACTGCTGACCGATCCCCGGGGCTTTGCCACCTTGTGGCTGAGCCGCGCCGAAAAGAACAACGCGTTCAATGCCGAGATGATTCGCGAGCTGATCCTCGCCCTCGATCAGGTGGCCGGTGACAGCAGCCTGCGTTTCTTGCTGCTGCGCGGTCGCGGCAAGCATTTCAGTGCCGGCGCCGATCTGGCCTGGATGCAGCAATCGGCGGAACTCGATTACCACACCAACCTCGACGACGCCCGGGAACTGGCGGAGTTGATGTACAACCTGGCGAAGCTGAAGATCCCGACCCTGGCCGTCGTGCAAGGCGCCGCCTTCGGGGGGGCCTTGGGTTTGATCAGTTGCTGCGACATGGCCATCGGCGCCGACGACGCGCAATTCTGCCTGTCGGAAGTACGCATCGGCCTGGCGCCAGCGGTCATCAGTCCGTTCGTGGTGCAAGCCATTGGCGAACGCGCCGCCCGACGCTACGCCCTGACCGCCGAACGCTTTGGCGGCCAGCGGGCGCGGGAAATCGGCTTGCTGTCGGAGAGTTATCCATCGGCGGAGATTGAACGGCAGGTCGAACAGTGGATCGACAACCTGCTGCTCAACAGCCCTGCCGCGATGCGCGTCAGCAAGGAGCTGCTGCGCGAAGTCGGCAACGGCGCGCTGACCCCGGCCCTGCGCCGCTACACCGAAAATGCCATAGCCCGCATCCGTGTCAGCCCCGAAGGCCAGGAAGGCCTGCGCGCCTTTCTGCAAAAGCGCGCACCCACCTGGCAAGCCGACTCGACCACCAAGGAGCCGCGTTGATGAGCGCCCCTGTTCTCACTACCCTGCTGGTGGCCAACCGCGGTGAAATCGCCTGTCGGGTGATGCGCACCGCCAAAGCCCTGGGCTTGACCACCGTCGCCGTGCACAGCGCCATCGACCGTGACGCCCGGCACAGTCGCGAAGCCGACATCCGCGTTGACCTGGGCGGCAGCAAAGCCGTCGACAGCTACCTGCAAATCGACAAACTGATCGCCGCCGCCAAGGCCAGCGGCGCCCAGGCGATTCATCCGGGTTATGGCTTTCTTTCGGAGAACGCCGGGTTCGCCCGTGCGATCGAAGCGGCGGGCCTGCTATTCCTCGGCCCGCCCGCCTCGGCCATCGACGCCATGGGCAGCAAATCCGCGGCCAAGACCTTGATGGAAACCGCCGGCGTGCCGCTGGTGCCGGGTTATCACGGCGAAGCCCAAGACCTCGACACCTTCCGCGCCGCCTGTGAGCGCATCGGCTACCCGGTGCTGCTCAAAGCCACCGCGGGCGGTGGCGGCAAAGGCATGAAAGTGGTCGAGGACGTCAGCCAGTTGGCCGAAGCCCTGGCCTCTGCCCAGCGCGAAGCCCTGTCGTCGTTCGGCGATTCGCGGATGCTGGTGGAAAAGTACCTGCTCAAGCCGCGCCATGTGGAAATCCAGGTGTTCGCCGACCAGCACGGTCACTGCCTGTACCTCAACGAACGTGATTGCTCGATCCAGCGTCGGCACCAGAAAGTCGTCGAAGAGGCGCCTGCGCCAGGACTCAGCGCGCAACTGCGGCGCGCCATGGGCGAAGCCGCGGTGCGTTCGGCCCAGGCCATCGGTTATGTCGGCGCCGGCACCGTGGAATTCCTGCTGGATGCGCGCGGCGAGTTTTTCTTCATGGAAATGAACACCCGCCTGCAAGTCGAGCATCCAGTCACCGAGGCCATTACTGGCCTGGATCTGGTGGCCTGGCAGATTCGTGTGGCCCAGGGCGAGCCGCTGCCGATCACCCAGGAACAAGTGCCGCTGATGGGTCATGCCATTGAAGTGCGGTTGTATGCCGAGGACCCGGGCAATGACTTCCTGCCAGCCACTGGGCGCCTGGAGGTGTATCGGGAATCCACGCCGGGACCGGGCCGTCGGGTGGACAGTGGCGTCGAGGAAGGGGACGAGATTTCGCCGTTTTACGACCCGATGCTCGGCAAACTGATCGCCTGGGGTGAAGACCGCGAGCAGGCTCGTTTGCGTCTGCTGAGCATGCTGGATGAATTCGCCATCGGCGGCTTGAAAACCAACATCAATTTCCTGCGCCGGATCATCGCCCACCCGGCCTTTGCCGAGGCGCAACTGGATACCGGGTTTATTCCGCGTTATCAGGAACAACTGCTGCCCGCACCCACGGTGCTGGGCGACGAGTTCTGGCACGTGGCGGCCGAGGGTGTTGCCCTGAGCCAAGCGGAACGCGTACGTGCGGATGATCCCGCCTCACCGTGGGCCTTGGCCAACGGCTTGCGTGTTGGCTTGCCGAACGAAACCAGCCTGCACCTGAGTTGCGACGGCCAGGACCGGTCGGTTCAGCTGGCCGGGTTCAGCGCGCAACTGAACGGCGAACACCTGCTGACGGACAGCGCTGGCATCCGCCGCCGTCATCGGACGATTCGTCGTGGGAATATTCTGTTTTTGCAGTGGGACGGTGAGCTTCGGCGCATCGACCTCTACGATCCGATCAGCGCCGTAGAGGCCAGTCACAGCCACCAGGGCGGACTGAGCGCGCCCATGAACGGCAGCATCGTCCGGGTACTGGTGGAGGCCGGACAACGGGTCGAGGCCGGGGCCCAACTGGTGGTGCTGGAAGCGATGAAGATGGAGCACAGCATTCGCGCGCCCCATGCCGGGGTAATCAAGGCGTTGTATTGCCAGGAAGGCGAGATGGTCAGCGAAGGCAGTGCCTTGGTGGAACTGGAGGAATAAGCGGATGCGGATCGGTCCTGCGCCTGGTGAGGACCGATCTGCTCAGAACTTGGCGGTGGCCTGGACCACCACGCCGATGATTCGGCAATCATCGTTGTACAGGCTTTTCGGGTAGGTTGGGTTGAGCGCGATCAGATAGCGTTGCCCGCCCTCTTCGATCAGCTTGCGGAACATCGCTTCGCTGCTGTCGGGCAACTGCGCGATCACCAATTTGCCGGGCTGCGCCTCGATGGCCGGGTCCACCAGGATCAACATGCCTTCGGAGATGCTGATGCCGGAGGGCGCGGTCATCGCATCCCCCGTCACCACCAGCCAGAATGCCGCGCCCCGGGCGTGGTAATCCGTCAGTTCGAAGCGCTGCTGGCCGTATCCGGCCTGTTCGTCCTGCACTTTGTCGATGCCGCGCCAGTCACTGACCGGATAGCGAAAGTAAGGGTTGTACTTTTGCGCCAGGCTGATCTCGACCGCCTCGGCATCCTCGCCATCGATATCCGGCTCGCGGATGACCAGCGCGACCTCGAGAAAGCCCAGGCCCAGCGCCTGGAGCACACGATTCATGTCCTCGATGCTGGGCTCGCGGCGCTTGTTCAGCCAATGGCCGATGCCGCCCTGGGAGACACCGACACGCTCGCCGAGTATGACCTGAGTGACCTTGAGCTCACTCATCTTGGCCTTGACCAATTCAATCCATTTATCCATGGGCGGCACGATACGTGGGGGCCTCCCGGCATCAAAACACAACTTGTAGTATTTAAACTCTAGTCATAAATACAGTAAGTACTAGTATGGGTTCACACAGATTGATTCCGACATGGAGAGCACCCAGCAATGAATACGACCTCTAGCGAACCGTTTGAACCCGTCCTCGACACCAACTTCACCTCGTTCAAGAATTGCGCCGCCGCCCAGCGTGCGCTGGACTACTACTTGAAACCGAGTGTGCCCGAACCCGAAGTGGAAACCCGCTTCTTCGACGTCAACCCTAGCATCAGCAGCGAAGAAGCCCTGGTCCGTGCGTCGGACCTGTTGCGCTGTGCGGCGGCCAGCGCCTATGAATCCGCTGACCAATTGCAAGGCGTGAAGCGCGATCTGGCGTTTTCTGTGGTGCACATGATCGACATGGCCAAGGCCATGGTCGACAGGTCGTTGGATGGGGCGCAATGCAGATGAAAGCCGAGCGGCTTTCAGGGGAGGAGGAAAAAACTTTCCAATGGCGCTGATAAAAACATTTGACTTGCAAATGATAATGATTATTATTGCATCAGCTGGTCGCGAGATCAGTCGATAGACCAAGGGACCTTAGGTCGGTCTCCTGGAATATCTCCTCATCAGGCTAATCACGGTTTTTGACCCGGCTTTTTGCCGGGTCTTTTTTTGCCAGTTTTCTGGCTATGGCTTCAGGCTAATGAAGACTGTAGGTGCTGCAAATTCGGAATGGCGCGGATAATAGCAAAAGAATATCGATTGGCAAGAGAGTCCCGGTCCAACGGGACGAAAACTTCCGAATTTAGCACTTGAGAATCAATTGCACAGTCTCTAAGCTGCGTCGGCGTCAAGGAGGACGCCCCCCTCGCTTTGCCCCGCAAAATCGATTCAGATCCCCCCATCCCAGCGTGTAAAGTAGCGCCATAAAATCATATTCAGGAATCGATATGACCGTGGCCAAATCTTCGTTCGACATCAGCGCCAATTTCGACAGCGGCAACATTGAAGTGGTGGACATCACCAATCCACTGCAAGCCGTGTTGGCAATCAAGCCCGACACCCGCAGCGCGCACTTCCAATGGTTTCACTTCAAGGCCAGTGGCCTGCATGTAGGCCAGGAACATTGGTTCCGCCTGAACAACGCCAGCAAATCCTCGTACAACAAAGCCTGGGACGGTTACCAAGCCGTGGCCTCCTACGACCACGTCAACTGGTTCCGCGTGCCGACCATCTTTGAAGGCGATGCCCTGCGCTTCAGCCTCGAAGCCACCGCGACCCACGCCTGGTTTGCCTATTTCGAACCCTACAGCCGTGGCCGCCACGACTGGCTGATCGAGCAAGCGCTGAGCAAGGCTGGCACCGAACTGCTGGCCACCGGCAAGAGCGTCGAAGGCCGGGATATTCAACTGCTGCGCAAAGGCACCGGCGCCGAAGGCCAGCGCAAAATCTGGATCATCGCCCAGCAACACCCCGGCGAACACATGGCTGAGTGGTTCATGGAAGGCGTGATCGAACGCCTGGAAAAACACGACGACCCGGTGCTCAATAAACTGCTGGCCAGCGCCGACCTGTACCTGGTGCCAAACATGAATCCCGATGGCGCTTTCCACGGCCACTTACGCACCAACGCCAATGGCCAGGACCTGAACCGCGCCTGGCAGAACGCCAGCCCCGAAGTCAGCCCTGAAGTGTTTTTCGTCCAGCAGCAAATGGAACACTACGGTGTCGATCTGTTTCTCGACGTCCATGGCGACGAAGAAATCCCTCACGTCTTCACCGCCGCTTGCGAAGGCAACCCCGGCTACACACCGCGCATCGAACAACTGGAAACCCACTTCCGCGAACACCTGAAGCACACCACCAAGGATTTCCAGACCAAGTACGGCTACACCCGCGATGAGCCGGGCCAGGCCAACATGACCCTGGCCTGCAACAGCGTCGGGCAAAAGTTCGACTGCCTGTCGCTGACCCTGGAAATGCCGTTCAAGGACCACAATGACGCACCCAACGCCCTCACCGGCTGGTCCGGCAAGCGTTCCAAGCAACTGGGCAAGGACGTGCTGACCACCATCGCCGACATGGTCGATACCCTGCGCTGATGATCGGGAAAGGCTGCATGCCGGTCATGCAGCCCTGCTCTGCTCAACCGCGATCTTTACCGCGCAACATGCTGTCGAGCACCTCGTCGCGACGCACCCAACCGTGGAACAGCGCCGCCGCCAGGTGCACCAGCACCGTCAGGAACAGCAGGTACGCCAGGTAACCATGGGCCTTGCGCAGGAACGCAAACACCTGCGCGTTGGCGCTGACGATTGACGGCAGTTGAAACGAACTGCTGAGCATCACCGGCTCGCCTGACGCAGAAATCATCGCCCAACCGAGCAGCGGCAGAATCAGCATTAGCGCATACAGCAGCACATGGGACGCCTTGGCCGCCAGCGCCTGCCAACTTGGCAAGTCGGCGGGTAATGGCGGTTGCGAGGTGCTGAAGCGCACCCCGAGACGCAGGATCACCAGCAATAGAATCGCGATCCCCAGCGGCTTGTGCAGATGGATCAGCCACTCATGCCGCTCGGACACCGACGCCACCATCCCCGCGCCGATAAACAGCATCGCGATAATCATCAGCGCCATCAACCAGTGCAGCAGCCGCGCGAGGGGGACGAAATGTTTCAAAGGCGCACTCATTTCGCGGACTCCTGTTTGGCGGCGGGTAACTGATCCACTTCACTGGTGCGTCGCAGATAGGAATTGGCATAGCCCGCAGACCGCGCGGCCAGCAATGGGTCATCGGAACCTTCGATGCCGCTGGGCAACACCAACGGGTCGTAGTTGATATCGCGGCACTCGCCGTCGTTTTGTGGGTGACTGCTGCGCAGCACCAGCGTCCCGGCGTTGATCACCTTGCGGCCTTCAGGCCACGCCTTGCTGGCGTCGTTGATTGGGTCGCCGGGGTTGGCCAGGGTGATGTTCAACTGCCAACGTAATGGCCCGGCCGACAGTCGCTGTATCAGGTCTTTCTCGAGGAAGTCCGTGCCTTCGGGCGCCACCGCACCGGCAGCGTCCACCGCCAGCGGCGTCATGCTCCAGCGCACGGCCTGACGTTGCCCGGCGGCGTTGACCAGGTAAAACGCGTTGACGCTGTTATAGGTTTCCGTGGCGTAGCTGGCCGACGGCTTGGCCGTCTTGATCCAGGCCAGGAACGGCCCGGCTTCGGGGTGCGAGCCAAAGAACGCCGGAACGGCTTTCGGATCGGGTTTACCGGTGGCCGGGTCAGGCGACTGGGCCTTTTGCAATTGATAAAACGCTTCCGGGGTGCCCACCGGGAACACCGGCATGCTGTTCATCCCCGTGCGCCACTGTTGGCCGTTGGCCTGGGTGAAGCGCAACGCCATGCTGCGGATCGGCACGCTGCTGTCCGCCGCATAAGGGTTGCCCGCCGGCAAGGCGAAGCGCCCGACGACCGGCGTCTGCGCCTCGTTGAACACCTGCGCGCTGGACAGGCTGCGCGCCTCGCTGCTGCTCTCGAAATAACCCGCCACGCACACCCCTTTGGAGTGGTTGCGGCGAAAACCCGGGTGCACGCCGTTGTTGGTTTCCAGGACGTTGACCAAGTCCTTGGGCTTCAAGCGTTGTGGGTCAAGGGTGCCGTTGACGTAGGCAAAAGCCCCGGCCAGCGCCGCGACGATGACCGCGATGCCACCGAAGCGCAGGGCCAGGCTCGCGCCACTCAAGGGCGGCCGGGGGCGGCCCGGCGAAGGTGAGCGATCTACCATGAAAGACTCCAGGGCCATCGGCCACAGGTGATAAGGACTAGGCAGACGCCCGCCGGCGCGGTTTATTCCATCGCCCGGTGTTTATTTTTCCGGGCGTGGAATAACCTCCCTTGTCGGGCGTCTTCCTAGTCCACAGCGTAGTGACTAGCCAACCACCCATGAACGATATCGACGAACACCTGCGAGAAATCATTCCCAGATTGCGCCGCTTTGCCGTGTCGTTGACGCGCAATCCCAGCAGCGCCGACGATCTGGTGCAGTCGAGCCTGGAACGAGCGCTGTCCAGTTGGGCCGATAAACGCCCCGAGGGCGACCTGCGCGCCTGGCTGTTCTCGATTCTTTATCGGCAGTTTCTCGATGCGCACCGCCGCTCCCGACGCTATGCGCGCATGCTCGAGTTCTTCACCGGCCGCGACGACGCCCAGCCCTCGGTGGAGCGCACGGTGATCGCCCAGTCGACCCTCGAAGCCTTTGACCTGCTGACCGCCGAGCAGCGGGCGTTGCTGCTTTGGGTGTCGGTGGAAGGCTTGAGCTACAAGGAAGTCGCACAAATCCTCGACGTTCCCACCGGCACCGTGATGTCGCGCCTGTCCCGCGCCCGCCAGGCCTTGCGCCAGGTCAGCGACGGCGAAATCACCAGCCCTTCCTTGCGGATACTCAAATGATCAGCCTGCCCCCCAGCGAACGCGATTTGCACGCCTACGTCGATCATCAACTCAGCGAGTCGGACCGCCGTGTCGTCGACACCTGGCTGGCGAACCACCCCGAGACCGCCGCTCAGGTCCGCGCCTGGCAGCAAGACGCGCAGAAGTTGCGCGCAGCCTTGAGCGGCGTCCTGCAACAGCCCGCCAATCCGGACCTTGACCCAGCGCTGATCCGTCAACGGCTCAAGCGTCAGTCGCGGCGCCATTTGGCCACGGCGGCCGCGCTGGTGCTGGCGGTCAGTGTCGGCGGCTTGAGTGGCTGGCAAGCCCGGGAAATCACCCTGGTTCGCACCGAACAACCGATGAACGATGCGATGCAGGCTTACCGGCTGTTCGCCCAGCGGGAAATCATGCCAGCGGATTACAAGGTCAGTGCCGACGGGGACATGCAAGGCTGGCTCGACCGTTATTTCACCCAGGCCCATCGCTTGCCGAACCTGTCCGCCGCCGGTTTCCAACCGGTCAGCGGGCGCCTGCTCAGCACGGAGCAAGGCCCGGCCGCCATGGTGGTTTACCAGGATGGCAGCGGTCATAAAATCAGCTTTTACGTACGCCCGCCCGGTCCGGAAAACGGCTTTCTGCCCCGGGGCAGCCGCAGCGATGGCGAGTTGCAGGCTGAGTATTGGTCGGGAGGCGGCTACAACTATGCAATGGTCAGCCCGGTGACAGACCCGGCGGCGCGGATGCTCAAGCAAACCCTGAAATTCTAACTATTCACCACAACCCCTGTGGGAGCGGGCTTGCCCGCGATGGGGCCAGGTCAGTCGACGACGACGACGATGTTGAAGGATAGACCGTCATCGCGGGCAAGCCCGCTCCCACAGGGTTCTGTGGCGAGCAAACCATCGCGGACAATCCCAATTCACTGTGGGAGTGCCATCATCACTGCCCAAACACCTGCGACGGCCGGCGCAACAGCGGATCGAACGGGTTGATCTTCGGCCCGATCAGCGCCGCCTCGCGCTTGAGCATCTCCACCACGGTGGGCAGGCGATCCGGGCCGAGGCGATCGCTGACGGTGGCTACGCTCAACGCTGCCACCGCCCGCCCTTCGCGGTCCAGAATCGGCACCGCGACCCCGGCCATGCCTTGCAGCACGCCCGTGTTGCGCCCGGCATAACCGAGGGCTCGGACGTTCTCCACTTCCGAGCGCAAGAACACCTCGTCGTACAAATGGAAATCCCGCAGCCGAGGCAGGTTGTAGTGGATCACCGTTTCCCGCTCGTCCTCCGGCAAGAACGCGAGGATCGCCAGGCTGCCCTGGCCCACGCCTAACGCCACGCGGCCACCGATGTCACCGGTAAAGGTACGGATCGGAAACGGCCCCTCGCTGCGGTCCAGGCAGATCGCGTCGAACCCACTGCGCGCCAGTAAAAACAGCGAGTCGCCCAGGGACGCCGACAGTCGCAACAGCGACGGACGCACTAGCTCCCGCAGATTGCCCGTATTGCCAGCCCGCGCCGCCAGGGCGAAAAATTCCAGGCTCAAGCGGTAACGTTTGCTGCGCCCGTCCTGCTCGACCATGCCTTCGTCCATCAGGCTGCGCAACAAGCGGTGGGTGGTCGGTTGCGACAGGCCGATGCGCTGCGCCAATTGCGTCACGCGCTCGCCGCCTTCAGCGGTCTCGCCAAGGCTGCGCAGCACGGCAAACAACCGTGATACGGCGCCAACACCGACTTCATTTTTCGTTTCATTCCGCTCAATGGAATTAGGCATGTGATATCCAGATAAAAAATTCAATCACCGAATGAAACTCAAAATAGTCATCGATCCAGTGAAATAGACCATTGAGCCCATCCTAGTCTTCGTCCTACTCTGCGTCCATACAGGGGCGATTCGAACAACAGCGGTAGCCGACCGAAGTCGAGCACCAACGCACCCCGCAACACCCTTTCGTATCTGCCCAATACAAAAAAGCACGCCCTGCGGCGCGCATAACAATCACAGGTGGAACGCAGTTATGGCCTTTATGCAACTTGAAGGACTGGGCAAACGTTACGGCGCCATCGATGCCGTGGTCGCCACGGACCTGTCGGTGGAAAAAGGCGAGTTCGTCTCGCTGCTCGGCCCTTCGGGCTGCGGCAAAACCACCACCCTGCAAATGATCGCCGGTTTCGTTGACGTCACCAGCGGCCGCATCCTCCTCGACGGACGCGACATCACCCACGCCAAACCCGCCAGCCGTGGCTTGGGGGTGGTGTTCCAGAGTTACGCGCTGTTCCCGCACATGACCGTCCAGGACAACGTCGCCTTCGGCCTGCGTATGCGCAAAGTGCCGGCGAGCGAAGTGCACCAGCGGGTGGCCAAGGTCCTGCAATTGGTGCGCCTGACTCAACACGCCGAGCGTTATCCCCGGGAATTGTCCGGCGGCCAGCGCCAGCGCGTGGCCCTCGCCCGGGCCTTGGTGATCGAGCCGCCGGTGCTGCTGCTCGACGAGCCGCTGTCGAACCTCGACGCCAACCTGCGCGAAGAAATGCAATTCGAGATCCGGCGCATTCAGCGCGAAGTGGGGATTACCACGCTGATGGTCACCCACGATCAGTCCGAGGCGCTGTCGATCAGTGACCGGGTGGTGGTGATGCAGGCCGGCCGCGTGACCCAGATCGACGTGCCCTACACCCTCTACGAACACCCGCGCACCGAGTTCATTTCCGGCTTCGTCGGCAAGGCCAACCGCCTCTGCGGTCGGCGCGACAGCAACGGCGAGGTGCAAGTCTGTGCCGCCGGTGAAGGTGACTTGAGCATCAGCCTGCGCCCGGAAAAAATCGATCTGCGCCCCGCTGGCGAGGGCCGTTTGCAAGGGCAACTCAGCAGCCGGTTTTTCCTCGGCAGCCAATGGCTGTACAGCGTCAGCACGCCGTTGGGCGAATTGACCGTGGTGCGCAGCAACGACGGCTCGCCGCCCCTCAACGAAGGCACGGCGGTGGGGCTGGATTGGGCCAGCGAGCTGTTGCGCGTGCTCAGTTGCGATGAGGTGCCGGCATGAGTCTGCTGGCCAACCTGCGCCAGGGTCGCCACGGTTACCTGCTGTCGGCCCCGGCGCTGATCTTGTACTTCGCGTTGTTGATCGTGCCGCTGGCCCTGACGTTCGTGCTGTCGTTCAACGTGTTCGACTACGGCACAGGCATCCAGGCCAACGCCTACACCACCGAGCATTACCGCAGCCTGCTGAGCGATCCGTACTTCTACGAAATCTTCCTGCGCACCTTGTGGATCAGCGCGCTGACCACGTTGCTGTGCGTGCTGATCGGCGTGCCCGAGGCTTACATCCTCAGCCGCATGGGCACGCCGTGGCGTTCGATTTTCCTGATCCTGATCCTCACCCCGTTGCTGATTTCCGTGGTGGTCCGCGCTTTCGGCTGGAGCCTGTTGCTCGGTGCCGACGGTTTGGTCAACCAGGTGCTGCAAGCCCTCGGCGGCTCACCGATGAAGCTGCTGTACACGCCGTTCGCAGTGGTGATCGCGCTCGTCCACGTGATGCTGCCGTTCATGATCATTCCGGTCTGGACCTCGCTGCAGAAACTCGACCCGGCGGCCGAACACGCGGCGCTGTCCCTCGGTGCCAGCCATTTCACGGTGATGCGCCAGGTGATCCTGCCGCAGGTCATGCCCGGTGTGCTGTCCGGCACGCTGATCGTGTTCGGCCTGGCCGCCAGTTCGTTCGCGATACCCGGCTTGCTCGGCGGACGCCGCTTGAAGATGGTCGCCACGTTGATCTACGACCAATACCTGTCGGAACTCAACTGGCCCATGGGCGCGGCCATCGCCGTCGCGCTGCTGTTGCTCAACCTGGCAATCATGCTGTCGTGGAATCGCATGATCGAAGGCCGCTACAAGAAGTCCTTGGGATAATCCGCCATGTCCAGAAACGGTCCTTTCGCCCTGTTGTTTCATGCCCTGGTGGTGCTGTTCATGCTCGCGCCGCTGGCGGTGGTGTGCCTGGTGGCGTTTACCCCGGAAAACACCTTGAGCCTGCCCACCACGCACTTTTCCCTGCGTTGGTTCGAGGCGGTGTTCGAGCGCGCCGACTTTATCGATGCCTTCTACAACAGCCTGATCCTGGCGTTCTGCGCGGCGAGCCTGGCGACGTTGATCGCGGTGCCGGCGGCGTTGGCGATCACGCGCCATGAGTTTCCCGGCAAAGGCTTTTTCAACGGTTTGTTCCTGTCGCCGATCATCATCCCGCACCTGGTGCTGGGGGTGGCGCTGCTGCGGCTGTTTGCGCTGATGGGCGTGAACGGCAGCTTTGGCTGGCTGATCTTCGCCCATGTGTTGGTGATTACGCCCTACGTGCTGCGCCTGGTGCTGGCCTCGGCCATTGGCCTGGACCGCAGCGCCGAGCACGCGGCGCAATCCCTTGGTGCCGGACGCTTCACGCTGTTTCGGCAAATCACCTTGCCGATGATTTTGCCGGGGGTCGCCGGCGGCTGGCTGCTGGCGTTTATCAACAGTTTCGATGAAGTGACTTTGTCGATCTTCGTCACCTCCCCCGCCACCCAGACCTTGCCGGTGCGCATGTACGTGTACGCCACCGAGTCCATCGATCCGATGATGGCGGCGGTGTCGGCGCTGGTGATTGCTTTGACGGCGGTGACCATGATTCTGCTCGACCGGGTGTATGGCCTGGATCGGGTCCTGGTGGGCAAACAATGAGGGCGCCATGGCTCTGCTGAAACGACTGGCCGAAGGCGACCGCCCGGCCCTGGACTTTACCCTCGACGGCCAGGCCGCTCGCGGTTTGCTCGGCGACACCCTGTTGACCGCGATCCTTACCACCAGCGACCACCTGCGCGGCAGCGACTTCAGCGCCGAACCCCGCGCCGGTTTCTGCCTGATGGGCGCCTGCCAGGACTGCTGGGTCCGCTTGGCCGACGGCCAACGCGTCCGCGCCTGCTCGACCCTGCTCGAAGCCGGCCAAACCATCAGCCGCGATCCGGGGCGCTGCGTATGAACACTGCCCAACACCCAATCCCCTGTGGGAGCGAGCCTGCTCGCGAAAGCGGTGGGTCTGCTAATGACGATATTGAATGGGCCGGCCTCATCGCGGGCAAGCCCGCTCCCACAGTTTTTTTGTGGCGAGCACAAATCCCACAAACACCCCCAATCCCCTGTAGGAGCGAGCCTGCTCGCGAAAGCGGTGGGTCTGCTAATGAAGATGTTGAATGGGCCGGCCTCATCGCGGGCAAGCCCGCTCCCACAGGTTTTTTGTGGCCAGCACAAATCCCACAAACACTCCCATTCCCCTGTGGGAGCGAGCCTGCTCGCGAAAGCGGTGGGTCTGCTAATGAAGACGTTGAATGGGCCGGCCTCATCGCGGGCAAGCCCGCTCCCACAGGGCTTTTGGCGTTGTCAGTGAGGTGTGCATGAAGCCGGTGGTGGTGGTCGGGGCGGGTCCGGCGGGGGTTCGGGCGGCGCAGACGTTAGTGGCCCATGGTCTACGGCCGATTCTGCTGGACGAAGCCCTGCGCAGTGGCGGGCAGATTTATCGGCGCCAGCCAGCCAATTTCAAGCGCTCGCCAGCCAAGCTTTACGGTTTCGAAGCGCCTAAGGCCAACGCCCTGCACCGAACCCTCGACGGTTTGCTCGACCAACTCGACTACCGCCCGGAAACCCTGGTGTGGAACGCCGAAGACCATGCCCTCGACACCCTGCAACAGGGTCGCGCCGCGCGCCTGGAGTTCTCGCGTGTGATCGTCGCCACCGGAGCCACAGACCGAATTCTGCCGGTGCCGGGCTGGACCTTGCCCGGTGTCTACAGCCTCGGCGCCGCGCAAATCGCCCTGAAGTTCCAAGGCTGCGCCATCGGTGAGCGCGTGGCGTTCGCCGGCAGCGGTCCGTTGCTGTACCTCGTGGCCTATCAATACGCCAAGGCCGGGGCCAAGGTGGTGGCGGTACTCGACAGCTCGCCCTTCAGCGCCCAGGTCCGCGCCACTGGCCAACTGCTGCGTCAACCGGCCACCCTGGCCAAAGGCATTTATTACCGCGCCTGGCTGACCGCCCATGGCATCCCGCTTCATCAGGGCGCCACGCTGCACGCCATCGACGGCAGCACGCGCGTTCAATCCTTGAGCTGGCGCGACGCCAACGGCGACCATGCACTCGATTGCGACGCCGTGGCCTTCGCTCACGGCCTGCGCAGTGAGACCCAACTCGCCGACCTCCTCGGCTGCCAGTTCGACTGGAATCCGCTGAACCGCGCCTGGCTACCGCAACGGGATCGCGCCGGCCGCAGCAGCGTCGCCGAGGTGTACCTGGCCGGCGATGGCGCCGGGATCATGGGCGCCGACGCCGCAGAAATGGCCGGCGAACGGGCCGCGCTGGCGCTGCTGCAAGACATCGGCTACGTCATCACCCCCGACCGCGCACAAACCCTAGAACGCTCACTGCAGCGCATCGAAGGGTTTCGCCGAGGCCTGGAGCAGGCGTTCGCTTTCCCCGAGGACTGGGCGAAAAACGCCGATGACCAACTCATGCTGTGCCGCTGCGAAGAAGTGCGGGTCGGCGACGTGCGCCAGGTGGTGCGCGAAGGTCATTGGGAAATCAACCGTGCCAAGGCCCATTGCCGGGTCGGCATGGGCCGCTGCCAAGGGCGGATGTGCGGCGCCGCAGCGGCGGAAATCATCGCCTGCGAAAGCCAGCGCCCGCTGAATGAAATCGGTCGGTTACGCGCCCAGGCACCGATCAAACCCCTGCCCTTTGGTGTGGAGCTGGACGGATGATCGAGGTCGATGCAGTGATCATTGGCGGCGGCATTGTCGGTGCGTCCGCCGCGCTGTTTCTCAGCCAGGGCGGGCGCCGGGTGGCGCTGCTCGAACGGGATTTCTGCGGATCGCATTCCAGCGGTGTGAACTACGGCGGCGTGCGCCGCCAAGGTCGGCCGCTGTCGCAACTGCCGCTGTCGCAACGGGCCCATGAGCTTTGGGGCCGACTGCCGCAACTGATCGGTATCGACGGCGAATACCAGCGCAGCGGCCATCTGAAACTGGCCCGCAGCCTCGAGGATTTTCAAGCCTTGCGGGACTACGCCGAACGCAGTCGCGGCTTCGGTCTCGGCCTGCAACTGCTCGATCGCCAGCAATTGCGCGCACGGTTTCCGTGGGTCGGTGATGTCGCAGTAGGTGCCTCGTTGTGCCCGGATGACGGCCACGCCAACCCGCGCCTGGTGTCCCCCGCATTCGCTCAAGCCGCCCGCCGCCACGGCGCGCAGATCCATGAACAAACTGCTGTCAGCCAGGTCGAGCACGATGGCCAGTGCTTCCACATCCGCAGCGAATCCGGCCTCGAGCTGCGGGCGCCCTGGCTGCTCAACTGCGCGGGCGCCTGGGCCGGGCAACTGGCGGCGCAATTCGGCGAAAGCGTGCCGATGCACGCCGGCCACCCGGCGATGCTGGTCACCGAACCGCTGCCCCTGGTGATGGACGCCAGCACCGGGGTCGAGGGCGGCGGTATCTATGCCCGGCAAGTGGCCAGGGGCAACTGCGTATTGGGCGGCGGCCAAGGGTTTGCCCTCGATGACGCCCGCGCCCGGCCCGGTCAACAAGCAGTGCTGGAGATCCTGCGCCAAGCCGTCGAGTTGTACCCGTTCCTCGAAGGCGCCCAGGCCATTCGCACCTGGAGCGGCACCGAAGGCTACATGCCCGATCGCCAGCCGGTGATCGGGCCCAGTTCCACTCAACCCGGTCTGTTGCACGCCTTTGGTTTTGCCGGGGCGGGTTTCCAGATCGGTCCGGCGGTGGGCCAGGCCCTCGCTGACATCGTTTGCAGCGGCGCGCCCTGGACGTCGCTGGATGCATTTTCCATCACCCGGTTTCAGTCCATCTCCGTTGCTTGATAGAGGAAGGTCGCGCCAATGAACAGCATCAAACGCACTGCTCTGCTCGGGTTTTCCTGCCTGGGCGCCCTGCTCGCCGCCACCGCGGCCCAGGCCGAACCGACGATTTACCTGGGCATGAACGGCGGCACCATGGAGCGGCTGTACGCCGACAAGGTCTTGCCGCCGTTCGAAAAGGCCAACAACGTCAAAGTGGTGATCGTGCCGGGCACGTCGGCCGACATCCTGGCCAAGGTCCAGGCCAGCAAGGACAACCCGCAGATGCACGTGATCTTCCTCGATGACGGGATCATGTACCGGGCGATTTCCATGGGCCTATGCGACAAGCTGCAAGACAGCGCGCCCCTGGCGCAGATCCCGGCCAAGGGCCGCATCAAGGAGCAAGCGGTGGCGGTCAGCCTCGGTGTCACCGGCCTGGCCTACAACACCCGGCTGTTCAAGGAAAAAGGCTGGCAGGCGCCGACCTCGTGGATGGACATGGCCGACCCGCGCTTCAAGGACAAACTGGTGTTCCAGTCGATGGCCTCGTCGACCTTCGGCTTGCACGGTTTCCTGATGTTCAACCGCATTCAGGGCGGCAATGAAACCAACGTCGATCCGGGTTTCAAGGCCTGGCCAGACACCGTCGGGCGCAACGTGCTGGAGTACATCCCGAGTTCGGCGAAGATTTCCGAAATGCTCCAAACCGACGAGGCCGCGCTGTTCCCGCTGACGCCGACCCAGGTCACCGCACTCAAGCTCAAGGGCATGGCGGTGGAATACGCGCAACCGAAGGAAGGCGCGGTGGTGCTGAACGTCGCCGAATGCGCGATCGCCAACAACAACCAGCCGGAACTGGCGCAGAAACTCGCGGCTTTCCTGCTCACGCCGGAAGCGCAAGCGGCAGCGTTGGAGGATGGCGACCAGATTCCGTCCAATCCGAATACCCCGACCACCGACAAGACCCGGGGTCAGGTAGAGGCCATGAAGAAGTACCTGGACACAGCGATTGCGATTGATTGGGATCAGGTGAATGAACAGCGTCCGGCGTGGAATGCGCGGTGGAATCGGAGTATTGAGCGGTAGGTTGCAATATCGCTGTTGCTGTTGATGTTGCTGTTGCTGTTGTGGTGAGGGGGCTCGCCCCCGTTGGGCTGCGCAGCAGCCCCAGCCTCTAACAGCAACAGCCAGAGCTATTGGGTAGCCGAAGGTCGGTGCTAGAAGCCCACGTCCAGTAACACATTGTCGATGTAGGTGCCCGCCGGGGGCGTGGTCTGGTCGGTGTAGATTTTCGCGTTGTAGTTGAAGATCTGGCTGCCGTTGCCCAAGCCCTTGCCGGGGTTGACCTCGGCGTCGCTGCTGGCCCGGCGGTCACTGGCGACATTGCCCCAGCGGGTGCTGCCGGCGCTTTTGAAGATGTCGTAGGCGAGCAGGTTACTGCCGGAAATCATTCGTCGGCGGCCGCCGACCGACACCGCGTGTTCGCCATCGCCAAGGCCGACGGTGTAGGCGCTGCCCTTGGTGCAGGCGATGTTGATGGTCTGGCCGGTGACCGGGGTGAAGGCACTGATCACCGGCGCGCTACCAAAGGCGATGTTCGGCGCGGTGATGGTGCAGTCATTGGCCACGGTCAGATTGATCGTCAGATCGACATTGCCGCTGCCAATGTCGCGGCCCAGGCACAGGCTGCCGGCGCCGATGCCCGAGCAGTAATTCCAGCTCCAGGCGATGCTCAGGGTTTCGGTGTAAATGCCGGCGGCGACGTTACTGCCAATCGTGGTCCGCAGATAGATCGGCACGGTTTTCGGCACCACACTGCCGAGCAAGCCCAGGGCATCGATGATGCCGTTGCGGGCGAAGTCGAATTGTGTGCTGCGGTTGATCGGGTAACTGGTGCTGTTGTCCGCGTACAGGGTGTAGCCGATCACGTCGTTGGTCGGCCCGAGCAGTCCGGTCTGGGTGGAGGTGACGGTGGCGTAGAAGTGATCGCCGCTGGTCAACAACGACAGCAGTGAGCCGGTACAACTCAGCCCGGCATTGAGGGTGGAACTGGGTTGCGCGGTGGTGCGCACCGCTACTGAACTCACCGAACCGAAGGCCACCGGGGTGGTGGCCACGGTTTTGCACAAGGCCCAGGCCGAACCCGGCAGCAACAGCGCTAGCAGCAACAGGCTCCGGAGTCGGCTCATTGGCACACCAACGGCCCGATCAAGGGCACCTCATTCTGTTGCACGTCCACGGCAAACTGCACTTGGCAGGTCTTGCCGTCCGCGAGGGTGACTTTCAGAGTGTTCTGCGCCTGCAGATTCTCCAGGTACACCAGGCCATCCCAACCGACCACGGTCCGGGTGCCGCTTTGTTCGTGGAGCACGTTGCTGCCCAACGGCAATTCCTGCTGTTGCGCGTTCACCAGTACGATGCTGGCGGCGCTGATGCGGCTCAGGGGAAACTCCAGCAAGTAGCCGCTGCCACGGCGCACGGCGATACGTTGCTCGACATTCGGGCTGCGCACGTTGGCCGGCAGGTTCAGCGGATCGATCTCGTATTTGCCCCGGTAGTAAGCGCTACTCCAAGGCACCAGCAGATGGCCGTTGCGATCGGTAGTGCCGACTTGCTGGTTTTCGTAGCGCACCGGAATGTCGGCGTAACCGTCAGTGCTGACCACCACAAAGGCATCGTCGATGCGGTTGGCGGCAAACACTTGCTGGTCCATCCACACCAAAGACCCACTGGCGTCGGCCCAGCGGGTTTCGGCGTCGCTGGTGCCGTACACGCCGGCCTGCAACTGCACCGCTTGCAGGCGCCAGGTCAGGTCGGCCTGACGATAGGCCGGACCGTCGCCCTGGGCGTAACCGAGGTTGAAACCGACACCACCTTCGCTGGGCACCGCACGACTGTAGTTGACCCGTTGCTGGCGCTGCCCGTCCTTGCCCCGTTCGCTGCTGAGCGCCAGGCTGCCGCGCAGGTCGAAGGGGATCACCAGTTGCGCTTGCACCGCCCAGTTGCTGTCACCGATTTCACGGTTGGCCGACAGGTAGACACTGGTGTTGCGCCACAGCGGCTTGCTCCAGCTCAGGTTGAGCAAACGGGTGCGCGAATCGTCGGCGGCGGTTACATCGAAGTACCCCGCGCCGAGGCTGCCCCAGCGGTCGAGGTTCAGGCTCAGGGTGACTTGCTCACTGCGCTGGCTCATGGACGCGTAAGCATTGTCGACCACGGTCAGGTCGGCATACCGGTCGCGGCGTTGCAGCCGTTGATAGGTGAAGGCGTAGCGCTGGCTGCTGTACTGGTAACCAACGCTTAGTTGCTGGCCGCTGTCGCCGTCGAACCGACTCTGGCTGAGGGCGGTGTTCAGCACGCCAAAGTTGCCCAGTCGCACATTGCCGCCGAGGCCGCCGAGGCTCAAGCCGTCCGACGCCTCAGCGTGGCTTTCCAGGGTCAGGCTGTCCGTCAGGCCGTAACGCAGGCTGCCGGAACTGACGCCGGGGCCGTAGCTGAAATCCTTCAGGCCGTAGTCGCGCCGCAAACTGCCGGCGGCCACGGAAAAATCGCTCAAGCCTTGCTGCAACAGGCTGCTGGTGACATAGAACGGCACCGTGGTCGAAACCTGCCGCCCCAGCGCATCGGTGGTCACCACCACCGCTTCACCCGCGCCGTTGATGAACGGAATGTTGGTCAGGGTGTAGGGGCCCGGTTGCAGGTCGGCGCTGCTGGATTTGTAGCCGTTGATAAACAGGTCCACCGACGATGGCACAGCGGCTTCCCCGGCGAACTGCGGCAGCGGATAGGTCACCAGGTCCGGGCGCACGGCGAAGTCCCGGGACCATTGCACGCCGCCGAGGCGCACCGAACTGCTCCAGGGCAAGGCACCGCTGACCACGTCGCCGGCCTCGTAGGTCAGCAATCGCTCGTCATCGGAATAGCGCCACGTGGTGTCGTAGCGCAGGTAGCCGTTGTCCAGGCTGTTGATCGAGTCGCCCGACAAGGTCCGGCGGTATTGCCCGGTGTTGGACAGCGTGCCCCAGCTGTCGAACAGCCGCACTTCGTTCCACGCCGCCAGGTAGGTGCCACCGTCGTCGGTGTCATTGAGGTAGAGGTCATAGTTGAGCAAGGCGCCGAAACTGCTCAGCGCCGTGCTGCGCGGCATGGCCGAGCGATTGCCGATAAACTGCGCCGGCAACCAGTCCGGCGGCACCTCCAGCAACAGCCGCTGTGCGCCGCTGTCGTACTCGCTGTGCAGGCCGCCGAGGCGGTCGAGATCGACTTCGGCGTCGAGGTGATCGGGCAATTTCATGCCGGTTTCACGCAGGACCGATGCCGGCAGGAATAGATGCCCGGAGCGTTGCTCCACCGCCACCACGCGCCCGGTGTTCATCTGGTTGACCACCAACTCCAGAAACAACTGTGCATCACCTACCGCCTCCAGGCTGCTGGGGGGCGGTGGCAAGTCGGCGGCCTCGCTGACGAGGCCGATGATCAGGCAGCCGCCCCCCACCATCACCCCTACCCAATGCCCGATACTGCGAGCCCATGCCTGGCTCATCACTGCGTCACGTCCATCAATGGACCTTTTCCTTGCTCAATCCCAGCGGTCGACCGTCACTTCACGGGCGCGACCTTTTGCACCTGCGGCGCGCCGTTGACCCGCACTTGCAAAGCCGGGCTGCCGCCGACCGCCTCCGGTGCCGGCCAGCGCATTACCGCACCGGGCAACACGTAACCGAGCAAGCCGTCCACCAAGGGTTTGCTGCGCCCGCCTTGCTCCAGCGCGACGTCGGTCAGCCGCGCATGCACCGCGCCCTGGTTGCGCACTTCGACAAAGGGTCGGCCGTCCACCGCCACCGTGCGCCAGCTCAAATCCGGCACGCCCACGCCTTTGGGATCGCGGCGGCGAGTCGTGTCTTCCTTGCTCCACAGCCCGGCACCGTAGGCAAACAGCGGGACTGAATAGCGCATCTGGAAACGGATCGCGGCGGCGGTCTTGCCGTCTTCAGGAGTGGGCGGTTGCGCGGCGGGAATCTCGTCGATGATGATCCGGTAGGCCAGTTCCTGCCCCGGCGGCACGTCCTTGGTGCGGGTCAGGCGCACCAGTTGCTTTTGCCCCGGGGCGATCTTGGCCACCGGCGGGCTGCCGATCACGTCGCGCTGGTTCTGGTATTGGTCGTTGAAACCACTCTGGCTCCAGGCGAACACGCGGATCTGCAGGTTGGCGTCTTCCGTGCCGCGATTTTCCAGCCACAACGCGCTGGCCTGCTGGTCGGCTTCCAGCACCGGGTCGATCGGCCAGATCAGCACTGAACTGGCGGCTTGCACCGCGACGCTGCCAAGCAGCGTCACGACCAATAACGCACAACGCGCGACCACGAATCTGCGCAAGGGTGAACACATATAACCGCTCCTTAAATAATCCCGCATTCCTTCACCACGACAGCTGCACTTGCAGCACATCGCTGTAGGTCCCCCCCGGCTGATTGCCCGGTAATTGCACCTGGCCGTAGATCGGCAGGCGGATGTTATTGGCGTCGCCATAGGCCACGGCCACGCTCTGGCCGATACCCAGGACCTGGCTGAACGCGGCGTCGCGAAACAACTGATAGGCCACGCGATTGCTGCCGGTACTGAGCTGCAGATGCCGGCCACTGCTGTTGTACTGGCCGCCGTCGACCGTCATGTTCAACGTCACGCCCGGGGTGCATTGCAACTGCACGCCGCCGGTCAGCGCCACCTGCACAGTGCTGGTGGACAGCGCCGAACGGTTGCCGAAATTCAGGCTGCCGTAGTTCGACACCCCGCCCACCACCAGGCAACCGGGCGTGACAGTGGCACTGACCTGGAAACTCTGGCTGGTGACCGCCGCCAACGGCAGAGGCACCACCGCGGCCCCGAACAATAGCCACAACGACAGGGGTTTCATGTCCTAGAAGCTCAGTTCTACGGCCACCGTGTCCAGGTAAGTGCCGGCCGGCAGCCCCGCCTTGCCGGTCGCCTTGCCGTACAGGTTCACGGTTTGCGCCGCGCCCGTGCTGGTGAGGAGGTTGATCACCCCGTCGATGGCCAGAATCTGGTTGTGTCCGGCGTCGGTGTAGAAGTCGTAGGGCACGAAGTTGCCATTGCCATCGGCCAACGCCCGGCTACCGCCGGCGGACAATCCGTCATGGGCCCCGGCGCGTACTTTGATCGACGGGCTCGTGCCGCTGGAGCACTGGATCGACATCGCCCCGCCGCCACCGCCGAGCACCTGCCCTCCCGCTTCGGTGAACAGGCTGGTGGTGGTGCCGAAGTTCAGGCTCCCGAAGTTCAGCGCGCTGCTGCCCGCCGTCCCGTTGACCAGGCAACTGCTGGTCAGGATCAGCGTCGAATTGACTTGGCCGGTGACCGTGGTCACCGCCTGCGCCTGGGTCATCAGCGCCAGGCTTAACACTGACAACGCGATCCTTGATGCACATCTACGCATGGTGTCGTCCTCTGGGGTTTACCAATCCAGGGTCACGGTCAGGGTGTCGGTGTAGACCCCTGCCGGTACCGCCCGGGTATTCGCCACCACCGCGCCGAATACCGGGATCGGTACCTGGACGCCGCTGGCGACAGAAAAATTGCGTTGCTGGCCGATGCTGTAGCTTTGGTTGCCCGAGGCATCGACGAACAGTTGATAAGGAATGGTCTGGCTGCCATTGCTCAGGCGCCGCGTGGTGCCGTCGCCATGGGCGCCGCCATCGATGGTCACGGTGAACCCGGTGACTGAGGGGTTGCAGGCAATGTTCAGCTTGCCGCTGCCGGATTCGTTGAGGCCGGCCTTGATCGGCGCCGCCCAGGTCGGGCCTTGCTGGCCGAAATCGAGGGTGCCGAAGTCGCTCGACGGGCTGCCCGGGCCGGCGCCGTTGCTCACTTCGCAGCCAGCGATAATCGTCAGGCGCGCCTGAATCTGGCCGCTGACCGCCGCTTGCGCGTCGTCGGCCAGCAGCCCGAGGGCACCTGCGGCGATCACCATCCAGTGTTTGCTTGTCATCACGCCAATCCCATTCCCTCAGGATTCATGTCCATGGCCGTTCACCCTTGAACGTCCTGCTTCAGTTGCCCATCCATCGGGCAGCCGTCATCGCCCGGTGGCTACCAGCTCACCGTCACTTTCACTAAATCGGAATAGCGGCTGACCCGAGGTATCTCGGCCAGGGGTTCGATTCGCCCATACAAAGGCAAGTCCACCGTGCCGGAATCGGGCACACGGCCACTCATCGGCACATTGACCGCCAGCGGGATCAACCGCGCGGGGTCCTGATACAGGCGATACGGGATGGGCTTGCTGTGTTCGGCGCTCCCAGCCAGATAACGCACGTCACCGATGCCACCGTGCAGGCCGCCGTCGACGCGCAATTGGTACGGGGTGTCGGGGTTGCATTCCAGGCGCGGCAGGCGCGAATTGATCAGCGCGGCACCCAATGGGCCGCCGGGGTTGTCCAGGCGCGCCGTGCTGCCGAAGTCGAGCACACCGAGTTGCTCGACCCCAAGATGGCGCTGCACGCCGACCAATTGGCAGCCGCGCTGCACATCGACCCGGACCTCCACCTGGAGCTCCGCGGCCAGCGCCGGTGTGCCGAGCGTCACGCCCAGCACTGCCAATACCCACGATTCCTTCACGGCCTCAATCCTTTTGAGGGTGGCTTGTTCGCATTGAGGTTAGCAACGTCCCGCCAATCCGCCAGTGGCGATCATGTAACAGGATTGAAAACGCTGCGGTTTTTGCACGGATATGCGCCGATACCGCAGGGATTGGCTGAGGAAAAATACTGTACAAGCGGTAGTTTCTTGCACAAGTATGCACAGTCATTTTATCGACGTCGCTGGCACCCAATGTCACCGACTGGTTACACTACGCCGCCGCTGCTCGGGGGAGCCGGCCCGAAAGCTCACGGGGGTACCATCCAGTGGCCGTTCGACCGCTAAATCGTTCGCGACTCAAACCACGCTGGCCTTCCCTGCGCCGCTGGCTCAGGGTGTTCTCGCGGCCCGGCAAAAAAACTACCGGCACGGCTCCGATCATTCACGACTACTTCCGCCAGAAGGCCCATGGCCAGGGCTACACCCTGAGTCACAGCCAGCAGCGGGTGATCGACTACATGGCGCAACAAGCCGCGGCGCTGCTCGACGGCCCTGCCAGCGGCCAGGCAACCCGTGGCCTGTACCTGCATGGCGCCGTCGGCCGGGGCAAGAGCTGGCTGCTCGACGGTTTCTTCCAGGCCCTGCCCCTCGACGCCAAGCAACGCCTGCACTTCCACGAATTTTTCGCGCAGTTACACCAGAGCATGTTCGAACACCGCGAGCAGGACGACGCCTTGAGCCACGCGCTGGATCGGCTGCTCGGCGATTGCCGGGTGTTGTGTTTCGATGAGTTTCACGTGCATGACATTGGCGACGCGATGCTCATCAGCCGCCTCTTCAAGGCGCTGTTCCAGCGGCGCATCCTGCTGCTGGTGACGTCCAACTATCCACCGGAAGGCTTGCTGCCTAATCCGCTGTACCACGCGCGGTTCAAACCGGTGATCGACTTGATCAACGGGCGCCTGCAGATCATGGAAGTCGGCGGCCCCCACGATTACCGCAGCCAGACCCGCAACCACCATCAACAATTGTTTACCCAAGGCCAGTACGTATGGCCTGGCTCCTCGAGCCAGCGCCAGGCCCTGCGCTTGCCGGCCCGGGGCACGCCGGCGTTCGACCTGCCGGTGGGTGCGCGGCAGATCCAGGTGCGGCTGTGTTCCCAGCGCACCATCCGCTTCGAATTCACCGACCTCTGCGACCAGCCGACGGCGGTGATGGATTACCTGGAACTGAGCCGCCGCTTCGATCACTGGATCATCGACGAACTGCCCAACCTGGCCGATTGCAGCATCGCCGCCCAGCAGCGCTTCATTAACTTGATCGACGTGCTTTACGACCAAGACAAGCACTTGGTGTTGATTGGCGAGCAACCGCTACGTGAACGGCTGGGGGGTGATGCGATCGACCTGGCGCGGACCCGCAGTCGGTTGGGGCAGTTGGTGGAGGTGGGTGACGGGGTTTGATTCATGGGATAGGTACTCGCTCCCACAGGGATTTGCGGTGTGTGGAAGATCTGGATCAACACACGATCCATTGTGGGAGCTGGCTTGCCAGCGATGAGGCCGGCACCCGCAACATAGATGTCGGCTGGTCCATCGCTATCGCTGGCAAGCCAGCTCCCACAGGGACTGTGTTAGCACAGAAGTACGCACAAACCCCATAAGTCAGGTCGGCTATAAGACCGCCTCGGCGGCTGGGGATGCACCGCCCCCTCCGGAAGGAGGGCATGCCGAGCCTCGGCGAGGCACCGAACGACGGGGCAAGTGTGCTGCACCAATTGCCGCTATCATGGCGCCCTCTCTGACAGCATCGAGTCTCCATGAACACCCTGTCCCAACTGCGCGCTGGCGAGTTGTCCGGCATCACCCGCCTGGACCTGGCCGATGGCCTGACCGAGTTTCCTCGGGAAATCTTCGAACTGGCGGACTCCCTGGAGATCCTCAACCTCAGCGGCAATGCCCTGAGTCAGTTGCCGGCCGATCTGCATCGGCTGACGAAGCTGCGGGTGTTGTTCTGCTCCGATAATCAGTTCACCGAGCTGCCGGAATGCCTGGGCCAATGCGCGCAACTGACGATGATCGGCTTCAAGGCCAACCGTATCGAAACGGTACCCGGGGCCGCGTTGCCACCGCTGTTGCGCTGGCTGATCCTCACCGACAATCGCATCGCACAGTTGCCCAATGAACTGGGTGAACGGCCGTACCTGCAAAAACTGATGCTGGCTGGCAATCGCCTGACCGCGTTGCCGCCGAGCCTGGCCCATTGTCATCGGCTGGAGCTGATCCGCATCGCCGCCAACCAGCTCACGGAGCTGCCGCACTGGCTGTTGACCTTGCCGAGCCTGACCTGGCTCGCCTACGCCGGCAATCCGTTGGAGACTGAAGCCGAGTCCACGGCGCTTGAGGCAACGCCGAAGATTGCCTGGTCGGCGTTGACCCTGGAGCAATCCTTGGGCGAAGGCGCTTCCGGAGTGATTTACCGCGCGCAATGGCAGATGCCCGGTGCGGCGCCCACCACGGTGGCGGTGAAGCTGTACAAAGGCGAAATGACCAGCGACGGCTCGCCACTGCACGAAATGAACGCCTGCATCACCGCCGGCCTGCACCCGAACCTGATCCCGATCAAAGGCCGGATCATCGATCATCCGCAGCAGCAGGCCGGGCTGGTGATGGACTTGGTCGAGCCGAGCTACCGCAACCTCGCCGGGCTGCCGAGCCTGGCGTCGTGCAGCCGTGATGTCTACGCCGACGACAGCCGTTTCCACGCCAGCGAGGCGCTGCGTATCGCCAGTGGCATTGCCTCGGTCGCCGCGCATCTGCATCAGCAAGGCATCACCCACGGCGATCTGTACGGCCACAACATTCTGCACAACGCCCAGGGTGATTGTTTGCTCGGCGACTTTGGCGCGGCATCGTTCCATGCCACCACCGACAATCTGGAAACCCGCGCACTGCAACGGCTCGAAGTGCGTGCCTTCGGGGTGTTGCTGGGGGAATTGCTGGAGCGGATCGAGGCGGGATTGAGCGAGGAACGGCGTACGGCGCTGGAGGCTTTGCAGCAGCGTTGCCTGCACGCAGACGTACTGGCGCGGCCAGACTTCAGAGAAATTGAGAACCTGCTAAACGCTTGACCTGTCGGCGAGGGAGCACAGCCCCTCGCCACACCGTCAGATCAGCCCGCCAACCCGACAAACATATCCTGCACGTCGTCGTGGTTGTCCAGGCCTTCGAGGAAGGCTTCGACTTCCGCCATCTGCTCGTCGCTCAGGCCGCTGACCGGGTTTTTCGGCTGGTAGCCGAGCTTGGCCGACAACACGGTGAAGCCTTGTTCCGGCAAGGCTTTCTGCACCGCATCGAGGTCGGCCGGGTCGGTCAGGAACAGGGTCGTGCCCTCTTCGTCGCCGGCCTCGAAATCCTGGGCGCCCGCTTCGATGGCGGCCATTTCCGGATCGGCGTCAGGGCTGTCCGGGGACGCCTCGATCATGCCGACATGGTTGAAATCCCAAGCCACGGAGCCCGAGGCGCCCAGTTGGCCCTTGCGGAACGCCACGCGGATCTCCGCCACGGTGCGGTTGATGTTGTCGGTGACGCACTCGACGATCAACGGCACCTGGTGCGGGGCGAAACCTTCGTAGGTGACGCGATGGTATTGCACGGTCTCGCCCAGTTGACCCGAGCCTTTCTTGATCGCGCGCTCCAGGGTTTCCTTTGGCATCGAGGCCTTTTTCGCTTGCTCGACCACCAGGCGCAGGTGCGCGTTGGTCGCGGTGTCGGCGCCATTGCGGGCAGCAATGGTGATCTCTTTCACCAGCTTGCCGAAGATCTTGCCCTTGGCGTTCGACGCCGCCTCTTTGTGTTTAACCTTCCACTGTGCGCCCATTACTCACTCTCTTGTCAGTCGCGTCGAGACATCTATTGGCCGACGCTTTGCCGAAGTTTATACGGCCTAAAGTTGGCAATCGACCAAAAAGTGCCGCGAGCGATGGACAACGTCCCGCGAGCTTGTAGGGCAATTCTGAAAAGTCGCTGGACACTGCCCTCGGCAGGTCGGGGTTTCGTACTCTCTGCACCCTCTGTAATTCCCGCTGGATAAGTGATCGATGCATAACGACAAGGAAAGTCCTTTCGCCCTGACCCTGGCCGGGATCGGCCGGCGCTGGCCGGTGACGCGTTTCAAGGGCCAAGAGGGGCTCAACCAGATTTACCGTTTCGAGGTGCAGTTGACCGGCCCGGCCCCTGCGCTGGACATTGCCCAGTGGTTGCAGACACCAGCCTTTCTCAGCCTCGGCGAAGACCACGGCATTCACGGCATGATCGACAGCGCCAGCGTGGAATACCGTCATCCGCAACAGACGGTTTACCACTTGGTGTTGGTACCCGCGCTGCACAGCCTGGATCGATCGCCCAAACGCCGGGTATGGCACGCCATGAGTGTGCCGCAGATCCTGCGCCAGTTGCTCGACGAGCACGGTGAATCCCCCCAGCCCTACCGCCTCGAACTGGACGACCGGCATTACCCCGTCCGCCCGTTCTGCATTCAGTACGCGGAAAGCGATCTGCAATGGCTGCAACGGTTGTGCGAAGAGGAAGGTATTCACTACCACTTCACCCACCAGCCGGACGGCCATGTGCTGGTGCTGGCGGACGACACCCTGAATTTTGCCCCCGAGCCGCTGGTGACGCCCTTTCATTCGGGCAGCTTGCAGGAGGTGGCCCGACCGGTGATCTGGTCGCTGTTTCAACGGCACGGCCAGCCCGCCGAAGGCACAACGCAGCCTGGCACTCATCCACAACAACTGAGCCGGCGCACCCTGGAGCGGCTACGGGCCCGGCACGGCCAGATCCACGGTCACAGCACTCGGGCCGAACTGCTCAGCAGCCGGATCGTGCAAGTCGAGCAACACCCGATCAGCCCGTTCAACGACCAATGGCTGCTGATCGAAACCCTGCACCAGTACCAACAGGCCACGACGGCCAGTCCGTTTTACCGCAATCAATTCACCGCGATTCCCTGGGCCACGCCGTTCCGTCCGCCGCTGAAGCAGCCGCGGCCGAGCATTCCCGGTTACCAGCGCGGCCGCGTCCTCGGCACCCAGGGCCAGCGCGCCGTGCTGGATGAACAGGGCCGTCTTCACGTCAGCCTGTGGCCGGACGAGACCGAAGAGGTCGGCCTCTGGCTTCCCTGGATGCGGCCCCTGGCGAATCAGCCGTCGCGCTTGCCGTGGGCGGGCGCTGAGGTGCTGGTCAGCTTCCTCGACCACGACCCGGATCGGCCCGTGGTTTGCGGTGTTCTCGATCAACCCGTCCCACCGCCAGCGAGTCCGCCGCGTGGCGATGCGCAGTTGCTGTTCGACTGGTTGCTGTATGGCCCGGACATTACTCCTTAAGCGACAAAACCTTATGCACGCTTGACCGGGCAATTCCCCGAAAGCGGATTACAGTTAAACCATGGCGCCGCACACCCACGGCGCTTTGCGCACTGGTCCCGTGGAGAGCCGCAATGCCCTGGAAGAACTCCGAATCGCGCTACAGCACCGTGTCGATCACCCTGCACTGGTTGATGCTGGTCCTGCTGGCACTGGTCTACGCCTGTATCGAACTGCGGGGGATTTTCCCCAAGGGCAGTGGCGGACGGACCTTGATCAAGGAAGCCCACTTCATGCTCGGCCTGACGGTGTTCGTGCTGGTCTGGCTGCGGCTGTTCGCCCGCAGCCTCGGCCCGGCCCCGGCGATCTTCCCCGCCTCGCCGTCCTGGCAAACCTTGCTGGCGCGGGCGATGCACTGGGCGCTATACCTGTTCATGATCGGCATGCCGATCCTCGGCTGGCTGATCACCAGCGCCGAAGGTCACCAAGTGATGTTCTACGGTTTCGACCTGCCGCTGCTGGTAGGCGAGGACAAACACCTGGCCCATCGAATCGAAGGCTGGCATGTGCTGATCGGTACGATCGGTTACTGGCTGATCGGCCTGCATGCGCTGGCGGGGGTTTATCACCATTTCGTGGTTGGCGATAACACCCTGCTGCGGATGATGCCCAAGCGCGTCAGCCGCTGATAACGGGTTCAAAACCCCGGCGACCCTGCAAGCCGCCGGTGTGGACAAAGATCAAGCGCGTGCCCTCGACAAACCTGCCCGCCTCGACCTGCTGTTTGAGGGCGAGCAGGGCTTTGCCGGTGTACAGCGGCTCCAGGGGAATACCCGTGACCTGTTCGGTGCGGGCGATGAACTCGAGCAACAATGGATCGACTTTGCCGAAGCCACCGCGACTGGCGTCGAACAGTTGATAGGCCTGGCTTTGCACAATCGCTTCCACGTGTTGCGCCACGCCATGATCGTCCGGCACCGCCAGCGCCCCGTAGACCGGATGCTCGCCCGCTTCCGCCAGCACCAACCCGGCGAGGGTGGTGCCGGTGCCACAGGCCAGCCACCAACCGTGGTAACCGTCCCAGCCGAGGCCGGCCAATTGCGCGCAGACCTGCGCTTTCAACGGCATGCAACCGCGAGCCCCCAGCATGCCGCCACCGCCCTCGGGCACCGGGTGCAACGTCGGGTACTGCGCTCGCCATGGCGTCCAGAAATCCGCCCCGTGCCGGGCCCGATAGCCGGCATAACCGAGCCAGTGCAGTTGCATGCCGAAGTCGTGAAGATCGCGCACGGTGGGGGTGTCCTGCGGATGACCGCGCAGCAGGCCGACCGTGGCAAAACCGAGGCGTTTACCCGCCGCCGCCAAGGCGTGCAGGTGATTGGAATGGGCGCCACCGAGACTGATCAAGCCTTCGGCACCGGCGAGGTCAGCGTCTCTCAGGTGTTCGCTGAGCTTGAACCACTTGTTGCCGCTGATCAGCGGGTCGATCAGGTCCAGGCGCAGGATCGCCACCTCGACCGCCGCCGCGCGGAGCCAGTCGACGTGCAACGGTTGCAGCGGTGCCTGGGGCAGCCAGTGGACGGGAGGGGACAGCATGAGGCCGGCTCTTGGGGAAAGAGCCGGCATCTTAGCAGCAGACAGGCCGCCATCGCGGGCAAGCCCGCTCCCACAGGGATCTGTGTTGTGAAAAATTTTGTGATCGACCCTGATCCCTGTGGGAGCGTGGCTTGCCCGCGATGGCCATTGGCACGCTGACCCTGCTGCCTAAATTACAACTCAGCCGCCAACCGCGACCCTTGGTTGATCGCCCGCTTGGCATCCAACTCCGCCGCGACATCGGCGCCGCCGATCAGGTGTACATTCTGCCCCGCCGCGACCAGGCCATCGTGCAACTCACGCAGCGGGTCTTGCCCGGCACAGATAACGATGTTGTCCACCGCCAGCACCTGTGGCTCGCCGGTTTCGCCGATGCGGATGTGCAGGCCCTGGTCGTCGATCTTCAGGTATTCAACGCTGTTGAGCATCTGCACCCGTTTGTTTTTCAACCCGGTCCGGTGAATCCAGCCGGTGGTCTTGCCCAGGCCATCGCCGACCTTGGAAGCCTTGCGCTGCAGCAGGAACACTTCCCGCGCCGGCGCATGAGGCGCAGCCTTGATCCCGGCCACGCCACCGCGGGCTTCCAGGTGCGTATCGATGCCCCACTCCTTCCAGAACGCCGCGCGATCGAGGCTGGTGGAAACGCCTTGATGAACCAGGAATTCCGAGACGTCGAAGCCGATACCGCCGGCGCCGATCACCGCGACTTTCTTGCCCACCGGCTTGCGCTCGAGGATCACGTCCAAGTAGCTCAGCACCTTCGCATTGTCCACACCTGGAATCGCTGGCGTACGCGGCGCGATACCGGTGGCGAGGATGATTTCGTCGTAGCCGCCCGCGAGCAATTGCTCAACGTCGACTCGGGTGTTGAGGCACACCTCGACATTCGTGGTCTGCAACTTGCGACCGAAGTAGCGCAGGGTTTCGAAGAACTCTTCCTTGCCCGGCACGCGCTTGGCGACGTTGAACTGGCCACCGATTTCGCTGGCGGAATCAAACAAGGTCACCGAATGCCCACGCTCGGCGGCCACCGTGGCGGCGGACAGGCCCGCAGGACCGGCGCCGACCACGGCAATTTTCTTGATCTGCTGCACCGGCAAATAATTGAGCTCGGTTTCGTGGCAGGCCCGTGGGTTGACCAGGCAACTGGTGAGCTTGCCGCCGAAGGTGTGGTCGAGGCACGCCTGGTTGCAGCCGATGCAGGTGTTGATCTCATCAGCGCGACCCGCCGCAGCCTTGTTGACGAAGTCGGCGTCGGCGAGGAATGGCCGCGCCATGGACACCATGTCGGCATCGCCTTCGGCGAGGATCTGCTCGGCAACTTCCGGGGTGTTGATGCGGTTGGTGGTGATCAACGGAATGCTCACCGAACCCCGCAACTTGGCGGTGACCTTGCTGAACGCCGCGCGCGGCACCTTGGTGGCAATGGTCGGAATCCGCGCCTCATGCCAGCCAATGCCGGTGTTGATGATCGTGGCGCCAGCCTGTTCGATGGCCTTGGCCAAGGTCACGATTTCTTCCCAACTGCTGCCGCCTTCCACCAGGTCGAGCATCGACAGGCGGAAGATGATGATGAAGTTCGGCCCGACCGCTTCGCGGACCCGGCGCACGATTTCCACCGGCAGGCGCATGCGGTTCTCGTAGCTGCCACCCCAACGGTCCGTACGGTGGTTGGTATGGGCGGCGAGGAACTGGTTAATGAAATAACCTTCGGAACCCATGATCTCGACGCCGTCGTACTCGGCGGTCTGCGCCAGCAGCGAGCAAGTGACGAAATCGCTGATCTGCTTCTCGATGCCCTCTTCGTCCAGTTCCTTGGGCTTGAACGGGTTGATCGGCGCCTGGATCGCGCTGGGTGCCACTTGCTTTGGGCTGTAGGCATAACGCCCGGCGTGGAGGATCTGCATGCAAATCTTGCCGCCGGCCTCGTGCACTGCACGGGTAACGATCTGGTGCTTGAGCGCCTCGTCCTCGTTGGTCAACTTGGCCGCGCCGGAGTACACGCCACCTTCATCGTTGGGACCAATGCCTCCGGTAACCATCAGGCCAACGCCGCCCCGGGCCCGTTCAGCGAAATAGGCGGCCATGCGTTCGAAGCCGCCGGGTTTCTCTTCCAGGCCGGTGTGCATCGAACCCATCAGGGTGCGGTTGCGCAAAGTGGTAAAACCCAGGTCCAGCGGGGCCAACAGGTGCGGGTAATGAGCGGCGGCCATCGGTAACTCCACGTCGAGCGATCACGGAAAATGCGGAAACTCTGTGGCTTCCGTCAGTCATGCTCGACAGACTAAGAGCCGCACTCGCGCCGCTCAATGACCGAAACTGACAACTTAATGATCTAAGTGCGCAGCCGCCCTTGGCAAGCGCCCCCCATGGGCTCTACCCTAGTCGACGAATCCTGCAAACGGCTGCTCTCTGTTTTCCCATGCGTAAACTTCTGTACCTGACCTGCTCCATGGCGTTGATCGCCGTTCTCACAACCTACGCGATGTGGGCGGCTGATCGCCCGCTCGGCCACTACCTCTCAGACCTGCGCATCCAACTCACGGTGGATCAGGGCACGCCGTCGGATCGCGGCAATCTGCTGGGCATCCAGCCTGAGCTGTTTCCCACCGATTACCAGAGTCCCGAACGCCTGCACCGCAAGTTCGCCGCCTACCTGCAACAGGCCCGCGACCAGGGTTTGCTGAACGATAAAACCATCGTCGTCCTGCCCGAGCACGTGGGCACCTGGCTGATGGTCAGCGGTGAGAAAGACGAGCTGTACCAGGCCAGCACCCTCAAAGAAGCGATGAACTGGCTGGCGGTGAGCAACCCGCTGAAGTTCGCCCGCGCCTACTTCAGCGCCAAAGGCAGCGATCGTCTCGACGACGCGCACCTGCGGATGAAAGCCAAGAGCATGGCCAAGGATTACCAAGCGCTGTTCGGTGGCCTGGCCAAGGAATTCGGCGTGACCCTGGTGGCCGGCTCGATCGTCCTGCCGGAACCCAGCGTGCGCGATGGCGACCTGAAGATCGGGCGCGGCGCGCTGTACAACAGCAGCCTGGTGTTCGGCCGCGACGGCTTGCCGATCGGCCAGCCCCAGCGCCAGTTGCACCCGGTGTTTGACCAGACCGGCGTATTGCAAGGCAATGACGAGCGCACCCTGAACGTGGTCGACACCCCGGCCGGGCGCCTCGGCGTGCTGATCGGCAGCGACAGCTGGTACCCGGATAATTACCGCAACCTTAACGACCTGGGGGTGCAACTGATTGCCGTGCCGGCCTTCGTCGTCGGTCAAGGCACCTGGGACAAACCCTGGCGCGGCTACAAAGGCCTGACCACCCCCAGCTCGGTCAGCCTCAAGGCGGGCGAGATCAGCGAAGGCCAGGCCTGGCATCGCCTGACCCTGATCGGCCAGCCGCCGAGCAGCCTCGCCACGGCCGGCATGAGCGTGTTCCTGCGCGGGCAGTTCTGGGACAAAACCAGCACCGGTCACAGTTTCACCAGCAGCCAAGGCCAGCATTTCGCCGACGACGGTCGGGGTGCGCGCCTGCTCAACCTCTGGTTATAAACCATGAAACCCTTGCCGATGCGCCTGGGGGATTTGTCGGTGGGCTTCGTCCACAGCCTGGCCGACGCCGTGCGCAGTCATGGCCAGGACCCGCTGCCGCTGCTCGAACAGTACGGCCTCGATGCCGCGCGCCTGGGTGAGGCCGGCGCGCGGCTGTCGATCCCGCGCTACATGCGCCTGGGGCACAGCGCGATTCAACTGACCGACAACCCGGCCCTCGGCCTGCGCATGGGTCAGCTCAGCCGCTTGAGCCAGGCCGGGCTCGCCGGCGTCACCGCCGCCCAGGCGCCGACCGTGCGAGAAGCGGCGCGCTGCCTGATCCGCTTCGAAGCCTTGTACGGTTCCAACTATCGCGGCCAGTCGAGCTTCCACGAAGATCCCCGGGGCGCCTGGCTGCGGTTCTATTCGATCAGCCCGTATAACGCCTACAACCGCTTTGTGGTGGATTCGATCATCGCCGGCTGGCTGCATCAGTTGTCGAGCATCAGCAGTCGTCCGCTGCGGGCCGAACGCATCGAGATCGAATTCGCCGAGCCGGATTACCTCGATGACTACGCCGTACTGGGGGACTGTGCGATCCAGTTTGGCGCCGAACACAACCAGCTGCGCCTGGGACTCGCCTGCCTGGCGGAACGCAATCCACAGCATTGCCCGAGCACCTGGCGGCACTTGCTGCAATTGTGTGAACGGGAACTGGAACAGCTAACGCGCACCCGTAGCCTGCGCGAACGCATCACTCAGCTGTTGGGGCCGTTGCTCAATGGTGGCCGGGAACCCGACCTGGAAGAAGTGGCGGCACGTCTAAAACTGCCGACCTGGACCTTGCGTCGCAAACTGGCCGAGGAAGGCACGCAATTTCGCGCAATCCTCAATGACACCCGCCGCGACCTGGCCATGACCTACATCCGCGATACCGAACTGGCGTTCGGCGAAATCGCCTACCTGCTGGGCTTTGCCTCAGCGGAGGCTTTTCAACGCGCCTTCAAGCGCTGGAACGGCCAGACCCCCGGCGAGTTTCGCCGCAGTCATCGGCAGACCGCCTGACGCTTACAGCTCGGTAGCGTCTTCCGCCGGTTCCAGTGGGTCGAGTTCGAATGCGCGGTATTCCAGCAACTCTTCTTGATAGTCGTCCATTGTCGATCTCCCCTGCCCTATGTCCTGAAAAAACTGCCTGAATAAATGACCTTCACCCTGAGCTTAAAGTGCCGGCGTGAAGGAAAAATGACGCGGACACCACCGTTCATCCCCGTTTATAAAACGTAGCAGGCGGTCAGGAATTTATCTTGGAGTTTTTTCGACTAAGGCTATAAGCAAACGGCCCGGATCGATGGGGATCAATCCGGGCCGCCGGGCTTGCTGTGTTCGGACCACGACCCAGGGCGAGTGGGTCCTATGGGTTGCTGGACGGCATCGCCGGGATCGGCTCGGTGGGCGCTGGCATGTCGCTTGGGTTGGCCGGCGGCGTGATGGCTGGCTCAGCAGGCGCAGGCTCTGTGGCGGCGGGTTCGCTTTGCTCGACTGGCGCGATGGGAGCCGGCTCAGCAGGCGCGGGAACCGGCTCAGAGGCCGCAGGAGCGGTTTCAGCGGGCGTCGCGGCAGGTGCGGCGGCTGGCGCCGGTGTCGGTGCCGGTGCTGTCGCAGGGGCCAGGGCCGCCGGTGCAGCCTTGGCCTCCGGCATGCCGAGGTCAGTCTTGGGTTTTTCCTCGATGTGCGCGGCTTTCTTGGCTTCCGGCGGCAGGAACAATTCCACCAGGGCAAAGAAACGCTCATAGAACTTGGCGGACGAAACGGTCTCGCTCGCCACCTTGACCATCGAATCATCCGACGAGCCGATCGGCATCGACACCGAACCCAGGACACCGACGCCGAGGCTGGCGGAATTATTGGTTTTCTTCAACGCGTAGCGATCCTGCAAGGCGTTGGCGAACATCGTTGCATGATGCCCTTCCGTGCCGTCATCGGCACAGACCACACTGAAGCTGATCTCCATGTGGGTTTCGCCGGTCTGCTGGAAGCTCTTATGGCCACTGACCAGTTTCGGGTCGCTGCTGGTGATGATGTAGCCCTGGCTGAGCAACGCGCGACGCGCGGCTTCGCAGGTTTGCACATCCGTCACCGGGTAATTGCGGGAGAAGGTTCCAGAGTCGTCGAAGTTCTCATGCTCGTAGATAGCGGCCTTTTTCGACGAACAACCGGCGGCGATGGCCAACACCAAAGCCAGCCCGGCAACACGCATGGGAAATGATCTGAACATTGAACATCCTGAGGGAAAACGGTCCGGGGCGTATTGTGCAACAGAACGATGCTTAGCGGCGCATCGATTAATGTCTTAAAACAGTTACACAGGTACTGACCGCACATCCCCGCAAAAGTCGCGGCAAAAAAAAAGACCCCGGCCTTTCGGTCGGGGTCTTTTCGGTGGATCGGATCAGCGGATCAGGTATCAGAAACGCTTGATCTCGGCCTGGCTTTCCAGCTGCTTGCGATACGCGGCGAAGTCTTGCTGGCCGATCCGCGAAGCGAGGAAGCGACGGTATTGCGCCTTTTCCTCGTCGCTCGGTGCAGCAGCTTCGTTCACCGCGTTCAGGCGCAGGATCATCAGGCTGCCATCCGCCAACGTCACGCTATTGAAGCTCGGCTTGTCCTTGGACTCAGGCTTGGGCATGCGGAACAGCGACTGCAGCACAGTCGGGTCAATGCCTTCCTGGGCGCGGGTCGCCGCTTGCGTGACTTTCCAGGTCTGGCCATCAATCGCCTTGTCCAGCGGCGTCTTGCCATCGCGCAGACTGGCGATCAACTGCTCGGCCTTGGTCTTCGCTTCGGCACTGGCGTGTTCCTTGGTCAACTGCGCGCGGATGCTGGTATTGACGGCTTCCAGCGGCAGTTGCTCAGGTTTGCGGTGTTCCTTGGCACGCAGCACGACCACGGTTTCCGGGTCCAGCTCGATGGCGGTGCTGTTGGCACCCTCATCCAGCACTTCCGGACTGAACGCAGCAGTGACCACGGCACGGGCGGCCGCTACACCCTCGCCGCCCTCACGACCGAATGGCGCGGAGGTGTGCACGGTCAGCTTCAGGTCCTGGGCAGGCTGAGCCAGGTCAGACGCTTCGAACGAGGAATCTTCCAGGTTCTTGGTCGCCTCGACGAACAACTGCTCCACTTGCTGGGTTTTCAGCTCGCGGGTCAGCTTGTCTTTCAGGCTGGCGAAGCTCGGCACTTGCGGCGCCTCGACGCCCAGCAGCTTGATCAGGTGGAAACCGAAGTCGGTGCGAACCGGCTCGGAGACCTGGTCTTTGTTCAGCGAGTACAGGGCTTTTTCGAACGCTGGGTCGTAGACGCCAGGACCGGCAAAACCAAGGTCACCGCCGTTGTTCGCCGAACCCGGGTCCTGGGAAAACTCCTTGGCCAGGGCTTCAAACTTCTCGCCCTTCGCCAGGCGTGCCTGGATTTCTTCGATCTTCGCCTTGGCTTGCGCCTCGGTGGTCTTGTCGTTGACTTCGATCAGGATGTGCGCGCCACGGCGTTGTTCCGCCAGGTTCGCGGTTTCTTTCTGATAGGCCGCTTGCAGGTCTTCGTCTTTCACGCTGACCTGGTCGAAGAACGATGCCTTCTTCAGCTCCAGGTAATCGATGACGACTTGATCAGGCGTCATGAACTCCTTGGCGTGCTCGTCATAGTAGGCCTTGACCTCGTCGTCGGTCAGCTTCACGGCCGCCGGGTCCGCCTTGATGTTCAGCGAAGCGAAATCACGGGTCTGCTTTTCCAGGCGGGCAAACGCCAGCACCTGAGCATCGGTCACGAAACCGCTGCCCGCAACGCCTGCGCGCAGCTGGCCGATCAGCATTTCCTGGGCCAACATCTGGCGGAATTGCATGCGGCTGTAACCCAGCTGACGAATCACCTGGTCGAAGCGATCAGAGCTGAACTTGCCATCGACCTGAAACTCAGGCGTTTGCAGGATCACCTGATCCAGTGCAGCTTCGGAAAAAGAGAATTTGGCACTTTCTGCGCCTTGCAGCAGCAGCTTGCGATCGATCAAGCCCTTGAGGGCCGATTCGCGCAACATGTTTTCGTCCAGCAAGGAAGCATCGAAATCCTTGCCCAGCTGTTGCATGAGTTGACGGCGTTGCATATCGACCGCCTGGCTCAGCTCGTTCTGGCTGATTTCATCGCCATTGACCTTGGCCGCTTCGTTCTTGTGCGTCGTGGCCTGAAAAATGGCATCGAAACCGGTCAGAGCCATCAATGCAACGATGACCCCGATGATGGTCTTGGCAATCCAGCCTTGTGAATTGTCCCTGATATTCTGCAGCATGCGTCCCCCAGAAACGGTTGAACTTCAAATTAGGCAACCGTGGAGCGTGGGTAGAATCCGGATAGAAGAAAGGCGCATCCGAGGATGCGCCTTCTCGTAACTGGCGGAGCGGACCAAGGGCTCGAATTTGCGACCCTCGGCGTCTCGGCTCGGCGACTTGCCGACTGGACTACCGCTCCGCTGCCAGGTCAGGCATGACCCTGACCCGGATAGGCAAAAAACCGAATGAAGCTTAGTTGACCGCTTCTTTCAGTGCTTTACCGGCTTTGAAACCTGGTTTTTTGGCTGCCGCGATTTCCAGCGTCTTACCGGTCTGTGGGTTACGACCGATGCGAGCAGGACGGTCAGTCACGGAGAAAGTACCGAAACCTACCAGAACAACGGAGTCGCCAGCCTTCAGAGCGCCAGTGACGGATTCGATTACAGCGTCCAGCGCACGGCCAGCAGCAGCTTTCGGGATATCGGCGGATGCAGCGATAGCATCAATCAGTTCCGACTTGTTCACTCTAAGTCCCCTTATATCTATTTGAGTATGATTCTAAGTTTTTTTGGTGAAAGCTTAAAACGAGTGCTGAATGGCCTACAGACACTTAAGAGCCGCTTTATAACAAGGGCTCTAAAATGCTGTCAAGGAAGCCCCTCAGGCAAATACGTACTTAATGCGTGCTAATCCTTTCCTTGGCATCGGACTCGCGTTTTTCATCCTTTGCAACTATCTCTGGAGCCACATCCGGCAAGGGCTCCGGGGCGTATTGCAGCGCAATTTGCAGGACCTCGTCAATCCATTTAACCGGTTTGATCTGAAGATCCTGTTTGATGTTGTCAGGAATTTCCTTCAGATCGCGGACGTTCTCTTCAGGAATGATCACAGTCTTGATCCCGCCGCGGTGTGCCGCCAGCAGTTTTTCCTTCAAGCCACCAATGGCCAGCACCTGGCCACGCAGGGTGATTTCGCCGGTCATGGCGACGTCTGCGCGCACCGGAATCCCGGTCAATGCCGACACCAGGGCCGTGCACATGCCTACACCGGCGCTAGGGCCGTCTTTCGGCGTAGCCCCTTCGGGCATATGGATGTGGGTGTCGCGCTTCTCGTGGAAGTCCAGGGGAATCCCCAGGCTCTTCGCACGGCTGCGAACCACGGTCAGGGCGGCGGTGATCGACTCGACCATGACGTCACCCAGGGAACCGGTCTTGATCAACTGACCCTTGCCCGGTACCACGGCCGCTTCAATGGTCAGCAATTCACCGCCCACCTGCGTCCACGCCAAACCGGTCACTTGACCGATCTGATCCTGCTGTTCGGCCAGGCCGTAGCGGAATTTGCGCACGCCGAGGAAGTGCTCCAGCAGGTCGGCCGTGACCTTCACCGAGAAGCGTTTTTCCAGCGCGTGCTCTTTGACGGCCTTGCGGCAAACCTTGGCAATCTGGCGTTCCAGGCCCCGCACACCGGCTTCACGGGTGTAGTAGCGAATGATGTCGCGGATCGCTTCGGCGTCGAATTCCAGCTCGCCTTTCTTCAGGCCGTTCGCAGTGATCTGCTTGGGCGAGAGGTACTTGACGGCGATGTTGATCTTTTCGTCTTCGGTGTAGCCCGGCAGGCGAATGACTTCCATCCGGTCCAGCAAGGCTGGCGGAATGTTCATCGAGTTCGAGGTGCACAGGAACATCACGTCCGAGAGGTCGTAATCGACTTCCAGGTAGTGATCGTTGAAGTTGTGGTTCTGCTCCGGATCGAGCACTTCCAGCAATGCAGACGCTGGATCGCCACGCATGTCGCTACCCATCTTGTCGATTTCATCAAGAAGGAACAGCGGGTTGCGTACGCCCACTTTCGTCATCTTTTGAATCAATCTTCCTGGCATCGAACCGATGTAAGTCCGGCGATGACCACGAATCTCCGCTTCATCACGCACACCGCCGAGGGCCATGCGCACGAATTTACGGTTGGTGGCATGGGCAATCGACTCGGCCAGGGAGGTTTTACCCACGCCCGGAGGACCGACCAGGCACAACACCGGACCGCGAATTTTCTTCACGCGTTTTTGCACGGCGAGGTATTCGAGGATCCGTTCTTTGACTTCTTCCAGACCGTAGTGGTCGGCGTCGAGGATGTCTTCAGCGCGGGCCAGGTCGAGGCGCACCTTGCTCTGGGCTTTCCACGGCACTTGCACCAGCCAGTCGATGTAGGACCGCACGACGGTGGCTTCAGCCGACATCGGCGACATCTGCTTGAGTTTGTTCAGCTCAGCCGTAGCCTTGGTCAGGGCATCTTTCGGCAGGCCGGCGGCATCGATGCGCTTTTTCAGCTCTTCGATTTCGTTGTGGCCTTCGTCGCTGTCTCCGAGTTCTTTCTGGATGGCCTTCATCTGCTCATTCAGGTAGTACTCGCGCTGGCTGCGCTCCATCTGTTTCTTGACGCGACCGCGAATGCGTTTCTCGACCTGCAGCAGGTCGATCTCGGCATCCAGCAGCGCCAAGACGTGCTCGACCCGGGCCGACAAATCAATGATTTCGAGAATTTCCTGCTTCTGCTCGATCTTCAGCGCCATGTGGGCGGCCATGGTGTCGACCAGGCGCCCCGGCTCATCGATGCTGTTGAGCGACGACAGGACTTCAGCCGGGACTTTCTTGCCCAACTGGACATATTGTTCGAACTGCGACAGCAGGCTGCGCACGAAAACTTCAGACTCGCGCTCCGGGGCGTCGACTTCGTCGATCAGCTCCACTTCGGCACGGCAATGACCATCGACTTCGATGAAACGCTCGACCGAACCGCGCTGCTCACCCTCGACCAGCACCTTGACCGTGCCATCGGGCAATTTCAGCAGTTGCAGAACGGTGGCAACGGTACCCACGCGGTACAGCGCCTCTTCACCCGGATCATCGTCAGCCGGATTTCTTTGAGCCAGCAAGAGGATCTGCTTGTCACCCGTCATCGCGGCCTCGAGGGCCTCAATGGACTTCTCGCGCCCCACGAACAGTGGGATAACCATGTGCGGATACACCACGACATCGCGCAATGGCAGGAGAGGCAATTCGATGGTTGTCTTCATGATTTCGCCTCTACGGCGGCCATAAGGCCGTAATCAGATGGAATTAAGCTTGAAACCAAGATGGGGGCTGCTTTCAAAAAAAACAAGCGCAAAGAGACTGTTAAAACGCGTTAAAAGCAAAGGGGCCCGAAGGCCCCTTCTTTGTACCAGCAGCGTGACGCTTAAGCGTCTGGCGCTGCCTTGGCAGCCGGCTCACTGTTTTCGTAGATATACAGTGGCTTGGACTTGCCTTCGATGACGCTTTCATCGATCACTACTTTGCTCACCTCGGACTGCGAGGGGATTTCATACATAGTGTCGAGCAACACACCTTCGAGAATCGACCGCAGGCCACGGGCACCGGTCTTACGCTCCAGGGCACGCTTGGCAACCGATTTCAGCGCGTCGGAACGGAATTCCAGGTCCACGCCTTCCATCTCGAACAACTTGGCATATTGCTTGGTCAACGCGTTCTTCGGCTCGGTCAGAATCTGCATCAGCGCAGCTTCGTCGAGCTCATCCAGCGTGGCCAGGACAGGCAGGCGACCCACGAATTCCGGGATCAGACCGAACTTGACCAGATCGTCAGGCTCGACTTCACGCAGGGACTCACCGACCTTTTTGCCCTCTTCCTTGCTGCGTACTTCGGCGTTGAAACCGATGCCGCCGCGGGTGGAGCGCTGTTGAATGACCTTCTCCAGACCGGAGAACGCACCACCGCAGATGAACAGGATGTTACGGGTGTCGACCTGCAGGAATTCCTGCTGCGGATGCTTGCGGCCACCTTGCGGCGGAACGGAAGCGACCGTGCCTTCGATCAACTTGAGCAAGGCTTGCTGCACGCCTTCACCGGAAACGTCCCGGGTGATCGACGGGTTGTCCGACTTGCGCGAGATCTTGTCGATTTCGTCGATGTAGACAATGCCCATCTGGGCCTTCTCCACGTCGTAGTCGCACTTTTGCAGCAGCTTTTGAATGATGTTCTCGACATCTTCACCTACGTAACCCGCCTCGGTGAGGGTGGTGGCGTCGGCAATGGTAAAGGGAACGTTCAGCAGACGCGCCAGGGTTTCGGCCAGCAGGGTCTTACCCGAGCCGGTCGGACCGATCAGCAGGATGTTGCTCTTGCCGAGTTCGACGTCGTCACTTTTCTTGTCACGCTGGTTCAGGCGCTTGTAGTGGTTGTACACCGCTACAGCCAGAACCTTTTTGGCACGT
>Ga0247742_10000128_pt1 | contig 65159 bp, 62 predicted proteins | sample UWRJL208509C2_FD_180944 | JGI IMG/M metagenome (GOLD analysis project Ga0247742, IMG submission 180944) | Plant litter microbial communities from Arlington Agricultural Research Station in Wisconsin, United States - UWRJ-L208-509C-2 | ecosystem: Environmental > Terrestrial > Plant litter >...
CGCCCGGACGCAGGCTCATGGTGCGCTCGCCCCAATCCGGCGGATAACTGATCCCGATCGGGTAGCCGCAACGGCTGTCCTTGTGGATGCCAAATTTCTCCAGCACTTTGAAAAACGCCACGGCAATGTCACCGGTGGTGTTGCCTGGCTTCGCCGCCTCAAGGCCGGCCGCGATGCCTTCGACCACGGCTTTCTCGCCGTCGAGGAAATGCTGTGGCGGCTTGCCCAGGTAAATCGTGCGCGACAACGGGCAGTGGTAGCGCTTGTAGCAGCCGGCGATTTCGAAAAAGGTGCCAGCGCCTTTTTCGAACGGTGAATCGTCCCAAGTCAGGTGCGGCGCACTGGCGTCGGAGCCGGTGGGCAACAATGGCACGATGGCCGGGTAGTCGCCGCCATGACCGTCCGCGCCAAGGATGCCGCTGCTGTAGATGTCGGCCACCAGTTCGTTCTTGCGCATGCCTGGCTCGATCCGCTCAAGAATGCGCCCGTGCATCTTCTCGACAATCCGCGCGGCAATGCGCATGTAGGCGATTTCCTGCGGCGACTTGATCGCCCGCTGCCAATTCACCAGGCCCACCGCGTCGATCAATGTGGCCTTGGGCAAGTGGGTTTTCAGCGACAAATAGGCGGCGGCGCTGAAGTAATAGTTATCCATCTCGACGCCAATGGTCAGGGCGTCCCAACCCCGTGCGCTGATCACTTCCCGGGACAAGTAATCCATCGGGTGGCGTTCCCGCGACTGCACGTAGATGTCCGGGTAACCGATGATGTTCTGGTGTTGCATGAACACGGTGCGCTTAGCGCCATTGGCGTCCTGGCCGCGACCGAACCACACCGGCTCGCCGTCGAGCGCCAGCAGCACGCACTGATGCACATAAAACGACCAACCGTCATAGCCGGTCAGCCAGGCCATGTTCGACGGATCGGTGACCAGCAACAACTCGATGCCCTGGGCCTGCATGGCCGCGCGCACCTTGGCCAGGCGCTGGGCGTATTCCTCCCGCTCGAACGGGAGATTGACGACTATCTGAGACATGCACAGTCCCTCTGATCAGTGACACATGGATGAACAAACCATTAGCTGGCGAACTGCAAACCCTTGCCGGCGGCCCGGGCCCGGGTGAACGCGAGATTCGCCATGGCGGTGTCCTGGGCGCCGGTACCGGTGAGGTCGCACAAGGTGACTTGCGCGGCATCGGTGCGACCGAGGCGTTGGCCGGCCAGGACCTGACCGAGTTCCAGCAGCGCCGATTCGTCGTCGATGACGCCAGCGGCCAGGGCGTGATGCAACTCGCCGAGGATTCGCGTCTGGCTCAAGCGGTCGGCAACGTAGAGGTCGACGTGGGCCAGGGCCTGGGGCGCGATTTCGTTCTTGTGTTCGGCGTCCGAGCCCATGGCGGTGATGTGCAGGCCGGGGCGCAAGTGCCGCGCTTCGATCAACGGCTCGCGACTTGGCGTGCAGGTAATGGCGATATCGACCCCGGCCATGGCTTCGTCGACCGTGGCGCAAGCGGTGACGTCCACCCCCCCGTCGCGGCTCAGCTCAATGCAGAAGGCCATGGCCTTGGCCGGGTCGCGGGCCCACACCTGCACATGGCTGATCGGCCGCACCAGGCGCAACGCCTGCAGCTGCAACGCCGCTTGCTCGCCGGCACCGATCAACGCCACGCGCTGGCTCTCGGGCCGCGACAGGCAGCGCGCTGCCACCGCGCCAGCGGCAGCCGTGCGCACAGCAGTGAGGTAACCATTGTCGAGCAGCAAGGCGTCGAGCAATCCGGTGCGCGCCGACAACAGCATCATCATGCCGTTGAGGCTCGGCAAGCCCAGGCCCGGGTTGTCGAAAAAGCCCGGGCTGACCTTGATCGCAAAACGCTCCAGGCCCGGCAGATAGGCGGTTTTCACGTCGACTTCGCCGTTGTGCTCGGGAATGTCCAGGCGCAGGATCGGCGGCATGGCCACGGCAGCAGTGGCCAACAGCACAAAGGCCTGCTCGATGGCCTCGACGCTCGGCAAGTCCAGCGCCACACAGGCGCGCAGGTCGGCTTCGCTCAACAGGGTGACGTCACTCATCAGCGCAGTGCTCCCGGTCAATGTTGGATTTACGCATCGGCGCCACCGAGGACGCGCAGGTGTTGTTCGGTATCGACATTGCGTCCGCTGACCACCACCACGATCGGTCCGCGAGGCGCGATCAAGCCGTCGAGCAGCGCGGCGATGCCGACCACGGCGGCCCCTTCGAGCACCAGCCGTTCTTCGCGATAGGCATGGCGCAAGGCGTTGGCGATGGAGCCTTCGCTGAGCAGGTGCAGGTAATCGCAGCGGTCGCGGGTCATGCCGAAGGTGTAACGGTTGTCGACGCCGATGCCGCCGCCGAGGGAATCGGCGAGGGTTGGCAGTTCTTCAATGTCCACCGGTTGCCCGGCAGCGAGGCTGGCGTGCATCGCCGCGCCCCGTTGCATGCTGAGGCCGTGCGTGACGATCTGCGGGTTGAGACTTTTCAGCGCCAGGGCGACCCCGGCAAACAGACCGCCGCCGGACAACGGCACCAGCACCTGCGCCACGTCGGGCAGCTGTTCAAAAATCTCCAGTCCGAGGGTGCCCTGCCCGGCGATGATCGCCGGATGGTCGAAGGGCGGCAGCAAGGTCGCGCCCTGTTCATCGGCAATGCGTTCGGCTTCGCGCTGCGCGTCGTCCTGGGACTGGCCGACGATGCACACCTGGGCGCCAAGATCGCGGATCGCCTGGACCTTGTTCGCCGGCACCAGATGGGACAGGCAGATGGTCGCTTTCACTCCTTGTTGCGACGCCGCATAGGCAAGCGCCCGACCATGGTTGCCGGTCGATGCCGCCACCACGCCGAGGTGTTTCTGTTCGGGGCTGAGTTGCGCCACCGCATGGCTGGCGCCGCGCAATTTGAAGCTGCCGGTCAATTGCTGGGATTCGAGCTTGAGGTACACCGCCACGCTGAGGCGCTGGGACAGGCTTGGCGAATGTTCCATCGGCGTGCGCCGCACCAAGGCTTCGATGCGTTGGCGAGCGAGGTAAATATCCGTTAGCTGCAGCGCTGACATGACCGCATCCCGACTGAAGTGTTGGGCGCAGTCTACGAGCGCTGAATTGTCACATTGAATGTACTAGGGCAATTTAGCCGACAAAGTTTTTCCGCTGTGCACGCCGCTCAAAAATCATGGATTTGTGGGTATTGGCCGAAGATTTCGCGCATGGCAATCAAGGCGTTGCGCATTTCTTCATCGCTGCACTCTGCACCGACACACATGCGCACGGCGCGAGCCCGGGGCGTGCCGCGCACGGTGAACGGGTCCGGCGAGGTCACGGCAATGTGCCGTTGGCGCAGGGTCCGCACCAGGCTGTCGACTTCCCAGTGCGGCGGAATTCCGACCCAGGCATTCAAGGCGTGCGGGTGCTGGCCGAGCAGGTACTCGCCCAAGTACTCGCTGACCATCGCTTGGCGCGCGGACAACAATCTGCGTTGCAACCGCACCAGGGTGTCGGCGCGACCGTCACGAATCCAGCGCGCGGCGATTTCCGAGACCATCGGCGTGGCCATCCAGCTGTTGACCCGCAGGATGCTTTCGGTGCGCAACGCCAGTCGTTTGGGCACCGCCAGATAACCGATGCGCAAACCGGTGAGCACCGACTTGGTCATGCTGGTGCAATAGAACGACAGCTCCGGCAGGTAGTGACTGATCGGCGGCGGCCGCTGCTCATCCAGCAACGGACCGTACACATCGTCTTCAATGATGTGCACGCCGAAGCGCCGGGCAATCTCGGCGATTTCGCGGCGGCGGTTGTCCGGCATCAGGCTGGTGGTCGGGTTGTTCAGGTTCGGCGTGCAGACCAGCGCAGTGATGCGCTCGTTACTGCACATGTCTTCGAAATGCTCCGGATCGATGCCGAAGCGGTCCATCTCCAGGCCCTTGAGGGTGAAGCCGAGCACTTGCGAGTTGCCGATCACCCCGTGGTCGGTAATGCCTTCGCACAGCACCACGTCATCCGGGCCGGCCAGGGAGGCCAGGGCGAGAAACACCGCGTGCGCCGCGCCGTTGGTGATCAGGATGTCATCCCGCTCGACCCGCAGCCCCTGGCGGCCCAGCCAATGCATCGCGGCTTCGCGGTGGGATTCGAAACCGGCGATGGGACGAAAGGCGTGAATCCACGGCTGGTCTTCCTCGGTACTCAGTTCGCGACAGGTGTCACGCCAGAACTGGTCGTGCTCGCGGGTGTGCAGGATGCGTGCAATGGAAAAATCCACCAGCGCCCGTTCGGGGCTGTCGAGGATGTAAGTGGCCACGCGATCGCTCATGCGCCGGGAGACAAAGCTGCCCCGCCCGACTTCACAGCGCACCAGGCCTTGCCGTTCCAGCTCCTTGTAAGCGTTGGTGACCGTCTGCACGCTGATGCCCATGGCGTCGGCCACGTGCCGTTGCGGCGGCAAGCGCTGATCGTTGGCCAACACGCCTTGCTCGATATCGGCGGTGATCGCCTGCACCAGGATCTTGTATTTGGATTCGCCGCTACGGGCGCCGTCCAAAGCTGTCTTCCACTTATTCATCAGCGCTGAAACCCGCGTCGGTGCGTGTGCCGACAGCATCCCGCGAGAATCCATGCAAAGCAATTGTCCTAGTGCAATGCCATGAGGCGCAGGGCTTTTGTATGCTCGGGTCAAGGTCGATGCCCGGGTGCTTGTCATGCCCTATAACAAAACCAATCGACCTGTACCGGAACTGTGTCCCGATGCGCGGGATCAGTCTTAGTACGCTTTGCTCTTGTCACACTGCCTCCTAACACAGAGCCGTCACCGACGGGTCCACAAGAAACAGGAGATTTTACCGATGAGCAATTTCCCCACCCGCACCCCCAGTGTCCTGCGTCACCTGTTCGTGGCCTGTGCATTGTTCGGCCTGGCCGCCAGCGCCCACGCCGCCAGCACCCTGGAAACCGTCAAGCAGAACGGCAGCATTCGCGTCGGTTACGCCAATGAAACGCCGTTCGCGTTCACTGAAACCGACGGCCGGGTCACCGGTGAATCGCCGGAAATCGCCAAGATCATCTTCGCCAAAATGGGCATCAATAAAGTCGATGGCGTGCTCACTGAGTGGGGTTCGTTGATTCCAGGCCTACGCGCCGGGCGTTTCGACGTGATTGCCGCCGGCATGTACATCACCCCGGCGCGCTGCAAACAGGTGCTGTTTACCGATCCACAGTATCAATTGCCCGACGCCCTGCTCACCGCCAAGGGCAACCCGAAAAACCTGCACAGCTACGAAGACGTCGCCAAGAACCCCGACATCAAGCTGGCGATCATGGCCGGTACGGTGAACCTGGCCTATGCCCGCGATTCCGGGGTCAAGGATTCGCAAATCCTCCAGGTGCCAGACACTACGGCGCAGTTGCAAGCGGTGCGCGCCGGTCGCGCCGACGCGGCGGTGGGTACGCAACTGACCATGAAAGGCCTGGCGTCCAAGGGCGGTGACAAAGTCGAAGCGGTCACCGAATTCAAGGACGATCCGTCGCACATCGGCTACGGCGCCCTCGCCTTCCGTCCGGAAGACAAGGACCTGCGCGATGCGGTGAACGCCGAGTTGAAGAAGTGGCTCGGGTCCGAAGAACACCTGAAAACCGTCGCACCGTTCGGTTTCGACAAGTCCAACGTGACCAGCAAGACGGCTGCCGAGCTCTGCGCTCAATAGTCGACACAGGCATGGCGCCCCGGTGCGATGCCTTTCCCCTGCTCAAATCCGGATAGCCAGGTTGAACCATGGGTGAATTACTTCCGCTTTTGATACAAGGCGCGTGGGTGACCCTGCAGGTCACCTTCTTCGGTTCGCTGCTGGCGATTGTCGCGGCGATCCTGGCCGCGCTCGGGCGCCTGTCACCGTGGCGGGCGCTGCGATGGTTCTCGATTACCTACATTGAAATCTTTCGCGGCACCTCGCTGCTGGTGCAGTTGTTCTGGCTGTTCTTCGTATTGCCGCTGCCGCCGTTCAATCTGGAACTGAGTTCGTACAGCGTGGCGATTGTCGGCCTCGGCCTGCACATCGGCGCCTATGGCGCGGAGGTGATGCGCGGGGCGATCAGTTCAGTCGCCAAGGGCCAATACGAGGCGTGCACCGCGCTGAATTTCAGCGGTTACAAACGCTTCCGCCGGGTGATCCTGCCCCAGGCCTTGCTGGCGGCGATTGCCCCCGGCACCAACTTGCTGATCGAGTTGCTGAAAAATACCTCGCTGGTGTCGCTGATCACCTTGTCCGACCTCAGCTTTCGCGCCCGGCAGCTTGACCAGGCGACGTTCCAGACCCTGGAAATCTTCAGCCTGGCGCTGCTGATGTACTTCGTCATGGCCCAAGCCATCAACTTCGGCATGCGCCGCCTCGAGCGGCGCCTGGCCCGTGGGCGGATGCGGGGAGGCCTGTCATGACCCTGTTCGACTGGAATTACGCTTGGCAAATCCTCCCGGAATTGTTGCGCGCGTCGCTTAACACCGTGGGCATCACCTTGATCGGCTTTCTGATCGCGATTGTCTTGGGCCTGTTCCTCGCCATCGGCCGCCGCAGTCGCCTGGCCTGGCTGTCGTGGCCGGTCACCGGGGTGATCGAGTTCATTCGCAGCACGCCGTTGCTGATCCAGGTGTATTTCCTCTACTACGTGCTGCCCAACTACGGCGTCAGCCTGAGCGCCATGCAAGTGGGGATTCTCGGCATCGGCCTGCATTACGCCTGCTACATCGCCGAGGTCTATCGCAGTGGCCTCGACGCCGTGCCCCGGGCGCAATGGGAAGCCGTGACCGCACTGAACATTGCGCCCTACAGCGCCTACCGCAACATCATTCTGCCCCAGGCCCTGCGGCCGATCTTGCCGCCGCTGGGCAACTACCTAGTGGCCATGCTCAAGGACACGCCGGTGCTGTCGGCGATTACCGTGGTGGAAATCATGCAGCAGGCCAAGAACATCGGTTCGGAGAACTTCCGCTACCTGGAACCGATCACCATGGTCGGCCTGTTCTTCCTCGTCCTGAGCATCGCCCTGGCTTATCTGGTACGGCGCCTCGAAACGCGCCTGGAGCTACGCTAATGACTACTTCACTGTCGACTCGCAGCGCTGCGACACCCCTGCATCCGCAAGAGGCCACGGCCATGCATGAACCGAAACTGGCCAAGCCGATCGTGAGCTTCCAGGACGTCACCAAGAGCTACGGCAATTTCACCGTGCTGGATCATTTGAACCTGGACGTCGCGCCCGGGGAGAAAGTCGCCATCATCGGCCCCAGCGGCTCGGGCAAATCCACGCTGCTGCGGGTGTTGATGACCCTGGAAGGCATTGATGACGGGCTGATTCGCATCGAGGACGATCTTCTGACCCACATGCCCAACCGCAATGGCGTGCTGGTGCCGGCCAACGATCGGCATATCCGCCGAGTGCGCGGCAAGATCGGCATGGTGTTCCAGAGCTTCAACCTGTTCCCGCACATGACTGCGCTGCAGAACGTCATCGAAGCGCCGGTGCAGGTGCTGGGGATGAAACCGGTCGAAGCCCGGGAACGGGCGGCGGATCTACTGGAGTTGGTGGGCCTGGGCAGCAAGCTCGGGCATTACCCGTCACAGCTGTCCGGCGGCCAGCAACAACGAGTGGCGATCGCCCGCGCCTTGGCGATGCGGCCGAAAGTCATGCTGTTCGATGAGGTGACCTCGGCTCTCGATCCGGAATTGTGCGGCGAAGTGCTCAACGTCATCCGCAAGCTCGGCGCCGAGCACAACCTGACGATGCTGATGGTCACGCACCAGATGGGCTTTGCCCGTGAGTTTGCCGATCGCGTGTGCTTTTTCTACAAGGGCCAGATTCACGAACAAGGCACCCCGGCGCAGATCTTTGAACACCCGCAGCAGGAGCGGACGTGCGCATTTCTCAGTGCGGTGAAAGAGGCGAACTAAGGCAGGGATTGCAGATACCAATGTGGGAGCGAGCCTGCTGCGAAGCGGGTGTATCAGTCAACATAATCGTTGTCTGACACACCGCTTTCGCGAGCAGGCTCGCTCCCACAGGTGTTTCGGTGTTTACGGATATTGCTGAACGGTGCGTGGCTGTTGCTGGCCGCCGTACTGCTGGCCCGGGATCGCTTTCAGGTTGACTTCGACGCGGCGGTTTTGCGCCCGGCCATTAACGTCGCCGTTGCTGGCAATCGGGTTATCCGGCCCGGCACCCCGTGCTGACAGGTTCGCCCCGCTGACGCCTTGGGAGGTCAGGTAGGTTGCCACGCTTTGCGCGCGACGCTGGGACAGGTCCATGTTGTGTTGACGAGTGCCGGTGCTGTCGGTGTAGCCGACGATCTCGATCTGGTTCTGGCTGAATTCCTTCAACGAACCGGCGAGGTTGTTCAGCGGCTGATAGAAGCTGGAGGCTATGTTCGCCGAATCGGTGGCGAAGGTGATGTTACCCGGCATGATCAGCTTGATCTGATCGCCCTGGCGCTGCACTTCAACCCCGGTGTTGGCCATGCTGGCCCGCAGCTTTTTCTCTTGCTGGTCGGCGTAGTAACCGTAACCGGCGGCGGAGGCACCCACCACCGCAGCGCCGATCAGCGCGCCCTTGCCACGGTTGTTGTGGTCGATGGCGGCACCGGCCAGCGCACCGGCCAAGGCACCGAGGCCACCGTACTTGGCGGTCTTGCTCATTCCCTCGGAACCACTGCTCGCCTGGCCCTGATTGTCATACGGGTTAGGCGAGGCGCAGCCCGACAGCAGGGCCACGGCAGTAGCGACAATAATCAAACGACGCGTGGTGAACATGAAGAGCTCCTACTTTTGCATTCTGTGGTGCATTGGCCGTTGGCAACGGACCGTTGCGGGCGTTGGATCATCGCCAGGGGCAAAAATTCCGTCGGTAACCATTCAGGCGCGAACGAACGGGTTCTCGCGCATCTCGTCGCCCAGCCGCGTGTCCGGACCGTGACCGGTCACCACCGTGGCGTCTTCATCCAGGGTGTACAGGCGCTGCTTGATCGAACGAACGATAGTCGCCTGATCGCCGCCCCACAAATCCGTGCGCCCTACCCCGCGTTTGAACAGCGTGTCACCGGCAATCAGCAACTGGGCGTCGGCGAACCAGAAACTCATCGACCCCGGCGTATGCCCCGGCGTGTGCAGCGCCACGCCGCAGCCGCAGGCCAGTTCTTCATCATCGTCCAACCAACGATCCGGCGACGGCACCGGGGTGTACGGCACCCGGAACATCTGGCACTGCATCTCCAGGTTGTCCCAGAGAAACTGATCTTCCTTGTGCAAATGCAGGGTCGCGCCGGTCTTTTCCTTCAACTGCCCGGACGCGAGGAAATGATCCAGGTGCGCATGGGTGTGAATGATGCTCACCACCTTCAGCCCCAACGCCTCGAGCCGCGCCAGGATCAGTTCGTGATTGCCCCCCGGATCGACGACGATGGCCTTCTTGGTGATGGGATCACCGATGATCGTGCAGTTGCACTGCAATGGGCCGACAGGGAAGGTTTCGCGGATAAGTGTTGGGCTTGCGGCTTGCATGGAAGTACCTGCGCAGTGGATGGCGCATTTTGGCACAGGGCGAAAAGCGAAGGCGACGTCCAGGAGAAAGCGTAGCCGACGCCGCGCAATACGTCAGGTCAACAACATCGCCGCCCCGACGCCGATAAACCGCACCTCCACCCTGGCGCCCAACGGTGCCCAGTAAATGCCGGTCCAACTCCCCGTGGCTATCAGGTCGCCTGCGCGTAGTGGGTTGCCGTGTGCCGCCGCGTGCCTGGCGAGCCACGGCAAGGAGTTCAGTGGTTCGCCAAAGGGATGGCTGTTCATGCCGCTGAAGACCTGTTGATCATCCACCCACAGCTCAACCCCCTGATTGGCCCAGTCCGGCGATTTGCCCAAGGGTTGCGCCTGCCCCACGATCAAGGCGCGGTTGAGTTGTTGGTCCGCAAGGCGCAACAGCGGATCGGCCTGCTCGCCCTGTATCCAGCGGGTGTCGCACAACTCAATGCCTGGCATCCAGGCATCGATGGCGGCATAGGCGGCGGTCAAGTCGGTGTGTTCGTCAAGATCGCGCCCCAGGCGCACGAACAGTTCGCCCTCGATGCCGACACCCTGGCAATAACCCGTCGGCAATTGCCAGCCCGAAGGTTTGACCTCCGTCGCCGGAACGCCCGCCGCGCTAATCAGGCCGTCGGGCGCGCCGCCCAGCTTCCAGGCCCGAGCCGGCGCGTCGGCAAACCATCCCATGGCCTCGGCGACCCGTTGCTGCACGTCATAGGCCTGGGCCTGCGTCTCCAGGTGCAAGCCTGCGAGCGACTGACGTACACCCTCCTTCCAGCCACGGATCAAACGCTCAGCCACTTGCTGCACGGCACTCATAATGGCAGTTCGGTCTGGCGCCGGCGGACCTGGGCCGGTGCCGGGCGGTCGCAGGCCAGAAACCGCCCTCGCCCCGCTTGGCCTTGCGGCTCGCCGTCCCACACCACATCGCCGCGGGACAGGGTCATGGCCGGCCACGCCGTCAACTGCATGCCCGCGTAGGGCGTGTAGTCAACGTTGTGATGCAACATCGCGTTATCGAGGTGAACCGTCTGGCCTTCATCCCAAATCACCAGATCGGCATCGGTACCGATGGCAATGCTGCCTTTGCGCGGGTACAAGCCGTACAGCTTGGCGGCGTTGGTGGAGGTTAGCGCCACGAAGCTTTGCGCAGTGATACGCCCGGTGCGCACGCCTTCGGACCAGAGCAGCGCCATGCGCGTTTCCACGCCAGGAATACCGTTGGCGATTTTGTCGAAGGAGACCGCTTCACCGTGGGCTTTCTTGCCGCCAGGGCCGTCGAAACGGAACGGCGCATGGTCAGAGGAGAAAATCTCGAACGAACCGTTTTCCAGGCCATCCCAAATGATCTGCTGGTTGGCCACATCCCGTGGCGGCGGGCTGCAAATGCACTTGGCGCCGTCGAAGCCGTCGTCGCACCCCAGGGAATCGGCGGTCAGGAACAAGTATTGCGGACAGGTTTCGGCATAGACCTTCAAACCCAGGCTCTGGGCCCAGCGGATCTGTTCGATGGCTTCGCGGCCCGACACGTGCACGATCAGGATCGGCACATCCACCAGTTCTGCCAAAGCGATGGCGCGATGGGTGGCCTCACGTTCCACCAGCATCGGCCGCGACGTCGCGTGGTAACGCGGGGCATCGAGTCCGGCGGCCAGCAGGCGTTCGGTCAGCCAGGCGATGCAATCGCTGTTCTCGGCGTGCAGCATCACCATCGCCCCTTCGCGGCGGGCGACCGACAAGGTTTCCAGGATTTCCCGGTCGTTGAGCTTGAGGGCGTCGTAGGTCATGTAGATCTTGAACGAGGTGTAGCCCTCGGCAATCAGCGCGGGCAGTTCTTCGCGCAAGACCTCGGGGGTCGGATCGGTGACGATCAGGTGAAAGGCGTAGTCGATGAGCGGCTTGTTGCCGGCGCGGCGATGATAGTCATCGACGGCGGCGCGCAGGGTCTGGCCCTTCTGCTGGCAGGCAAACGGAATCACCGTGGTGGTGCCGCCGCAGGCCGCCGAGCGGGTGCCGCTGTAGAAATCATCGGCCATCACCGAACCGTCGCCGGTGGGTTGATCGAGGTGCACATGGCTGTCGATGCCACCGGGGGTGACGTGCCGGCCGGCGGCGTCGATTTCCCGCAGGCCCTCGGGCAAGTCCAGGCCGAGGGCGGCGATACGCCCGTCGCGAATGCCGATGTCACTGGTGAAAGTGTCGGCGGCCGTCACCACGCGCGCGTTGCGAATGACCGTATCGAAAGGTTGCATAGAGGCTTCTCCAAACAGTCAGCGGCCGGGCTCAGGCTGTGCACTTCAGGCAGTGGCGCTTCAGGCGCGCGTCATCCAGGCCCTGGCGATTTGTTCACGGGTGGCGAACCACACGCCTTCATGGCTCTGGGCGTATTCGATGAAGCGCTTGAGCGCACGGACACGCCCCGGACGCCCGACCATCCGCGGGTGCAGACCGACCGACATCATGCGCAGGCCATCGGCGGACTCGTCGTACAGCACTTCGAAACTCTCTTTCATGTATTCAAAGAAGTCCGAGGCCTGGGACAGGCCCGGCGAATTCCAGTAGCGGAAGTCGTTGACGTCACTGGTGTAGGGCACGACCAAATGCTGCTTGCCCTGGACATCGACGTAGTACGGCACGTCGTCGTTATAAGCGTCAGAGTCGTAGAGAAAACCGCCCTCCTCGGCCACCAGGCGCCGAGTCCGCACGCTGGCGCCGTAGCGGCAGTACCAGCCGACGGGGCGCTTGCCGCAGGTGCGCTCGAACGATTCCACCGCGAGGCGAATGTGCTCGCGTTCCTGCTCTTCGGTCAGGCGGAACACTTCCTCCCAGCGATAACCATGGCTGCAGATTTCGTGGCCCAGGGCGACGGCGGCTTTGGCCACATCGGGGTTCTGCTCGAACGCCACGGCACAGGCGTGGAACGTCGAAGGCACACCGGCCTGCTGAAGAATCTCGAGAATCCGCCAGATACCGACGCGGGAGCCGTATTCGTACATCGATTCCATGGCCAGGTTGCGCACACCGTCGGGGAATTGATAGCTGCCCCACTCGGTCATGCTTTCCTGATCGGGATCACCCATCGCCAACGAGCGCTCGGAGCCTTCTTCGTAGTTGATGACCAGGCTGATTGCCAGCCTGGCACCGTTGGGCCAGGCGCCCTGAGGGCGGTGTTGGCCGTAGCCGACCAGGTCGCGTAGGGGTAAAGCCATGTTGAGCAATCTCCTGCACAGGCGCAGATGGTTGAGTTCGAGCGCGGCCGTCTGGCCGTCGCTCAGCAATCGATATGTTTAAGGGCGTCGTGATCCGGACCGCTCACGGACTGACCGTCGCGGAACGCCAGGCCCATGGCCAGCGTCTGGGCCACGCAGAACGCTGCGGTCAGTGAGCGAAAACCCAGCAGTTCGGCGTCGTTGACTTCGATCATGGTCGCCGCACACTGGCCGATCGGGCTGATGATGCTGTCCGTCAGGGCCACGATCGGCGTACCGGCCGCGACCGCCTGCTGACAGGCATCGATGGTTTCCTGGGCATAGGGTGGAAAGCTCACCGCCACCAGCACATCATCGCTGTGCAACGCGCCGATCTGCTCATGCAGGGAACCGCCCAGGCCCGTGACCTGAACCGCCCGCCGTCCGACACGACTCAAGGCGTAGCTCAAGTAAGCCGCCATGGGAAACGAGCGGCGCATGCCGATGACGAAGATGGTGCGTGCGCGCTGCAACTGGGTGATGGCGCTTTCCAACGCCTCGACTTGCTGGCCTTCGGCCAAATGTTCCAGCGAGACAATGTTGGCCCGGCTGAACGCACGCAGGATCGCACCGACATCCGTGGGGTCTTCAAGCAATTCTTCGCCGTTGAAGTGGCGGATTCGCTCGCTGTAACTGGTCGTCGCGGCCTGTTGCAGCGGCGCCTTGAACAGCCGCTGCAGATCACTGAAACCGTTGAAGCCCAAGGCCTTGGCCAGGCGAATGAACGCCGACGAGGCAATTCCTGACTGCGTCGCCAGGGCAGCGACGGTATTGAGCGCCACATCGTGGGGGTGATCGTTGAGGTACCGCGCCGCGTCACGGGTGCGCGCGGTCAGGCGCTCTTGGTGCTCGACCATGGCCGCACGCAGTTCAGCAAGGTTTTGAGGGACAGGCATAAAGGGTGCTCGCAGAAATCAGGATTGACGCAGATCGGTAATCGCCTGAGCCAGGTGCTCGACCAGTCGATGCATCTCGTCGACGGTATTGTAATGAGCAATCGAGACGCGAATGACACCGCCGTGGGCGGCCAGTCCCAGCGTTTCGATCAGGTGCCGGGCGTAGAAGTCGCCGAAACGGATGCCGATCCCGTGCTCATCGATTCGCCGCACCACGGCTTCGGATTGCACACCCTCGACCACGAAGCTGATGGTCGGCACCCGGTCGCTCGCCGTCACGCGCGGCTTGCCGATGATGCGCACGCCGGGGGTTTGCCGCAAAAACCCGAGCAAGGTTTCAGCGAGCAGATCTTCCTGCACTTCGAACGCATCGAAGGCTGCTTGCATGATCTGCCGCGGGCTGCCGCTGGCACCCAGGCGCTGGCCGATATCCAGCAGGTAATCGCCGATGCCCATGCAGCCGTAGGACAACTCGTAGTTGAGGTTGCCCGGTTGCAGCTTGTAGGGAATGACATCCTGGCCGATGAAGAAGTGGTTCAGGCTCGGCAACGCCAGCAAGGCCTCGCGATGACCCCACAGCACGGCGAAGTGCGGCCCGAACACCTTGTAGAAACTGAAGACGTAATAGTCGGCGCCGCTGGCCTGGACATCGACCAGACGATGAGGCGCGTAGGCCACCGCATCGACACACAGTTTGCCGCCCACCCCGTGCACACGACGAGCAACCTCGGCCACCGGGTTGACGCTGCCGAGGATATTCGAGGCATGGGTCATGGCCACATAACGGGTGCGCGAAGTCAGCAACGCCTCCAGATCCTCGAGTTCCAGCTCCAAGGTCTGCGGGTCTACCGCCCAGATGCGCAGGGTCGCGCCGCGCTCTTCACAAAGCCGCTGCCAGGGACCGATGTTCGCTTCGTGATCGCAGTCTGTGACGATGATTTCGTCGCCACTGTTGATCGACGGGGCAATCGCGCGACAGAGAATTTGCAGCAGATGCGTGGTCGAGCCGCCCATCACGCATTCTTCGGGATGGTAGGCATTGATCAGTTGCGCCACGGATTCCCGGGCCTCGAGCACCCGCTCGCCAGCCGAAACCGAGCCACCGTAGGACGCACCCAACTGCACGCTGCTGTTGAGCAGGTAATCACGTACCCGGTCGGCGACCCGCCCCAGTACGGCCGAACCGCCGGCATTGTCCAGGTAGGCATAACCATCGGCCAGCATCGGGAATTGGCTGCGGACGTAATTCAAATCGAGCGTATTCAAACGGGCAGTCTCCAAAAAAAATCAATGGTGCAGGATGGCCTGGAGGAAGGCTTGGGTGCGTGCCTCCTGTGGCGCGGTGAAAAAGGCTTCGGGTTCGTTCTGTTCGATGATCCGGCCGTTCTCCATGAAGATCACCCGGTCGGCGACTTTGCGCGCAAAGCCCATTTCGTGGGTGACCACGACCATGGTCACGCCGGAGCGCGCCAGGTTCTGCATCACGTCAAGCACTTCGCCGACCATTTCAGGGTCCAGCGCCGAGGTCGGTTCGTCGAACAGAATCACCCGTGGCTCCATGGCCATGGTCCGGGCAATGGCCACACGCTGCTGCTGCCCGCCGGAGAGCTGCGCGGGGTATTTTTCGGCGTGGGCGCTCATGCCGACTTTTTCCAGCAAGACCCGCGCTCGCGCCTGGGCATCGCGCCGATTCATGCCGCGCACGCGTACCGGCGCCAAGGCTACGTTGGCCAGCACCGTCACGTGCGGATAGAGGTTGAAGTTCTGGAACACCATGCCGACTTCGCAGCGAATCCCGGCCAGTTTCGATCCGTGTTCGACCCGCTGATCCGCGACGCGAATGTCGCCCTCCTGGTATTCCTCCAACAGGTTGATGCAGCGGATCAAGGTCGATTTGCCCGAACCCGAGGGCCCGAGAATGACCACGACTTCGCCCTGTTCCACCGACAGATTGATATCCGCCAGCGCCTGGAACTGGCCATAGAACTTGGCGACGCCTTCGATTTCGATGACTGCACTCATCAGTGCTTCCTCCCGGCGCCATTACGCCGTTCAACCCAGCTCACCAGTTGCACCAATGGCAACAGCAACAGCAGGTACATGATGGCGGCGCCCACCAGTGGCGTCGGGTTGGCCGCCAGGGCCTGCGCCTGCGTGGCTTGCTTGAGCAGGTCCGGCATGGCGACCACCGAGGCCAGTGCGGTGTCTTTCATTACGTTGATGCAGTTGCTGGTCATCGGCGGCAACACGATCCGCATGGCCTGGGGCAAAACCACGTCGCGCATGGTGTTGAAAAAGCTCATGCCCTGGGAGGCGGCGGCCTCGAATTGGCCACGGGGAATCGCTTCGATGCCGGAGCGGAATATTTCTGCCGAATAGGCGCAGGACACCAAGGACAGTGCCGCTGCGGCCGCCGCGAAAGATGACAGTCGAATCCCCACGAACGGCAGCGCGTAATAGATCAGGACCAGCAGCACCAACAGCGGAATCGAGCGCATCACGTCGATGTAAATCCGCGCCAGCAGGCGCACCGGCGCATAGCTGTACAGGCGCAGCATGGCCAGCAATAACCCGCCGACCAGGCCGAGAATGATGCTGACCACGCCGAGTAGCACCGTCACCCCGAGGCCGCGCAGCATCTGCGGTAATGCGTCGACCAACACGCCCCAGTTGAAGAAAGTCTGCAACAACTCCATTGCGATTCCTTAGGTATGACGGCACGCCCGGCGCCGGAAGTGAAGCCGAGGCTTACTTGAGGACATCAACCACTTTGACGGTGCTCGAATCGGCCAGCGCGTCGGCACCGAACCACTTCTTGTGCAGGTCGGCGATCACGCCGTCCTTTTTCATGCTGCTGATGATGTCGTTGACCTGAGTGGCCGACGCCCAGCCCTTGGCGTGCATCAACGAGTATTTTTCGCCGGTCGGAATGCGCGCCACGACGCGGTACTGGGGTTTGTCCTTGATGTAATACAGGACCGCAGGGATATCGCTGACGTAGCCATCCATGCGGCCGGACGCCAGGTCGAGCATCGCTGGCGACAGGCCTTCATAACGCGAGACGTCGCCGAATTTGTATTCGCCCTGGTGAGCGGTAACCCACATGTCGCCCGTCGAGCCGGTATCGACCCCGACGACCTTGCCCTGCATGCCTTTGAGGCCATCGATGCCGGATTTAGTCAACACCGACAACGATTGATCGCTGTCGTAGTAAGGCTGGGCAAAGCCCACCGACTCCAGGCGTTTGGGGGTGATGGTGATCGAGGAAATGGCAATATCGATGCGCTTGGACTGCACGGCACTGAACAAGCCGTTGAACGGGATATTCACAAACTCGACGGTCTTGCCGGCGCGCTTGGCGACTTCTTTGACGACATCGACTTCAAAACCGACGATCTCGCCCTTGGCGTCCTGGAATTCCCACGGCACGTTGCCGACGTTGGCGCCGACGTTCCAGTCCGCCGCCCAGGTAGAGGCCGAAAATGCCGTTGCTACCGCCATGCTCAAGAGTACTTTCACGTTCACGTGTTGCTCCCCGATCTCACTGGTTGCACGAAGTCGCCTGGCAACGTCAACAGGCGTGTTGAGCCTGAGATTAGGCGCAAGAATCAAAAGATTCAACAACTAAAAATAATGAATTAAACGATTCAAAGCAGTGCATGGGCAGGCTGATTTGGTGCACGGTCGCTCGCCCACGCGCAGGGGCAAGCCGGGCTGAGATTGGTCAGTTGTTCAAAGGAGGTCGCACTAATGCAGGGCGTTAAATGATTGACTTGTGGCTTAACCCAACACGCCCAGTTCCTTGGCCCGGGCCACCGCTTGGGTGCGCCGCTCCACGCCCAGCTTGCTGTTGATGTGGCTGGCGTGGGTCTTCACGGTGTGCAGGGAGATGAACAGTTGATCGCTGATTTCCTGGTTGGAGCAGCCTTGGGCGATGAGGCGCAGGACGGCCAATTCGCGGGTGCTGAGGTGTTCGGCGTGGGGGGCGGGTTCAGGTAACGCGGCGCGGGTGTCGGCCACCGGGAGGTGTTTGGCCAGGTCGAGGGTCAAGGTCGTTTTCGACAGCGACTCCAATTGTTCACGCAGCCACTGCGGGTGTTGCCGGAGCACATCATCGAACGGTTGCAGGACGCCGCCGACCGCGGCTTCAAGGGATTGCGCCAGGGCCTTGCGGGCTTCGGCTTCGCGGCCATTGGCGAGCAGCAGGCTGACTTTCTGGTTGAGCGCCATGACGCTGAGCATCTGTCGACCGGTCTGCTGTCCATGTTCCAGCAACGCATTGAGACGCCCTTCGGCAAGCATCGGCTGACCGCGAATGGCGTCCAGCAAGGCTTGTTGCAATTCGATGTGCAACGGCAACTGGGGATGAAACTCCGGTGGCGCCGCCGGGTGTTCGCCGTTATAGGTCTGGCCCAGGCGCGCCAGCCAGGCTTCGGCCAAGTCGGTGCGGCCCTGCGCCAGCCACAGTTCGCATTTGACCAGGGTGATCATCGCCAGGTAGTAGATCGGCGGCACGTCCCAGATGTGCATCAGCCGCTCGGCTTCCGCCAACTCGGCGAAGGCCTTGGCGTACTCGCCTTGATAACCCTCGATCCGCGCGATCACGCAGTGGCCGATCAGCACGCTGATGTCGCGGCAGGCCCGGGCTTCGGTCAGGCCGGCGTGCAGCCGCAGCAACCCGGCTTGCGGTTGCAGGCGCAGCGCCAGCAAGAACCCCTCGTACAACGTCAGTCGGGCGCGCACCGCATAGAGCCGTTGGGGCGACAACCCCTGCAAACGCTGCAAGCCCTGTCGCACCTCCTCCAGCGCCCGCAGGATTTCGCCCCGGGCCTGCAACACCCGGGCGCGGTCGTAATGGGCCAAGGCTTCGAACAGGGGATTGCCGACCCGTTGCGCCAGCTCCAGGGATTCGCGGTTCAGGCCCCGGGCACGCCACAGGTCACTGTCGGCGATCGCCAGGTTGGACAGGGTCGAGAGGCACATCAGTCGTTGGCCGTAGCGTTTGGCCGGCAAACTTTCCAGGGCTTCGGTGCAATAAAGGATCGTCAGTTCACGGTTGCCACGCCCCCGAGCGATGATCCCGCTCAGGGCCAGCCATTGCGCGAGCATCGATTTTTGCGCGGTGGCCGACGGCGCCGGCAGGAACCGGCTCAAGTGGTTGGCCAGTTCCTCGGCGGCGTCCAGTTGGCAGGCCAGGCCCAGGGCCCAGCTGTACAGCACGATCAGCCGCGGCGTGCTGATCAGCAAGCTGTCGGGCAAGTCCATTTTCCAGCGCAGCAGCATGCCGACGTTTTGCTCCGCCAGCAGTTGCTCCTCCGACAGGTTCTGCACCAGGTTGGCCGCGACATCGAGATGCCCGGCGCGCAAGGCTTGCTCCACCGCTTCATCGAGCAGGCCCTGGGCGTTGAACCAGCGGCAGGCGCGCAGGTGCAGGCTGGCCGCCGGGACGATCGCCTGAGTGGTCGGCCGGCTGCGCAACAGGTCGGAAAACAAATGGTGGTAACGGTACCAGTGGCCGTGTTCATCGAGCGGCACCAGAAACACTTGGTGGGCCAACAGGTAGCGCAGGATTTCCGCGCTGTCGTGGGCCTCGCGAACGGCATCGCACAACTCGCTGCAAAAACGCTCCTGGGGCGCCGTGTCGTAAAGAAAGGCCTGCACTTCGACCGGCAGGCAATCGATAACTTCTTCGAGCAGGTAATCGCGGATCAGCCCTTCGCCGCCGTGCAAGGTGTGCGGCAGCGCCCCTTCATTGCCCGCCTCGGACGCCGCCAGCAGCCAGAAACGCAACCCGGCGACCCAGCCTTCGCTGCGCTGGATCAGGCTCTCCAGGGCCTCGCCACGCAGCGAGCTGCTGTGGCGCACCAGCAAAGTCTGGGCCTCATCGTGGGTCAGGCGCAGGTCTTGCTCATGCAGTTCGAGCAGTTGCCGCGACAGCCGCAGCCGCGCCAGGTGCCAGTCCGGACGCTGGCGACTGGTGACCAGCACTAGCAAGCCGTCAGGCAAATGATTAAGGAAAAATTGCAGGCAACGGTCGAGCACCGGGCCCTGGGCCAGATGGTAATCATCCAGCACCAGCAGCAGGGGCGTTGCGGGGGACAGGTGTTCGGCCAGTTCGTCGAGCAGTCCGTCGAGCCATTCTTCGAAAGCAAACGGCTGGTGGCGCTGGCGCATTTTCAGCAGGCCGAGGGCCTGGCTGCCCAGCTGTGGATAAAAATCCTGCAAGCCTTCGAGCAGTCGCTCGAGAAATCGCCCCGGATCGCTGTCCCGCGCACTCAACCCCAGCCACAGGCTCTGCCAATGGGACGGCAGGCTCTGGCAGAACTCCACGGCCAGTGAGCTTTTACCGAACCCGGCCGGTGCGCTGACCAGCAACAACCGACCGTCAAGTCCCGCACTCAGGCGCTCGCACAGGCGAGGCCGCAACACATGCCCTTCGGGCAACGGAGGCCGGAAAAAGCGCCCGTCCAGTGCCGTGATGGCGAGGTTGGAGGGACCCGGTAGTGGGGACAGATCAGTCATGGCCGGCTCTTGTTGGAATGGCTGTTGGCGGCGTTGCAGATGTCCGCAGACTAGCGGTAAACGCAGAGGGAATGAAGGTTATTGCTACAAATGGCTACAAAAAGACTACGACGGGGGGTGTCAGGCATTTCCTGAGCGCGGGGAATTGACTGTTTGGCCAGATCTCGGAGATTTTCATGGCGCTCGCGGACCGCTTCGCGAGCAGGCTCGCTCCCACAGGGATTGGCGTCATCCACAGCAATTGCGTACACCCCACCAGGCCAAGTACCAACTCGCCGCGTTTTTGATCTTGATCTGGCTTTTGATCCACCCGTCCCTTCACGCCCTGAGCCTGTCCGTCAACTCGTGGCTGGCTCCAGCGGCGCCTTTATTAGCGCTGATCCGCGACGGGCTGACAGAGGTTCATTTCGGGCTGAAATCGACCCCTCACCCTAACCCTCTCCCCAGGGGGTAGAGGGGACTGACCGAGGTGTTTGGGCTAGTTACATCGACCTGAAATACCGAGTCGAACTCAAGTTTTGAACAGCATGCGGTCTGCTCCCTTTCCCCACTGGGGAGAGGGCTGGGCGATGCGGCGTTCCGATGAGGGGCTGGCTCTAACTCAAGCCACATCACCCAAGCCGAACCACCCAAACAGGCCGAGTGTCAGCTCGCCGCGCTTTTGATCTTGCTTTTGATCCACCCGCCCCGTCGGAAGGCTGAGCGCAGGCATTCATCCGGGGATTGGCGCGCAGCGCCGTTCGACGCAGTCGAACTCATCGCATGTAGGTGCCAGCGAAGCCAACCGGAGGGCGATGCCCCCGGATGGATGCCGGAGCGAAGGAACCCCGAGCCTCAGCGAGGGGCCGAACGCTTGGGGCGAGCGTTTTGGGTTACCTTTTTGGCGTTTGAAAAAGGTGCCTCGCCGTAAGGGCGAAACCGCCAGCCGCCGTGACTGCAGAAACGGATATGTACCCAGTCAACAACAGCCAGGTCGTCTGTTAGGACGCCTTCGTCGGAATGCAGCTCAGAGCAAGCTCGCTCCCACAGGGAAAGGTGCGCTGAGTGAAATAACACCCAACAAAAAGCCCCGAACCAGTCGGGGCTTTTTGTTGCCGAGGATGCGGCCTCGGTTACAGCCGGTTAGCGAACACCATCCTGGCGCAGGGCGGCCGGGGTGAAGTCGGCGGTGGTGGCGGTGAAGCCGAAGTCATAGGCCTGTTTCTCTTCGTTCTTCATGCCCAGTGCCAGGTAGCGGCCGGACTGCAGGTCGTAGAGTGTTTCCAGGGCGTACCACGGCACTTGCTTGTCGTAGTAGTTCTCGGCATGGGCTTCAGCCACGCGCCACAGTTGACCACGACCGTCGTAATGGTCGATGACCGCGGCTTGCCAGGTGTCTTCGTCGATGTAGAAGTCACGCTTGGCGTAGATGTGACGCTGGCCTTCCTTCAAGGTGGCAACCACGTGCCAGACGCGACGCAGTTCATAGCGCGCCAGGTCCTGGTTGATGTGGCCGGCCTTGATGATGTCGGCGTATTTCAGCTTCGGATCGTCGAGCTTGTAGCTGTCAGAGGCGATGTACATCTCTTTCTTGCCTTCGAGTTTCCAGTCGTAGCGATCCGGCGCACCGTTGTACATGTCCAGGTTGTCGGAGGTCCGCAGGCCATCCGCTGCAGTACCCGGGCCGTCATAGGACACTTGTGGTGCACGGCGCACGCGACGCTGACCGGCGTTGTAGACCCACGCCGAACGTGGCTCCTTCACTTGGTCGAGGGTTTCGTGCACCAGCAGCACACCACCGGCCAGACGCGCCGGCGCGGTCACTTTCTGCTTGAAGTAGAACAGGATGTTGCCTGGGTTTTTCGGGTCGTAGTCCTTCATCTTGTCGCGGAACACGAACTGGTCCTGGAAGTACACCAGGCTGAACGAGCCGTTCGGCTGTGGCGTGGCCTGGGTCACCAGACGGGTCACGCTGCCGCCGCGATAGCGGGTGATGTGATTCCAGATGACTTCGACGCCGCTTTTCGGAATCGGGAACGGCACGGCGGTCTCGAAGTTTTCCAGGCCGTTGCCGCCGGACACCAGGTTGGTGGCGGTGGCGTTTTTCTTGATGGCGGCAAACACGTCATCCGGCACAGTCGCGCCGCGATGGGACGGGTAGACCGGCATCTTGAAGGTTTCCGGGTAGCGCTTGAACATCGCGTACTGGCCCGGTGCGAGCTTTTCCTTGTACTGGTCGACGTTCTGCGCAGTGATGGTGAACAGCGGCTTCTCGTTGGCGTAAGGGTCGGACAGGAAGCCACGGGCATCCACGGTGCCGGCGTTTTTCGGCAGCGGCTTCCAGGCCGGGATCGACCCGTCGGCGTTGGCGGCCATTTCCGCGCCCATGGGCGTCAGGCTCTTGCCCAACTTATCCGCTTCGGCCGCGGGGACCGCCGCCATGACGCCGGTCGCCAGCAGTGAAAGTCCCAGAACACCAGCGTGAAACAGACTCTTTGTTATTTTCATAAGTGCGTTCGTCCTGAAAAGGCAGTGCTTAGAAGTTCACGCCGAAGCTGAGCGCAACGAAGTCGCGGTCATCCACGGTGGTGTACTTGCCGTCGAAGAAGTTGGTGTAGGCCAGGCTCGCGGTGTAGGTGTTCTGGTACTCGGCATCGACGCCCAGGCTGACCGCTTTGCGACCTTCCTCGAAGTTGCCGCCAGGGCCTGGGGAGTAACCGCTGACGTCATGGGACCAGGCCACGTTCGGCTTGAGGTTCACGCCGGCAAATACGTCGTTGTATTCCCAGATCGCACGACCACGGTAGCCCCAGGAAGTGGAGGTGGTGAAGCCGCCGTCGGTGCAGTTGCGGCTGCGGTTGTTCTGTGGCGAACCGGCCCCGCCACCGTTGATGGTGCCGGCGTTGAGGATGTTGGCGCAGGTGTTGGCGGTGCCGGTAGCGGGCAACTCACCCGGGCCGAACACAGGGTCACGGCCATAACGCACATCGTCGGTGCTTTCCAGGCCGCCCACGTGGGTCACGCCCACTTCGCCCACCAGGGTCAAACGGCTAGCGCCCATGACTTGGTCGAAGAAGTGCGTCAGGGTGGTCTGGAACTGGGTGATTTCCTTGCGACGGTAGCCGTGCAGGTCAGTGCCCGGCGGTGCGGACAGCAGCGACGCGTTGGCATACGGGCCGCCCAGTGGACGGACGCCGGCGAACAGGATGTCGGTGGAGTTCAACTGCACCGGCGCGTTCGGCCGATAGCTGATTTCACCGCTCCACGCCGTACCGGTAGGCAGGGTGGTGGAGAAGCTCAAGCCGTACAGGCGAATGTCTTCAGGGTATTCGATGAAATACTTCGAGTTACCGGCCACCAGCAACGGCGAGAGGGCGGCGAACGGGCCTGGCAGTGCGGCGGCGGTGTTGTAGACCGACTGTGGCGCACCGGTGGCGCTGAAGATCGGCGCACGGCTGTGGTAGTTCATGAAGTAGGCACCGAACTCGGTGTCCAGCGGGTCGAACATGTACTTGAAGGACGCGCCCCACTGGCCGCCGTCACGGGCATCGCGGTCACCGCCGCGTTGTACCAGCACACCTTCCTGGTTGATATCGACGCCAGCGGCAGCCAATGGCCCCAGGGCGATGGCCGGAATGGTCGAACGCTTGTTCAGCACGCGCAAGTTGTTGTCGCAACCATCGGCAACGATGTCCGGCTGCGAGAAGAAGGTGCCGCAGTTATCGACGACGGTCTGGTCCCATTCCAGTTGGTAGAACGCTTCGGCCGAGAGGTTCTCGGTCAGGCTCTGGGACACGTAGAACATGTTGACCGGGATCAGGCCTTCCTTGATCTCGGCGCCGGGACGGCGGAACGCGGACACGTCGATCGGGTTGATCGAGTTGATACCGCCGCCGATGAAGGTACTTTCACCCCAGCTCACCACCTGTTTGCCCAGACGCACGGAACCCGGCTGATCGGCAATGGCGTAGTTGTGGTAGACGAAGGCATCGAGGATCTGCCCGCCAGCAGATTTGGCGCCTTCCTTGCGGTTGTTGTCGCTGATGTCTTTGAACTCGCGGCTTTCATCCTTGAGTTCGAAGTCGTACCAGTATTTGCCACGGACGAAGACACCGGTGTCGCCGTATTTCAATTCGAGGTCGTGAATGCCTTTGAAAATCTTCGAGAACGTCTCCCCGCTCTTGAAGTTGGCGTGACCGTCATCGGAAGTCTGCGATAGGCCGCGACCGCCGTTGTTGACGCCGATCAGGTTCTTGTTCGGGCTCTCAGTAGACCAACTGGCACCGATCGACAGGGACGAGTCGAATTGGCCTTCGATTTCACCGACGTTGAAACTGACGCCGAATGCAGGCCCGGCGAGCGAAGAGGCGAGACTGACCGCCAGAGGCAATTTAGCCCGGCGCCAGAACTGGTTTACTGATGTCATCGACGCTACTCCATGTGCATTATTGTTATGGCAGTGAGCACTTTTAAAAACGCTACGGTCGAGAGGAAGCCAAGGTGCCCCTAAGTCGATCCGAAGTTGCATCGCCCCATGTTGTGCGTTTGCTCCGTTCTTAAAAATCCTTGAGCGGACTATAGCCAGCGGGTAGTACTGCTTGATCCCTCTAAAGTGTGATTTGCAGCCGCCGACCACTCTGGAACAGTCCTTTCGCCAGTCCGACCAATGTCGGCACGGCAAGGATGGCTCAAAATTCGGATTTCACAAGCCAAGCGCTTGCTTGGTGGGCCTGGCGTGCCTTCTGGGGCACGCCAGGAGGCGCTTAAAGCGTCGAGAGGAAGGTGCTGTTGTTGCTCTGCCATTCGGTGATGTCGACGCGGATCCGCTTCTTGTCGAGCTTGCCGACACTGGTCTTGGGAATTTCCGTAACAAGGGCGATCTGGCTCGGAATCGCCCACTTGCTCAGGTGCCCCAATTCCACGAACGGCTTGAGGTGTTCCTTCAGTTCCTTGGCCCCGATGGCATGCCCTTCGCGGACCACCAGCAAGGCAAAGGGACGCTCGCCCCACTGCGGATCGGGAATGCCCACGACTGCTACTTCGCGTACCGCTGCATGGCGGCTGATGAGGTCTTCGAGGTCCAGGGACGAGATCCACTCGCCGCCGGTCTTGATCACATCCTTGATCCGGTCGCGGATATCGATCACCCCCATGCTGTCCAGGGTCGCCACGTCGCCGGTGTGCAGCCAGCCGCCGGCCCACAGCTCCTTGCCTTTTTCCGGCTCGTTGAAGTAACCCTCGGACAGCCACGGCGCGCGCAGCACCAGTTCGCCCTGGGACTCGCCGTCGGCCGGCAGGAAGTTGCCGTCGCCGTCGATGATCGCCGCTTCCACCAGCGGCCCGGGCACGCCGGCCTTGATCCGGTAAGTGGTGCGCTCGTCTTCGCTCCCAGCCATCAACTCTTCGTTGAGGTGGGCACAGGACACCAAAGGTCCGGTCTCCGACATGCCGTAGGCGGCCGTCAGTTGGATGCCCTTGGCCTTCGCCGCTTCATACAAAGCGCGATTCAGCGCACTGCCGCCGATGACGATTTTCCAGCCACCGAAATCAATGTCCTGCGCCGCCTTGGCGTTGAGGACCATTTGCAGGATGGTCGGCACGCAGTGGGAAAAGGTGACCTTTTCCTTGCGCCACAGCGCCACCAGGTATTCCGGATCGTAACGACCGGGGTAAACCTGCTTGAGCCCGAGCATGGTTGCGACGTAGGGCAGGCCCCAGGCGTGGACATGGAACATCGGGGTAATCGGCATGTACACGTCGTTGGTGCCGAGCAAGCGCACGCTGTCGATAGCGCCCATGATGGTCGCCACGCCCATGGTGTGCAGCACCAGTTGCCGGTGGGTGAAATACACCCCTTTCGGGTTACCGGTGGTACCGGTGGTGTAGAACGTGGTGGCGACCGAGTTTTCGTCGAAGTCTTCAAAGTCGTAGTGCGGGCTCGCGGCGGCCAGCAACTGCTCGTACTCGCCCACCAGATTCGGCAAGTCGGCGGTTTTTTCCGGCAGGTCGGTCAACAGCAGGGTTTTCTCGACCGTGGTCAGGTGCCCGGCAATCGCCTGGTACAACCCGACGAACTCACTGTTGACCAGCACAAAGCGGTCCACGGCATGGTTCATGGTGTAGACGATCTGCTCCGGCGACAGGCGCACGTTAATGGTATGGATCACCGCGCCAATCATCGGGATGGCAAACATGCATTCCAGGTAACGGTGGCTGTCCCAGTCCATCACGGCCACGGTGTCACCGGGCTTGACCCCGGCGGCGGTCAGCACATTGGCCAGGCGGGCGACCCGTTCAATCAGGGTCGGATAGCTGTAGCGCAGCTGGTCGCGATAAATGATCTCCCGGGTTTTTTCGTAGCGCGTGCCGGACATCAGCAGGCGCTTGATCAGCAGCGGATACTGGTAAGCACCTTCGGCGGGGGGGATAACGCGAGTCTGCAACATAAAGAATCCCTTTTTGACTGCACGGTCGTGGCTGTAAAGCTACGCACTTTAGTGGCGTTGGGCGTCAACCAAATCAGCCAAAGGAATGATTTGCAGAACCGCGCAAATGCTAGCTTTGAGCCAGCATTTGCAGGGATTTACCCAAGGTGGAGCGCGATCAACGCATCTCGCTAAAGGCCAGCTTCACGCCGATGGCAATCAGCACCACGCCCATGACCCGGTCAAACCAGTGGCCCATGCGCGCAAAACCGGCGCGCACCCGCTGTTGACTAAACAACATCGCCACCAGGCAGAACCAGATGGCGGTGGCCACGGCCAGGTACACGCCGTAGCCGGCCTGAATCGCCAGCGGCGTGTGCGGATTGATCACCACGGTGAACAGCGACAGGAAAAACAGCGTGGCCTTGGGGTTCAAGCCGTTGGTGACGAAGCCGGCGGTGAAGGCACCGCGGGGCGTGCGCTCCCCCGCTTCCTTGTGCAGGCCATCGTCTACCGCTTTCGCAGGCTTCGCCCGCAAGGCCTTGAAACCGATGAACAGCAAGTACGCGGCAGCCGCCCACTTCAGGGCGTTGAACAGCACGATCGACTGCGACACGATCAAGCCAATGCCCAGCAGCGAATAACCGACATGCAGGAAAATCGCCGTGCCGACACCCAGGGCGGTCCAGGTACCGGCGCGCCGACCGTGGGTCACGCTCTCGCGCACGACCACGGCGAAGTCCGGGCCGGGGCTGGCGACGGCCAGCAAGTGAATCAGGGCAACGGTCAAAAACTCTGTCCAGTACATGGGGGCTCCTTTAGGCCAAGCGTAACTACATGTTTCATCTGGTAGGCTCGGCAGATTACGCCTTCACTTCATTGCACAAAAGGTACAGCTGATGACGAACATGCGCCGCGCGGTATTTCTCGACCACCCGTCCCTGGACCTCGGCGATCTCGACCTTAGCCCGCTCCAGGCCTGCTTCAGCGAGCTGCAATTGTTTGCGCAGACATTGCCGGAGCAGGTCGTCGAGCACCTCAAGGGTGCTCAAGTGGCGATCACCAATAAAATCATGATCGACGCGGCGGCCATGGCTGCCAGTCCCGAACTGAAACTGATCCTGATCACCGCCACCGGCACCAACAACGTCGACCTGGCCGCCGCCCGCGCCCACGGCATTACCGTGTGCAACTGCCAAGGCTACGGCACGCCCTCGGTGGCCCAGCACACGATCATGCTGTTGCTGAACCTGGCCACACGCCTGGCCGACTACCAGAAAGCCGTGGGCGAAGGACGCTGGCAGCAGGCCAAGCAGTTCTGCTTGCTGGATTACCCGATCGTCGAACTTGAAGGCAAAACCCTCGGCCTGCTCGGTCACGGCGAGTTGGGCGGTGCCGTGGCACGCCTGGCCGAAGCCTTTGGCATGCGCGTCTTGCTGGGACAAATCCCCGGCCGCCCGGCCCGTCCCGACCGCTTGCCGCTGGATGAGTTGCTGCCGCAGATCGACGCCTTGACCCTGCACTGCCCGCTCAACGAACACACCCGCCACTTTATCGGTGCCAAGGAGTTGGCCTCGATGAAACCCGGCGCCTTCGTGGTCAACACCGCCCGTGGCGGGCTGATCGATGAGCAAGCCCTGGCCGATGCCCTGCGGGCCGGTCATTTGGGCGGCGCGGCCACGGATGTGCTGAGCGTCGAGCCGCCGACCCAGGGCAATCCGCTGCTGGCCGGCGATATTCCGCGCCTCATCGTCACCCCGCACAACGCCTGGGGCAGCCGTGAGGCACGCCAGCGCATCGTCGGCCAGGTCACGGAAAACGCCCAGGGCTTTTTCAGCGGTACAGCGCTGCGGGTCGTCAGTTGATAAACTGCCGGACTTTTTTTCAAGGAGCAGACCATGGACCCGCGCAGTGAAGTACTGCTTCGTCAGGCCGAGTTATTTCAGGGCTCGGTGCTGCTGGCCGGTTTGCCCGCCGACGATCTGCTCGGTCGCCTGCCCGGCGCCCAGGGCTGGTGCTGGCATGCTGGCGACCAAGCCGCGCTGGACGCGCGCTTCTCGGAGCGCAGCCAGTTTGGTGTGACAGCGCCGGAAGGCCAGTTCGACGCGGCGGTGGTGTTCCTGCCCAAGTCCAAGGATTTGACCGATTACCTGCTCAACAGCCTCGCCTCGCGCCTGGCGGGCAAGGAGCTGTTTCTGGTGGGCGAGAAGCGCAGCGGCATCGAAGGCGCCTCCAAGCAGCTCAATCCGTTCGGCAAACCGCGCAAACTCGACAGCGCACGGCACTGTCAGCTCTGGCAAGTGACGGTGGCCACGGCTCCTGAAGCCAAGTCCCTGGAGAGCCTGGCGCAGGAATATGTGCTGGAACTGAGTGAAGGCCCGCTGAAAGTCATCAGTCTGCCGGGCGTGTTCAGCCATGGCCGGCTGGATCGCGGCAGCGCGCTGTTGCTGGAGCACCTGGACAAACTGCCTAGCGGCCATTTGCTGGATTTCGGTTGCGGTGCCGGCGTACTCGGGGCTGCGGTTAAACGTCGCTATCCGCACAATCAGGTGACATTGCTCGACGTCGACGCTTTCGCCGCGGCCAGCAGTCGGCTGACGCTGACGGCCAACGGTCTGGACGCCGAGGTGATTACCGGTGACGGAATCGACGCCGCGCCCATGGGTTTGAGTGCAATCTTGAGCAACCCGCCGTTCCATGTCGGGGTGCATACGGATTATTTCGCGACAGAGAACTTGTTGCGAAAAGCGGCCAAACATCTGAAAAACGGCGGCGAACTGCGGCTGGTCGCCAACAGTTTCCTGAAGTACCAACCGCTGATCGAAGAGCACTTGGGCGTGTGTGCGATCAAGGCCGAAGGCAACGGTTTCCGCATCTATCGGGCCAAGCGCGGCTGACAAGCCTTTTCGAAACAGGGCTTGCCCAAACGGATTTGCCTAGGCAGAATCCGCTCCGTCCTAGGGGAGTAGTCTCCCACGAGCGCCATGCTCGTCCGGCATACGTCAACATACTTGGTCCTCAGACCATGGCGTATGCGACCCCAGCGTCCGCATCAGACGGATCGCAGGGTTTGACAAGACCTATGACACGAACACCTTACCCGGGGCGGGAAGGCTGTACGTGTCATAGCCGTGTCGACCCGCCCCTTAGGAAAAACCCTGATGTTGGATTCACTTCTCGTCCCCACCGCTATCGTGGCCTTGGCCGAAATCGGCGACAAGACGCAACTGCTCGCGCTGATTCTCGCCGCTCGCTTCCGCAAGCCCTGGCCGATCATCGCCGGTATCGTCGCGGCGACCCTGGCCAACCACGCCGCAGCCGGTGCGGTAGGTGCCTGGTTCGGCAGTTTCTTCTCGGATGCGATGCTGCACTGGATCCTCGCCGCGAGCTTCACCGCGACGGCGCTGTGGACCCTGGTGCCGGACAAGATGGACGATGACGAAGCCAACACCGCGCGCAAGTTCGGGCCATTCCTGACCACGCTGATTGCGTTCTTCCTCGCCGAAATCGGTGACAAGACCCAGATCGCCACAGTGATGCTGGCAGCTCAGTACCCTGAGCTGTGGCTGGTGATCATCGGTACCACCGCCGGCATGCTGATTGCCAACGTGCCAGTGGTGCTGGCCGGTAACTTCGCCGCCGACAAACTGCCCCTGACCATGATCCGTCGCCTCGCCGCCTCGGCGTTCTTCATCCTGGCGATTGTCGCGGTGTACAAAGCGATGCAGAGCAGTGGGTGGGTTTGACTGGGGGAGATTGAAGGAGGTGGGCTGCTTCGCAGCCCGACGGGGGCAAGCCCCCTCACCACAGGCAAGCCCCCTCACCACAGGCAAGCCCCTTCACCACAGGCAAGCCCCCTCGCCACAGGCAGGCCCCCTCGCCACAGGGGACGATCCATAAAACCTCAGGACTTCGGCGCTTTTTCGTACAACGGCATGACCTTGGGAATCGCCGCCTGCAACGACGCAATACGGCTGTCCGACGCCGGGTGCGTGCTCATGAATTCCGGCGGTGAGCCTTCCGAGGCCTTGCTCATTTTGTTCCACAGAGTGATCGCGGCATTCGGGTTGTAGCCGGCGCGGGCCGCCAACTCCAGGCCGATCAGGTCGGCTTCGTTTTCATTGGCGCGGCTGTTGGGCAAGGTCATGCCGTAGTTGGCCACGGTGTCGGCCAGGGCCAGGCTGTCCTGGCCGAGGCCGAACAACGCACCGGCGCCCTGCTTGGCCATTTCAATGCCGTAGGCCTTGGACATGGCTTCACGACCGTGCTCGCGCAAGGCGTGGGCGATTTCATGGCCCATGACCGCGGCGATTTCATCGTCAGTGAGTTTCAGGCTGTCGATCAAACCCGTGTAGAAAATGATCTTGCCGCCAGGACCGCAGTTGGCGTTGAGTTCATCACTCTTGATCAGGTTGACTTCCCACTTCCACTGCGCCGAATCCGGACGGAAGGTCGGGGCCTGGGCGATCAAGCGGTTGGCGATGGTCTGGATGCGCTTGGCGTCGGCACTGGTCTTGTCCAGCACGCCTTGGGTGGAGGCCTCGCCTACGGTCTTCTGGTAGGACTGGGCGTACATCTGGTCGACTTCCTGGCTCGACAGCATGCTGAACATGTACTGCTTGCGCTCGACGCCGACCGCGCCACCGCTGGTGGTGTTGACCGACTGGCAGCCTGCCAGCAGCAAAGCGGCGCTCAATGCACCGATAATCAATGTCTTGTTCATGCAAAAACTCCCTGAAAACATGCCGGGTATCGTAGGCGGTGAACTGTATCGGCGCCAGATACAAAAGACCGGCAGCCGAATATTTCAGACACTTCCCACGTCGCCGTAGGAAAAAATTCACACAAGCCCATCCTCAGCGCCAGCCAAGGGCTGCAGACCTGCCTGATTACGACACCGACCACGCCAAAACAGTCATTTCTTCAAACGCCGCTCATGGCGCATTAGCCCTTCGCCGATACAACTCGGCAGGCGCCCTCTGCGCCTTCGGAGTTTCCATGAAATTCAAGTCGATCCAGTTTTCCGTCGCCGCCCTGGCCGGCGCCATCGTGCTCAGCGTGGTCGCCGCCCTGGTGGTGTACGCGCTGTTTTCCGGCGCACGCACCCAAGACATGGTCCAGGAACGCACCCAGGCCCAGTTCGAACAAGTCATCGAACAACGCCTGACGTCCCTGGCGCAAACCCAGGTCAGCCAGATCCAGCGCGAACTTGAAGCGCCGCTGTTGATCGCCGGCGGCCTGGTGCGGGTCAACAGCCTGATCGGCAGCCCCGGTGCCGATGGCCAGCCGCAACTGAATGTCAGCCGCGAGCAACTGATCAACCTGATCAAGGAAAACGTCGCGCAGAACCCGAAAATCCTCGGCACTTACATCGGCTGGGAAAAAAACGCCTTCGACCATAACGACGCGGCCTACGTCGACACCCAGGTCGTCGGCATCGACGCCGCCAACGGGCGCTTCCTGCCGTGGTGGTTCCGCAACGACGACGGCACCCTCGGCCTGGACAAACTGGTGGACGTGGATGACCAGAAACGTTTGTCTACCGGGGTCCGCGCCAGCGAATACTATTTGTGCTCCAAGGAAACCCTGAAGCCCTGCGTGATCGACCCGGCGCCCTACAAGGTCGGCGACAAAATCGTCATGCTCGCCTCGTTTATCGAACCGATCATGCTGAACGGCGCCTTCCAGGGCATCGTCGGTGCCGACCTGTCGGTGAATTTCATCCAGGACATGCTGCTCGGCGCCAACCAGAAGCTGTACAGCGGCGCCGGGGCAATGGCCCTGATCGGCGGCAACGGGCGGATCGTTGCCTACACCAAGGACCCGAGCAAATTCGGCGAGAAAGTCAGCGACATCCTCGACAGTCAGCAAATCGCCAACATGGCCAACCTCAAGCGCGGCGAAGTGACCTACACCGTCGATAAGGCACAGGGCCGGATCGAGCTGTACTTGCCGTTCGGTATCGGCAAGACCGACGCCCGCTGGACCTTGATGCTGCAATTGCCGCTGAACGCGGTGATGGCCGATTTGCAGAAACTCCAGGCCGACCTGGACGCCCAGCGCAAATCCGACACCTTCGGCATGGCCATGGTTGGCTTGCTGATTGCCGGTATCGGCTTGCTGGTGATCTGGCTGGTGGGTCACGGCATTGCACGGCCGCTCAAGCAGATGGTGGCGATGCTCGATGACATCGCCCAGGGCGAAGGCGACCTCACCCGCCGCCTGAGCAGCGACCGCGCCGATGAATTGGGTTCGATCGCCAAGGGCTTCAACACTTTCCTGGCCAAGTTGCAGGCGATGATCACGCAAGTAGTGACTTCGGTGCAGAGCGTCAGCGACTCATCGGAACACACCGCCGACATCGCCATTCGCACCAACATCGGCGTGCACAAGCAAATGGCCGAGATCGATCAAGTCGCCACAGCGGTCCACGAAATGACCGCCACCGCGCAAGACGTGGCGCGCAACGCGACCCAGGCCGCGCAGGCTGCCAGCCATGCCGACCAGGCAGCGGCGCAAGGGATGCAGATCGTGCGGGACACTTCCAACTCGATCGGCGTGCTGGCCGTGGAAATCAGCAAGGCTGTGGGCGTGGTCCAGGCCCTGGCCAAGGACAGCGAGAACATCAACGCGATCCTCACGGCGATTCGCGGCATCGCCGAGCAAACCAACCTGCTGGCCCTTAATGCTGCGATTGAAGCGGCGCGGGCCGGTGAGCAAGGACGCGGGTTCGCGGTGGTGGCCGATGAAGTGCGCAACCTGGCGCAGAAAACCCAGCAGGCCACCGAAGAAATCCAGACCATGATCCAGCAGCTGCAACAGGGCACGCGGGACGTGGTGCGGGTCATGGAAGACAGCCAGAACCGCACCGACGAAAGCGTGCAGCACGCGGCGAAAGCCGCCGAGGCGCTGGAGACCATCACTCAGGCCGTGTCGGTGATCAACGACATGAACACCCAGATCGCCAGCGCCGCCGAAGAGCAAAGCGCGGTGGCGGATGACATCAACCGCAACGTGATCAACATCGGCCAAGTGGCCAACGAAGTGGCGGGCGGCGCGGACGAGTCGAGCGCCGCCAGTGCAGACTTGACCAAGTTGGCAGAGCAGCAACGGCGGTTGATCAATCAGTTCAAGGTTTGATCAAGAGCCCTATCGCGAGCAGGCTCGCTCCCACAAGGGGGATCCAGTGTGGGAGCGAGCCTGCTCGCGAAAAGGCCAGGCCAGACAGCTGATCAACCCGGCGTCAAACACTCCGGCCCATTCAACTTCGGATCGTTGACCAGATTCGCCAACACCCGTTCGCGCAACGCCGCCGGCTCGCTGGCGAGCAATGCCTGCAAGGTATGCAACGGCGTTTCCGGATTCAGCCAGGCTTCTTGCCCGGCGGCATCGAGAATCAACGGCCGCCGCTGATTCGAGGCCGGCTGGGTGACCACGGCCGTGCTCAGCCAGACCTGCTCCTGCACCGGATAGGCTTCCCAGATCGCCGCGAAAAAAAGTGCCGAACCTTCTCCCGGTGTCAACCAATACGGACGCTTGCGCGTGCCGCCGCGCCACTCGTAGAAACCGTTGGCCGGCAACAGACAGCGCCGTTCGCGAAACGCTTGGCGGAACATCGGTTGTTCGGCGAGGGTTTCGGCTCGGGCATGGGCCGGGGTCTTCGACATATCGGTCAGCCAGGGCGGCGTCAGGCCCCAGCGGGCGCGGCCCAACTGGCGGCCCTCGGCGTCGGCGCGCAGGATCAGCACCGAATCATTGGGGGAAATATTCCACTGCGCCTTCTGATCGGCGGGAAAACCGGGCAAGGCCGCGAACGCGGGATTCCAGCGAAACAGGGCATAACGTCCACACATGGGGCAATACGACTCTTGATCAAACGGCCGCCAGCCTAACAGACCAGCGTGCCGGGAAAACTCTCCGGTTCATCGCCGGGCATGGGCAGCGCGTCATTGTAGGCGGCGATCAACTCCCGGGCGTATTGCGCCTGATCGTTATCTACCGCCAGCCCCAACAGGCCACACGCCGGCAGTTCGCCGGTGCCACCGAGCAAATCGCGGCCGACCAGGTGCGCCTTGACGCCTTCGCTGGCAAGCATGCTTTGCAGCAATTCGCCTTCCATCAGGTTTTCCGGATCGTAGATGCGCTGCATGGGATGCCCCTTCTCACTCGTTTTCGCTGAACACCTCGAGGTGCCACTCGTCTCCCTCCACCTGCAACACAAAGGTGATGGGCCGGCAACACACCTGGCAATCCTCGATATAGGTCTGATCCCCCGCCGACAAATCGACGCTGGTCTCCACCTCTTCACCACAATACGGACATTCATACACTGCGCTTTCCAGCATCGCGGTCTCCCAAGTGACTTGTGCGTATAATCGCCGGTCTATTTGCAAGGCTATTGTTGTCTGGCTAATTGTTCAGACCGTGCCCCGCCGGTTTTCGATCAAAACCTTTACTTACCCTAGCCGTTTCTAACAAGAGAGCATGATGGGCGAATTCGATGCCATCCGACCTTACGACGACAGCGAAGTCCCAGCGGTGCTGGCGCGACTGCTCGGCGACAAGGCGTTTCTAGATATCCTCACCCACTTCCGCTTTCCGCGCTTCGCCGGCTCGTTCGGCTGGATGCTCAAACCCCTTATAGCCCATCGGCTGCGCCGTGAGTTCGCCGGCGTGACCTCGGTGGCGACCTTGCAGGACAAGGTCGAGTTCTACGTCGACCACACCATCGAGCGCGCCACCGATGGCGTGACCTACACCGGCGTCGAGCAATTCAAGTCCGGCAGTGCCTACCTGTTCATCGCCAACCACCGCGACATCGTAATGGACCCGGCCTTTGTCAACTACGCCGTGTACCACGCCGGCCTGCCGACGCCGCGCATCGCGATTGGCGACAATTTGCTGCAAAAGCCCTTTGTCAGCGACCTGATGCGCTTGAACAAGAGCTTCATCGTGCACCGTTCGATCACTGGGCGCCGGGAGAAAATGGCGGCGTACCAGTTGTTGTCGGCCTACATCAACCATTCGATCCGCAACGACTGCCAGTCGATCTGGATCGCCCAGGCCGAAGGCCGGGCCAAGGATGGCGATGACCGCACCGAGTCGGCGATTCTCAAGATGTTCCACATGAGTCGCAAGGACGAGCCGTTCGGCGACGTGATTCAGTCGCTGAACGTCACCCCCGTGTCGATCAGCTACGAGTACGACCCCTGCGACCAGGCCAAGGCCCGCGAGCTGTACATCCGCGCCACCACCGGCACTTACGCCAAAGCCCCGGGCGAGGATGATGTAAGCATCGCCAAAGGCATCACCGGCTACAAAGGCCGGGTCCACGTGAACTTCGCCGCGCCGATCACTGAACGCTTCGACGACACCAAACAATTGGCCATCGAAATGGACCGGCAGATCCTCGGTGGCTATCGGCTGTTCCCGGTGCACTACCTGGCTTACGCGCAGTGGAGCGATGCCGACCCGCAATTGCAGGTGCCGACCGCCGCGCAGGTGTTCCCCGCCGACGAACTGGCCAAGGCCGAGGAAGAGTGGCAACACCGGCTCGCCGAATGCCCCGAGGAACACCGACCGTTCCTGGTGCTGCAATATGCGACACCGGTCAGGAATCAGTACCGGGTCAAGGCTGGCTTGCCGCTGTAACGCAAGCGGGTCACAAACAACAACGGCGCCTGATAGGCGCCGTTTTTATTGGTCGTGCGGCGCGGGAGCTTGCTCCCGCCGGGTCAATGCAATCACTCAGAAGCGCGTACTGACCCAGGACACCAGCAACGCCAGGCCCAGGCACGCAAACCCGAAGCGGTAGAAAAAACGGTTCATGCGCAGGGTGGCCCAGTCCAGCACGGGCTCCTGGCTGGGACGGCTCTCCCGTTGCGCCGCCAGGCTGGCCATGGCGCGCTGTTCGCGGCGCCGGGTAGCGTGCAACAACCAACTGCCGGGAAAGGCCAGCAGCAGCGCCAGCAGGTTGATCAGTTTGGCGGGATGGGCGGTGAACAGCGAAATCAGGTGCAACGACATCACGAACCTCAACGAATAACGCGGACAACGAAAAACCCGCGGCGCGGATTCTAACAAAGCTTGTCCCGTCGGCGACCTTTTCCGACCAACAACGATCTCTGGACGGAAAAAATCCACGGATTCACGGGATCGTCATCAGAACACGCCAGTCTGTCGCCCCTCGACCTCAAGCCGCGCACGGAACCCAGCATGCTGCACGCCGAAAACCAGGACCGCCTCTACCTCATCAGCCCCAGCGACGAACAGCAAACCCTGATCGGCAGCCTTGCCTTCAACGTTCAGGACCGGCATTGGCTGGTGTATTGCGCCTTGGGTGGGCACCAGCATCATGATCTGCCGGAAACGGATTTGCTGACAGGCGTCAGCGTGCTCGACTTTTATTCGCAAGCGGCCTGAAGGCAAACGCGTCCTCAGCCCAGCGACACCATTCCCAACCGAAAAAAAACCCGAAACCATCACTGGCCCCGGGCTTTTTCACTTCAAGCGAACACTTTACTCAGCGAGGATCTGACCCACGGTCGGGTCCTTGAACAGCCGGGTCAAGGCATCACTCAACACATCGCTGACCAGTTTGGTATTGGTCTCCTGGTTAGGCGCCATGCCAAAGCGTTGGTCCAGGGACGCGCCATAACGACCGCTGTAGCGACGGTTGGCGTTCTGCACATCGGAGCGGAAGGTCGCGCCAATGGTGGCTTCAGTCACGTACATGCCCTCTTTCGGCGACTGATACTTCAGCTCGGCCAGGGTCACGGTCAGCTGCGGAGCGTTCGCCGCGTTGGCGGTCGGGGTAAAGCCCAGCAGACGCACGGCGGCTTCAGCCTGAGCCTGCAGCTTCGGCAGGATCTGCGCGCCCTGCACGGTGATGGCGCTGGTTTCCGGGTACAGGCCACCACGGGTGCCCAGGGTTGGCGACGGACGCCCGTCCACCACACGCACCACCACCGGCTGGCCACGACCGACCGGCGCCAGCTGCGTCGTCAGCTTCGGTTCCGGGCTCAGTTGTTGCGGGCTGTGGGCGCAGCCGACCAGGGTCAAACTGGTCACAGTGATCAAACCGAACAACAGGCGTTGCAACATGCGCTTTCTCCATAAATCAGGCCGGTAACAGGCCGGCAGTATAGCGGTGCGCCCTGTCTGCTCACCAGTGCTGAAATGTCCGACAAAACCTTCGGAAATCGGCTTCTGTCACGCCCTTGTCACCGCCCATACACTTGCATGTCACGGCCACCTGACACTCTTTGCGGTAATTCACCAATGGGGACTTCACACCATGCGCTTCCTTCTGTCGCTGTTCGCCTCCCGCCCTCGTCATCGCAACTACGCGTTGCTGGATATCCAGGGCCGTTGCCAGGCCTTCAAGCAGTGCAGCCAGGCGCCCAAAGGTTCGGGTTGGGTGGAAATCGAAGAAATTCGCCTCAACTGGCTGCACAAGGCCCTGCCGTCCAGCGCGCGGGTCACCGCCCAGGCCAATCGTTCACCGGTGCGCTCGCTGTTGACCACCTGACCGAGTGGCTAATAAAAGTCATTAAACACGCCCATTTCCCTGCATTTCTTCGTTACAATCTCCCCCCGATTATAAGGACGTCTCCTGATCGGGCCTCGCAGCATCGCCAACACCCTGGTATTGGCACCCCGCACCGCCCACAGAGAGCCGCCCACACAGATCGAGTGAAGCTGGCGCGCTTGCTGTTTCCTGAGCAATTCACCACTTTTCGCGAATCTGCAGAGCTGTCATTTGCTCGGACACTGAGCTGTTTGCCCGTTTTGCCGCCATGGGTGCCATGGCGACATCCATCCTCGGGCACGGTGCCAGGCTGGGACAGCCCTTTTTTGAGGTTCACGTCTTCAAAAGAGCGTGAAAAAAACGGGTTTTCACAACTTCACAAGAGTGTGGCGAGCAAATGAATAGTTTTGCGTCTGAACATGCACCATTAGCGTCTACAACAGCCCAACGACACAGGACCGAGTACGCCTCGAACACTGGAGCCTGAAGCCTGTCCGCTACGGATTTGGTTGCACAAACGGATGTCTCGACCATAAGTCGAATTGCCAGCAGCGCGCTGAAATGAGTTCATTGCACTCATAGGCCCGGCCGGCAGCGTCCGTCGAAGTTGCAAAAAATTGCGAAGATACGGACATGGCGATCCTGCCATGGTGACCTGGGCCAACACTGAACTGCCCCGGAACGCCAGGCAGCCATGCCGACAATTTGGTGCTGCAGATTTTGGAGACGCGTTAAATGGCGCATAACGAAGCAGTCGACGTAGTACTGGTAGGCGCAGGCATCATGAGTGCCACCCTGGCGGTACTGCTCAAAGAGCTCGACCCCGCAATCAAGCTGGAAGTCGTCGAGCTGATGGATTCCGGTGCCGCGGAGAGTTCCAACCCATGGAACAACGCCGGTACCGGTCACGCTGGGCTGTGTGAGCTGAACTACACGCCGCAGGCCGCTGATGGCACCGTCGACATCAAGAAAGCCGTGCACATCAACACCCAGTTCGAGGTGTCGAAGCAGTTCTGGTCGTACCTGACCAAGAAAGGCACCTTCGGTTCGAGCAAATCCTTTATCAGCCCGGTGCCGCACCTGAGCTTCGTGCAAGGCGACAAGGGCGTGTCCTTCCTCAAGGAACGCTTCAACGTGCTGAGCAAGCACCACGCCTTCGCGGACATGGAATACACCGAAGACAAGACCAAGATGGCCGAGTGGATGCCGCTGATGATGCCCGGCCGCCCGGCCGACGAAGTCATCGCCGCGACCCGCGTGATGAACGGCACCGACGTCAACTTCGGCGCCCTGACCAATCAGTTGCTCAAGCACCTGACCAGCGCCCCCGATGCCCAGGTCAAATACTGCAAGCGTGTCACCGGCCTGAAGCGCAAAGGCGCTGGCTGGACCGTGAGCATCAAGGACGTCAACAGCGGCAACACCCGTGAAGTCGACGCCAAGTTCGTCTTCCTTGGCGCTGGCGGCGCGGCCCTGCCGCTGCTGCAAGCCTCGGGCATCGAAGAAAGTAAAGGTTTCGGCGGTTTCCCGGTCAGCGGCCAGTGGCTGCGTTGCGACAACCCGGAAGTGGTCAAGCATCACCAGGCCAAGGTCTACAGCCAGGCTGCGGTGGGGTCGCCGCCAATGTCGGTGCCGCACCTGGATACCCGCGTGGTCGATGGCAAGAAGTCCCTGCTGTTCGGGCCTTACGCCGGTTTCACCACCAAGTTCCTCAAGCACGGCTCACTGATGGACCTGCCGCTGTCGGTTCGCGCCGGCAACATCGGCCCGATGCTGGCCGTTGCCCGCGACAACATGGACCTGACCAAGTACCTGATCAGCGAAGTCATGCAGTCCATGGAACAGCGCCTGGATTCCCTGCGTCGCTTCTACCCTGAAGCGAAAGCCGAAGACTGGCGCTTGGAAGTGGCCGGCCAACGGGTGCAGATCATCAAGAAAGACCCGAAAAAAGGTGGCGTGCTGCAATTCGGCACCGAACTGGTCGCGGCCAAGGACGGTTCCCTCGCCGCCCTGCTCGGCGCCTCACCGGGTGCTTCGGTGACCGTATCGATCATGCTCGACTTGATCGAACGCTGCTTCCCGGCCAAGGCCGCGGGCGAATGGGCGACCAAGCTCAAGGAAATCTTCCCGGCCCGTGAAAAAGTCCTGGAAACCGATGCCGCGCTGTATCGCAAGATCAACGCGCAGAACAACATCGCCCTGGAACTGGTTGAAGAAAGCAGCGAAACCCAAAGCTACGCTTGATCGACCTGCATAAAAAACGCCCCGTACTCAATGAGGACGGGGCGTTTTTTTATGCCTGGCGTGTGGGAGTAAGCTCCCAGAAATTCGGGTTTTAAGCCCGGGCCTTGGCAATCAATTCGATATATTCAGCCGCGTTGCGCTGATCCTGGATCACCGTCACGAAATCGTTGCCGTGCTCGTCCTTGCCACCCAGGTCGTAACCGGCTTCGACGAAGAACGCCAGGAAACGCTCGAAGTCATCGATGCGCAGGCCACGGTAGGCCTTGATCAGTTTGTGCAGCGACGGTGAAGTGGCGTCGACCGGTTCGAAATCGAGGAACAGCTTGATCTGCGCATCGCCGATCTCATCACCAATCACTTGCTTCTTATCTTTACGCATTGCCGACTCCAGCTCGCAGACATTTCACGGGGCGGGCAGTTTACCCCCCACGCAGGCCCCGGCTCAACGCGCGCGTTGGCTACCGGTGTGCAGATCGGCCCAGACGTGGCCGTTGGCATAACTGAGGAACTGGCAATACACCGGCTCATTGCGCAACAGATCAATCACCACCCGGTACTGCGCCAGCGGGTAGTAAAGGGTCAGGGTCTTGCTCGATTCGTCGTACACCGGCTTCTTCAGGCTTTTGCTTTCACCATCAAAATTCACCAGCACCTGGCTGATGGTCGCGCCTTTGTTCAAGGGTTTGCCCTTGAGCCGGATCGAAGTCGGCGAGGTCACCGGAATAGGTTGCTGGTTCGACTGGCGCTGGCTGCCGATCACCACCGAATACTCGGTGACTTGCAACAGTTGCTGCTGTTCAGGCGGCTCCTGGCGCAAGGTCAAGTCATCCGGCGGCAGGAATTGCCCGTGCATCGGCGCCGGCGCGGCCGCCACCGGCAGGCTGAGGATCATCAACAAGGTGGCGCAGCGGCGAATCGACAGGCTCATGGCAGGCTCCAGGGCGGGGCCGAGCACTCTAGCATGGGAGCGATGAACACCGCCCATGTGGGAGCGAGCCTGCTCGCGAAGACGGAGGATCAGTCAATATCTGCATCGGCTGATACGCCGCTTTCGCGAGCAGGCTCGCTCCTACAGGACGTTACATGCCTTTGACGGCGTAAATCCCATTGGCATTGCGCCAGTAGCCTTTGTAGTCCATGCCGTAGCCAAAGATGTAGCGGTCGATGCACGGCAGGCCGACGAAATCGGCTTTCAGGTCGGGACGGGCCTTGCGGTCGTGGTCCTTGTCGATCAGCACAGCGGTGTGCACTTTGCGCGCGCCGGCGTGTTTGCAGAAGTCGATGATCGCGCCCAGGGTGTGCCCTTCGTCAAGGATGTCGTCGATGATCAGCACGTCGCGATCAATGAACGACACTTCCGGCTTGGCCTTCCAGAACAGATCGCCGCCGCTGGTTTCATTGCGATAGCGGGTGGCGTGCAGGTACGAGGCTTCCAGCGGAAATTGCAGATGGGTCAGCAGTTTGCCGGAGAAAATCAGCCCGCCGTTCATCACACAGAACACCACCGGGTTAGTGTCCGCCAGTTGTTCGTTGATTTGCGCACCGACCCGGGCGATGGCCGCCTCGACTTCAGCTTCGGTGTACAGGCAGTCAGCCTCTCGCATGATTTGACGGATATGCTCGAGATCAGCGGACATGGCGCTCTCCAGGGGATTGGCGGGTTCGGAAAAGCCGGCAAAGGTACGCATCAAGCGAAGCCAGATCAAGCGTTTGTGGACTAACGTACTCTATGTCTATAGGACAACACCCTCGGATAGATTAACCTAGGCCGGTTTTTTTGCCCGCCGCCGGAGCCTTTCCCCATGCCCATCCGTGAGATCCGCCATCCGCTGATCCGTCATAAACTTGGCCTTATGCGCCGCGCCGACATTAGCACGAAGAATTTCCGTGAGCTTGCTCAGGAAGTCGGTGCCCTGCTGACCTATGAAGCCACCAAAGACCTCGCCCTGGAAACCTACGATATCCAAGGTTGGTGCGGCACGGTTTCGGTGGAGAAAATCGCCGGCAAGAAGATCACCGTGGTGCCGATCCTGCGGGCTGGTATCGGCATGCTCGAAGGCGTGCTCAGCCTGATTCCGGGCGCCAAGGTCAGCGCCGTAGGCGTGGCCCGCAACGAGGAAACCCTCGAAGCGCACACCTACCTGGAAAAACTGGTGCCGGAAATCAACGAGCGCCTGGCCATGATCATCGACCCGATGCTCGCCACGGGCGGCTCGATGGTCGCCACCATCGACCTGCTGAAGAAGGCCGGCTGCCGCGACATCCGCGCCATGGTCCTGGTCGCCGCCCCGGAAGGTATCGCCGCCGTGGAGAAAGCCCACCCGGACGTGACCATCTACACCGCTTCCATCGACGAAAAACTCAACGAACACGGTTACATCATCCCCGGCCTGGGCGATGCCGGTGACAAGATCTTCGGCACCAAGCAGAAGGACGCGTGAGCATGCAGCAAGAGTTCAACGATCCGCTCTGGCGCACGGTGCTGTCCGGCGCCCAGATGCTGTTCGTAGCCTTCGGCGCGCTGGTGCTGATGCCGCTGATCACCGGTCTCGACCCCAACGTCGCGCTGTTCACCGCCGGCCTGGGAACGATCCTGTTCCAGATCGTCACCGGGCGCCAAGTCCCGGTGTTCCTGGCGTCGAGCTTTGCCTTCATCACCCCGATCATCCTCGCCAAGGGCCAGTTCGGCCTCGCGGCGACCATGGGTGGCGTGATGGCGGCCGGGTTTGTCTACACCTTCCTCGGCCTCGCCGTGAAGATCAAAGGCACCGGGTTTATCGATCGTCTGCTGCCGCCGGTGGTGATCGGCCCGGTGATCATTTCCATCGGCCTGGCCATGGCGCCGATTGCCGCGAACATGGCGATGGGCAAGGCCGGTGACGGCAGTGAGCTGATTCATTACCAGACGGCGATGCTGATCTCGATGCCGGCGCTGTTGACCACCCTGATCGTCGCGGTGTTCGGCAAAGGCATTTTCCGCCTGGTGCCGATCATCTCCGGCGTGCTGGTGGGTTTCGGCATGGCGTTCTATTTCGGCGTGGTCGACACCGCGAAAATCGCCGCTGCGCCGTGGTTTGCGATTCCTGCGTTCACCGCGCCGGAGTTCAACTGGCAGGCGATCCTGTTCATCGTTCCGGTGGCCCTGGCCCCGGCCATCGAGCACATCGGCGGAGTGATTGCGGTCGGTAGCGTCACCGGTCGCGACTACCTTAAGAAGCCCGGCCTGCACCGCACGCTGCTCGGTGACGGCATCGCCACCACCGCCGCCGGCCTGTTCGGCGGCCCGCCAAACACCACCTACGCCGAAGTCACGGGCGCGGTGATGCTGACCAAGAACTACAACCCGAAAATCATGACCTGGGCGGCGATCTTCGCCATCAGCCTGGCGTTCATCGGCAAGTTCGGCGCGCTGTTACAGAGCATTCCCGTGCCGGTGATGGGCGGAATTCTGTGCCTGTTGTTCGGTTCAATCGCGGCGGTGGGGATGAACACCCTGATTCGCCACAAGATCGATTTGGGCGAAGCGCGCAACCTGGTAATTGTCTCGGTGACCCTGGTGTTCGGGATTGGCGGTGTGCTGGTCGGCACCGGCACCGGCCCGGACGACTTTGGCCTCAAGGGCATTGCGCTGTGCGCCGTGGTGGCGATTGCGCTGAACCTGATCCTGCCGGGCAATGACGGCTGGAAGCACAAGAAGGCGGATGAGCCGTTGCTTTAAAGACTTGCGCTAATCCCTTGTGGTGAGGGGGGGATAATCCCAATCCCCTGTGGTGAGGGGGCTTGCCCCCGTTGGGTCGCGAAGCGGCCCCAAAATTCTCTCAGTCGATGACCATTTTGTGAGTGCTGCGCACTCAACGGGGGCAAGCCCCCTCACCACAAAAAGCACCTTTTCAGTTGAGCTGTATGTTTAAAGCGCCAACGGCGCCCGCTCACACAACACACTCAACGCCCGCGCCCACTGCGGGTCGTCGTTGAGGCACGGCACCAGCACCAACTCCTCGCCCCCCGCCTCGCGGAACTGTTCGAGGCCGCGATCACCGATTTCTTCCAGGGTCTCGATGCAATCGGCGACAAACGCCGGGCACATCACCAGGATCTTCTTCGCGCCGTTTTTGCCGAGTTCGTCCAGGCGCGCTTCGGTGTAGGGTTCGATCCACTTGGCGCGACCCAGGCGCGACTGGAACGACACCGACCACTTGCCGTCCGGCAACCCCATGCGTTTGGCGAACTCCGAAGCAGTGCGCAAGCATTGCGCGCGGTAGCACGTCGCCAATACCTGCGGCGGGGCGTTCTTGCAGCAATCCTCATTCTTCAAGCAATGCTGACCTGTCGGGTCGAGCTTGGTCAGATGCCGCTCGGGCAATCCGTGGAAACTCAGCAGCAGGTGATCGTAATCCTGTTCCAGATAGGGCTTGGCACTGGCGACCAAGGCGTCGAGGTATTCCGGTTGATCGTAGAACGGCTGGAGCACCGACAATTGCACGTCGAGTTTTTTCTCGCGCAATACGCGCTTGGCTTCCTCGATCACCGTGGTCGTGGTGCTGTCGGCAAATTGCGGATAGAGCGGCGCAAGGGTGATTCGCTTGTGGCCTTGGGCCGCGAGCTGCACCAGCTTCGTCTCGATCGACGGCTCGCCATAGCGCATCGCCAGTTCCACCGGGCCTTGAGTCCACTCGGCGGTCATCGCCTGTTGCAGGCGGCGGCTGAGCACCACCAGTGGCGAGCCCTCCTCCCACCAGATCGAGGCGTAGGCGTGGGCCGACTGCTCGGGGCGCTTGATCAAGATCAGCGACACCAGCAATCGACGCACCGGCCACGGCAGGTCGATGACGTAAGGGTCCATCAGAAATTGGTTGAGGTAGCTGCGCACGTCCGCCACCGAAGTGGAAGCGGGTGAGCCCAGGTTGACCAGAAGCAACGCGTGATCGGTCATGCAACGTCCTATTTCTAGAGGCGGCTGGACAGGTCGTCCAGGGCCGCGCGCAAATCAGTGAACTGGAAAGTGAAACCCGCTTCCAGCAAGCGGACCGGTGTAGCCCGTTGCCCGCCCAGCAACAGCAATGACAACTCACCCAGACCGACTTTCAACGCAAAGGCCGGCATCGGCATGAACGTCGGTCGGTGCAACACCGCGCCCAGGGTCTTGGCAAACTCGCGATTGCGCACCGGCTTCGGCGCGCAGGCATTATAGGGACCGCTCGCCGAATTGAGCTGCAGAAGAAAATCAATCAAGGCGATTTGATCGTTGATATGAATCCACGGCATCCACTGCCGACCGCTGCCAATCCGCCCGCCCAGCCCCAGTTTGAACGGCAACAACAGCCGCGACAAAAAGCCGCCCTCGGCGGACAACACCAGCCCGGTGCGAATCAAGACCACTCGAATGCCCATGGCTTCGGCGCGCTGGGCAGTCTCCTCCCAGGCGATGCACAACTGGCTGGCGAAATCGTCGATCACCGGCGGCGAAGCCTCGGTCAATTCCCGTTCACCGCCGTCGCCGTACCAGCCGATGGCCGAGCCGGAAATCAGCACGTCGGGTTTCTGCTCGCGGGTTTCCAGCCATGCCAGCAGATCTTCGGTGAGCTTGATCCGACTGCTCCACAGCAACGCCTTGCGCTTATGGGTCCAGGGCCGATCGGCGATGGGCGCGCCCGCCAGATTGATAATGGCGTCCAGCGGTTCCTGGCCAAGATCCTCAAAACGGGCGATACCGCGCACCTGCTCGCCACAGATTCGCGGGACTTTTTCCGGCTTGCGACTCCAGACGGTCAGGCGATGACCTTGGCTCAACCAGTGTCGGCAAAGCTGACGTCCGATCAAACCAGTACCGCCGGTCAGCAATATGTGCATGACTACTTCCTCGCGTGGCGTTTTACCCGGATCACTAGTCTATTTTTATAAGCAGGGATCTTTGGTATCGGGCAGGCTCTGTTGATAACAATAGGCCAAGCTGTCAGAACGAGAACGCTAAAAGTTATACCAAAAAACAATATTGTACAGGTTTAAACCCAGGCGTAGTCTGTACAGAAAGGTAAACGAGGCCCCCTATGACTGTACCTATCGCAATCATCGGCGCCGGCATCGCCGGACTTTCCGCCGCCCAGGCCCTGACGGAGGCCGGGCATGTCGTGCAACTGTTCGATAAAAGCCGTGGCAGCGGCGGACGCATGTCGAGCAAGCGCAGCGACGCGGGAGCCCTGGACATGGGCGCACAATATTTCACCGCCCGCGACCGACGCTTCGTCACCGAAGTTCAGCGTTGGCAGGCCCAAGGCTGGGTCGCCGAATGGACGCCGCAGCTCTACACCTTTCACGGCGGCCAGCTCAACCTGTCGCCGGACGAACAGACTCGCTGGGTCGGCACACCGCGCATGAGTGCGATCACCCGCGCCTTGCTTGGCGATCTGGAAGTGCACTTCGCCTGCCGCATCACCGAGGTCTATCGAGGTGAGCAACATTGGCATTTGCAAGACGCCGAAGGCTTCACCCACGGGCCGTTCAGTCACGTCGTGATCGCCACGCCTGCCCCTCAGGCCACCGCGTTGCTGGCCGCCGCGCCGAAACTGGCCGGGGCCGCCGCCGGGGTCAAGATGGACCCGACCTGGGCCGTCGCATTGGCTTTCGAAACGCCGCTGGATACACCGATGGAAGGCTGCTTCGTACAGGACAGCCCGCTCGATTGGTTGGCCCGCAACCGCAGCAAACCCGGGCGCGATAACACCCTCGACACCTGGGTCTTGCACGCGACGGCGACCTGGAGCCGGCAGAACATCGACTTGTCCAAGGAAGCGGTGATCGAGCAATTGCACGGTGCCTTCGCCGAACTGCTGCACAGCGCGATGCCGGCGCCGAGTTTCAGCCTGGCCCACCGCTGGCTGTATGCGCGCCCCGCCACCAGCCACGAATGGGGCGTGTTGGCCGATGCCGATCTGGGCCTGTATGTGTGCGGTGACTGGTGCTTGTCCGGGCGGGTCGAAGGCGCTTGGCTCAGCGGCCAGGAAGCCGCGCGCCGGCTGCACGAACACCTGCAATGAACCGCCTCAATCCGAGCAAATTGCTGCTGTCGAAATGGACAGCAGCCCATCCGCAAAACCGCGAAAGACATTTTCTGGTGACCGAATTGTTCCGTGACGAGCAAGGCACGGTGCTGGATGTTGAACTGCAAGCGGTCCTGACCCAACGCAGTGAACGGCTGCCCTGGCAAGCCCTGCAAAACAACAGCGCCTGGCTGATGGGCTGGAAATAAATCCCTTTGGGATTCACTGCCCTTTCTGAAAAACCTATACAAATAGTTTGACTTGTACACCTTTGAATCTATGCTGAACCTATGTTGTACAGACTTTACGTGCTGTACAGGTTTAGATTCGAGGTGCACCGATGCCCAGTGACTGCGCGAAACCGAAAATCGCCGTCAGCGCCTGCCTGATGGGTGCCGAAGTGCGCTTCAACGGCGGGCACAAAGAGTCGCGGCTGTGCAGCCGCACCCTGACCGACTATTTCGATTTCGTCCCGGTGTGCCCGGAAGTAGCGATTGGCTTAGGCATTCCCCGCGAACCGATCCGACTGATAGGCGATCCGCAGCAGCCCGAGGCCGTGGGCACGGTCAATCCAACGGTCAACGTTACCCGGCCGCTCGCCGAGTACGGGGTAAAAATGGCCGCCGAACTGACGGATATCTGCGGCTACATCTTCATGCAGAAATCGCCGTCCTGCGGCTTGGAGCGGGTCAAGGTCTACCACGCCAACGGCGTGCCAGTGGACGGCGGCGGCCGGGGTATTTACGCGCAGGCGTTCTGTGCCTTGCACCCGGACCTGCCGGTGGAGGAAGACGGTCGTCTCAACGACCCGGTGCTGCGGGAAAATTTCCTGACCCGCGTTTTCGCCTACGCCGCCTGGCAGCAACTGCGCCAGCAAGGTCTGACTCGGCGCGGCTTGACCGAATTTCACTCCCGCTACAAATACCTGCTGATGGCCCACAACCCGGTGCAATACAAAACACTGGGCAATTTGCTGGGCAGCATGGGCAAGTCCGATCCCGAAGAATTGGGTCCGCGCTATTTCAGCGAGCTGATGGCCGCCCTGAAAAAATGCGCCACGCGCCGCACCCACACCAACGTCTTGCAACACATCAGCGGCTACCTCAAGCAGGTGATCAGCGCCGATGACAAACAGGAAGTGCAACACGTCATCGGCCAATACCGTCACGGCATCGTGCCGCTGGTGGTGCCGCTGACCCTGCTCAAGCACCACTTCCGCCAGCACCCCGATCCCTACATTGCGCTGCAAGTGTATTTGCAGCCGCACCCGGAAAATCTCAGTTTGCGAAACGCGATCTAATGAACAACCCACCCGACACCAGCGCACGGGAAGACCTCGGCGCCGATTACAAAAAAGCCCTCGACGACGGCTGGCTGCCGATTCGCGAAGTGGCCCGGCAAACCGGGGTCAACGCCATTACCCTGCGTGCCTGGGAACGCCGCTATGGCTTGATCGTGCCGCAGCGCACGCCCAAGGGCCATCGGCTGTTTTCCGCCGAACACGTACAACGGATCCTGGCGATTCTCACTTGGCTCAATCGCGGCGTGGCCGTCAGCCAGGTCAAGCAATTGCTCGATGCGCCCCAGGCGTTCAGCGAGTCGGTGGAAAACGACTGGCACGTGCTGCGCAAGACGCTGCTGCAAGCGGTCACGGAACTGGCCGAACGCACCCTCGACGACACCGTTAACCAAGCGATGTCGCTGTACCCACCGCGAACCCTGTGCGAACAACTGTTGATGCCGTTGCTCGCGGAGCTTGAACTGCGCTGGCAAGGCCAGTTCGGCGCGCAGATGGAGCGGGTGTTTTTCAATGGCTGGCTACGCAGCAAATTCGGCGCCCGGCTCTACCACAACAATCGCCAGTTGCGTGGCGCGCCGCTGTTGCTGGTCAACCAGTCGGACTTGCCGCTGGAACCCAGCCTGTGGCTCACCGCGTGGCTGATCAGCAGCGCCGACTGCCCGGTAGAAATCTTCGACTGGCCGCTGCCGGCCGGCGAACTGGCGCTGGCGATCGAACACCTGCAAGCCCGGGGCGTGCTGTTGTATTCGAGCAAGGCGCTGAACCTGTCGGCGCTGCCGAAACTGTTCAACGGCGTGACCTGCCCAAAATTCATCGCCGGCCCCACGGTCTGCATCCACCACGCCGATTTGTCCGCCCGAACCCATGGGATCGCTGATTTGTTCCTGGCCGAAGATCCGCTGTCGGCTCATCAACTCCTTACTCAGCGCGGGCTTATTTAATGTCTGACTCGGAATCGACCATGCAATTGATCTGGCTGCGCAGCGACTTGCGCCTACATGACAACACCGCCCTCTCGGCCGCCGCCGCGCGCGGGCCGACGGTGGCGGTGTACCTGCTGAGTCCGGAACAATGGCTGGCCCATGACGATGCCCCGTGCAAAGTGGATTTCTGGCTGCGCAACCTGGCGATCTTGAGTCAGGCGTTGAGCGAACTGAACATTCCGCTGCTGGTCCGCACCGCGTCACGCTGGGATGAAGCGCCGCAGGTGCTGCTCACGCTGTGTGGCGAATTGAAGATCGACGCCGTGCATGTCAACGAAGAGTACGGCGTGCATGAAACCCGTCGCGATACTGCCGTGGCGCAAACCCTGGAACAGGCCGGCATCAGCTTTTATAGCTACCTCGATCAGTTGCTGTTCCAGCCCGGCAGCGTGCTGACCAAGACCGGCACCTACTTCAAGGTCTTCAGCCAGTTCCGCAAGGTCTGCTATAGCCGCCTGCATGGAGCTTCCCCCCGGCTGATCACGGCCCCCGCCGCCCAGGCGCCGCTGAAGATTGGCAGTGACAAGATCCCTGCGAAGGTCGACGGATTCAAGACACCCAGCGACAGCCTGCGCGCGCTCTGGCCCGCCGGCGAAGCAGAAGCCCAGCGTCGGCTCGAGACCTTTGCCGACGCGCAGATCGACTACTACCAGAGCGAACGGGACTTCCCCGCCAAACCGGGCACCAGCCAACTGTCGGCGTATCTGGCTGCCGGGGTGATTTCGCCGCGCCAATGCCTGCACGCCGCGCTGCAAAGCAACCAGGGCGAATTCGAAAGCGGCAAGGTCGGCGCTGTAACCTGGATCAACGAGTTGTTGTGGCGGGAGTTCTACAAACACATCCTCGTCGGCTACCCACGGGTCTCGCGGCATCGCGCGTTCCGCCCGGAAACCGAAGCCGTGGCCTGGCGCGACGCACCGGAAGAACTGGCGGCCTGGCAAGAGGCGCGCACCGGTTGGCCGATCATCGACGCGGCCATGCGCCAACTGCTCGAAACCGGCTGGATGCACAACCGCCTGCGCATGGTGGTGGCGATGTTCCTCACCAAGAACCTGCTGATCGACTGGCGCGAAGGCGAGCGTTTTTTCATGCGTCACCTGATCGACGGCGACTTGGCCGCCAACAACGGCGGCTGGCAGTGGAGCTCGTCCACCGGTACTGACTCGCAACCTTACTTTCGGATTTTCAACCCGCTGAGCCAGTCGGAAAAATTCGACAGCGAGGGCTTGTTCATCAAGCACTGGCTGCCGGAACTGGCCGCGCTGAACAACAAAGACGTGCACAACCCTGCGCGCGCCGGCCTGTTCGGCAGCGCCGATTACCCGCCGCCGATCGTCGACCTCGGCACCTCGCGGCAACGGGCCTTGGCCGCGTTCAAGAGTTTGCCGGTACGCCAGGACGCGGGAGACGGTTATGAGTGATTTCTTGCAGCGCTTTGCCAGCGAGTTCACGCGCATCGACAAGCACCATCTGCACCGGCTCAACGAGCTGTACAGCGAGGACGTGCATTTCACTGACCCGCTGCATGAGGTTCACGGGCTGGCCAATCTGCATGACTACTTTGCCGAGTTGTACGCCAACGTCAGCGAACTGCATTTCGAGTATCACGGCTTCGACCGGGTCCGCGATGGCGAAGGGTATTTGCGCTGGACCATGAGCTACCGACATCCGCAGTTGGGTGGTGGCAAGTTGATCCGGGTCGAGGGCTGCTCGCACCTGCACTGGCACGACAAGGTGTATTGCCATCGCGATTACTTCGATGCCGGCGCGCTGCTGTATGAGCATTTACCCGTATTGGGCCGGGCGATTGCCTGGCTGAAAAGGAGGTTGGGATGAGTCTTACACCCGCACGGCGTTACTGGCTGACCGGCGCCAGCAGTGGCATCGGTGCCGCCCTGGCCGAAGAAATCCTCAAAAGCGGCGCGCACCTGGCGGTCAGTTCGCGCAGCGTCGCGCCGCTCAAGGCCTTGGCGCAACGTTATCCGGGGCAAGTGCTGGTGGTCGCGGGCGACTTGACCAACAGCCAGACCGTGCGCGAAATCGGCGAGCAGATCGCCGAGGACTGGGGCTCGCTGGACAGCGTGATCCTCAACGCTGGCACCTGCGAATACGTGGACGCCAAGCAATTCGACGCTTCGATCATCGAGCACGTGGTGCGCACCAACCTGTTGGCCAGCAGTTATTGCATCGAAGCCGCATTGCCGCTGTTGCGCGCCGGCACCGCGCCGCACCTGATCGGCGTCGCCAGTTCGGTGACCTACCTGCCGCTGCCCCGGGCCGAAGCCTACGGCGCATCGAAGGCAGGCTTGCGCTACCTGTTCGAATCCCTGCGCATCGACCTCGCCGATGAAGGCATCGAGGTGACCGTGGTCAGCCCGGGGTTCGTCGATACACCGCTGACGGCGAAAAACGACTTCCCCATGCCCCTCAGTTGGCCGGCCGACAAGGCCGCGCGGCATATCTTCAGCAAGCTCAAGGACCGGCCGCTGGAAATTGCCTTCCCGGGGCTGTTCATGGCGGCGATGTGGCCGCTGTCGAAACTGCCCGGCCGCGTACAACTGGCGATTGGCAAACGCATGGTGCGCAGCAGCCCGCCGATCAAGGATCAACCGTGAACATCGCGATCATCGGCAGCGGCATTTCGGGGCTGACCAGCGCCTACCTGCTCAACCGCCAGCATCAAATCACCCTGTTCGAGGCGAGCGACTGGGTGGGCGGCCACACCCATACGGTGGACGTCACGGTCGCCGGCAAATCCTATGCGGTGGACACCGGTTTCATTGTGTTCAACGACTGGACCTATCCCAATTTCATTCGCCTGCTCGGCCAACTCGGCGTAGCGTTCAAGCCGACCGAAATGAGTTTTTCGGTGCACGATCCGGACAGCGGCCTGGAATACAACGGCAACACCCTCAACAGCCTGTTCGCTCAACGCAGCAACCTGCTGTCGCCGGGGTTCTGGGGCATGTTGCGCGACATCCTGCGCTTCAACAAAGAAGCCCAGCGCGACCTCGCCGAACAGCGGATCGCCGCCGACACCACCCTCGATCAGTATCTGCAAGCCAATGGCTATGGCGAGCGCTTCATCCTGCATTACATCGTGCCCATGGGCGCGGCGATTTGGTCGATGTCCATGGCCGACATGCTCGGTTTCCCGCTGCAGTTCTTTGTGCGCTTTTTCAAGAATCACGGCTTGCTGTCGGTCAGCGATCGTCCGCAATGGCAGGTGATCGAGGGTGGCTCCAGCGCTTATGTCGCGCCGCTGAGCGCCGGTTTTCGCGAGCGCATCCGGCTCAATTGCGCGGTGACCCGGGTCGAGCGTGACGACGACGGTGTGCTGATCCACAGCGCCGCCGGCAGCGAGCGCTTCGACAAAGTGGTGTTTGCCTGCCACAGCGACCAGGCGTTGCAATTACTCACCCGGCCCAGCGACGCGGAACACTCGATCCTGGGTGCCCTGCCCTATGCCGATAACCAGGTCGTGCTGCACACCGACACGCGCCTGTTGCCGGACCGCAAACTGGCCTGGGCCAGTTGGAATTATCGGCTCGGCGCCGCTGGCAACACCCTGCCCGCCGTGACCTACGACATGAACATCCTGCAAGGCATCGAGAGCGAGACCACCTTCTGCGTCAGCCTCAACCAGAGCGCCGGTATCGACCCGCGCCGCGTGCTCGCGCAATACACCTACGCCCATCCGCAATACAGCCTGGCCGCCGTCGCCGCCCAAGCCCGCTGGGCCGAGTTGAATGGCGCGAACCACAGCTATTTTTGCGGCGCCTATTGGGCCAACGGCTTTCATGAAGACGGCGTGGTCAGCGCACTGCGCGTCGGCCAGGCGTTCGGAGAACGCCTGTGAACAGCGCCCTGTACAGCGGCTGGATCGCCCATCGGCGGTTCGCGCCCAAGCGCCATGAATTCCGTTACCGGATCGGCCTGCTGTACCTCGACCTCGACGAACAAAGCAGCGTGCTCGGGCTTTCTGCCTTGGCCGGGAGCAGCCGTTTTGCGCCGTTTTCCTTCCGGGAGGGCGATTACCTCAAGGACTTCACCGGCGCCGGCATGCGCTTGATCGACGCGGTGCGCCAGCAAGTCGCCAGCGCCATCGGGCATGCGCCGCAAGGCTCGATCTGCCTGCTGACCCAGGCCCGCAGTTGGGGCCTGTCGTTCAACCCGGTGAGTTTCTTTTACTGCCATGAAGCCGATGGTCGGCTGGCGGCGATTCTCTGCGAAGTCACCAACACGCCGTGGCGTGAACGCTATCACTACGTGCTGCCGGCCGATGTCCTGCACGATCCCGCCGAACATCAGCACTTCGCCGTGGCCAAGGCCTTTCATGTTTCGCCCTTCCTGCCGCGAGATCTGGAATACCGCATGAGCTTCAGTCCCGCCGCGCAACGGCTCGGGGTGCACATGGCGGACTGGCAAGGCGAAAACAAATTGTTCGACGCCACCCTGAACCTGCAGCGCCAGGTCCTCGACCGGCGCAGCTTGCATCAGTATTTGCGACGTTTTCCGTGGATGACCGCGAAGACCTGCCTGGCGATTTATTGGCAAGCCCTGCGCCTGTTGATCAAGCGCGCCCCGATTTTTTCCCACCGAGTCGCCGATGGCGCCTTTAGTACAGCCGTTGCAGATACCAAGGATCGCCGCCATGAAATCCTCTAGCCTTTCGGCCAAAAACACCCTGCTGAGCGCCAACGGCTTGACCGGCACCTTGCTCCGTCGTGGTGTGCTGCGGCAACTGTCGCACTTGAAAAACGGGCAACTGGTGGTGATCGAAGACGGCGAGCGCCACATCTTCGGCAGTGCCGGCAGTCCGTTGCTCGGCGAGATTCATATTCTCGATGCGGCGGTGTGGGGGATGGTCGCGAGCAACGGTTCCATCGGCGCCGGCGAAGCATTCATCCACGGCTACTGGAGTTCGCCGGACCTGACTGCGGTGGTGCGGGTGTTCGTCAGCAACCTCGAGGTGCTCGATGCGCTGGAGGGAGGTCTGGCCAAGCTCAGCCGACCGTTCGTGCAAGGTTTGCACTGGCTCAACCGCAACACCCGCAAGGGCTCGCAGAAAAACATCGCCGCCCACTACGACCTCGGTAATGACCTGTTCGAACAGTTTCTCGACCCGACCATGATGTATTCCGCAGCGCAGTTTCTCAGTGCCGAAGACAGCCTGGAACAAGCGCAGTTGAACAAGCTGGAGCGGATCTGCCAGAAACTGGCGCTCAAGCCCGAGGATCACTTGCTGGAAATCGGCACGGGTTGGGGCAGCATGGCGCTGTACGCGGCGCAGAACTATGGCTGCAAAGTCACCACCACCACGCTGTCCAAAGAACAGTTCGCCTTTACCGCGCAACGCATTGAGGCCTTGGGCCTGCAAGGCCAGGTGACCTTGTTGCTGGAGGATTACCGCGACCTCACCGGCCAGTACGACAAACTGGTGTCGATCGAAATGATCGAAGCCGTGGGTCATCGCTTCCTGCCGACTTACTTCAAGCAATGCGCGCAACTGCTCAAGAGCAACGGGCTGATGCTGCTGCAAGCGATCACCATCCGCGAGCAGCGTTACGAGCAGGCCAAAGGCAGCGTCGATTTCATTCAGCGCTACATTTTCCCCGGCGGCGCCTTGCCCTGTGTACAGAAGATGCTGGAAATCGTCAGCCGCGACACCGACATGAACCTGCTGCACATGGAAGATTTTGGCCTGCACTACGCCCGCACCCTGCGCCTGTGGCATGAGAACTTCCGCCGCGCGCAAGGTCGCCTGAGTGAGTTGGGCTACGACGATTATTTCCTGCGGCTGTGGGAGTTTTACCTGTGCTACTGCGAGGGCGGTTTCCTTGAGCGCACCATCGGCACCGCGCAATTGCTGCTGGCCAAGCCCTCGGCGATGACCGAACCCTTGCTCGGTCGCTTCGATGCTTGAACGTCTGGCCAACGCGGTGCTGTTCCAGCTCGGCTGGTTCGCCTGCGTGATGGGCGGCAACAGCTTGTGGCTGTTGCTGGCCGTGGCGGTGTTGGTGATTCATCTGCGCTGGATCAGCAGTTGGGCGCGGGAAGGCCGCTTGATCCTGAGCGTCGTATTGCTCGGCACCGCAGTGGACAGCACGTTGCGCTGGTCAGGGGTGTTCGAGTTCCGCGACGTGGCCCCGCTGATTCCGTTGTGGCTGATGCTGCTATGGGCCTTGCTCGCCACCACGTTGCGCCATTGCCTGCAATGGAGCGCGTCACCCTGGTGGCTCGCCAGTCTGCTGGGCGCGGTGGGCGGAGCCCTGTCGTATTACGCTGGCGGACAACTGGCCGGCGTGCGGTTCCCTTACGGACAATGGCCGACACTGGTGGGCGTCGGCCTGCTGTGGGCGTTGTTGTTTCCGCTGCTGCATGTGATGGCCGCGCGGTTGGCGGGCCCGACGCGAGACTAGGCGTCTGTCAGGCCTTTCACACACAACCGGCCCACTGCCTTACACTGCCGCCCATGAAAACCATCCCCCACACGCAAATCGCCGAACCGGCGGTCACCTGCTCGACCTGCGCCGCTTGTTGCTGCCAGCTCGAAGTGATGCTGATCACCGACACGGGCGTGCCTGAGCGCTATATCGATACCGATGATTGGGGCGGGGAAGTCATGTTGCGCCTGGACGACGGCTGGTGTGCGGCGCTGGATCGCAACAGCATGATGTGCACGATCTACGAAAAGCGGCCGCTGATCTGCCGGGAATTTGAGATGGGCGCACCGGAATGCATCACCGAGCGCGAAGGGATCGCCACGGCGTATCGCTGAACCTGTTCCTCACCCCATAACAACTGTGGGAGCGAGCCTGCTCGCGAAAGCGGTGGTTCAGCAACATCATCGTTGGCTGACATTCCGTCTTCGCGAGCAGGCTCGCTCCCACATTGGGTTTAGTGCGTAATGCTTAGAGCGGCATCGTGTAGTGCAGCGCGTAACTTTCGACACCGTCGTTGTTGCTGCTTAGACCGGCGTTGGAATAGTGCGTCGCACGAATCCCGACTTCATGACCGCCGTTAAAGCGCAGGCCAAGACCGAAGCGGTCTTCAAACTGGAAAGCACCACCGATCTTGTTGTCTTCCAGTTCGGTGTTGGAGAACAACGCCACGCCAATACCGGCTTCAACATACGGTCGCACGGACTGGCCGGCGAACTCGTAGACAAATACCGGCGAGAACGAAAGGCTGTTGTTACTTGAGGTCTTGTCACCTTCCCAGTAGGTGTAAGCCCCGCTCCAATAGCCAGTCAGGCGACCGACGTCGGTCTGCCACCAGCTCTTGTCCCAATCGAAAGTCATGCCCAAACGATAGGTCATGGTCGAATCGCTAGTCGCACCGACTCCGAATTCAACGCCTGCCGCCTGTGCGGTGTAAGTGTTCCCCAACAATGCGGTCGCAATCGCGGCCAAACAGAATAGTCGCTTCACTAGAAACTTCCTTTTCCGAACAGTTTCGTAAGGTTTTTTTTTGCCCAACAGACACAGCTATAGAATTCTGGCCCCGTTTATTAGTTCAGACGAAATACCGTTTTTTTTCACGTTTTTTTTACATGTCGAATGAACTGACTTCACCGCCACCGTTCCACAACTTGGGCAGGATAGCGCTCAAGTGTTGCGGATTGGCACTGGACCAGAATCGGGTATCGCGGGCGGGCCCCTGCGCCAGCAATTCACGTTCGGCCAACAGCCGCTGAAGTTGTCGAGCCACCGCAGCGCCAGTGTCGATCAAACTGATGGCATCCGGGATCATCTGCTTAAGCAGGGGCTTTAGGAAGGGGTAATGCGTACAGCCGAGAATTATCGTGTCGCAGCCGGCGGCCAGCAGCGGCTCGACGTAGCCGCGCAGTAACTCGCGCAACGCCGGGCTGTGTAAGTCGCCGCTTTCGATCAGCTCCACCAACCCCGGACACGGCTGCGTGATGACCCGTACATCGGTGGCAAAACGATCAAGCAACGCAGCGAACTTGGCGCTCTGCAAGGTACCGGTAGTGGCCAACACCCCGACCACGCCGCTGCGGGTGGCGGCGGCCGCCGGTTTCACCGCCGGCTCCATACCGACCAGGGGCCACTCGGGGTAATCGCGACGCAGGTCGGCGACGCCGGCCACGGTCGCGGTGTTGCAGGCAAGCACCAGGGCCTTGGCACCCTGGCCCTGGAAAAATTCAGCCATCACCTGGCAGCGCTGGCGAATGAATTCCGGGGATTTTTCGCCGTAGGGAATATTCCCGCAGTCGGCGACATACAACAGTGATTCATTAGGCAACAAGCGTTGGATCTCGGCGAGCACCGAGAGCCCACCGACGCCGGAGTCGAACACGCCGATGGGCGCTTCACGCATGGGCAACACCGCACACGCTGCAACCTGGATCACGCTTGACCCGCAGTTCGCGAAAACGCGAGCCCAAGGCATCGATCAATAACAAGCGCCCCACCAGCGGCTCGCCAAAACCCACCAGCAACTTCAACGCTTCCAGGGCTTGCAGGCTGCCGACTAGGCCCACCAGTGGCCCGATCACGCCAGCTTCGCTGCACGTCAATTCGGCTTCGCTGCCATGCCCATATAAACAGTGGTAGCACGGGCTGTCGGCACGTCGCGGATCGAACACCGACAACTGCCCTTCCAAGCGAATCGCCGCGCCGCTGACCAACGGTTTGCGCGCAATGACACACGCGGCATTCACCGCTTCGCGAGTACCGAAGTTATCCGAGCAATCGAGCACCAGGTCCACGGCGGCCACGGCGGCGGCCAGGGAATCTTCATCCATGGCCGAGCGATGGGCGACGAGTTGAATCTCGGGATTGATCGCACTGAGGCGTTTGATCGCCGAATCGACCTTGCTCAAGCCAACGCTGTCGGTGTCGTGAATGATCTGCCGTTGCAGGTTGGTCAGGTCGACGCTGTCGAAATCCGCCAGGTGCAACTCACCGACACCCGCCGCCGCCAGGTACAACGCCACCGGCGCGCCCAGCCCACCGAGGCCGACGATCAGCACGCGGCTTTGCTTGAGGCGCAACTGACCGTCGATGTCGACGTGCTGCAACAGAATCTGCCGGCTATAACGCAGCAGCTCTTGATCGTTCAGCATGGCCAGCGTCCCAGGCTAATGCGTTGATGGCCGCCCAGATCGGTGCGGCTGTGGACTTCGTCGAAGCCACGGGACAGCAACAAATCCCGCACCGCTTCAGCCTGGTCGTAACCGTGCTCGAGCATCAGCCAGCCAGCGGCCTCCAGATGATCCGGCGCCTGGGCGACGATCAAGCGCAGATCGTCGAGCCCGTCGACACCGGCCACCAGGGCACTGGCCGGTTCGAAGCGCACATCGCCTTCGGCCAGGTGCGGATCGCTCGCCGCTATATAAGGAGGGTTGCTGATGATCAGCGCGAAACGCTGACCTTCCAGGGCGCTGAACCAGTGACTGCTCAGCACCGTGGCGTTTTTCAGGTGCAGGCGCTGGCGATTGCGTTCGGCCAGGGCCACGGCTTCGAGCACGCGGTCGACGGCGGTAACGCTCCAGGCCGGACGTTCACTGGCCAATGCCAAAGCGATTGCGCCGCTGCCGGTGCCGAGGTCGAGGACTTTGGCCGGTGTCGCGGGCAACACATCCAGTGCGGTTTCCACCAACAGCTCGGTGTCGGGGCGCGGGATCAGGGTGTGCGGCGCGACTTCCAGGTCGAGTTTCCAGAAACCCTGTTGGCCGAGGATGTACGCCACGGGCTCGCCGCCACGGCGACGTTGCAAGTAGCTGGAAAAGGTCAGCGCCGCGTCAGACGGCACGATGCGTTCCGGCCAGGTGTGCAGGAAACTGCGGGACTTGCCCAGCGCCGCCGCCAGCAGCAACTCGGCATCGAGACGAGCGGTGGGTGAGTCGGGCAACTCCGCAGCACGCAACAGGCTGGCAATGATGGTCATGGATTAATCACCTATCGCTGCCAGTTGATCGGCCTGGTACTCGGCCAGCAACGGCTCGATCACCGCATCGACGCCGCCCGCGAGGATTTCGTCGAGGGAATACAGCGTCAGGTTGACCCGGTGGTCGGTGACCCGGCCCTGGGCGAAGTTGTAGGTGCGGATGCGTTCGGATCGGTCGCCCGAACCCACCAGCAATTTACGTTCGCTGGCAATCGCGTTGGCGGCGGCGCTGGTCTGTTGGTCGTTGAGTTTGGCCGACAGCCACGACATCGCCCGCGCGCGGTTCTTGTGCTGCGAACGCTCTTCCTGGCATTCGACCACGATGCCCGACGGCAAGTGCGTGATGCGGATCGCTGAGTCGGTCTTGTTCACGTGCTGGCCGCCGGCGCCGGAGGAACGGTACGTGTCGACCCGCAAATCCGCCGGGTTGATCTCGATGGCTTCCTGCTCGTCCGGCTCGGGCAACACCGCCACGGTACAGGCCGAAGTGTGGATGCGACCCTGGGATTCAGTGGCCGGCACCCGTTGTACGCGGTGCGCGCCGGATTCGAATTTCAGCTTGCCGTAGACGTTATCGCCTTCGACGCGGGCGATGACTTCTTTATAGCCGCCGTGCTCACCCTCGTTCTCCGAGAGAATTTCCACGCGCCAGCCACGACGCTCGGCATAACGCGAATACATGCGGAACAGATCGCCGGAGAAAATCGCCGCCTCGTCACCACCGGTGCCGGCGCGGATTTCGAGAAACACGTTGCGCCCGTCGTTCGGATCTTTCGGCAAAAGCATGCGTTGCAGGCTGGCTTCCAGTTCGACCAGTTGCTCCTTGGCCTCGCGCACTTCTTCCACGGCCATTTCACGCATGTCCGGGTCGCTGTCCTTGAGCAGGGCCTGGGCGCCTTCGAGGTCGTCTTGCACCTTGAGCAACTGTTTATAGGCGCCGACGATCGGCTCCACTTCCGCGTATTCCTTGGAATAGGTGCGGAATTTGTTCTGGTCGGAAATGACTTCGCCATCGCCCAGCAGAGCGGTCAGTTCCTCGAAACGGTCCTGGAGGATGTCCAGCTTATTGAGCAGTGACGCTTTCATTGCGGTTTTTTATCCGACGAGCTATCCGGGGAGCCCTCACCGAGGGCAAAGAGTTCCTGGGCCATGGCCAGCGCATCGAGGCGGCCTTCGGCGGTCAATTTCTTCAACTGCACGCTCGGCGCATGCAGCAATTTGTTGGTCAGGCCACGGGCCAGTTGCACCAATACGTCTTCGGCACTGCTGCCATTAGCGAGCAGGCGCAGGGCTTTCTGCAATTCTTCGTCGCGGGTGCGTTCGCTCTGTTGACGATAGGCCTTGAGCACATCGACCGCCGCCAGTTCGCGCAGGCGCACCATGAAATCGTCGGCGCCCACCGAGACCATCTCTTCGGCGGCCTGGGCGGCGCCCTGGCGGCTCTTGAGGTTTTCGGCGACCACTTCATGCAAGTCGTCGACGCTATACAGGTAAACGTCGTCCAACTCGCCGACTTCAGGCTCGATATCCCGAGGAACGGCAATGTCGACCATGAAGATCGGTTTGTGCTTGCGCAGCTTCAACGCGCTCTCGACCGCGCCTTTGCCGAGGATCGGCAACTGGCTGGCGGTGGAACTGATGACGATGTCGCTGCGCACCAGCTCGGCGGGGATGTCCGACAGCAGCACCGCGTGGGCGCCGAACTGTTCGGCCAGGATGCTGGCGCGCTCCAGGGTGCGGTTGGCGACAACGATGCGCTTTACACCCAGCTCATGCAGATGGCGGGCGACCAGGGTGATGGTCTCGCCAGCGCCGATCAGCAAGGCCTGGCTGCGTTGCAAGTCGCTGAAAATCTGCTTGGCCAGGCTGACGGCGGCAAACGCCACCGACACCGGGTTTTCGCCGATCGCAGTGTCGGTGCGCACTTGCTTGGCGGCGTTGAACGTGGCCTGGAACAAGCGCCCGAGCAACGGGCCGATGGTGCCTGCCTCACGCGCCACGGCGTAGGCGGATTTCATCTGGCCAAGAATCTGTGGTTCACCCAACACCAGCGAATCAAGTCCGGAAGCCACCCGCATCATGTGACGAACTGCCGCATCATCTTCGTGCACATAAGCGCTCGCGCGCAGGTCTTCGAGGCTCAAATGGTGATAATCGGCCAGCCAGCGCAGCACGATATCCGCCGAAAGGTGATCCTGCTCTATATAGAGTTCGCTGCGGTTGCAGGTGGAAAGGATCGCCGCTTCGCGGCTGTCGGTGAGGCGGCAAAGCTGCTGCAACGCCTCCACCAGCTGCTCAGGCGTAAAGGCCACGCGCTCGCGGACGTCTACTGACGCAGTCTTGTGGTTGATACCGAGTGCAAGGAAGGCCATTCAAAGTCGCTGATGGTGACGTGAAGCCGGCAATTGTCCTACTTCGCCAGATTGAGAACAACCACCGCGGACTATTGTCACAATTGTCTGCCCCTATAAAGGCCCTTACTGAGACTCGGTTATGTTTGACCGAAGGCTTGTGTCATGATGATCCGACCGCAGGTTAGTCGTCCTCTTCCTATATGAATAGATCTTCCGCGTTGCTCCTCGCTTTTGTCTTCCTCAGCGGCTGCCAGGCCATGGCACCCGTTTCGTCGGACGGTACGCCGCCGGTCGAAGACAGCACTCCGGCCCCTGAAAAGCCCAAGGTCTACAGCTCCTTCAGCGAAGAAACCATCTTCAGCCTGTTGAGCGCCGAACTGGCTGGCCAGCGCAATCGTTTCGACATTGCCCTGGACAACTATGTGACCCAGGCCATCAACACCCAGGATCCGGGCATTTCCGAGCGGGCATTCCGCATCGCCGAGTACCTGGGCGCCGACCAGCCCGCCCTGGACACCGCACTGATCTGGGCGAAAAACGCACCCGACGATCTCGAGGCGCAGCGGGCTGCCGCCGTGCAACTGGCGCGCGCCGGACGCTACGACGACTCCATGGTCTATATGGAGAAGGTCCTGCAAGGCAAAGGTGACACGCATTTCGACTTCCTCGCCCTGTCTGCGGCCGACACCGATCAGGAAACCCGCAACGGCCTGATGAAAAGTTTTGATCGCCTGCTGCAACGCCATCCGAACAACAGCCAGCTGATTTTCGGCAAGGCCCTGCTGATGCAACAGGACGGCGACAGCAAGGGCGCCCTGGCCCTGCTGGAAGACAATCCGCCGGACGAAGGCGAAATCGCGCCGATCCTGCTGCGCGCGCGCCTGCTGCAAACCCTGGGGCGCGGCGATGAAGCCTTGCCGCTCCTGCAAAAAAGCATCAAGAAATACCCGGACGACAAACGCCTGCGCCTGACCTACGCACGCACACTGGTCGAACAGGACCGCATGGACGACGCCAAGGCCGAGTTTTCAAGCCTGGTTCAGCAATACCCGGAAGATGACGAACTGCGTTACTCCCTGGCGCTGGTGTGCCTGGAAGCCAAGGCCTGGGAAGAGGCCAAGGGCTATCTGGAAGACTTGATCGCCCGGGACAGCCATGTCGACTCGGCACACCTGAACCTCGGGCGCATCGCCGAGGAGCGCAACGATCCCCAGGGCGCACTGATCGAATACGCCCAGGTAGGGCCTGGCAACGATTTCCTGCCGGCGCAATTGCGCCAGGCCGACATCCTGATGAACAACGGCAGGACCGCCGAAGCACAAAGCCGCCTGGCGGCAGAACGCGACGAGCAGCCCGATTACGCCATCCAGCTGTACCTGATCGAAGCCGAAACCCTGTCCGCCAACAAACAGGAGGACAAGGCCTGGAATGTCCTGCACAAGGCCCTTCAGCAATACCCGGACGATCCGAACCTGCTGTATACCCGCGCCATGCAGGCGGAAAAACGCGATGACCTGGCACAGATGGAAAAAGACCTGCGCCTGATCATCAAACGCGATCCGGACAATGCCATGGCACTGAACGCGCTCGGCTACACCTTGTCCGACCGGACGACGCGCTATGTCGAAGCCAAGGCCCTGATCGAGCAGGCCCACCAGATCAACCCGGAAGACCCGGCAGTACTCGACAGCCTTGGCTGGGTGAATTACCGCATGGGCAACCTCGACGAGGCCGAATCCCTGTTGCGCAAGGCGCTGGAGCGCTTCCCCGACCAGGAAGTCGCCGCTCACCTGGGTGAAGTCCTGTGGGCCAACGGCAAACAGCGCGAAGCCCGACAGATCTGGAGCAAGTTCCTCGCCGAACAACCCGACAGCACCATCCTGCGCGACACCATCAAGCGCCTGACCGGATCAGAGACTCTTTAAGATTATGTTTTTGCGCCACTTCATCGTTTTCAGCTTCATCGCCCTGCTCGCCGGTTGCGCGGGCTTCGGCGCCCGCGAGTCGGTACAGGGCCAGGGCAACCAGGCCCAATGGCGTGAACACAAAGCGCAAATGACCGGCATCGATGGCTGGCAGATCAATGGCAAGATCGGCATTCGCGCGCCGAAGGATTCGGGCAGCGGGACGCTGTTCTGGTTGCAGCGACAGGATTACTACGACATTCGCCTCTCCGGCCCCCTGGGTCGCGGCGCGGCCCGCTTGACCGGCTCCCCGGGCAAGGTTTCGCTGGAGGTCGCCAATCAGGGGCGCTATGAAGCGCCGACGCCGGAAGTGCTGCTGGAAGAACAACTGGGCTGGAACCTGCCGGTGTCGCACCTGAACTGGTGGGTACGCGGGCTACCGGCGCCTGACAGCAAGAGTCGCCTGACCCTGGACGCCGACAGCCGCCTGGCCAACCTCGACCAGGATGGCTGGCAGGTCGAATACCTGAGCTACGCCGAACAGAACGGTTTCTGGCTGCCGGAGCGGATCAAACTGCATGGCGCCGACCTTGATGTCACCCTGGTGATCAAGGAATGGCAACCTCGCAAGCTGGGGCAATGACATGACGACCCCACGCTTGACCCTGCCCTCCCCGGCCAAGCTCAACCTGATGCTGCACATCCTCGGGCGTCGTGAAGACGGTTACCACGAGTTGCAGACGATTTTTCAGTTCCTCGACTACGGCGATGAAATCACCTTCGCCGTACGCGACGACGGCGTGATTCGACTGCACACCGAATTCGAGGGCGTTCCCCACGACAGCAACCTGATCGTTCGTGCGGCCAGACAACTCCAGGAGCAATCCGGTTGTTCGCTCGGGATCGACATCTGGATCGAAAAAATCCTGCCCATGGGCGGTGGTATCGGCGGTGGCAGTTCCAATGCCGCGACGACGCTGCTTGGCCTCAACCACCTCTGGCAACTGGGTTGGGATGAAGACCGACTGGCCGCACTGGGCCTGACGCTGGGTGCCGACGTCCCGGTTTTCGTGCGTGGCCACGCAGCTTTCGCCGAGGGCGTGGGGGAGAAACTCACCCCGGTTGAACCCGAAGAACCGTGGTATCTCGTACTTGTTCCGCAAGTATCTGTAAGTACAGCAGAAATTTTTTCAGATCCACTGTTGACACGTAACTCTCCTCCCATTAAAGTGCGCCCCGTTCCCAAGGGA
>Ga0247742_10000130_pt1 | contig 64881 bp, 59 predicted proteins | sample UWRJL208509C2_FD_180944 | JGI IMG/M metagenome (GOLD analysis project Ga0247742, IMG submission 180944) | Plant litter microbial communities from Arlington Agricultural Research Station in Wisconsin, United States - UWRJ-L208-509C-2 | ecosystem: Environmental > Terrestrial > Plant litter >...
GAGTCCAACCCCGTTGGCGGCATCATTGGTTTCGAACATGTCCGCGATCAAGCGGCGGAGTTCATCATCGAAAACCTCCACCTCGCTTGCCCGGCGGTGCAACACAGGTTCGCCCCAGATAGTGACTGGCAGGACGGTCATCTCAGCATTTCCTTCGTTTAGCGCGGTAGTCCGGTGGCGGTCCGGCCGCGGCCTCGGACGTGGCCGCGTGACCCGCTCCGGGTTAAAAGCAAAGGCCGCACCGGATAACCGGTGCGGCCTTTGTGGAAACCGGCTCTGGAGCCAATCTCGGTGGGGTGAGCTACGGGGGTTGAACCCGCGACCTCCTGGACCACAACCAGGCGCTCTGCCAACTGAGCTAAGCCCACCATGCGCCTTATCGGGACTGAACCGTTTGACCGGCTTTCCTCCAAGGCAACGACAAATAGCTTACCTGCTGTTTTGGGGTGCAAAGTCCACTTTTGCCGTTTTTGGCGAAAAAACCTTGAAAAATGGTGCAGATCACACCCGTTCGCTGGATCCCAAGGTCTCAGCGGTGGCCATGATCTCCTTGGAAATGCGCTGTGCTGTGGCGGTGTCCGGTCCCGGCGTAGGAACGAAAACAGCCTGGCGGTAGTAACGCAGCTCGTCGATCGAGTCCTTGATGTCGCCCAATGCGCGGTGGCCGCCATGCTTGGCGGGGGACTGGAAGTACGCGCGGGGGAACCAGCGGCGTGAGAGCTCCTTGATGGTGCTGACATCGATCACGCGGTAGTGAAGATGTTCCACGATGTTGGGCATATCCCGGGCCAGGAACATCCGGTCAGTTCCCACGGAGTTGCCGCCCAAGGGTGCCTTGCGGGGATCCGGGACCCACTTTTCGATGTATTCGAGGACCTGCGCCTCGGCCTCGGCCATGGTCTTTCCCCGGGGAAGCTCATCCAGGAGCTTGGAGCGGGTGTGCATGTCCCGCACGAAGTCGTTCATTTGCTCGAGCGCGGCATCATCGGGCTTGATAACCACATCCACGCCTTCGCCCAGGATATTGAGTTCGGAATCTGTCACCAGCGCAGCGACCTCAATCAAGGCGTCGTTGATGAGGTCCAAGCCGGTCATTTCGCAGTCGATCCAGACGATGCGTTCATTAGTAATAGGCACTCGCCCAGCCTATCGCTCAGTGGCTTCCAAGTGCTCCGATGGTACGATTTTTGAGCGCGGCAGCGTCGTTTCGTCCTGTTGCCGAACGCCCCCATGACGCAGAACTTTGACCCGACCGCAGCGGGTGAACGATTGGATGACGACCACATGACGGTGCCAATACCCGCCGCCCAGTTGGCAGGGGCAGCAACGCCGTCAGCCGACGCTGTAGGCGGCGAGGTAGATAACGCACGTTCGCCTTTGATCGCCGGCTTCATTGGTTCCATGTTCATGGTGTTCGGCTCCTTGGGCGTTGGCTGGCTTGCCCCCGTTTCGGAACTGCGTAGGTTGCCGCTCTTTATCTGGATGCGCACCGAAGGTGTTGGCGTTGGTCTGTCGATTGTGCTGTTGGCCATCGGTGGCATGCTGCTTGTCCGCGCCTGGCTGCGATTGGGCCAGCGCGTCCGGGTGTGGGGATTGGAAGCCCGAAAGGCGACGCTGCAGGCCGTGGCGGCCTGGGGGCTGCCCATGATGTTCACTGTTCCGCTCTTCAGCAGGGACGTCTACGCCTACATCGGTCAAGGCCGGTTGATGGTGGAAGGCATAAACCCTTATGAGAACGGGATTTCAGCCCTGCCCAACTACTTCCAGCTTGGCGCCGACAAGATGTGGACCGAGGCGCCTGTTCCCTACGGCCAGTTGTTCCTGTGGATAGAGCAGTTCGTGGTGTGGGTGACCAACGTACAGCCCGAAGCAAGCATTATGCTTTTCCGCCTTGTTGCTGCGGCGGGCGTGGTCCTCTGCATCATCTACGTGCCCAAGCTTGCGGAGCTTCACGGAGTGAATCCGCACAGGGCACTGTGGCTGACAGCGGCCAACCCGCTCTTCCTCACCAACTTTATTGCCAGTGTTCACAACGATGCTTTGATGATCGGGCTGGCACTGGCTGGCCTGTACTACTGTGCTACCCGTCGCGTCATTCGAGGGCTGGTGCTTGTCACGCTCTCCATCTCCATCAAGCCGATCACCGTGGTGTTCCTGCCCTTTATCGGACTCCTGTGGGCGGGCAAGCATGCCTCGTGGCGGCGCAAATTCCTTTATTGGTTCCTCACGGCCGCGCTGAGCTTCGGTCTCCTCTACGCCTTGAGTCTGGTCAACGGTTTCGGATTCGGCTGGATCAACGGTCTGTCGGCTCCTGGCAGCGTGTGGATTTGGTACGCGCCTGTCGGTCTCATCGGTATGGTTGTTGCCCTGATCTTCAATGCCTTTGGCTTGGACGGCTGGGCTTTGGCGAAGTGGGTTTACGACGCCGGCAAGGTGCTGATGGTTGCGGCCGTGGCATGGCTGATTTTCCGAGGCGAGTACGATCGCCTGATGCGACGGCTTACCTTGGCTTTTGCTGTTATTGTCATGCTCGCCCCCATGATCCAGTCGTGGTACGTAGTTTGGCTAATACCGCTGTTTGCCGTGACGGGTATCCGCAACGACTGGCAGGTCAAAGCGCTCTATTTCATCGTGTCGTTCTTTATGGTTTACGCGATCTCGGACCAGTTGGACGTGTTCCCTTACCTTCAAAGCGAAGACCTGGGACTGGCCCTCATTCTGGCCCGTTACGGTGCGGCCCTCATTGCGCTCTTGTTCGCGGTCTATCTGATCTTCGTGGATCCGAAGACAAAGGGCTTGTTCCGGGTGAGGGATGAAGCCGGTCTGCGTCCCATCATCTGAGCAGTTCGTGGGTCGAGCCCTGCCGCTACCGGCTTAGCCGTCCGGCAACAGCCGCAGTGCTTCGCGGGTGGAGAGTGGACTCAGAGCACCCGCGTTATTGGAAACGAAAGCCCTGACCCAGGCGGGGTCGGTTTTGCTGTACTCCCGTAGCGCCCATCCGATGGCCTTGCGAATGAAGAACTCGTTGTCGGAGAAGTTCGAGGAGATGACCGCTGCCAGGAGGTCGGTGTCAGTTTTCGCTTTGGCTCCAAGTTGGGCAGTGATAGCGGCCCGCCGGACCCATATGTCGCCGTCTGTGGACCACTGACGAAGGACCGGAGTCAGGGTGGCTGGATGGGCGAGCAGGAGTCCGCCGATCCGATGCGCGACTCCATCGACGAGATCCCACCAAGCGCCGGTACGAATGATCTCTTCGTAAATGGGCAACATCTGCAGGTCTTCCTTGACCATTTGCAGGCCCGTCAGATCGATGGCTGCGTACCGCTCTTCCCGGACCCCAGCTTCGCGCCAGAGCTCGAGAACGGCTTTTCGCAGATCATCCGGAGACGCCACAGGGTACTGCTTCGCCGCTTCTTTCACGATCTTGCGTACCTCGGGAACCCGGACACCCAAAGAAGGCATCTCCGATTTCATATACGCCTGGGCACCAATTCCCCGCTCGGAGTCGGCCGAAGATCGGAGGGTAGACCGGATTGCGTGCACCAGGACATTGTTGGTCATGCCACAACTCTAGAGCGGGTATTGCCGCCCGCAGGGTCCAAGGGTGGCCAGGGACTGTGGGCCTCGCTCCCGCTGTGGGGCCGCCGTAGAGTGGGGAGATGTCAATGCTGAAATCACCGGACCAAATCTCGATGATGCGCGAGGCCGGTCGCGTGGTGGCCAACGCCCTGTCCGCGGTGCGGGAGCGAGCTGATGTGGGCGTTTCACTGAAGGAGCTCGACGACGTCGCAGCATCCGTGATTTACGACGCCGGCGCAAAGCCTGCGTTCCTCGACTACCACCCACGCTGGGCGGCCGTGCCATTCCCTGGGGTGATCTGTACCAGCGTCAACGACGCCGTGGTCCACGGGATCCCGAATGGATACGTACTTGAGGACGGCGATCTGCTCAGCGTTGACTGTGGCGCCTTCCTGGAAGGTTGGTGCGGTGATTCGGCCGTCAGCTTCGTCGTCGGGACCGGCGACCCGGAGGATCAGGAGCTGGTGGCAGCTACAGAGGCAGCACTGGCGCGCGGCATCGAGGCAGCGCGGGTAGGCAGCAAGATGGGCGACCTTGCCTATGCAATCGGCGGTGAGGCCAAACGCGCAGGCTTCGGGCTGTTAGCTGATCATGGCGGGCATGGCATCGGCCGGACAATGCACGCCGAGCCTCCCGTCCCCAACCTCGGACGGCCTGGCAGGGGCATGAAGCTCGAAGAGGGCCTGGTCATTGCCATTGAGCCCATGTTGATCCTGGGTGGCAAGGACGACTACTACCATGACGAGGATCAGTGGACTCTTCGTTCAGCAAACGGCCGACGCGCCGCCCATAGCGAACACACCGTGGCCATCACGGCTGAAGGGCCGGTCATCCTGACGCTGCCTTGATGACGGTTCCGGTTAGTGAACCGCATTATTGTTTGCGGAGCCCCACAACTGGCCGGCCTGGAACAGGTTCGGACACTTTTCCGGCAAGGGCGAACCACCGGCACCAGCACCGGGACGGTTCGCCCTTGGTTCCGAACAATTCCTCAACGGCCGCCCAGGTAGCAGGAGCCGTTTCGATCCTCGAAGGAGCATGGTCGTGTGGAATGGGCCCAGAAGAGGCCCGGCATGCAGGGCTGGTCCCGCTGGCCTCCGGGTCTTGGTGTGCCGATCAAACGCCGGCACCCACCAGTTCCCCCGTTGTGGTGTTGACCAGTAGGGGGCCGGTGCCGTCAGGGTTCTCTACGGTGCTTGAGATGGACTCGTCTTCGGGAGGATCTATCTCCTGGCCTTCGGAGTCCCACTCATTGTTGCGGTCAGGGGTCCCAGGCGCTTCCACAGCAGGTGCGGAGTCAGCAGGGGCTGAGGTGCCATTCATTCGGGTGAAGTTGGCGGAGCCCCACATGAGGTCATGCCCTACTGATTCGGCGTCGATTTCGGCCACATGGTAGACGCGGCCCTCATGTTCCCATTGCCGCAGCCGTAGCCTCCCAATGACGAGCACCCGTTGTCCCTTTTTGATGCTGCATCCAACGTGCCCGGCGAGGAAGCGGAATGACTGAACGGTGTACCAGTTGGTGTTTCCGTCCACCCAGGTGCTGGTAGCGCGATCGTAGCGGCGCTCCGTGGTTCCAAGGCGGAATGATGCGGTGGCAGTGCCCCGCGTAGTAGTGGAACTCTTGACCTCCGAGGCCACGAAGCCCCGGACGCTGATCATGTCATTCATTGGTGGTCCTTCTCGGTGTAGGGAGTGCCTGTCCGGCGCTTTCAGCTTCATCCAGGAAAGACCGGGAGGGGAGGTCTGTAATGGCCTATGTGAATAACCTTGGCTGTACAGCCGTTGTGGAGGAGTAGAAGCTGTAGCGTGGTGGTGGCAAGCTGTGAGGCGATCGCACTGTAAACTCTTTGTGGCGCCAGCGGCCCACGGTGGTCAGGGCGCCAGTGCGCCCCAGTAGCTCAGGGGATAGAGCAGCGGCCTTCTAATCCGCCGGTCGGGGGTTCGATTCCCTCCTGGGGCACATATAAGGGGTCTTGGCCTGCATAAACGCAGGTCAGGACCTCTTCTCCGTTAAGTCTGCCGCGAATTGCCACGGGCCTTGCAGGCTGCACTCTGTGTGAAATGCACTGCTGCGTGGATGGCACAATGGCTACGTGATGAGCAGGCAAACGGCACAGACAAAAAGCAGGGCAGCAGACGCATGGAAAGTCCGCGTCGCAGGACTGACGCTGATAATCGCTGCCGCGTTGACGATGACGGCCTGCACGCCACCGGCCACGTCATCCGCCGATCAGCCCGTGCAGCCTTCCACCCGCCCTGAAGCCTCCACCAACCCGGAAAACTCCGCCAGCCCACAGGCCACAGCCACGGTTGATCCCGCTGTTGCGGCAACCACCTCCGCCGTGGAGTCCACCCTGAAAACCCTGGTGGCCGGCAATCCCAAGCCGGACCGGGAGGCGCTAAGGACTGCCTTGGTTTCAGCGGGCATCCCTGCAGACAATGTGGAGGTGTCTGTGAGCCGCACGCCCACTGGATTGGACGTTGACGCCATGGAGGCCGCAGCCCGGACGGGCGATAGTTGCATCATGGGGCAAATCCGCGATGGTGGGGTAGTGGTCACCGTGCTGCCCGTGTTGGCCACGGGAAAATGCTTCGTGGGAGACGCCCGCTAGTTCCACCGCAGCGCTCGAATGTGAGTTAAGTACGCCTACCCATTAGATTTAAGGGCATGGCGGAATTCATTTACACGATGACCAAGGCTCGCAAGGCCGTTGGCGACAAACTTATTCTGGACGATGTCAGCATGTCGTTCTACCCTGGCGCGAAGATCGGCGTTGTGGGCCCGAACGGTGCTGGTAAGTCCACCATCCTGAAGATCATGGCCGGACTGGACACCCCGTCAAACGGCGAGGCCCGCCTGAGCCCCGGCTACACCGTGGGCATCCTCCTGCAGGAACCGCCGCTGAACGAGGAAAAGACCGTCCTGGGCAACGTCCAGGAAGGTGTTGGCGAGATCTATGGCAAGATCCAGCGCTTCAATGAGATCTCCGAAGAAATGGCCAACCCGGATGCCGACTACGACACACTCCTGGATGAGATGGGCAAGCTTCAGGAAGCCATTGACGCTGCGGATGCATGGGATATTGATTCCCAGCTTGAGCAGGCCATGGACGCGCTGCGCTGCCCGCCTGCCGATTCCGATGTCACCGTCCTCTCCGGTGGTGAGCGCCGCCGCGTAGCGCTCTGCAAGCTTCTCTTGCAGAAGCCTGACCTTCTGCTCCTTGACGAGCCCACCAACCACTTGGACGCTGAGAGCGTTCTTTGGCTGGAGCAGCACCTCTCCCAGTACCCCGGTGCAGTCCTTGCCGTGACCCACGATCGCTACTTCCTGGATCACGTAGCCGAGTGGATTGCGGAAGTCGACCGCGGGCACCTGTACCCCTACGAGGGCAACTACTCCACCTACTTGGAGAAGAAGAAAGCCCGTCTGGAGGTCCAGGGCAAGAAGGACGCGAAGCTCTCCAAGCGCCTTACCGAAGAACTTGAGTGGGTGCGCTCCAACGCCAAGGGCCGCCAGACCAAGTCAAAGGCACGTCTGGCCCGCTATGAAGAGATGGCTGCAGAGGCTGATCGCACCCGCAAACTGGACTTCGAAGAGATCCAGATTCCGCCGGGGCCCCGCCTGGGCTCCTTGGTTATCGAGGCCAAGAACCTGAAGAAGGGCTTCGACGATCGCGTATTGATCGATGGACTCTCCTTCTCGCTTCCCCGCAACGGCATTGTGGGCGTCATCGGCCCCAACGGTGTGGGTAAGTCCACGCTGTTCAAGACGATCGTCGGCATGGAGCCTTTGGATGACGGTGAGCTCAAGATCGGCGAGTCCGTGAAGATCTCCTACGTGGACCAGTCCCGTGGCGGCATCGACCCCAACAAGTCCCTCTGGGAAGTTGTCTCCGAAGGCCATGACTTCCTCCAGGTCGGTCAGGTTGAAATGCCTTCGCGTGCCTACGTGTCGGCGTTCGGTTTCAAGGGCCCGGACCAGCAGAAGAAGGCTGGTGTGCTCTCCGGTGGTGAGCGCAACCGCCTTAACCTGGCACTGACGCTCAAGCAGGGTGGCAACCTTCTCCTCCTTGACGAACCTACCAACGACCTCGACGTCGAAACTCTGGGCAGCCTTGAGAACGCCCTTCTCGAATTCCCCGGCTGCGCTGTAGTGGTCTCGCACGACCGTTGGTTCCTGGACCGGGTAGCGACGCACATCCTCGCCTACGAAGGTGACGACGAGAACCCCTCCAAGTGGTACTGGTTCGAGGGCAACTTCGACTCCTATGAGGAGAACAAGGTGGAGCGCCTCGGCCCCGATGCTGCCAAGCCGCACCGCGTCACGCACCGCCGCCTGACCCGCGACTAGAATCTCATCGCCTCAGGCACGAACGTAGAAAGGCCGGTCCCGTCAGGGACCGGCCTTTCTGTTCCAACGCGTCCCGGGCAGGAGGCTCTTCAGCGCCTACGGAACCCGGACCATTCCCTCTTGGGCAACGGTAGCCACATGCTGTCCGTCACGGTTGAAGATACGGCCTGTGGCGAGTCCCCGGGCACCTTGGGCGCTGGGGGATTCCTGGACGTAGAGCATCCACTCGTCAACGCGCACAGGGCGGTGCCACCACATGGCGTGATCAAGGCTGGCAACGCTCATGCCCGGCGTCATCCAGGCGAGGCCGTGCTTGCGGAGGATCGGCTCCAAAAGCGTGTAGTCGCTCGCGTAGGCCAGTGCTGCCCGGTGGAGGTTGGGGTCATCCGGGAGGGGCCCCATGGTCTTCATCCACACAGCGTTGGTCGCCACGTGATCGGCCGGCGGGGATACGTACAGTGCGGGGTCGATGTGCCGGACATCGAAGGGCCGCTCCGATGACATGTGGCGTGCCATGGGGTGATCGTAGTGGGATAAAAGTTCGGCGGTGCTGGGCAGGGAATCCGGATCCGGGATGCCTTCGGGCATCTCCGCTTGATGGTCCAAGCCGCTGTCTTCCACTTGGAAGGAAGCGATCATGGAGAGAATGGGCACACCGTCCTGGTAGGCATGGACGCGGCGGGCCGAGAAAGATCGGCCGTCGCGCAGTCTTTCCACCCCGAACGTGATCGGTTTGTTGGCGTCACCGGGACGCAGGAAGTAGCCATGCATGGAGTGCGCAGCCCTGTCAGGGTCCACGGTGCGCATGCCGGCCATCATGGATTGCGCCAACACTTGGCCCCCAAAAACACGGTGCCGTGGCTGCTTTTGGGACGGGCCCAGGAAGATGTCCTCATTGGTCCGGGCTCCATCAAAATCACCAAGGTCCAGCAGGCCTATCAGCACTTCCATGGGGTCTTCTACGGGTGCTTCCACCTCGAGGCCAGCATTCGTCTCAGTCATGGTTCGACTTTAGACGCCGCCCCGACCCCTCTCAACCGCGGACATGCCGGTAGAGTCGATGATGTGACAGACGTCTTGACCCAGTCCTTCCGCTTCGCCGATCCCCGTGACCTCGCAGACCTGCGAACGTTCGTCACCAGGGCAAAAAGCATCGACGACGGCGCCATCCGCCTCCAGGCCGCAGGCACCGTCCTGGCCGCATATGTGTGCGTGCTGAGGCCACGCATATTGGGTGAGTCCACCCCAACAATCCTTGGCTTGCGGACCATGGCCCTTGCTGAGCCGGCCCACGCAGACGTCACCGTGACGCTCGCCTCCGTTATGGACCGGTTGGCCAGGTCCGGTGCCGATGACGTGGAGCTGCCCATCCCGCCGTCGACCGTTTCCGAGTCCTGGGCGGGCGTTGGCGCGCCCCGAAGCGGCTGGGAGGCCCATGGCGCCATGCCCGACGCCGACCTCAAGGTGGCAGCCGAAGCCGGCATTGCGGAGGTGGCTGGCGTGATTCCCACAGCAGCGGGTGCCGCCGTGGTCAATAGCGCACGGGCAGCTGTTTGGGGCCGTGAACTTCCCGGCGCGGCCGGGCTGCCGGCAGGCGCCGCCTTCGCTGCCTTCGCGTTGGGTTTCCTGGGCGACGCTGAGCAAAAGGTCTTCCGCACTGGCCGCTGGTTCCGTCTGAGCGGACCCCGCGGCCATGTGCTGGTCAGGACCGGTGCAGGCCTGGGGCTCGGCTTCTAGAGACTAGGCGCCGGCTGAAGGACTGTTGATCATGGTCAGCGCAGCCCGCTCCATGTAGTCCCACAGGGTGCCTTCATGCAGCGGCGACAACTCCAAAGAGTCAACGGCCTTGCGCATGTGGAACAACCAACGGTCTTTGGCTTCGGGTGTCACCCGGAACGGCATGTGGCGCATGCGCAGCCGTGGGTGGCCGCGTTCTTCGCCGTAGGTTGTGGGGCCGCCCCAGTATTGCTCCAGGAACATCAGGAAACGGCGTTTGGCAGGTCCGAGGTCTTCCTCCGGGTACATGGGCCGGAGCAAAGGATCCGTGGCAACGCCGTCGTAGAAGACGTCGATGAGCTTGACGAACGTCTCGTGACCGCCAACTGCGGCGTAGAAGCTGTCCGTGTAAGCAGGTTGGCTGAACGGATCGTTCTGCATCAGCTGGCGTCGGGGGCCGGTCTGCGGAGTCGATGGCTGCCCACCTGCAGTGTTACTCATTGGACTTCTCCTCGGCTTTGGTGACGCGCGGTGCGCCTGCTGTGACGGTGGCAGCTGCTGCGCCGGGTTGGTCGCCGGTGTCCGGTGTTTCCAGTGGCACGTAGTCGCCCTGTGATCGGTTGCCCACGCGGAGGATTTCGCCGTTGCGCAGGTACCAGATGGCTCCGTCCTCAGCACGGACCCGCGTAATGCGCAGGCCTACCGATTCAACGGTACCAATCACTTCACTGGTGACGATGACATCGCCGATCCCGTACTGGTCCTCAATGGTGATGAAGATTCCGGCGAGGAAGTCGCGGATCAGCTGCTGGGCACCGAAACCAATGGCGACACCCAGGATTCCCACGCTGGTCAAGAGTGGTGCGACATCGACGTTCATGTACTTGAGGACGTAGATGATGACGATCACCACAACAACCACGCTCACCAAGCTGGTCAACAACGTGCCAATGGTTTCGGCGCGTTGCGATCGGCGTTCGTGGTCCAGTGCGCGGATGGCCGGTTGGACCCACTTGAAATGCGGTTTTTTGAAGAAGGAACTGCCGGCGGACACTCGTCGCGTGATGCGCAGGATGATGAACCGTGCCACGACCCACACAGCCAGGCCCACGCCCAGGGTGATGAGGATGGACATCAGATCGATTTTTTCAGGTTCCAAGGTGATGGTTTCTGCAAGGGGGATGGAGGTCAAGGTGGAATAACTCCCTGTCGTCGGCCCGTGTTCGCCGGGCGCGGAACACTCTGTCCACCTACAACCCTAGCGCCGTAGCGTGACGGTATGCGCATCCTGGTCTTGGGCGGCACCGCCTTCCTGTCAGCAGAAATCGCCCGGCAGGCTGTTGCTGCCGGGCACGACGTCACCTGTTTGGCACGTGGTACTTCGGCTGGACCGCCCGACGGCGTCACGTGGGTCAGGAGCGACCGCGCCTTGGGTGCCGCAGCCTTCGCCGACCTCGAGGGACACTGGGACTCGGTGGTAGAGGTGTCCCGCGATCCGGTCCAGGCCCGTGAGGCCCTCGAAGCGTTGAGTGCAGGAACAGGGCATTGGACGTTCGTCTCCAGCTGCTCGGTCTATGCAGACCATTCCATACCTGGTGCCGATGAGGGCGCTACACTGCTCGAACCCCTGCCGGCGGGTCAGGCAGGCACCCCGGAAACTTATGGGGAGTCCAAGTCGGCGATTGAGCAGATGACGATTGCTGCCGTGGTGGAGAAGGCGCACATCGTCCGTGCCGGACTCATTGGGGGACCAGGGGACGGGACTGACAGATACGGCTACTGGCCGGCTCGATTCGCTGCGAACACTGACCCTGTCCTGGTCCCGGATATCCCGGACGCCGCCACACAGATCATTGATGTCCGGGACCTCGCGGCGTGGGTTCTACAGTCCGCTGAACAAGGGCTGGCCGGTACCTACAACGCCCTGGGAGACGTGGTGCGGTTCGAGGACTACATCGACGAGTCGCGGCGGGCTGCTGAAACCGCAGTGGGTGATCGTGCCGCTGAGGAGGTCATCCGGGCTGATGAGGACTGGCTGGTGGGCCATGGCGTGGAGTACTGGGCAGGTCCGGATTCCATGCCCCTCTGGCTGCCGGAAGGCCATGATGGCTTTCAAGCTCGGACCAACCGCGCCGCACGGGAGCGTGGCATGGCCCTGCGCCCGTGGCAGGAGACCTTGGCAGCCACGCTTGATGATGAACGTCAGCGAGGCTTGGACAGGGATCGTAAAGCCGGGCTGCGCCGTGACTCTGAGCAGAGGCTCGTGGCACTGTGGCGCCGTGAACAGCGTTAGGCGGCGGCCGTCGTCGTGAGCGGTTCGTGGAGAACCGGGAAGTTGACGCTGCGGGCAATGAAGCAAACCTGGTTGGCTTCATGATGAAGCTGCGGGACCACGTCTGCGTGGGCGGGATCGGTAATGGTGACGTGCGGCCTCAACGTGACACTTTCGAACTGCCCGCTGCCGTCCCGGTTGAGCTTCATGAGGCCTTCGGCTTTGTCCTCGTAACCGGTCACCACCACACCGTGTTTGACGGCCACATGCAGGAAGGACAGCATGTGGCACTGGGAGAGTGCTGCGAGTAGCAACTGTTCCGGGTTGTAGCGGGTCCGGTCCCCATGAAAAGTGGGATCTGCTGAACCTTTTAGCGTCGGAAGGCCATTGATTTCAACGTCGTGATCCCGGGAATACGCCCGATACCCGGCAGTGCCTTCACCGAGGTTTCCGGTCCAGCGGACAGTCAGTGCGTAATGGTGTTCGTGGAGGCCCATGCGGACAGTTTAGCTTTGGGGTGCCCACTATCCGCACGGGCCTCACACGGGGCGGGGCTTAGACGTCCGCTGCCCTTGCCCGCAGGGCCCGGGCCACGCTGTCGCGGTTTTCCAGCATCATTCGGCGCAGTGCTGCGCTCTCCTCGGGAAGTCCGGCCAGGAAGGCATCGGTGCGGTCCACCGTAGCTTGTGTTGTGAGCTGTGCCGGGTAGAGACCCACCACGATCTGCTGTGCCAAGGCATGGGTGCGTTCCTCGACGATTCCAGGCACTGCCTCAAAATACTTCTCCGCGAAAGGCTCCAGCAAGGCGGTGTCCGTCACGCGCATGAAGCCGGCCACCGCTGAGGCTTGCAGGGCGTTGGAGAGGTCCCCCTTGACCACGATTGAATCCCAGGCTGCTGCCTTTGCCTCCGGCGTGGGTATGGCCGCCTTGGCCAGTGCTGCCGCGTTGTGGCCGTTGGAAGTGTTGTCGCGGGAGAGTTCTTCGTCTATGCGGGCCTGATCCTTCCGTCCGCCGGCCACCAGCGCCGTGAGGAGCTCCCACCGCATGTCCTGGTCGATAGAGAGGCCCTCGAGTGTCTCCGTGCCATCCAAGAGGGCCTGAATACGGTCAAACTGCCCGCCACTGCGTGCCAGCTGGGCGAATGACTTGGCGAACTGCAGTTGGGCGTCCGAGCCCGCCGCCGCGGACGAAGCGAGGTCCCACAGTTTGTCTGCGGCCGCAATCGTCGAGGCAAGCTTGTGTTCTGCCGCAACGAAGTACGTCAAGGTGGTGGCGAGCTGGCGCAGCTGGACCAGGATCACCGAGGAGTCCGTTTCCGAGGCGATGTTCGCCAGGATCAGATCAACATAGCCGCGGGCGGGGGTTTCCCCGTCACGGGCTGCATCCCATGCCGAGCCCCACACCAGAGTGCGCGGCAGGCTGGCTGCGAAGTCTTTCAGATGGGCTTTGGCGGTGGCGAGGGAGTGTTCGTCCAAGCGGACCTTGGCGTAGGCGAGGTCGTCGTCGTTGAGCAGGATCAAGTCCGGCCGGGCTTTGCCCACCAACGCGGGTACTTCTGTGCGGGGGCCGTCGACGTCGAGTTCCTCGCGATGCGTCCGCTCCAGCTTGCCGTCGTCGGAGAGTGAGTAGAAGCCGACGGCGAGTCGGTGCGGGCGGAGGGTGGGCTGTTCCTCGATGGCAGTCTGGAGGATCGCGAAGCCGGTGATGGTGCTGTCACCGGCAACTTCCAGCTCGGGCGCCAGGGTGTTCACGCCGGCAGTTTCGAGCCACAGCTTGCCCCATGCGTCCAGGTCCCTGCCGCTGGCGGCTTCGAGTTCCACCATGAGGTCGGCGAGCTCGGTGTTCTTCCAGGCGTGCTTGGCGAAGTAGGAGCGGACGCCGGCCATGAACTGTTCCGGACCCACCCAGGCCACTAACTGCCGCAACACCGAGGCGCCCTTGGCGTAGGTGATGCCGTCGAAGTTCACCTCCACGTCTTCAAGGTTGTTGATTTCGGCGAAGATCGGGTGTGTGGTGGGAAGCTGGTCCTGCTTGTAGGCCCATGACTTCTCCACGGAGGCGAAAGTGGTCCAGGCCCGGTCGAATTCCGTGTTTTCCACGGCGGCCAGGTGCGACATGTATTCGGCGAAGGATTCGTTGAGCCAGAGGTCGTTCCACCAGCGCATGGTCACCAGGTCCCCGAACCACATATGCGCCAGTTCATGCAGGACCGTGATGGCGCGACGTTCAATCTGGGCGCCTGTGACTTTTCCGCGGAAGACGTAGCCTTCCAGGATGGTCACGGCACCGGCATTTTCCATGGCTCCGGCGTTGAACTCCGGGACGAACAGCTGGTCGTATTTCTCGAACGGGTACGGGAACCCGAACTGTGCCTCGAAGAATTCGAAGCCTTGGCGGGTCAGCTCGAAGATGTTGTCCGCATCGAGGTACTGCATGAGCGACTTGCGGGCAAAGACTCCCAACGGAATCACCCGGCCGTCGGAGCTGGTGACCTCGGAGCGAACTGATTGGTACGGCCCGGCAATCAAAGCCGTGACGTAGGAGGACAGGCGCGGGGTGGAGGCGAAGTTCCACACGGACCGTGCGGTGCCATCGCCGGCAGCAGGAGCTTCAACGGGAACCGGGGTGGGGGAGTTGGAGATAACGTCCCAGTGCGATGGCGCAGTGACCGTGAACGTGAAGCTGGCTTTCAGGTCCGGCTGCTCGAAGACTGCGAACATGCGGCGGGAGTCGGGAACTTCGAACTGCGTATACAGGTAAACCTCGCCATCCACGGGGTCTACGAAGCGGTGCAGGCCTTCCCCGGTGTTCATGTACGGAGCATCCGCCACCACCACTAATTCGTTGTTCGCGGCCAGGTCAGGGAGCTGGATGCGGACGCCGTCGGAGACCTCAGCCGGGTCCAGTTCCGTCCCGTTCAAGGTCACACTGTGGACTGCCGCCGTGATGGCGTCGATGAACGTCGACGAACCCGGCTCTGCAGAAAACCTAACCACCGTAGTGGAGCCGAAGGTCTCTGAACCTTGAGTCAGGTCCAGGGTGACGTGATAAGACTCGACGTTGAGCAGTTCGGCGCGTTTGGCAGCTTCGTCGCGCGTGAGGTTCAGGCCTGGCAAGTGGTGCCTCCGAAGATTTGGGATGGCCGGCCTGTCGTGGCCGGACGCTGGTGTGAAGCCATTCTTTCACTCCGCGCCGGGAAGGCAAGGAGCGGACACCACAGTGTCGCCCTACGGAGTAGCGTTGGACTATGGCATCGTTCCGGGAAACTCTGGATTTCCGCGCACTGAGGTTTGCGGTTGCCTTTCCGCTGCTTCTTGCCGTCGGGTTTGTGGTGTGCGCCCAGATGTTGCGCAACGAGCTCCCCAATCCTGTTGCGGTGATGTGGAACGCCGACGGCGGCAGTTCTTTCGCGCCGTTCGGCGCCTATGTGGCTGGCGGCGCTGCCCTCATCATTTTCTGCGGCTGGGCAGTCTTTCTTCAAGCAGTGTCAATAACCAGGCCTGTAGTCATGCGGCGGGTCATGATGGGCCTGGGCCTGACGGTAAGCCTCTTCATCACCACCGTGGTGGCGGCCGGACTAGTGGGCCAATCAGGTCTACCCGACGCACGCGGGTCCCATGTGGACCCCATTGTGCTGGCCATGGGCAGCGGCGCCGCCGTGGCTTTGGGCGTGGTGATGATGTTCGCGTTCAAGCCGGACCCGCGGTGGACCCGGGAGGATGACGTGGCGCTCGAAGAAGAGCTGCGGCTTCTTGAAGATCCCGATCTTGCCCGCGATACGCTCCGGCTGTGGGTGCATGCCAGGAGTTCCGTCTTCATCATGATCGTTGTCTCGGCATTGTTCCCCGCTGCACTGATAGCGGTGGCTGTCCCATGGCTTGGGGCCCTGGTTGCGGCGGCCGCGTTGGTGGGCGCAGGGTTCCTGTTCGCGCGGGTGCGGGCTGATCGTGGAGGGCTCCAGGTATTCGCCGGCGGGATCGTACGCGTCTTGACAGTACCCGCCGTCGACATCGCCGCAGCCGCCCCCGCAGAGGTCAAGGCCGCAGATTATGGCGGGTGGGGCTGGCGGCACCACGATGATGCCACCGCGATGCTGGTCGGCAGCGGCCCGGCCGTCGTCGTAAGGAAACTTAACGGTGGCCGGGTGGCGCTGAGCGCCGGCACGCAGGCCTCCGCGGACAAACTTGCGGGAGTCTTGAACCGGGCGGCGCATCGTGCCCGGGGCGACGGGCCGCCCCTATAACCCCGGTAGCGGTACCCTAGGTAGCGCATCCCTCATCGTCGGGCCCGGCCGCACGCCGCACCCGCGCGCCAGAAAGAATGGACTTCCTGTGACTACACCCCGCGTCCACATTGCTACAGACCACGCCGGCATGGAACTCAGTGCCCACTTGGTCAGCCACCTCACGGCCAAGGGCTACGAAGTGGTGGATCACGGGCCCAAGGAGTACGACGCCCTGGATGACTACCCTTCTTTCTGCATCAATGCCGGCCTTGCCGTTGTTGCGGACCAGAAGGCCGGAGTGCACGCCCTTGGCATTGTGCTGGGCGGCTCGGGCAATGGCGAGCAAATTGCTGCGAATAAGGTCAACGGCGTCCGCGCTGCCCTGGCCTGGAACCTCTCCACTGCAAAGCTGGCCCGCGAACACAACGACGCCAACGTCGTAGCTGTTGGCGGACGCCAGCACACCGTCGAAGAAGCCACCGAGCTCATTGAGGCCTTCCTGCAGGAGCCGTTCAGCAACGACGAACGCCACGTTCGCCGCATCGGAAAAATCGCGGTGTACGAAACCACCGGCGAGATCGTCGAGTAGTGCCTGAGGGGCATTCGGTCCACAGGCTGGCCCGCCAATTCCAGGACGTCTTTGGGGGCCGGCGTCTGGAAGTTTCCAGCCCGCAAGGCAGGTTCACGGCGGGCGCGGAGCTCCTCACCGGGCACATCCTGGTTGACTCCACTGCCCACGGAAAGCAGCTCTTTCTCAGGTTTGACCACGATCTCTTCCTCCACGTCCACCTGGGTCTTTACGGGGCGTGGAGTTTCGGCGGCGACAGTACCTTCACGGGTGCGTCCAGCATCGGCGCCCCGCGGCGCATCGGTGAACGGGAAAGCGCCTCTGTGGCGGATGACGATGCGTACGACGGCCCGCCCCCGCCGGTAGGCGCAGTGCGAGTCCGCCTGGTCTCTGACCACGGTTGGGCCGATCTCCGGGGCGCCACCACGTGTGCAGCCATCACCGCTGCTGAGGCTGCGGCCGTGCTGGCGCGCCTGGGCCCGGATCCGCTGCATAACCGGCCCGGAGACCGTGATGAGTTCATTCGACGCCTGCGTCGGCGTAAGACGGCAGTCGCGCTGCTGATGATGGACCAGTCGGTGCTGGCCGGGGTGGGGAACATCTACCGGGCCGAAGTCTTGTTCCGGCAGGCTGTGGACCCGTGGACGCCGGGAAGCGGCATTGATGCCGAAACGGCTGGTCGGCTCTGGGATGACACCGTGGACACCATGTCGGACGGCGTCCGTGATGGACGGATTGTTACGACGCCGTCCACGCTGTGGACCGGCGGTGGCGTGATGGCGCCCGACGCCGACGCCCACTTTGTCTATAAGCGCCAGGGCCTGCCCTGCCGCGCCTGCGGGACGCTGGTGGGGGTAACTGAAATTGGCGCCCGCAAACTCTACTGGTGTCCCGGCTGCCAGGTTTAGGAAAGTTCCTGGTCAACAAAAAAGGGCCCCGATCCGTGGATCGGGGCCCTTTTGTATGGAGGGGACGACGGGAATCGAACCCGCGTAATCAGTTTGGAAGACTGAGGCTTTACCATTAAGCTACGTCCCCAGGACGGATATCCTTGTTTTGGACATCTTCCCGGTGGCTGTTCAAGCCGGGTACAACTAAACCTAATTCCGGCCGCAGTGTCAAATGTGCATTCTTGGCCCGCTTGCCCGTAGACTGTCCTGTGCCTTCGGGGTGTAGCTCAGCTTGGCTAGAGCACCTGCTTTGGGAGCAGGAAGTCGCAGGTTCAAATCCTGTCACCCCGACTCTGTGTTTGTGTCTGTTCAGGGGCACAACAGAAACCCATACCCACGAAATCAGGAGTACTTAGACTGTGAAGAGCGCTGTCGAGAACCTCACCGCAACGCGGGTCAAGCTCAACGTTGAGGTTCCCTATGAGGAACTTAAGCCGAGCATCGATGCCGCGTACAAGACCGTTGCTTCGCAGATCCAGGTTCCCGGATTCCGCAAGGGCAAAGTTCCCTCCAAGCTGATCGACCAGCGCGTTGGCCGCGGCTACGTTCTGGAGACCGCCATCAACGATGGCCTCAATGGCTGGTACCAGGCCGCAGTCCAGGAAACCGGTGTTCGGCCCCTGAGCCGTCCCGAAGTTGAAATCACCGAGGTTCCGGATCCGTCCGCAACCGATGGCGAGCTCAAGTTCCAGGTAGAGATCGATGTCCGCCCCGAGATCGAGCTGCCGGACTACGCCGGCATCAAGGTTGAGGTTGCTGCTGCCGAGTCTTCCGAAGCTGACGTCGACAAGGCGCTGGACGAACTTCGCGGCCGCTTCGGCACGCTGAAGTCCGTTGAGCGTCCTGCCAAGAACGACGACTTCCTGACCATCGACATCACCGCCACGATTGACGGCGAAGACATCGATTCCGCTTCCGGCCTTTCGTACCAGGTTGGTGCCGGCACCATGCTCGAAGGCCTTGACGAAGCCGTGACCGGCCTCTCCGCCGACGAGGAAGCAATCTTCGAGACCACGCTGGTTGGCGGCGACCACGCCGGCGAGGCCGCTCAGGTGAAGGTTGTTGTCAAGGCCGTCAAGGAGCGCGAGCTCCCCGAGGCAAACGACGACTTTGCGCAGCTTGCCTCCGAGTTCGACACCCTCGCTGAACTTCGTGAGGACCTCGCCAAGCAGGCTGCTGATTCCAAGGTAGTGGAGCAGGGCGTTGAAGCTCGCGACAAGGTTCTTGACAAGCTCGTTGAGCTGGTTGAGGTTCCTGTTCCCGACTCCGTGGTTGAAGAGCAGATCGAGGCTCACTTCAACCCGGAAAACGCACACGGCGAAGGTGACCACGACACCGAGGAGCACCGCGCCGAAGTCAAGGCCAACACCGAGCGCGCCTTCCAGAACGAGATCATCCTCGACGCCATCGCGGACAAGGAAGAAGTGGACGTCAGCCAGAATGAGCTGATCGACTACATCGTCACCACCGCAAGCCAGTACGGCATGGACCCCAACCAGTTCGCCCAGATCATCGATCAAAGCGGCCAGGTTCCCATGATGGTTTCCGAGGTCCGCCGTCGCAAGGCCCTGGCAGTTGTGCTGGGCCAGGCAGAGGTAGTGGACTCCGAAGGCAACAAGGTTGACCTCACCGACTTCGTCCGCCCTGCAGGCGAAGCAGCAGCCGAAGAGGACGCAGCAGTTGAAGCAACCGAAGAAGCTGAGGTTTCCGCAAGCGATGACCCCGCAGCAGTGAAGTTCTAGTCAACGACTCCTACCGGCCCCGGATCACATGATCCGGGGCCGGTTTGCTTTAAGGCTGAACAGCGGTCCTGATCGCCGACGTGCGCCGTCAGCGAACAGTGCGATTTCAGCGAACAAATCGCCCGTGAAAACGGTTAGTGTCCAAGTAGTGAAGTTCAGTGAGGTCACTGGCACCAGCGAGAGGTAAGTACTTATGTCACAGCAATCAGAGGCTCCCCGGATGGCAACTGTCGATCCCGCAGCCCAGGACAACTACATCTACAACCGCCTGCTGAAAGAGCGCATCATCTGGCTCGGCTCTGAAGTCCGTGACGAGAATGCCAATGCCATCTGCTCTCAGCTCCTCCTCCTCTCGGCTGAAGACCCTGAGAAGGACATCTACCTGTACATCAACTCCCCGGGTGGTTCCGTGACCGCCGGCATGGCGATCTACGACACCATGCAGTTCATCCCGAACGACGTCGTCACCGTGGCAACGGGTCTGGCCGCCTCCATGGGCCAGTTCCTCCTGTCCTCCGGAACCAAGGGCAAGCGTTACGCGACGCCCAATGCCCGCATCCTGATGCACCAGCCCTCGGGTGGCATCGGCGGTACCGCCTCGGACATCAAGATCCAGGCAGAACTGATCTTGCACATGAAGAAGGTCATGGCTGAGCTCACGGCAGAACAGACCGGGCAGTCCGTGGAGACCATCCTCAAGGACAACGACCGCGACAAGTGGTTCACCGCGACTGAGGCATTGGAGTACGGCTTCTTCGACAAGATCTCGGCGCATGCCGGTTCTGTTGCCGGTGGCGGCGGAACGGCCAACCAGTCGAACTCCGAAAACTAACCGGCACAAGAACCACTGAAACCCCAGGAGTAAAGAACATGAACTACAACTTCGGATGGTCTGCCGGTAATCTCCCGTCCAGCCGTTACGTCCTGCCCCAGTTCGAGGAGCGCACGCCTTACGGCTTCAAGCGCCAGGACCCGTACACCAAGCTGTTCGAGGACCGCATCATCTTCCTCGGTGTACAGGTGGACGACGCTTCCGCTGACGACATCATGGCCCAGCTGCTGGTCCTTGAGTCGACTGATCCGGACCGCGACATCACCCTGTACATCAACTCGCCGGGTGGCTCCTTCACGGCAATGACGGCCATCTACGACACCATGCAGTACATTCGTCCGGAGATCCAGACGGTGTGCTTGGGTCAGGCAGCCAGCGCGGCCGCAGTCCTCCTTGCCGCCGGCACGCCCGGTAAGCGTCTGGCACTGCCGAACGCCCGCGTTTTGATCCACCAGCCGGCGCTTTCCGGCGGTCAAGGTGGACAGGCGTCCGACCTCGAGATCCAGGCGGCGGAAGTCATGCGCATGCGCACCTGGCTTGAAGATACATTGGCACACCACTCGGGCCGTACGTCCGAACAGGTCAACAATGACATCGAGCGAGACAAGATTCTTACCGCTGCGGATGCCCTGAACTACGGTCTCATTGACCAGGTTCTGGACTCCCGGAAGATCAAGCCCCAGGCAATCACCCGGTAGCACACGGATTTGGACGCCGGTGCGGTTCACGAAATATGGACCGCACCGGCGTTCTGTTTCCACCCAAGCAGCCCATTGTGACCTAGAGTGGATCTTGTCACGGTGGTGCCAGCCGCGGCGCAGCCGCACACTTGAGTATGGCGCGGAGCCGCATCACCCGCATGCAACGAAGGGATTCACACATGGCTCGGATTGGCGAGAGCACGGATCTGCTGAAGTGTTCTTTCTGCGGAAAGAGCCAAAAGCAGGTACGGAAGCTGATTGCCGGGCCCGGTGTATACATCTGCGATGAGTGCATCGAGCTTTGCAACGAGATCATCGAGGAAGAGCTCGCGGAAGTTTCCGATCTCGGCAGTTTTGAACTGCCCAAACCTCGTGAGATCTTCGACTTCCTGCAGGAATATGTGATCGGCCAAGAGCCGGCCAAGCGTTCCCTTGCGGTAGCTGTCTATAACCATTACAAGCGCATTCAGGCCGGTCACGCTCCCAAGGCCGGCAGCCTCGGTGAGGGATCCCATCACGAGGATGTGGAGATCGCCAAGTCCAACATCCTTCTGATCGGCCCTACAGGCTGCGGAAAGACCTACCTCGCCCAGACTCTCGCCCGTCGGCTCAACGTGCCGTTCGCCGTGGCCGACGCCACTGCCCTGACGGAAGCAGGCTATGTTGGCGAGGACGTAGAGAACATCCTCCTCAAGCTCATCCAAGCCGCTGACTATGATGTCAAGAAGGCCGAGCAAGGCATCATCTACATCGACGAGATCGACAAAATCTCCCGTAAGAGCGAGAACCCGTCCATCACCCGCGATGTATCCGGCGAAGGCGTGCAGCAGGCTCTGCTCAAGATCCTTGAAGGCACTGTGGCCTCTGTTCCACCCCAGGGTGGAAGGAAGCACCCGCATCAGGAATTCATTCAGATCGATACCACCAATGTCCTGTTCATTGTGGCCGGAGCCTTCGCGGGACTGGAAGACATCATTGGTTCGCGTTCCGGCCGCAAAGGCATCGGATTCGGTGCGCCGCTCAACGAAGCCCGGGACAACGTGGATACTTACGGCGAAGTTATGCCTGAGGACTTGCTCAAGTTCGGGTTGATTCCGGAATTCATCGGCAGGCTCCCGGTCATCACTACGGTCTCCAGCTTGGACCGGCCGGCGTTGATTCAGATCCTGTCCACGCCAAAGAACGCCTTGGTGAAGCAATACCAGAAGATGTTCCAACTTGATGGCGTGGAGTTGCAGTTTGACGACGACGCCCTGGATGCCATAGCGGACCAGGCTCTTGAACGTGGCACAGGCGCACGTGGCCTGCGGGCCATCATGGAAGATGTATTGCTCCCCGTCATGTTCGATCTTCCCAGCAGAGACGACATCGCAACCGTGGTGATCACGGCCGACGTCGTTGCCAAGACAGCACAGCCCACCATGATTGCCCACGACGTAGTGGCAAAGCGGCGGAATAAGTCCGCCTAGACTGCCGTTGGAAAAAGGGAGCGGCTTGGTTGCGAGCTGCCTTTAAAGCCACGTTTCCACTCTTCCGAGGAGTTCTCTGTGTCCGAACAGCTTGTGTCTGAAGTGACCGCGTCCCACAAAACCGTCAACAAGGCAGATTTCTGGTTCGATCCCGTCTGCCCCTTCGCGTGGATTACCTCGCGTTGGATCGGTGAAGTGGAGCAGGTGCGGGGCATCGAGACCGAATGGCACGTCATGAGCCTTTCCGTGCTGAACGAAGGCCGCGATCTACCTGCCGACTACAGGGCCATGATGGACGACAGCTGGGGGCCCGTTCGTGTGATCATCGCAGCGCAGGAGCTCCACGGCAGCAGTTACGTCAAGCCCCTCTACGATGCCATGGGTGAACAGATCCACCATGAGGGCAACAAGGACCGCGCATCCGTGATTCAGAAAGCCCTGGCGGACACCGGGCTTCCCGCGGACCTGGCACGTTTTGCCACTTCCGATGAATATGATTCCAAGCTGCGCGCCAGCCACGAGGCCGGAATTTCATTGGTCGGCCAGGATGTAGGAACTCCCGTGGTATCCGTCAACGGCACGGCGTTCTTTGGTCCGGTGCTCACCCGCATTCCGCGTGGCGAGGAAGCCGGGAAGATCTGGGATGCAACCGTGACTCTGGCCGGCTACCCGCACTTCTTCGAGTTGAAGCGCAGCCGCACTGAAAGCCCTGAATTCAACTAACGGCTTGTTGCCCTCCAGAGGACATGACCGGCCTACTTGAGGAACCGTGACGTACGCCGGTCGGCGAGGATCTTCCCGTTGGTCTGGCAGGTGGCGCAATACTGAAGCGAGGTGTCCGCGAAGGACACCTCGCGGACGGTATCCCCGCACACCGGGCAGGGCTGACCGGTTCTGGCATGGACCCGGAAGTTGCTGCGCTTGGTGTCTTTAAGCTCGTTGGAAGGTTTGCCGGCTGCTGCGTTGACGGCGCCGACCAGAACCTCCTGCATGGATTCATAGAGGCGGGCCACCGTTGCCTGGTCGAGGGACTTGGCGGTGGCGAACGGGGAAATCCTGGCGGCGTGGAGAATTTCGTCGCTGTAGGCGTTGCCAATCCCTGCGATCACGCTCTGGCTGCGCAGCAGGCCTTTGATCTGTTGCGAGCTGGAGCCCACAATGCCGGCCAGTGCGTCCAGGTCAAAATCGGGGCTCAGGGGCTCCGGTCCCAGCGTGGCTATTCTCGGAACGTCCTGAGGATCCTTCACCACGTAGATGGCCAGGCTCTTCTTGGTTCCTGCTTCGGTCAGATCCACCCCGATGTGGGCATCGTCGGCAGGCCTGTGGAGCAAGAGCCGTGCCGAGATGTTGCTTTTGCCCATGCGCAGCCCTGCAGATGACGGGTGTTCGGTATACCTGACCCAGCCGGCTTTTGCCAAGTGGAAAATAAAGAACAGTCCATCGGCGTCCAGGCATACGAACTTGCCGATGCGGTGCGCACCAAGGATGGTCCGGCCTTCGAGTGCAGTGAAAGGGGGATCGGCCGTCTTGAGTGCAGAGAAGGAGTTGATGCGGACCTCGGTCAGCACGGCTCCATGGAGTTGGGTGTCCAAGTACATGCACAGGCCGTGCACTTCGGGGAGTTCCGGCATGGTCAATACTCTGCCACAGCTGGCCTTCCAGCGGCACACAAACTACAGGTTTGTAGTTCTCGCGAAAGCCTTGTGCATCAACCCCAACGGGACAACAATGGTTCTTACCCACTTCGAAAGAAGAGGGACACGGAAACCAAAGATTCAGTGATTGCAACCGACGCAGCCTTTGGCAAAGTTGGAAGCAACCTACCAGTGATGAGGTAGGAAGACCTGAAATTCCAAGGATTCCGCCAGACTGTCAAGTCATCACCAGACAGCCGAAAAGTCGAAGCCCCACCAACGGCAAAACGCTGATGGGGCTTCCCCTTTGCCCGAAATCCCTGGATGGGACCGACGCTGGCTACGACGCGGGCTGCTCCTCGACAGGTGCCAGGACAACATCGCTGACTTTCAGGTCGCCTTCGCCGGACTGAAGAGTGATCTCCTGTGCGTTCGCGGCTGCCTTCAAGTCACTCAGGCCGGCCTTCAACTGGGCTACCAGCACTTCCGAAGCGGTAATGGATGCCGAAAGCACCTCGGTGCGCTGCTTGACCTTGGCCTCGGACTTTGCCTTGCGGATACCGCTGAGTGCTACGCCCACGGTGCCGAGCATGGTGGTGTCACCATCGGTGATCTCCAAGGCTGCCGGCCACTGTGCGCGGTGAACTGATCCGGTGCGCCACCAGCCCCAGACCTCTTCGGTGGCGAAGGGCAGGAACGGTGCGAACAGGCGCAGCAGGGAGTCAAGCGTTGTGGCCAAGGCGGCCAGGACGGATGCCTGCTCGGTTTCGCCAGCGGCACCGTAGGCACGGTCCTTGATGAGCTCCACGTAGTCGTCCGTGAACTGCCAGAAGAAGGACTCGGTGATCTGGAGTGCACGGGAGTAGTCGTAGTTCTCGAATGCCTTGGTGGATTGGGCAACGACGTCGGACAGTTGAGCGAGCAGCGCACGGTCCAACGGGTTGGTCAGCACGGAGAGGTCGCTGGACACCACCGAGTTCTCAGTAGCACCGAGGTTCAGCACGAACTTCGAAGCGTTCAGCAGCTTGATGGCCAGGCGGCGGCCGATCTTCATCTGGGCAATCTCGTAGGCCGTGTCCGCACCGAGTTTTGCTGACGCTGCCCAGTAGCGCACGGCATCCGAACCGTACTCGTTCAGCACATCCGTGGGCACCACCACGTTGCCCTTGGACTTGGACATTTTCTTCCGGTCCGGGTCAAGGATCCAGCCGGAGATGGCCGCGTGCTTCCACGGGGCGCTCTTCTGCAGGGCATCGGCGCGAACGGCAGAGGAGAACAACCAGGTGCGGATGATGTCGTGTCCCTGCGGACGGAGGTCGAACGGGTAGACCTTGGAGAACAGGTCCTCGTCGCGGCTCCAGCCACCCACAATCTGCGGGGTCAGGGAGGACGTTGCCCAGGTATCCAGCACGTCAGCGTCGCCTGTGAAGCCGTTGGGCTGATCGCGCTGTGATTCCTCAAAACCAGGTGCGGCATCAGCGGCAGGGTCCACGGGGAGCATCTGGTCCGAAGGCAGGATGGGGTTGTCGTAGTCCGGGTTGCCCTGGGCATCCAAGGGATACCAGACGGGAATCGGCACACCAAAGAAGCGCTGGCGGGATACCAGCCAGTCGCCGTTCAGGCCGGCGATCCAGTTCTCATAGCGTGAGCGCATGAACGCGGGGTGGAAGGTGATTTCCTGACCCCGGCCGATCAGGCGTTCGCGGCGTTCTTCGTCGCGCCCACCGTTGCGGATGTACCACTGCCGGGAGGTCACAACTTCCAGGGGCTTGTCGCCCTTTTCGAAGAAGTTCACCGGGTGGGTGATCTTCTTGGGTTCGCCATCAAGCAGGTCCGCTGCCTTGAGCAGTTCAACCACGGCTTCCTTGGCGGAGAAGGCAGTCTTGCCGGCGATCGCGGCGTAAGCTTCCTTGCCGGCCTCGGAGGTGATCCACTCCGGGGCTTCGGCAATGATGCGGCCGTCGCGGCCCATGATGGCGCGGGTAGGCAGCTGAAGTTCACGCCACCAGGTGACGTCGGTCAGGTCACCGAAGGTACAAACCATGGCGATACCCGAGCCCTTGTCCGCCTTGGCGAGGGGGTGGGCCTTGACCTCGAGCTCCACATCGAACAGGGGGGACGTGACGGTCTTGCCGAACAGCGGCTGGTACCGCTCGTCGTCGGGATTTGCCACCAGGGCCGCGCATGCAGCCAGAAGTTCGGGGCGGGTGGTCTCGATGAAGATCTTGTCGCCGTCTTCGGTGAAGAACGGGTAGCGGTAGTAGGCGCCGGCAACTTCGCGGTCCTCAAGTTCGGCCTGTGCCACCGCGGTGCGGAATGTCACGTCCCACAGTGTGGGGGCTTCGGCCATGTACGCGTGACCGGCAGAGAGGTTCGCCAGGAAGGCACGCTGGGACACCGCACGGGAAGTGTCGTCAATGGTGCGGTACGTCAGATCCCAGTCCACCGAAAGGCCGAGCGTCTGGAACAGGTTCTCGAAGACTTTCTCGTCCTCAACGGCGAGTTCTTCACACAGTTCGATGAAGTTCTGGCGCGAAACGACGTCGAAATCGCGTTGGTTCTTGGCCGGCTGTGCCGGGGGCGTGTAGTCGGCCTTGTAGGGGATGGCGGGATCGCAACGCACACCGTAGTAGTTCTGGACTCGGCGCTCGGTGGGCAGTCCGTTGTCGTCCCAACCCATGGGGTAGAAGACGTTCTTGCCGGTCATGCGCATGTAGCGGGCCTGGACGTCAGTCTGGGTGAAGGAGAACATGTGGCCCACGTGGAGCGAGCCGGACGCCGTGGGCGGGGGAGTGTCGATCGAGTAGACCTGCTCCCGGGTGGTGTCCGGGTTGAACTTGTAGGTTCCTTCTTCGAGCCAGCGCTGCGTCAAGGCAGCCTCAAGGCCTTCAAGGGCCGGCTTGTCGGGAACGTTGATGGGGGCGGTGGCGGGCGTGTCTGTACCCTGCGTTGATTCAGCCATGGGTCAATTGTTTCATGGCCTGGCGTTACAGCCCGCCCGTCAAGGGAGCCCACGCCCCGGATAAGGTTGTTCCATGACTTTGCCAGCGCACAGCACGCCTTCCGGACAGAACCCAAGGAACAACAAGACGGCGGTGGTCACCGGTGCCAGCACCGGCATTGGCGAGGCCACAGTAAAGGCGCTCGTATCCGCCGGATGGAAGGTCTTCGCCGTGGCGCGCCGGGCGGACAGGCTCGACGCCTTGAGCGCGGGCACTGGCGCCGTGCCGTTCCCCGCAGACATCACCAACGACGACGACGTCGCCGCCTTGCTCGCGGCCGTCACCGAGGCCGGAGGTGCTGACACCCTCATCAACATCGCCGGCGGCGCACGCGGCGCTGACACCATCGCCAACGCTGACACCGAAGATTGGGATTGGATGTATCAGGTCAATGTCCTGGGCACCATGAAGATCACCCGGGCCTTCCTGCCCATGCTGCGGGAACACGGCGAAGGAACCGTCCTGAACCTCACATCCACCGCAGGGCTGTCCGCCTACGAGGGCGGCGCGGGCTACAACGCCGCCAAGTTCGCCCAGCACGCCATGACCAACGCCCTGCGCCTTGAAGAGGTGGGCAACAACGTCCGGGTCATCGAGGTGGCTCCAGGGCTGGTACAGACCGAAGAGTTCGCGCTGAACCGCCTCGGAGACAAAGACGCAGCGGCCAAGGTCTACGCCGGGGTCGAGAAGCCCCTGACCGCTGATGACGTGGCAGATGTGGTCAACTACGCCGTCTCACTTCCTCACCACATCAACCTCGACCAGATCGTGGTCCGCCCGGTGGCGCAGGCCGCCAACCATAAGCTGGTCCGCAAAGAAGGCTAAAGACGTTGCCAAGCCGCTGTGACGTCGTTGGCCCACGACGGTTTAGCGGCTTGGCGACGAGCTAATCGGCCGGAATGATCAGCCGGGCCATGATGGCTGCGTGATCGCTCCCGGGAACCAGGTGGACGGAGTAGCCGCTGCTGCTGATTCCGGGCGAGGTGACCATATGGTCGATCACGATGCCCGGAAGCGGTAACCCTTCCATGGGCCATGTGGGAGAAAGCCGTCCCCCGGAGGCTGTTCCGACGTCCACGAGCTTCGTGCCTCCCTGTTGACCTGCCAGGATTTCTTGCCGACCCAGTGCAGTATCCAGCATGGCCCGGAACTCGGAGTGATCGTACGTGGCGTTGTAGTCGCCCATCAGCAGGTGACGTCCTGGGCGGGATGCTTGGCGGGCCACTTTGTCCAAGTCGCTTCGCCACTGACCGATTCGCTCATCAACGGGCGGAAGGGCGTGGACATTGGTGAGGTTCAAGGTGGCCGTTGTACCGGCCCCCGCATCCGTGACCAGTACCCGCGTGACGTCCATCCGGAACGGGGTATCAGGCAAAAGTCCCATGGCCTCGAGTGGAAACACCGAATACACGGCCCCACCGGAGGCGTCCTCACTGGGCTCACTGAGCCGGTTGGGCAGCAGTTGATCCAAGCCCTCGGACTGCAGGCGGTCCTCAAGTCCCTGAGTGTGTTCCTGGATAGCCAGCAGTTGAATGCCGTTCTCACGGACAAGCCGCACGATGCTCGCGGCATCCGCTTCCCCGTATTCAGAGTTCAGGCTCATCACTTCCACCGGGACGGATACAGTGCCTGCAGGCAGCTCTTGCTCCTTTCCGGCGTCCAGCGGAAAAAGCCAGAACAGTTGAAGAGCCAGCAGGGCAGCGGCCGTGATGATGACCCACAGCCTGCGCCCCACCACAGCAAGCGCCACGGCAAACGCTGCCGGAAGCACCATCCAAGGTGTGAAGGACAGCAATTGCACCACGATGAGGGGCCATTCCACAGGGATTGCCCGGAACATTGATACCCCCGCCACCGGCATCACCATCAGCAGAGCCAGCACGGACCATGCCACCGAAGGCTGGCGTCGAGCCGGTCTGGTTGCTGGAGGGGCGGGGGATGGGTGCGTCATGGCCTCGAGTCTATGCACCGCCACACGTACCGCACTCCATCTACGGGATGAACCTCGGGTAGAGCAGTTGCCCCACTGACGCTAGACTTGAAGGACCAGCTTTGACCCGGCCATCACCGGTGAGCTTCCGGAAGAACAGCACTGACCATCAACACGGTGGAATGCGCCCAGTAGAACCGGGCGGGTAAGCCCGTCACAGCAGTAATGAGAGGCCGGAAAATTCTTTCCGGTAAGTGAGGTGGTACCGCGGTACCTGCGCAGCCGATAGGCAGCACAGACGCCGTCCTCGCATCCTGACAGTCAACCAGCTATCACAGGATATGAGATGACCCACTACCCCAAGGCCTCAGCGTCTTCGCCCGGCACGCACGGCGTGTCCGCTTCCGTGAAATTCCCGGAAATCGAAGAGCGCATCCTCAAATACTGGGACGAAGACGGCACCTTCCAGGCCAGCATCGACCAACGCGATGCGGGCAAGGACGGCAGCAACGAGTTCGTCTTCTACGATGGCCCTCCCTTCGCCAACGGCCTTCCGCACTACGGCCACCTCCTCACCGGCTACGCCAAGGACCTCGTAGGCCGCTACCAGACCCAGCGCGGCAAGCGGGTTGAGCGACGCTTCGGCTGGGACACTCACGGACTTCCGGCAGAGCTCGAAGCCATGAAGCAGCTGGGCATGACGGATAAGACCCAGATCGAAGCCATGGGCATCGACAAATTCAACGACGCCTGCCGCGCCTCCGTGATGAAGTACGCCAACGAGTGGAAGGCCTACGTCACCCGCCAGGCCCGTTGGGTGGACTTCGAGAACGACTACAAGACCCTCAACGTGGAGTACATGGAGTCCGTGCTCTGGGCCTTCAAGCAACTGCACGAGAAGGGCCTGACCTACAACGGCTACCGCGTACTGCCGTATTGCTGGAAGGACGAGACCCCTCTGTCCAACCACGAACTCCGCATGGACGACGACGTCTACAAGAACCGCCAGGACCAGACGGTCACCGTGACGTTCCCCATTAAGGCGGGGGAGTCGGAGCTTTCCAAGGCCCTCGAAGGCGTGCAGGCGCTCGCATGGACCACCACGCCCTGGACATTGCCCACCAACCTGGCGCTCGCCGTCGGGCCTGACATCTCTTACGCTGTCCTGCCCGCAGGACCCAACGGCGTCAAGGCTGCTTCCGCTGAGGCACCGGTCACGGGCAGCTTCCTGCTCGCGGCTGACCTGCTGGGGTCCTACGCCAAGGATTTGGGGTACGACGACGCCGATGCCGCAACTGCCGCTGTGGTGTCCACCCACACGGGTGCCGAGCTGGCGGGCTTGGAGTACGAACCGCTCTGGAACGACTTCGCTGATGCTGAAAAGTACGGCACGCAGAATGCTTGGCGCTTCCTCGTGGCCGATTACGTCACCACCACCGACGGTACGGGCATCGTCCACCAGGCTCCGGCCTATGGCGAGGATGACCAGAAGGTCTGTGAAGACGCAGGGATCCCCGTGGTCCTGTCCGTGGACGAGGGCGCCAAGTTCCTGCCGTTGTTCGCCAATGGCGAGCTTGCTTCGATCGTCGGTCTTCAGGTTTTCGATGCCAACAAGCCCATCACCCAGGTGCTCCGCGCCGATGGCCGCTTGGTCCGCCAGGCCAGCTACGAGCACAGCTACCCGCACTGCTGGCGCTGCCGGAACCCGCTGATCTACCGTGCTGTGTCCTCCTGGTATGTGGAGGTCACCAAGTTCAAGGACCGCATGTCCGAGCTGAACCAGGAGATCAACTGGATCCCCGGCAACGTCAAGGACGGCCAGTTCGGTAAGTGGTTGGATAACGCCCGCGACTGGTCCATCAGCCGTAACCGCTACTGGGGTTCGCCCATCCCGGTGTGGCAGTCGGACGACCCCGAGTACCCGCGCACGGACGTTTACGGTTCGCTGGCCGAGATGGAAGCCGACTTCGGCCGTCTGCCCGTCAACAACGAAGGACAGGTGGACCTGCACCGCCCGTTCATCGATGAGCTGACGCGTCCCAACCCGGACGACCCCACAGGCAAGTCCACAATGCGCCGTGTGGAAGACGTGTTGGATGTCTGGTTCGACTCCGGGTCCATGCCGTACGGCCAGGTGCACTACCCGTTCCAGAACGAGGAATGGTTCAACACCCATAACCCGGCCGACTTCATCGTGGAGTACATCGGACAGACACGCGGCTGGTTCTACATGCTCCACATCCTGTCCACTGCGCTGTTCGATCGGCCGGCGTTCCGCAACGTGATCAGCCACGGCATCGTGCTGGGCTCTGATGGGCAGAAGATGTCCAAGAGCCTGCGCAACTACCCGGACGTGTCCGAGGTCCTGGACCGCGACGGTTCCGATGCCATGCGCTGGTTCCTCATGTCCAGCCCCATCCTCCGCGGCGGCAATCTGGTGGTCACCGAGCAAGGCATCCGCGACGGCGTGCGTCAGGTCATCCTGCCGCTGTGGAACGTGTACAGCTTCTTCACGCTGTACACGAATGCCGCGAACGGTGGTTCCGGCTACGAAGCCAAGCTCCGCTATGACGGCTACGCCGACACGCTGGATCAGTACCTCCTGGCCAACACCGGGGACCTGGTCCGCAACATCACTACCAGCTTGGACGCGTACGACATCTCCGGTGCCTGCGATGAACTGCGCAGCTACTTGGACATGCTCACCAATTGGTACGTCCGCCGCAGCCGCCAGCGCTTCTTCGACGAGAACGTTGACGCCTTCGATGCCCTGTACACAGCCCTCGAAGCGGTGTGCCGTGTCTCTGCTTCCTTGCTGCCCTTGGTCACGGAAGAGATCTGGCGCGGGCTGACGGGTGGCCGTTCCGTGCACTTGGCGGACTGGCCGGACGCTGCGTTGTTCCCGTCCAACCCTAAGCTGGTCGAGGCGATGGACCGGGTCCAGCAGATCTGCTCCACTGGTTCCAGCCTGCGCAAGGCCGCGAACCTGCGCGTTCGCCTGCCGCTGCAGGAACTGACTGTGGTGGCACCCGGTGCGGATGCGCTGGAAGGCTTCGCCGCCGTCGTCGCTGATGAACTGAACCTCCGTTCGGTCCGTTTGCTCGACGCCGCTACTGCGTCACCGGAGGAGTTCGGGATTGAGCAGAAGCTCGTGGTGAATGCCCGGGCTGCTGGCCCGCGCCTCGGAAAGAACGTGCAGCAGGCCATCAAGGGATCCAAGTCCGGCGACTGGTCTGTCAGTGACGCCGGGGTGGTGGTGGCTGGTGGACTGGAGCTCGAGCCGCAGGAATACACGCTGGAAACCGTGGTGGCAGAAGCGGCCGACGGCGGTGCTGCCGCCAAGAAGGCAGTCGCGGTGCTGCCCGGCGGCGGCTTCGTGGTCCTGAACACCGAGGTCACTGCTGAACTTGCAGCCGAGGGGCTGGCCCGTGACATGGTCCGCGCCATCCAGCAGGCCCGCAAGGATGCCGGGCTCAACGTGAGCGACCGCATCCGCACTTCCGTGGCGGCCGGGCAGGACGTGGTGGATGCCTTGGAAGCCAACTCGGAGCTCGTTAAGACCGAAACGTTGACGTTGGAACTGGAAGTCCTGTTGGCCAGTGTCGACGAACCGCAGGTCACGGTCGCAAAGGCAGGTGCCTGATCCATGTCTGACGAATTCTCGGTTGAAAGCGTCTATGCAGAACTCCTGGGCCGTGCCCCGGAAAACAAGATGGAACCGCGCCTTGCTCCGCTGTTCCGCGCCATGGATGTTCTGGGGGAGCCCAACAAGGCATACCCGATCATCCACATCACGGGCACCAACGGCAAGACGTCCACGGCCCGCATGATAGAAGCTGGACTTCGTGCCCACGGGCTGAGTACCGGCCGCTACACCAGCCCGCACCTGTCCAAAGTGACTGAGCGCATCAGCATTGACGGTGAGCCGGTGCCGGATGCGACCTTCGTGCGTATCTGGGACGAGATCCGTCCTTACCTGGAAATCGTGGATAGCGAACTGGTTGCCGATAACCAGCCGCGGCTGACCTACTTCGAATGCCTAACCATCCTGGGCTTCGCGGTGTTCGCCGACCAGCCTGTTGATGTTGCCGTCATGGAAGTTGGCCTTGGGGGCATCACCGATGCCACGAACGTCGGCGACGGCCAAGTCTCAGTGATCACGCCGATCTCCTTGGACCACACGGATCTTTTGGGTGACACCACTGAGGACATCGCCTACGAGAAGTCCGGCATCATCAAGCCGGGCGGCTTCCTGGTGAGCGCCGCTCAGCCGGTGGACGCTGCGCAGGTCCTGTTGGAGAAAGCCCGGGAAGTGGATGTGCCGTTCCGCTTCGAGGGCGTTGAATTCGGGGTGGAGTCCCGTAGCGTTGCAGTGGGGGGCCAGGTCCTGACTATTCAGGGCCTTGCAGGACGTTACGAAGACCTGCTGCTGCCACTGCACGGCGCCCACCAGGCTGAGAACGCGGCTGTGGCCGTTGCGGCTTTGGAAGCATTCTTTGGCGGAGGAGAGAAAGAACTCGACGCCGATGTACTCAAGGAAGCCTTTGGCACCGTGACGTCACCTGGCCGGCTCGAAGTAGTGCGCACTGCGCCCACCGTCGTGGTGGACGCTGCGCACAACCCTGACGGAATCCGCGTCTCCTCCGAAGCAATCCAGGAGGCCTTCAGCTTCAGCAAGCTGGTGGTTGTAGTTGGCGTTCTGCGGGAAAAGGATGCCGAGGAGATCCTCAAGACCCTCAAGGAGTCCCTCGGCGGACTGGCCGAGGAATTCTGCTTCACCCAATCCAACTCGGCCCGCGCCGTGCCTGCAGCGGAACTTGCCGAACTCGCCGTCGACCTCGGATTCGGCGAGGACAACGTTCACATCGCCGAGAAGTTGGACGATGCCCTGGAGTGGGCTGTGGAACGCGCTGAATCCAACGATGACCTTGCAGGCGGCGTCCTGGTGACGGGTTCCATCACCGTGGTGGCCGAAGCAAGGATCCTGCTCGGAAAGGCAAGTGCCTAACATGGCGAAAATGACCAAGGCCCAGCGCGAATGGCGGCCCGGCATGCCCAAGAAGCGCCGGTCCACCAAAGTAATGTTCGCTTCCACCGTGCTCCTGCTTGAAGCGTTCGTCGCGTTCTTCGGTACCCTGGCGGTTTTCGGCTTGAGGCGCGGGGAAGTTGATCCGGGCATCATCCTGGGTGTCGGTATAGCCCTGACAGTGGTGCTGGTTCTGGCCTGTGCCGTGCTCTCGAAGCCGTGGGGCATCGCCCTCGGCTGGGGGCTGCAGGTGGTGCTGATCCTGACAGGCTTTGCCGAGCCCACCATGTTCATTGTGGGGATCCTGTTTGCCATCTGCTGGTGGTATGGAATCAGGGCTGGAATGCGGATTGACCGCGAGGTGGCACAACGGGACCGCGAGCAGGCCGAATGGGACGCAGCCCATGGTGACCAAGCAGACCCGCAAACCCCGTAAACTGGCTGGGAAAACCACCGACCAACCATATTGGAGCAACTGTGAGCATTGAACGGACCCTTGTTCTGGTCAAGCCCGACGGCGTCGCCCGCAACCTGGGCGGAACCATCCTCGCCCGGATCGAAGCCAAGGGCTACACCCTGGCGGAGCTGAAGAAGGTCAACGCGACCCGTGAGCTGCTTGAGCAGCACTACGAGGAACACGTGGGCAAGCCGTTCTATGAGCCACTGGTTGAGTTCATGCTGAGCGGACCGGTCATCGCAGCAGTCTTCGAAGGCCACCGCGTGATCGAAGGCTTCCGCTCGCTGGCCGGAACTACGGATCCCACGACGGCTGCGCCTGGCACCATCCGCGGTGACTTCGGCCGCGACTGGGGCCTGGCAGTCCAGCAGAACCTCGTCCACGGCTCGGATTCAGTCGACTCTGCCGAACGTGAGATCAAGATCTGGTTCAAGGGCTAAGCAAAGCCCTTCGGGAAAAAAGTTAAGGCCAATGTTCTTCGTGAACATTGGCCTTAACTGTTTTACGGCGAGAGGTGGTTCTATGCTGTGGACGGCACGAAGAGGTGCATGAAGGAGAAGAAGATGGTGGCGATGACGGCTACATACAGCAGGGCAACGATGATCCAGCCTGAACCGGACAGCAGCTTGACCACTGCGGGTGGCGCCTTGATGACCCCGCTGGTGACGTTGCGGATGGTCACCCAGACGAAAAGCGGGATCATGGCGGCCCACACCACCATGCAGAACGGGCACAGAACATGGATTGCGTAGAGGGCCTGCGACCACAGCCACACAACAAAGGCGAACCCGAGGGTCACGCCGGCTTGGAGACCCAGCCAGTAACCCCGTGAATACTTAGCTCCGGCGAGGATGCCCATGGCCGTAGTGATGATCACAGCAAAGGCGACGATGCCGATGTACATGTTAGGGAAACCGAACACAGAGCTCTGCGGTGTCTGCATCACGGCACCGCAGGAGATAAAGGGATTTACATCGCACACGGTTACATGGTTGGGATCCTTGAGCACCTCAAGTTTCTCCAGTACCAGGGCTCCGGACGCCAACCATCCAATAACACCGGTGATCAGCAACAGCCAGGCAAAGGGCCTGTCCCGGACCGTCGCGGGAAGGGAGTCCTGAGGGGTGGACATGTCCTCTACATGGATTGTGGCTTGATTGGCCAGGTTTTCCCTGGCGGTGCTTGGCATCGTGGATGTGGTCCTTTTCGACAAATGGCCCGGCAAGCCGGGAAGGGCTCTTGGGAGGATTGTAACTCCGAAGACTGGGCGCCGCCCCCAGCTTCGCTGGCGGAGTACCGCGACACAGCGGCCTTCGCCGCGAATGTGCAGGGGTGTGAGAGAATGAACATGGCCGGACGTCGATCCACATTCGACACCCGGTCCGGTGACTTTGTTCCCAAGACCGCCAGTATGAGCTGGGCATGCCCGGATCACGTGATCCTCGGTGGGCCCGCCATGACAATGGACGGCACCTGGTTGTGGCAGCAGAACAACGGGTTCCAGAATAAAGCCGCCGGCCTTCCAGGGCTGCCGCACCCCAATGCTGGTGCGAACCGGGAGGCATACTGCCGACTTCTGTCAACGCCTGCGGGTTTTGACAATATTTGCTCCACTGGGCGCCGGATGTGGCGGCGTCGCTGGGGCAGGAGTGTTGCCACATATGGATAATGACCAGGTTGTAGCCGTTAATGACGAGGCAGCTCCCGCGGAAACTGCGGAAGCGCCCAAGAAAGCCACCAGGACCCGGCGCAAGGCAGCGCCGAAGGTTGCTGCTGACGTAGAGGCGCCTGCGGCTGACACGCCGGCGCCGGAAGCGACCCCGGAGGCCACCAAAGCGCCGGTGCGCCGCACCCGCTCCCGCAAGAAGGCAGAGCCTGCCGAGCCTTTGCCCGGTTTGGGGGATGACGCCACTGCCGCGCCCGAAGCCGCCGCAGAAGCCGCGCCCGAAGCGATGGCCGAACCTGCCCCCGAAAAGCCGGTCCGCCGCCGTCGTACCGCCAAGCCCAAAGCTGAGGTAGCCGAGGCACCCGCAGCTGCGGAAGCCGTGGCGGACAGCACGACGCCGGAAAAGGCCTCCCAGCCCGAGGCACCTGCCGCTGAAGCAGCTGCTGACGAGACTGAAGCCCAAGCCGCCACCGAGGAACCCGCCGAGGAAGCCGCTGCTGCCGCCTCCACATCATTGTTCATGGAGCCGGTTTCCATCACGTCCATGATCTTCCAGGCCCCGGACCTCACCACCGTTCCCCGCGTTGCCCCGGTTGAAGAAAAAGCCGAGGAGCCCGAAGAAGAAGCCGAAGTCCCTGCCGACGGCGAGCTGGAAGACGCTGGTAGCCGTCGTCGTCGCAGAAGCCGGGGCCGCCGTGGTCGCCGCGGAACCGAACGCGATGAGAACGAGGCCGAGGACGGCACCGAGACTGACGATGAAGAAGCGCCGACACCTGAAGCCCTTGAGGAAGGCGTGACGTCTCGTCGTCGTCGCCGTCGTCGTCGTGGAGACCAGGATCTTGAACTGACGGGCGGCGCGGATGATGATCCGCCCAACACGGTCACCCGCGTCCGTGCCCCCCGCCCCATCACCGAGACAGCTCCGTCAAACCGCGTGACGGGTGTCAAGGGCTCCACCCGGTTGGAGGCCAAGAAGCAGAGGCGCCGTGAGTCCCGGGAGACCGGCCGCCGCCGCCAGGTCATCACCGAGGCCGAATTCCTTGCCCGCCGCGAATCGGTGGACCGTCAAATGATCGTTCGCCAGCGCGACGACAGAATCCAGATCGGTGTCCTGGAAGACGGTGTGCTCGCCGAGCACTTCGTGTCCAAGACCCAGCAGGACTCCCTGATCGGCAACGTGTACTTGGGCAAGGTCCAGAACGTGCTGCCGTCCATGGAAGCTGCTTTCGTGGACATCGGACGCGGCCGCAACGCCGTCCTGTACGCCGGTGAAGTCAACTGGGACGCGGTCAACCTCGAAGGCCAGCCGCGCCGGATCGAGAACGCCCTGAAGTCCGGAGACTCCGTCCTGGTTCAGGTCACCAAAGACCCCGTGGGTCACAAGGGTGCCCGCCTCACCAGCCAGATCTCCTTGCCCGGCCGCTACCTTGTGTACGTGCCCGGTGGTTCCATGACCGGCATCTCCCGCAAGCTGCCCGACGTCGAACGCAACCGACTCAAGCGCATCCTGAAGGACCGCCTGCCGGAAAACGCAGGTGTCATTGTCCGCACAGCCGCTGAGGGTGCGTCGGAAGAAGAGCTGACGCACGACATCAACCGTCTGCGTGCCCAGTGGGAAGGCATCGAAGGTCAGGCCTCCTCCACCAAGGTCCTTGCCCCTGAACTGCTGTACGGCGAACCGGACCTCACTATCAAGGTGGTCCGTGATGTCTTCAATGAGGACTTCTCCAAGCTGATCGTCTCCGGTGACGACGCCTGGGACACCATCGAGGCATACGTAACCTACGTTGCCCCTGATCTGGTGGGCCGCCTCGAAAAGTGGACCAAGGATCAGGACATCTTCGCTGCATGGCGCATCGACGAGCAGATCCATAAAGCCCTGGAACGTAAGGTCTTCCTCCCGTCCGGTGGTTCGTTGGTCATCGACCGTACCGAGGCCATGACTGTGGTGGACGTCAACACCGGCAAATTCACCGGCAGCGGTGGAAACCTTGAAGAAACGGTCACCAAAAACAACCTTGAAGCGGCCGAGGAAGTGGTGCGCCAGCTCCGTCTGCGCGACATCGGCGGCATCATCGTCATCGACTTCATCGACATGGTCCTCGAATCCAACCGCGACCTCGTCCTGCGACGCATGGTGGAGTGCCTGGGCCGGGACCGCACCAAGCACCAAGTGGCCGAGGTGACGTCCCTGGGCTTGGTCCAGATGACACGTAAGCGCATGGGCACCGGCCTTCTTGAGGTATTCGGTGAGCAGTGCGAGCACTGCGCCGGCCGGGGCGTTGTCACGCACGACGAGCCCGTTGAACACCGGCGCGCCAACGTGGTGGCAGCCGAGCAACACCGCCCGCACTCCGAGGTACAGCAGCCCGCTGCACGGACGGAACGCAAACGCCGCCGCGGGAAGGGTGGGGGACAGGCCGTAGCCGAAACCCCTGCACAGGTCCATACGACGACGACTACCCCGGTTGCCCCCGCGACCCCGACTGAACCGCAGGATCCTGCCCGGCAGGCCAAGGCGGAGGCCACCAGGGCTGCCCTGGCAACCATTGCCGCTGCGGCGCACGCCGCGCACCTGCACGACGACGAAGTTCACCGTGCAGAAGAGCAGGCACGGGCGGCCGGCCAACACCAAGGGACGGCCGACGCCGGATCCGGAACCTCAGCCGGCAACGAAGCGGGGGCATCAGCACATGAAGCCGCCAACCGCGATGCAGCCGCCCAGGAAGCCAGGTCCACTCCGGTCCTGCGCTTCGGCGGAGAAGAAGTTGCGTTGCCGTTCGTGGAGCATCACGAGGAACCGCAGGCAAACAAGCCTGCCATGAGCCTGGACCTCCTGGCGGAAGCGTTCTCCCACCTTGGCGCCGCTCCGGCATCTGAGGAACAACCCGCTCCGCTGGCCGTACAGGAGCCTGCTGTGGCCCGGAAGGCTGACGCACCGGCGCGGGTTGAGGAAGATCCTGAGGCTTCGGCATCTCCGCGGGGTCGTCGTGGTCGTCGCAACCGCAGTGCCAGCCGGGCTCAGGGTGCGGCCAATGAAACCAGCGTCGAGCACCATGTGGTGACGGCCTCGGCCCCCCAGGGCTCGTCCCATGAGGCCAAGGCGCCCGTGGAGCCAGTCAAGAAGGCGCCGGCCTCCGAGCCCATCATTCTAGGAGTCGGGGTTCCAGCCTCGGAGCTTTAGTCACGGCCGAGCCGCTCTCCGCGGCCAACATCGGCTGAAAGGGCCCTGCGCTACCTGCCTCCGGCGGTAGCGCAGGGCCCTTTCGCGTTGCCTTGAATCCTTGGCGGGGGACGCGTTCCACGGTCACATCCGGGCTCCCGGATGGTTCGGTACCTGCAGCACCAGGCTTCCCGGCTAGGCTAGGGGACTGACACGGGGTGCCGGGCGATGGGCCCGGCTGAGATCCAGACCCGTTGAACCTGTCCGGTTAGCACCGGCGAAGGGATGTCCTCATGGCTGCATCACTACATTCATCTGTGTACCCGCTCCACTCGGTATACCCGCTGGACGCTCACACGTCAGCCCGCCAGGTCCCGCGCGTTCTCACTATTGCCGGTTCGGACCCTTCCGGCGGTGCCGGAATTCAGGCGGACCTGAAGAGCATTGCAGCGTTGGGTGGGTACGGCATGGCTGCCATTACGGCTCTCACCGCGCAAAACACAGTGGGGGTGAGCGCAGTCCACGTCCCTCCGGCGCATTTCCTGCGTCAACAACTGGAAGCAATTAGCGGCGACATCATCGTTGATGCCGTCAAGATCGGAATGCTCGGCGATGCTGCCGTCATTGCCCAGGTCCGGGACTGGCTCGAAGAGGTGCGCCCCGCCGTCGTGGTTCTTGATCCGGTGATGGTGGCCACCAGTGGCGACCGGCTGCTGCGGGAGTCCGCGGAGAATGCCCTGCGTTCACTGCTACCCCTTGCCCACCTCATTACTCCCAATGTTCCTGAGCTTGCCATGCTGCTGGGGGAGCCTGAGGCAGCAGACTGGGCTTCGGCACTGGAGCAAGGCAAGCGGCTTGCTGCGGAGTACGGAAACACAGTTCTGGTCAAGGGTGGCCACTTGCCGGGCCCGGAATGCCCGGATGCCTTGGTGAACACCACAGGGCTTTTGTCACGGGATGTTGTGGAGGTATCAGGTCCCCGCGTGGCGACGCGCAACAGCCACGGAACAGGTTGCTCTCTTTCGTCCGCCCTGGCCACCGTCCAGGCCCGCACGGGCAACTGGGAAACATCACTGCGGGAAGTAAAGCCCTGGCTACTCGGAGCTTTGACAGCCTCGGCGGAACTCCAGGTAGGCCGGGGGAACGGTCCGGTGCATCACTTCCATCACCTCCAGCGAGCGTCAGCCCCGGGCGCCTTCGCTGCGGCTTTGTGGGAGGCGGCCGTTCCGGAACTCGAATCCATTCATGGACTTCCCTTTATTCAGCAACTCCAATCCGGCGAACTCCTTGAACGTGATTTCACTTACTACCTCGCCCAGGATGCGATCTACCTCAACGGGTACTCCCGGGTCTTGGCACGTGCCGGCGCCCTGGCCCCCACGGAAGAAGAGCAACTGTTCTGGGCCAGGTCATCGCAGCAATGCCTGGAGGTAGAGTCGGAGTTGCACAGGACGTGGCTAAGCAGCCGTGAAGCGCCGACCGCACTGGGGCCGGTCACCAAGTCCTACGTGGACCATTTGCTGGCAACGTCCGCTTCCGGCAGTTACGCCGTGGTTCTCGCCGCAATACTTCCTTGCTTCTGGTTGTACGCGGAGGTGGGGCGGCAGCTCCATGCCAATTACCTGAATGCGGGCGCCGCGGCGGACCATGCGTATGCCGACTGGCTGACGACCTACGCTGACGAGGACTTCGCCGCGGCAACGCGGAAAGCGATCAGCCTCACGGATGCTGCGGCGGTCGCGGCTTCTGATACGGAGAGGGCCGCGATGATGGAGGCCTTCACCCAGTCCTGCCGTTACGAGACCGCATTCTTCGATGCTCCCAGGCTGTTTGCCTGAGTTTGCCGGGCGTCACTTTGGCAGGGTTCCCTTGGGCGGATTCGATGCGATTGCGGGGACACTTCCGCGCGTCGCTGGCCGAATCGCGTTAATCTCGCGCAAACACGGTAGGCTGTATGGGCACGGTGCCGGGAGAGTCCGTATCAACTGGTGACGCAAGTCACGAGGTAGCCTCCGGACTCGGCCTCATTTGCAGACGAAGGTCAAACTAGCGTAATCTTGATCTTCGGTGCTTACGCCAACACTTGGGTTATGCCCCTTGGAATTGTTCATGGGATGACTCGCGGGCTTCGATCAGAAGTCCACGGCGTTGAGGCACAGCGCGAACCAGGCCTGATTCCGGTTCAAGGTTCCGCACGCAAATTTTGTAATAAACGTCGAGAGAAGTGAGTACCCAAGTGGTGTACGCGATTGTCCGCGCAGGCGGCCGCCAAGAAAAAGTTTCCGTTGGAGACTACGTAACGCTGAACCGCGTCCCCGGTGGAGCCGGTAGCACGCTTGAGCTGCCCGCATTGCTCCTGGTTGACGGCGACAAGGTCACTTCCGCTGCTGCGGAACTGGCCAACGTCAAGGTCACGGCTGAGATCCTCGAAGACCTCCGTGGTCCGAAGATCGTCATCCAGAAGTTCAAGAACAAGACCGGCTACCGGAAGCGTCAGGGTCACCGTCAGGAACTGACCAAGATCAAGATCACCAGCATCGCGTAACTTTCGTTACCGCTGTTCAGGTTTTTCAGTTTCCCCAGAAATTTAGAGGCAGGCATTTCACATGGCACACAAAAAAGGCGCGAGTTCCACTCGCAACGGTCGTGACTCCAACGCTCAGTACCTGGGCGTCAAGCGTTTCGGTGGTCAGGTAGTTTCCGCTGGCGAGATCATCGTTCGCCAGCGTGGAACCCACTTCCACCCGGGTGCAGGCGTCGGTCGCGGTGGCGACGACACCCTGTTCGCACTGCAGGCCGGTGCGGTTGAGTTTGGTACTCGCCGCGGCCGTCGCGTAGTGAACATTGTTGCTGCTGCAGCTGCAGAGTAACAACAAGTTCTGAACCGGTGGAGCGGGCCAAACGGCCCGCTCCACCGTTCTTTTAACCGCATTACAATCGACTAGGGCGCCGTAGCGCACTGGTTTTTGCAACAGCGCTGGCAACAGCAACAAACGCTGTAAGACAGCAACTGAGGAGATCCACGTGGCGAGCTTTGTAGACCGGGTAGTCCTGCACGTATCCGGCGGAACCGGCGGCCACGGCTGTGTCTCTGTCAAGCGTGAGAAGTTCAAGCCCCTCGGCGGCCCTGACGGCGGCAACGGCGGCAACGGTGGCGATGTCATCCTTCGCGTCTCCGCCCAGACCACAACGCTGCTCGACTACCACCACGCTCCCCACCGCCACGCCACCAACGGCGGCCCAGGCATGGGTGACTGGCGAGGCGGCAAGAACGGTGAAACCCTGATTCTTCCCGTGCCCGATGGCACCGTGGTCAAGACCAAGGACGGCGAAGTCCTGGCTGACCTCGTTGGCGAGGGCACTGAGTACATTGCGGCCGCCGGTGGCCAAGGCGGCCTCGGCAACGCATCCCTTTCATCGCAGAAGCGCCGGGCGCCGGGCTTTGCCCTGCTGGGCATCGAAGGTGAATCCAGTGACATCGTCCTGGAACTGAAGTCCATCGCAGACATCGCCTTGGTCGGTTTCCCCTCTGCCGGTAAGTCGAGCCTCATTGCGGCCATGTCTGCTGCCCGGCCCAAGATTGCCGACTATCCCTTCACCACCCTCATTCCCAACCTTGGCGTGGTGCAGGCCGGCGACGTGCGCTTCACCATCGCCGATGTTCCTGGTCTGATCGAAGGCGCCAGCGAAGGCAAGGGCCTGGGCCATAACTTCCTGCGGCACGTAGAGCGCTGCGCTGCGCTGGTTCACGTCCTTGATTGCGGAACCCTTGAATCAGACCGTGATCCCCTTTCCGACCTCGCAATCATCGAAGCCGAACTCGAGAAGTACGCGGTAGACATGAGCTATGCCGGCGTTGACGGTGAAGTGGTGCCACTGAATGAGCGCCCCAAGTTGGTAGTCCTCAACAAGGTGGATCTTCCTGACGGCAAGGATATGGCCGAGTTCGTCCGTCCGGACCTTGAAGCCCGCGGATACCGAGTTTTTGAAGTCTCGGCAACAAGCCACGAAGGTTTGCGTCAGCTCGGCTTTGCCATGGCTGAGATCGTCCAAGCAGCACGTAACGCCGTGCAGACCGCGCCTCCCAAGGTGGCACCTCCCGTCCTGCGTCCGCGCGCCGTCAACGAGTCCGGATTCAAGATCCGCCGCGAGGAGAAGAACCTCGAGCCCCTGTTCCGCGTATTGGGTGAAAAGCCTGTGCGCTGGGTCAAGCAGACTGACTTCACCAACGAGGAAGCCATTGGCTACCTTGCCGATCGTCTTGCCAAGCTTGGTGTGGAAACTGAGCTGTTCAAGGTTGGCGCCAAGCCCGGCGACACCGTGGTCATCGGTGAAGACGATGGCGTGGTGTTCGACTGGGAGCCCACCATGATGGCTGGCGCTGAACTCCTCGCAACGCCCCGCGGGACTGACATCCGCGTCGCGGACATCGGTGACCGTCCCACACGTTCACAGAAGCGCGATGAGCAGATCGAGCGCCGTGAGGCCAAGGCTGCCGCGAGGGCCGAGCTCGAAGCGGAGCGCAAGGCTGGTATCTGGACCGAATCCGTCAGTGGTCGGCGCGCGCAGGCAGTGAAGGAAAGTCACCTGGATTCCGGTGATGACGACTAGGACTGTCGACGCTCCGGACACCGCTGAAGGACTCGAGCGTCAAGCTCTCGCCACCGCCAAACGAATTGTTGTCAAAGTGGGGTCATCCTCGCTGACCAGCATCAAGGGTGGCATCTCCGAGAAGTCCCTCACCGGGCTGGTTAATGCCCTTGCTGACAAGCGCAATGCAGGCACGGAGATCATCCTGGTGTCCTCGGGTGCCATCGCCGCCGGTCTTGCCCCCTTGGGTTTGGCCAAGCGGCCTAAAGACCTGGCCACGCAGCAGGCTGCCGCGAGTGTTGGGCAGGGCCTCCTGATGGCGCGGTACACGCAGGCGTTCAGCGCCCACGGCGTGACCGTCAGTCAGGTTCTGCTGACCGCCGATGACCTCATGCGCCGAACGCAACACACCAATGCCTTCCGGGCGCTGGACCGATTGTTGAACCTCGGCGTGGTGCCGGTAGTCAATGAGAACGACACCGTGGCCACCCACGAGATCCGCTTCGGCGACAACGATCGCCTGGCTGCCTTGGTGGCGCACCTGGTTCGCGCCGACGCGCTCGTGCTGCTCTCCGACGTCGACGCCCTCTACGACGGCCCGCCTTCCCAAGGCGCCCAACGCATTCCGCTGGTCCGAGGTCCGCGGGACCTTGAGGATGTGACCATCGGCAAGGCAGGCAAAGCCGGCGTAGGAACCGGCGGCATGATGACCAAAGTGGAAGCTGCGTCCATTGCTGCCGGCTCGGGCATCCATGCCTTGGTCACGTCCACGGCCAACGCTGCGGCAGCCTTGTCCGGCGGGGATGTGGGAACCTGGTTCGCCGTGAATGGCAATCGCAAGCCGGTCCGCCTCCTCTGGTTGGCGCACCTGGCCACGGTCCAGGGCCGGTTGATGCTCGACGACGGCGCAGTGAAAGCCGTGCGCGACCGGCACAGGTCACTCCTTCCCGCAGGCATTTCGGACATCAGCGGTGACTTCGAAGCCGGCGACCCCATTGAGATGGTTGCCCACGACGGAACGGTGGTGGCGCGCGGCTTGGTGAATTACTCTTCCGATGAACTCCCGCGCATGTTGGGCCGCACCACCCAGGAGCTGGGCCAAGCCATGGGCCGCGGCTATGACCGCGAAGTTGTTCATGTTGATGATCTGGTGCTCCTGAGGGCATCGCGCTCATCTAAACTTGGAGCATGACTGAAGCGCTGACCCCTGACGCCCCTGTGATCTCTGATGTTTCCGGTACCCCCGGCCAGACGCCGGAGAACCCTGCAGCAGGCGGCGCGCCGTTGTCACCGGAAGATGTCCAGGCTGCCGTTCACGCCATAGCGGACCGCTCCCGTAAGGCTGCCCGCCGTATGGGACAGGCAAACCGCGCATGGAAAGACCGCGCGCTGCGCGCCATCGGAGCTGCCTTGGTGGAGAACCGGAAGCATGTATTGGAAGCCAATGCCAAGGATGTTGCCGTAGGCCGGGCAAACGGCACCTCAGCAGCACTCCTGGACCGTTTGACCTTGACCCCCGCCCGTATTGACGGCTTGGTGGCTGCTTTGGAAAACCTGGCCGGATTGCCCGATCCTGTGGGCAACGTGGTCCGGGGCCAGACACTTCCCAATGGACTGCGCCTGCGCCAAGTAAACGTCCCCATGGGTGTTGTGGCCGCCATTTATGAGGCCCGGCCGAACGTCACAGTAGATATTGCCGGCCTTGCATTGAAGAGCGGCAACGCTGTGATCCTTCGTGGAGGTTCCGCCGCGGCCAACACCAACGAGGCACTTGTCCGGATTCTTCGCGAAGCGTTGGATTCCGTTGGCCTGCCCGCTGACGCGGTGCAGACCGTGGACCAGTACGGCCGCGAAGGAGCCAACGTGCTGATGCGAGCCCGCGGCCGTGTGGATGTCCTCATTCCCCGCGGTGGGCGCGATCTCATCCAAACGGTGGTGACCAACTCTTCCGTGCCTGTCATTGAAACCGGCGAAGGGAATGTCCATATCTTCATCGACGAGTCCGCGGGTGAAGAGATGGCCGTAGAGATCCTCCTCAACGCCAAAACTCAGAGGCCCAGCGTCTGCAACACCGTAGAGACCCTGCTGGTGCATTCCGGGTCCACGGTTCTGCCTGCCGTTGCCAAAGCCTTGCGTTCGGCCGGTGTCACCCTCCACGTGGATGATCGGATCGCTGCTGCTTTGGGCAAGGACGTGGAAACCGTTCCTGCCGACGACGAGGACTGGGCCACCGAGTACATGGATCTCGATCTGGCCGTCGCTATGGTGGACAGCTTGGATGAAGCAGTCAACCACATCCGTACCTGGACCACCGGACACACTGAAGCGATCCTCACCAACAACCTGGCAAACGCTGAGAAGTTCATCGCGGACATAGATTCCGCAGCTGTGATCGTCAATGCCTCCACCCGGTTCACTGACGGCGGCGAGCTAGGCCTCGGAGCCGAGGTGGGTATTTCCACCCAGAAGTTGCACGCCCGGGGTCCCATGGGCCTCACGGAGCTGACCACCACCAAGTGGATCGTCCAGGGCGAGGGCCAGATCCGCGGCTAGCAACGCGGTAACATAGAACAGAAGTCCGGAACGGCGGGGAGTCCCGCCGTCGAAAAATCCTTTGAGAACCAACTAGGGGAGAAGATGCTGTTTCAGCAGATCGCCACGTCCATTGCCGCCCAAACTGAAGGCGGCCACGAGGAACTCGCTCCGCTGTGGGCCGAGCCGTGGGTCTTCGGCGCAGTGATGTTCGCCCTCATGCTGGTTCTCCTGTTCGTAACCCTCGCCTACACCAACCTTGGCAACCGCCATGAGGCTGTGGAAGAGCACGCCGATCCGCACCGCCAGCACCCGAACAAGCACACGCACGGCCAAGGCCACTAACATTATCGCCGCAACACCGCGTGGGGAGGCGGGGCGCAGGCTCCGGCTGGGCGTGATGGGTGGAACGTTCGATCCCATTCATCACGGCCACCTTGTTGCTGCCAGTGAAGTGGCAGCAAAGTTCGGCCTGGATGAAGTGGTCTTCGTACCCACAGGCCAGCCGTGGCAGAAGTCCCACAAGCTGGTCAGCAGGCCTGAGCACCGCTACCTGATGACGGTCATCGCTACAGCCTCCAATCCCCGGTTCACTGTAAGCCGGGTGGATGTTGACCGTCCGGGGCCTACTTTTACCATTGATACCCTCCGCGATCTCCGTGCAGAGCGTCCTGACGCCGACCTTTTCTTCATCACCGGCGCAGACGCTTTGGCTCAGATCCTTTCGTGGAAGGACGTGGACGAGTTGTGGTCCTTGGCCCACTTCGTTGGCGTTACTCGTCCCGGGCATGAACTGCACGACATGGGCAGGGATGACGTCAGCTTGTTGGAAGTTCCTGCCATGGCAATCTCCTCCACGGATTGCAGGACCCGCGTGGGTGCAGGGAATCCGGTTTGGTACCTCGTGCCTGACGGAGTGGTGCAATACATCGCAAAGTATGGACTGTACGCGGCGCCACCCATCGAAGCAGATCTGACACCCGCACTGTCCGGATCAGACGACCAAGCACGTACTGAATGAGTTTTGAATGAGCAGCCAGGACCAGCGACCCATCCGCAGCAGGCGTGAGCTTCGGCGTGCCCGTGAAGAGCGCCCCGAGGAACAGCACGTGGATATTTCCGCGCCTGAGAAGGTAGAGAATCCTCCACATGCCGACCGTCCGAACGGCCGCAATCGCCGCGCCGCCGATGTTCCGGTGGATGCCGTAGGGCCTGCGGCCCAGGAACGGTCCTCCCAGATCCGTGCCCGGGATCGTGCCGCACTGCGCACCATCAAGGAGCTGGCCGACAAGGAGGAGCAGCTCTCCGGTGGGGGTCCGCCCACGCGTCGCCAGCTGCGCCTCCAGCAACTTCAGGCTGAAGTTGCCACCTCTATGAATCCGGTTGTCCCCATGCCTGCCGGCTCGTCCGCTGCGTCCGCGCCAGCCAAGCAACAGACTGCAAAGGATGCGGCCAAAGAGGACGAAACCGCACAAGAGGCACCCCAGCCGGAGGCCGCCAACAAGCCTTCCAGCGCTCCCGCGGAGTCCGAAATGTCCGTGGAACAGGCGCTTGCAGTTCGGCAACTGATCGCCGCCCAGGTGGAAAACCAGACGGCTAAGCTGGAACATATCGCCGAGCAGGATCCCTTGGCCGTGGATCCTGATGTGCTGGCTCAGCAGATTGCCCTCGCGGAGCGTGCTGCAGTCTTGAACAAGCGTGCTGCTGCCAAGCAGAAGCTTGCTGAGAAGACCCAGGTGGATTCCGGAAAGACCACCTCGGATTCCGGTAAGACCCCTTCGGGTTCCGGCGGGAACGGGAAGTCGCCCACGGCGGACGCAGGACCGTCCACGGCAAACAACCTCGCGATGGTGACTCCACTGGAGTTCGTGAAGATGCCGGGGATTGAGCGTCCCGTCATGAAGCGCCCCAGCACCACGTTTGTTCCGCTGATTACCTCAGCCGGGCCTACAGTCGACTCCGGACAAACCCAGGCCAAAAAGTCGGGATCCCGTGGCCGCGCCGGCGTTCTGGCCCGTGCAGAGGCGGTAGCGAAATCGGCAAGGAAACGTCCTGAGCCGGCGGGGGAGCCCAACGAAGAAGCCCAGCGCACACCAGTTTCGGCCAGCGCGGCGTACGGCCTTGATCCTTTGGATGCCAACACTGCGGGCTTGGCCCGCGCTCAACGTAACAGGCTGTTGCAATTCGGCGTCCTGGCGCTGGGCCTTGTGGCCCTCATCGTCGGCATCATCATGATCACCAGCGGCTAGTTCCGCTGGAGAGTAACTATCGCTGCAAAATGGCTCACGAACTATCGCTGTACAAATGGCTCACGCCAAACACAGGCCATTGGCCACAACAAGGAGTACCCCGTGTCTGCACATGAACAATCCATCACACTCGCTCGTCACGCTGCGCGTGCCGCGGCTGAGAAGCTTGCCGAGGACATCGTCGCATTGGATGTCAGCGAGCGTTTGGCGCTCACTGACGTTTTCCTGATTGCGTCGGCTCCCACCGAGCGTCAGGTCAACGCCATTGTTGACGGTATTGAGGAAGAACTGATGAAGCAGGACCTTCGTCCTGTACGCCGCGAGGGCCGGTCCGAAGGTCGTTGGGTCCTCTTGGACTATGCCGACATCGTGATCCACGTCCAGCACTCCGAGGACCGGGTGTTCTACGCCTTGGAGCGGCTCTGGAAGGACTGCCCTGTGGTGGACCTCGAATTGGGCGATGACGCTTCTGCCAAGGCTGTTACCGCGGAGGATTCCGGGCACTAGGAGCAGCAGCCTGCCGAAATATGTCCGATTTGGAATTTTCGGAAATGCTGTTCTAAGATATTTGAGTTGCTTCGGCGCGGGTAGCCGAAAAGCTGATCGCGAAGCAGCAAGAATATGGGGCTGTGGCGCAGCTGGTAGCGCACCTGCATGGCATGCAGGGGGTCAGGGGTTCGAGTCCCCTCAGCTCCACCAACGAGGTCCTGTCTTTTTCATGAATCATGAAGAGGGCAGGACCTTTTCGCGTTGGAAAAACGTCCCCGCGGAAAACTGGCTAGTTGGAACTGGTTGGCTGTAGAGCCGGCAGCATGAACTCCCACATCTGTTCGATCCTCAGCAGGACGTCTTCACGTGATGTAAGGACCTCGGAAACCATCTGAACTCCAGTGAAGGATGCAACCAGATATCTGGCAAAGGCGGCGGCATCCAGGTCGGCACGGACGGTGCCGTCCGTGGCTGCCTGTCGCAGCAGCTGCTCCGCTGTGTTGATCCAATCCTGGTAGGGGCCCGAGACGTCAGCGTCGAACGCGGAGGCTTCGAAAGTCAGTCGTATGCCGCCTTGGACCACGGGTTCGTCCAGGAGTTGTTGCCCGAACATCCTGCAGAGGCCTATGAGCCTGTCTAAGGCGGGGGCTTCCGAGGCTGCTATTTCAGATCCTGCCGCCTGAACGATTGCGTGCTGTTCCTCGATGACAGCCAATGCCAACTCCCGCTTCGAGGTGAAGTGGAAGTAGAGCGCACCCCTGGTGACGCCGGCGCGCTTGGTGATGTCGGTCAGGCTTGCGTTGCCGTAACCGATTTCCGCGAAAACCCGGGCGGCACCTTCAATGACGGAAAGCCTGGTGTCTTTCGCACGTTGTTGCATCGGTGGTGGGTGGCCTCTCGGGTGAGTCAGGAGACGGAGGGGTGGGCCGCCGTCGAGACTCCACAACGCTACCACCGGGGGCGCGACGGGCCTCAGCAATCCTAAACCGACTGAACGGTTTGGTTTTAGTGCCAGGAAATTCTAGACTTCAGGGGGAGCCATGCCGTTTGGTTGAGGGCGGCTCCGGCGCAGCTGGTTTTGGGGGGAGGTGCGGTGGAATGATCCAACGCACCTCGGCTGCGGCAACCTCGGCGGGCCAACCTATCGCGGTGATGCAGGTCATATTCAGACGATTTCGCTTCTCAAGCGATTGTGGTTAGTATTGACGAGTTGCTTCGACGGGAAGAGAAATCATTCCGCTTGGAAGTAGCGGATTTGCACTATAGATCCGGGGCTGTGGCGCAGCTGGTAGCGCACCTGCATGGCATGCAGGGGGTCAGGGGTTCGAGTCCCCTCAGCTCCACTTCGGTTGAAAGACCCCGCTCATTGAGCGGGGTCTTTTTCGTTGTCCGTGTGGATTCGGGGTTACTCGGCGGGGCGCGCGAATTCGGCGCCGCTGACAAACTCGACGCCTTGGAACGGTTGGTCGCCCACCACGCGGGCGTTATGACCCGGCGGGATGCTGTAGGAATCACCGGCTGAAATGTTGATCTTGCCGCCGTCGGTGGTTTCTACTTCCAAGTTGCCGGAAACGCAGAATCCTACGTGGCTCAATTCGCACGAGTCGGTGCCCACTACAGGTTTGATGCAGTCGGCCCACGTCCAGCCTGGTTCGAAGGTCATCCGGCCGATTGTGTATTCGCCCACGGTGACGAGGTCCAGCACCGTCTTGTTGGGTCGCCTCGTTTCGTCGGGAGAGTTGTGGGACTTTACTTCAAGGTTCGTGACAACATTGACACTCATGGCTTCTCACAGAGGGAGGGGAGCCCAAATGATGGGTAGATCCCGGTGCCTGGCTCCAGGGGTCGCCGTGACCTGTGCCTGCCGCCTCCGTGGTTGCCACTGGAAGGCATGACAGGTGTTTGCGTCCTGCAAGCACTAGGTTCCTCCCACGCCACCGTAAAGTCGAGACAGTTATGCATGAAAGCGAGAAACTCAACGTGACGGTAATGGATGTTGAAGCGCTCTTGGGCGGGTTGAGTAGGCTTCCTGACGTCGAGGCGGACAACCTTCAGGCTTTTGATGCCACAGACAGACTCCTGCTGGAGACGGCTACAGATCTGGTTGGCCCCGACTCCAAGGTGGTTGTCATTGGCGACCGCTACGGCGCCCTGACGTTGGGCGCCCTGGCAGGACTCGCCGTCGGGCATGTACGCGTAAACCAGGATCTGTTCTCCGGAAGGCTGGCGCTGGAACGCAACGCAGTTTCTGCCGGCTTGGAGGGTCGCTTCACCGGACACGAGCTGAGCCGGGAGCTATTGGACGACGCCGACGTAGTGCTTTTGCAGTTGCCTAAGTCGCTGGCTGAGTTGGAGGAAATCGCCGACGCCGTAGCCAGGTTTGCTGCCCCGGATGCGGTCCTGCTCGCCGGAGGTCGCGTCAAGCACATGTCGCTCGGCATGAATGCAGTCCTGGAACGGTACTTCGCATCAGTCCAGCCGCAACTTGCCCGGCAAAAGTCCCGGGTTCTGGTGGCGCGTGAGCCCAAAGCAGCGCCGAATGATCACCCTTTTCCGGTGGTGGAGTCCCTTCCGGAATTGGGGATTACGGTTTGTGCGCATGGCGCTGCTTTCTCCGGCGCACGCCTGGACATTGGCACGCGCTACTTGCTGACCTTCATGGACCGTATACCGGCTGCCCGGCAGGCTGTTGACCTCGGTTGCGGGACCGGTATCCTCGCCACGATGTACGCACTTCGCCATCCGGATGCCCTTGTGGTCGCCACCGACCAATCCGCTGCGGCCGTCGCTTCAGCAAAGGCAACAGCGAAGGCCAACGGACTGGGGGAGCGGGTGGCAGTGATCCACGATGACGCCATGTCCACCGTTGAACCAGGCAGCGCGGACCTCATCCTGCTGAACCCGCCGTTCCACTTGGGCGCCAGTGTTCACGCCGGCGCAGCTCTGAAAATGTTCCAGGCTGCTGCGCGGGTTCTCGCCCCTGGTGGAGAGCTGTGGACCGTCTACAACAGCCATCTGCAGTACCGCGCGGCACTTGAACGGCATATCGGGCCGACGGTGGAGGAAGGCCGGAATCCAAAATTCACGGTAACGCGGAGTCGGAAGTCTTAAGCGGTGCCATCAAGGATCTGAGCACATGGCTGCCGCTGGCACACTCAACCGGCATCGTTACCAAGCCCTGATGCCGGTGTCAGCGTGTGCTCATATCCCCAACGGCGGCGGTATCGTACGATTCAGACAAAGACCAACTTCGACGAAGTTCATCCCAATGACTAGGGGCATCAGTGACTGAGATCCGGCAGCCGACACCGAGGCGCGGAACCAACCTTCCCCGCATGGGGGACTTTAATCTAACTGTCATTCTGGAGGCGATCCGCCGCTCATCAGGTGGGCTCAGCCGCGTGGAGTTGGCTCAGATCGTGGGACTTTCCCCGCAGACCATTTCCAACATTTCCAGGCGTCTGCTGGATCAGCAGTTGATCGTGGAGGCCGGCAAGGAAGGCTCTGGTCCGGGCAAGCCCAGGACCATCCTGCGCCTGAACCCGGCCGGAATGTACGCTGTGGGCGTTCATCTGGATCCGGCAGTCATCACCTTCGTAGTTCTGGACCTGCTGGGTGAGGTCGTCAAGCATTCCCGGATGGCAACTCCCGGTGGTGATCCGGCCGGGGTGATCACCAGCATCGCCGGGCAGATCAATATCCTCATTGAGGAATCAGGGGTCGATGCGTCCAAGATTGCCGGGCTGGGCGTTGCTGTCCCCGGACCCATCGACCTTGACGAAGGCTCGGTGGTGGAGCCTCCGCTCCTGACACGGTGGAACCGTGTGCGCATCCGGGAGGCCTTAGCCGAGGCCACCGGCATGGAAACCTTGGTGGACAAGGACGTGACCAGTGCTGCCGTTGCGGAAACCTGGGCAGGCGGCGCCAGCGGTGCAGGCAGCTTCGTGTTCATGTACATGGGAACAGGCATCGGCTGCGGCATTGTCCTCAATGATGAAGTAGTGCGCGGGACCTCGGGCAATGCCGGCGAAATCGGCCACATCGTGGTGGACCCGCAGGGTCCGCTGTGTGATTGCGGACTGCGTGGCTGCGTAAAGTCTTCCTGCATCCCGCAGGTGCTGGTGGCCGAAGCCGAAGCCGCTGGTGTGCTGGAAGGGCATCGGGCTGGTGCGGACGGCCCCGAAGTCCAGGAACGGTATGCCCAGTTGTGCGACGCTGCCGACGCCGGTGACGGCAGGGCAATCGCCATCTTGGACAAGTCCGCAACCCTCGTTGCGCGTGCCGTGTCCATAGTGACCAACACCCTGGACGTGGAGCGCGTCGTTTTCGGTGGCCCGTTCTGGGGGCGGATGTCGCCCTACTTCATGGAACGTGTTCCGGAACTGTTGGACAAAAACAACGCGGCCCGCATGATCCACGATCTCGAAGTTGTGGGATCTGGCGTGGGCGAGGACGTTGGAGCCATCGGTGCCGCCTGCCTGGTTTTGGAGCACATGCTGGCACCACGGGCGCAAAGGCTCCTGCTGGAGGGCTAGTTAGTAGTAGGACAACTGAATAACCATAAGGCTCGGCCACGTCGCAGGTGTGTCACGGTGAAGTATGGGGGCTGTAGCCACGTTCGACTGAATGGAGCACCATGCGCCGTCCTGTGATCAAAGCGCCACTGAAGTATGCGCCAGTGAAGTTTGCCGCAGCACTTGTTTCCGTCGCTGCCGTATTTGCGGCAGCGACGTCCTGTTCGCCTACGCCTGAGGCCACGGTGAGCAAGACCCTGAAGATCGTTTATCAGAAGAGTGACTCGTTCACGGCCCTGGATATGGTCATGCAGGACGCAAAAAAGGAATTCGAAGCGTCCAATAGCGGTGTGACAGTGGACCTCCAACCCATCCAGGCCAACGACGACGACTACGGGACCAAATTAGCCTTGGCCCAGCGGTCAGCTGATACGGCACCTGACGTTTTCTATGAGGACACCTTCAAGGTGCGTTCCGACGTCGACGCCGGGTACCTGCTCAAGCTGGACAGTTACCTTGAGAAGTGGGATGACTGGAAGTCGTTCAGCGACGCAGCCAAGGAGGCCGGACGTGCGGACGACGGCGGTATTTACGCGGTCCCGCTGGGCACCGATACCCGGGCAATTTGGTACAACAAGTCCGTCCTTCAGAAGGCTGGAATTCCGGTGCCGTGGCAACCAAAGACCTGGGACGAGATCCTCACGGCCGCCCGCGCCATCAAGGCTTCTGATCCCCAGGTCATCCCTTTCACCATGTACGCAGGTAAGGGGACCGGCGAGGGCACGGTCATGCAGAGCTTCTACGAGCTGCTGTATGGCACTGACAGCAGCTTGTATGACGGGGACCAGAAGAAATGGGTGGTGGGTTCCCAAGGGTTCAGGGATTCCTTGGCTTTCCTCAAAACCCTCTATGACGAGAAACTGGCCGTGAGTCCTGCCGAAGCCCTGGACGCCAACGTCTGGAAGAAGGTTTTTGGCGAGTGGTTCCCGCAAGGCAAACTGGGCGCAACCGTGGAGGGTTCCTATTCGCCGTCGTTCTGGCAGAAGGGCGGCGCCTATGAGTGGGCCGGGTACGAGCAGGAAATGGGTGTCGCGATGTTCCCCACCCAGAAGGGACAGGATCCCGGAGGTGTGAGCATGTCCGGCGGTTGGACACTGGCTGTGGGGGCGAAGAGCAAGAACCCTGAGCTCGCCTTCAGCTTCCTCACCACGGCGCTGAACAAGAAGAATGCGCTTGCCTTCGACGTCAATAATTCCCAGATCGCCGTGCGTACGGATGTGGCATCGGATCCGGGATACTTGGCGGCCAACCCGTTCGTGAAGGACGTTTCAGAGCTGGTGAAGGTGACGCACTACCGGCCCGCGACGGCCGATTACCCCAGAATTTCCACAGCCGTCCAGGTAGCTACGGAATCTGTGATCACCGGTAAGCAGAGTCCTGAGGAAGCAGCAGCTGAATACGATGCCACCGTTCGGAAACTGGTAGGTGAGGACAAGGTTCTGGAGAAATGAGAATTCGCCGCTTCCTGCGGCTGCTGCCGGTATTTCCTGCCGTTCTTCTGCTCCTGGTGTTCCTGCTGGCTCCTGTGGCGTGGTCTTTTTATGCGTCATTCACGGACGCCGCGTTGTCCGGTAAGGCTGCCAGGGATCCGCAGTGGGTGGGAGCAGACAATTACGTCCGGATGTTCAGCGATGATGACTTTCCTTTCTCCGCCTGGCTCACGGTGGTGTTCGTCGTGGCTTCCGCAGTGCTGGGCCAGAATGTGCTGGGTTTACTCATTGCCCTGCTGATGACCCGTTCGCGCAAGGCAGTGGCAGCGTGGGTGGGTACTGCAGTGGTGGCGGCCTGGGTGCTTCCGGAGATCGTGGCGGCATTTGCCGCGTACGCCTACTTCAACTGGGACGGGACGCTCAACCAGGTAGTGGGCGCCTTGGGAGGTGAGGGGCCGGATTGGTTGTATTCCTTTCCCGTGGTGGCAATCGTGCTGGCGAACACGTGGCGCGGAACTGCGTTTTCCATGCTGGTTTACCGTGCGGCGTTGGCCGATGTTCCCCGGGATGTGGCAGAGGCTGCGCTCATGGATGGAGCGCGCGGCTGGCAACGCCTCGCGTTCATCACGCTTCCGCTGATCCGGAGCAGCATTGCCACTAACTTGATGCTGATCACCCTTCAGACGTTGGCAGTGTTCACCCTCATCTGGGTGATGACTGCAGGTGGTCCGGCCAATGCCAGTACCACGTTGCCCGTGTTGGCGTACCAGGAGGCCTTCAAGTTCGGTGACATCGGCTACGGCACAGCTGTGGCGTCTGTACTGATTCTGCTGGGAATGGTTTTCGGCGCGGTGTACGTGAGGCTGCTACGGGAGCAAAAGACATGACTACCAAGGCGAAGCTGGGCGCGGACGTCGCCCTTGCGCTGATCGGGGTGTGCTTTGTTGCGCCCTTGCTGTGGTTGCTGTTGGCTTCCGTTGATCCTCAGGCCGGTTACCAGACCAAAGTTCCGGTTGCGCCGTCCACTGAGAATTTTCGAGCGGTGATGACTCCTGAGTTGTTGTTCCAGCCCTTGGCAAACAGTTTCCTGTTGTCGGCGGGCACTGCTGTGGTCAATGTGCTTGCAGCTGTTCTTGCCGCCTACCCTTTGTCCAGGTATCAGTCCAGGTTCAATAAGCCCTTCCTGTACACGGTTCTCTTTGGGACATCGCTCCCCGTGACGGCCATCATGGTGCCGGTCTATGGCCTGTTTGTTCAGCTGCAGTTTCTGGATTCAATGGCGGCGACCATCTTTTTCATGGCCACTACAACTTTGCCCATGGCGATATGGATGACCAAGAATTTCATGGATTCGGTCCCTCGTGAGTTGGAGGAAGCGGCATGGGTGGACGGTGCATCGACGCTGGCGGCGCTGCGGAGCATCGTGTTGCCGCTGATGCGGCAAGGACTCGGAGTGGTGTTCATCTTCGTTTTCATTCAGGCGTGGGGGAACTTCTTCGTCCCGTTCATCCTGTTGTTATCCAGCGCTAAGCAACCAGCCGCTGTCTCAATCTTCAGCTTCTTTGGCCAGCACGGTGCAATTGCGTACGGCCAACTGGCCGCGTTCTCCATCCTGTATTCGGTCCCCGTGCTGGTGCTCTACGCGCTGGTATCCCGTGGCATGGGAAATTCGTTTGCCCTGTCCGGTGCTATGAAGGGTTAGCTTTCTGTCAGTCGATGTCCTCGATGATCTCGCCATACGGTATGGACTCGTCCAGGTGGGCTTGATGTCCGGTAGGGCCCCTGTTGAAAGTGATTCGTACGCCGTGCCGCTGGTCTGCTGCGGATTGGAGCAGGACCGGCCGTACGGCGTCGATGACATGCTGGTCCTGGGAAGCGAGGTAGTTCTGATAGGCGGCTGGTAGCTGATGCATGGCAAAAGGATAGACCTCCAAAGTCCACATGGGGAGGGGTCCCCATTGCCACGCTGCTTCAGGAAGGCTTGGATAGAGTGGCCGTTTCACATCAACGCCAGCGAGGGGACCACGAGTGCAACAGATCACAGCCATGGCCGGAATCGACGCACCGGATATGGCCCGTGCCCAGCAACTCGTGGGTAGCATCGTCCGCAGCTTCGAAAACAAAGTGGTAGGCCAGGCCAGGCTGCGTGAGACATTGGTTATCGGCTTATTGACCGGCGGCCATGTGCTGTTGGAAAGTGTGCCCGGTCTGGCTAAGACCACAGCGGCCCAAGCCATAGCAGAATCGGTCAGTGCGGAGTTCCGCCGGATACAGTGCACGCCGGACCTGCTGCCCAGCGACATCGCAGGCACGCAGATATTCGACGCCGCCAAGGGGACATTTGTCACGCAGCTGGGGCCGGTTCACGCAAACATAGTTCTGTTGGACGAGATCAATAGGTCCAGCGCCAAGACGCAAAGCGCCATGCTGGAGGCCATGCAGGAGCGTCAGACCTCCATTGGGGGTGAAACCTATCCTTTGCCGCAGCCCTTCCTGGTGCTCGCGACGCAGAACCCCATTGAGCAGGAGGGGACGTATCGTCTTCCCGAAGCACAGATGGACAGGTTCATGCTCAAGGACGTTCTTGACTATCCGAGCCCTGCGGAGGAAGCGGAAGTCATCCGCCGGATTGACTCCGGCGTTTTCAGTGCAGAGCAGAAGCCTCCGGCCGCTGCTTCCCTTGACGCCGTGGTCCAAGTCCAGGAACTCGTGCGCCGGGTATATATAGATCCCGCAATCGTCCGGTACATCGTCGGACTCGCCTATGTCACCCGTAACGCTTCCCAGTACTTGGAGCCCCGGCTGGCTAACGTGGTGGAATTCGGGGCCAGCCCGCGGGCGAGCATAGCCTTCAGCCAGGCAGCCCGCGCCATGGCGCTGCTCAAGGGGCGTGACCACGTCATTCCCGAGGACGTCAAGAACCTTGCGCATCGGATCCTGCGTCACCGCATCATCCTCGGATTCGATGCCGTGGTGGAGGAAATCTCCGTGGAGACCGTGATCGATGCCGTGGTGGCGTCCGTGCAGACGCCGTAGCGGGGCCCGGACGTGCCCAGCCTCCTCCGACGCGTTAAATCGAAGATGTTCATCTTCGCCCACCGTAGGACACTGACCCTTCTGGACGGCGAGTACGGTTCGGTCTTCAAAGGCCGCAGCCTGGACTTCGATGAACTCCGCGCATATGTCCCTGGTGACGAGGTCCGCGACATCGATTGGAAGGCCACGGCGCGGCACGGATCGCCCCTTGTGAAGCGCTACGTTGCAGTCCGCCGGCACACAGTCCTTCTTCTGGTGGACACCGGGAGGAACATGGCCGCGCAGGCATTGTCCGGGGAAACCAAGAAGGACATCGCCGTGCATGCGGCCGGAGTGCTGGGTTACCTGGCTTCCCGGCACGGTGACGACGTAGGTCTCCTGCACGGGAACGCCACAAGGTCCACGTACATCCCGCCCCGCAGTGGTGAGGAGCATCTGGAACGGCTGCTCCGCGAGGTGGATGCGAGCGCTTCCCTGGACGGGCAGGCCAGTGGGATCGCCGAGCAGCTGGACTATGTCTTGCGGTATCTGAAGGGGCGTTTGCTCATCGTCGCCGTGGCGGATGAGTTCCTTCCGGACGCCCGCACGGAGACCTTGATGCGGAGGCTGCGCGGCCGGCACGAGGTGCTGTGGCTGACAGTCCGCGATGCCGAGCTCGCCGCCGAACCCGGGAACCGATTGCGGGACAGCACCGACGTAGGCACCGGGGAGGGAATTCCTCTGCCGTTGATCGTGGACCCCACGGTACGTGCCGCATACAGTGCGGCAACCCTGGAACGCGAGCGGCGGCGTCAGGATGTGTTCTACCGGCTGGGAATCGCCGAGGAACAAACAACCGGCAGCGAGGACGTCCTAGGTTCAGTCTTCGCTCTCCTCGAAAAGCACCGTTCCCGCGCCTTCACGGCAAGGACCCCTAGCAAGGGCGGCAAACGTGCAGGATGAAGCGGGCTTCTATTCGCCCCTGCAATACCAACCGCAATGGTTATGGCTCGGGCTTATGCTCGTGATCCTCATCGGAGCCTGGTACGCCTGGATTCTCTTCTCGGACCGTAAGAAGGTTCCCGTCCGCCAAGACGCGCCGGTCCGCCAAGTACCTGACCTGGACACGTTACGAGCCGCCTGCCTGTCTGCAATCGAGGCCACCTCAGCGGACGCCGACGCCGGTCGCCTGACGGAGCGCGACGCGCACCAGAGGCTCAGCTTCCTCGTGCGGGAGTTCGCCGGAGCGGCCACGGGCCTGCCCATGACCTCCATGACCCTCCAAGACCTCCAGCGCCACGAATTCAAGGAGCTGGCGGCAGGAATAGCCGGCATCTATCCCAACGAATTCGCGCCCCTGCCGGTCCACTCCGTGAGCCAATCCGCAGAAGCAGCACGTCAGCTGGTGCTCGCATGGAACTGAGCTACTGGTGGATACTTCCCTTGGCCGCAGCAGCGGTGACAGTCACCGCGTGGCTGTACCGCCGTCGTCGTGCCCCACAGACCAGGCCCATCGCCTACGGTGAGCGGCTCACTGACCTCCCCGAATACCAGCAGGCGTTACGCCGGCACCGTTCACGCCTGGCGCTCGCCGTGGTGTTGGGCGCCGTATTCCTCGCCGCCACCGCCACAGCCGCGGCAAGACCGGTCCACCGCACAACAGAGCAACCGGAAATCAGGAACAGGGACATTGTGCTGTGCCTTGACGTGTCCGGGTCAATGACCAGCACGGATGCCGCCATCGCAGCCGTTTTCGAAGACTTGGCCAAGGAATTCGACGGCGAAAGAATAGGCATGGTCATCTTCGACAGCAGCAGCGTGCAGCTCTTCCCGCTCACCGACGACTACCAGTTCGCCGCCCAACAACTCACCAACGCCAAGGAAGCCTTGGACAGCGGAGCCGGGTCCTTCTTTGACGGTACGTGGAACGGGGAAGGCTCCTCGCTCATAGGCGACGGGCTGGCAAGCTGCGTGCAGAGCTTCCCCGGCACTGACGCAGGGGAGCGCTCGCGATCCGTGGTCCTGGCCACGGACAACTTCCTTTCCGGAGAACCGATCTTCACCCTGGACGAAGCCTCGGCCCTGGCCGCCGAGAAAAAGGTGAAAGTGCACGCGCTCAATCCGGGCGACATGGACTATGGCGGGCAACCCGATCAGCCGGGGGCCCAGCTCAAAGCAGCAGCCCAACGAACCGGCGGCACCTACTTCACTTTGGATAGCCCGGACGCAGTTCAGGGCATCGTCCAGAAAGTGCAGGAAACCGAAGCTACAGGCTACCTTGCAGCGCCCCGGGTAGTGATTGCAGACGCCCCTGACTGGCCATTGGGCGTTGCACTGATTGCCGGTGCGGGGATGCTGCTGCTCGGTTGGCGGCTGGAACCATGACCTTCGCCCCCATCGTTCCGTGGCCCCTGCTGGCCCTGGCCTTCGCAGCCTTGCTCGGTTTCACGACTTGGACCTACGTGCGTCGTGAGTCAACCCGTCCGCGGCGGACCTCTAAGCCTGCAGCCCTGCGCGGTGCCGCCGTCGTCCTTCTGCTTCTTGCCGCTCTACGTCCCGGTTGGGCTGGAGGCCAAGCCCAAACCGGCACCGCAGACATGGACGTCTTCTTCGTCGTGGACACCAGCACCAGCATGGCCGCAGAAGACTACAACGGAACCAGCACCCGGCTTTCAGGAGTCCAGCAGGACGTCATGGCCATTGCCAAGGAACTGGCCGGAGCCAAGTTTTCGCTCATCACCTTCGATAACAAAGCCAACGTCCGCATGCCCCTCACACAGGATGCAACAGCCCTGCAAACCGCCATGGCAACCCTGCAACCACAAAACAGCAGGTACGCCAAAGGAAGCAGCATCACCGGCGCGGCCCAACTCCTGAAAGACAGACTCGAAGCGGCAAATGAGCAACACCCAGGGCGCCCCGCACTGGTCTTCTACGCCGGCGACGGTGAGAACACCAGCGCGGAAGCGCCGGCTCCCATGAACGCCGGCAATGTGGCCGGGGGAGCAGTACTCGGGTACGGTACCGGGCAGGGCGGCAGAATGAAGGAAACCTCCACCCCCGACGCCGCATACGTGCAGGACAAAACCTCCGACACCCCGCAGGACGCCGTCTCACGAATCGACGAAGGACAGCTGCGCGCCATCGCAGACCAGCTCCACGTTCCCTACGCCCATAGGACAGGCACCGAGCCAACCTCGGACATGCTGAGCCAGGCCCGCCCCGGCACCATGACCGCAATGACCCCCGACGGTCCGGGCCGCGTGGAACTCTACTGGCTGCTCTCCCTGGCCGCTTTCCTTCTGGCGATCAACGAACCTTTGCGGCACTTCACCGCCCTCCAATCGCTTCGGCCCGCCGTGCGGAAGGGGACCACCCCATGAACGGACACAACGCACGACGGCGGCGACGTCGGCTGGCGCTCTACTCAGCACCACCAGCGCTACTGGCGCTCGCGGTTGCGGCGAAGCTCCTGAGCGTTGGTGTGCTTGGCGCCACTGCCGGGCAGTCCTTCGACGCCGGGGAGCAGGAGGGGGTGGCCGGTGCGGCGTCGTGGTTGCAGGTAGCAAACCTTGTGGAGCCGCATAAGGGACTTTTCGCCTCCGGTGATGCCCATGTTCTTGCGGGTGACTTTGCCGCCGCGCGGGAGGACTTTGAAGCGGCGTTGGAGGCCGGCCCCGGTGTGGACGAATGCAGGGTGCGCGTCAACCTTGTGTTGAGCATCGAGAAGCTGGGGGATACGGCCGGGGATCCGGAAGCAGCGGCACGCTTGTTCAGGGAGGCCAAGGCCGGGGTAGAAAGCGCACCGCCGCAATGCCATGCTGTGGGTCCGGCTAACTCCGCAGGTGAGGGTGAGAACCTGGATGCGGCCCGGGATCGTCTCAACGGGAAGATCTCAGCGGGTGAGTCGCCGCGCAACGATCCATCCACGTCCAACCCGGATACCCGGACTTCCCCTAACGAGGAGCAACTCCGGCAGCTAGAGGAGAACGCCAAGCAGGCCCAGCTTGAACGTTCGGAGGGTCAGGAACGGGGCGAGTACCTGCGGGGGCCGGACAAAGCCCCGGGGGTGGACCGTCCGTGGTGAGTTGTTACACGACGTAGTTACGACTCCCAGAGAATTTCGTCGTCCACCACGCCGTCCTCGTCAGCTGCAGCCACCAACAGTTCGTCGGTGAAGTGTGAGCCGAGGGTGAAATCCAGTACGAAGTATCGTTCCGGCTGGCCGGGATAGATGGCCACGTGGCCAAGCTTGAGGGCTTTCAGGAAGACGTCGTTGGTGAGCTGGCCTTTGTCTTTGACGCCGAAGACGGATTGGAGTTGCTCTTCCTTGAGCTGCGAACAGTGAAAATGGAGGAACTGTTGGGGGTTGGTGCCGTCCTGGTCCAGTTCGTCGGCGATCATTTCCCTGACTTGGTCCACGAGTTCGGGCAGGAAGCGCAACCTGTAGTCCACCTTGCGCATGGCCGCCTCATCGAAATGGTCGTGCGCAGTGACGTTGAGGTCCAACTCAAGCTGGTTGCCGCCAAGTTCGTGTCTCGCAACGAAGCAATGTTCACGCCCGTGGTTGAGCTCGATCTCCCCAAAATGTTTGCTCGCTACCTTGCCCATGTGATCAATCTAACCCCATCAACCGGCGGGTTCCAGCACTTCGCTCCAATTCACCCTTTGGGGTTCCGGCCCTTGACAGGAGCGGATTTCAGGGGGTGGAGGCCACTCTTTCCCGAGGTGTCCCTCAGGGTGTCAGCGAGCAGCTGTGTGAACAACTGCACTTGGGCTGTCCTCTTTTCATTGATGAGAAGAGCGAAGACGTTCCGGGCCAGGCGGATGTCCGGAACATCAAGAACTACGACGCCGGGTGGCCGGTTGCGCAGCGCCAGTTCCGGTACCAGCGATGCCCCCAGGCCGGCTGCGGTCATCTCCAGGCTGGCATGGAAGTCATCGCTGTAAGCCACCACGCGGGGGTGCAGGTTGCAGCTGGCGAAGAGGCGTTCGATGACCAGGGCATCGCTGGTGCCGGGGTGGTGGACGATCCATGGCATGTCCGAGAGGTGAGCCGCTTCGATCTCGGCGTCTTCCCGGATTTTCCATGATGCAGGCAGCACCACCCGGAAGTCGTCGTCGCCAATCCACTGACGTTCCAGGGAGTGCGGCCAGGCCAGACCGGATTGCCCCACTTGATAAACCAATGCCACATCCAGTTCACCGCCGGTGCGAAGTCCTTGGATGGTCTGGGCCGGTTCGGCCACTGAGACGCGGAGCTCAATGCCCAGTCTCTTCCACCGATCGTTCCGGAGGATCTCCGGCAGTACATAAGTGGCGAGGCTGGGGAAAATACCCAGTCTCAGCTCCTGGGCGGGGGAGTCGTTGGTCCTTGAAGCCGCGGCCATGAGGGCTTCGACGTCGGTCAGCACCTTGGACGCGTGCCGGGTCATGGTCACCGCGGCCTCGGTGGGAATGACGCTGCGGGCTGAGCGTTGGAAGAGTTCGACGCCGGTATCGCGTTCCAGCGCGGCCATCTGTTGGGACACTGCCGACGCTGTGTAGCCGAGTTGGGCGGCCGCTGCGGCGAAGGAACCCAGCCGGGTGACCTCCATCAACGTGCGGAGATGGAGAAGGTTGACCATCAGGCGATTTTAGCTGTTCGCCACGCCACATTTTCAAACTGTCACGACACGCCGTATCCGGGCGACACGCTGAAGATTAAATGTGGCTAAGTAGTCCACAGGGTGTGGATGACATCTCTCAATTTCGCGGAATCACGGACATTTTGAGGGCCCTTGCCTGTGGACGAGCGGTGGATTGAATGACATACTTGTAATACATCATCTTGGGGTTCCAGTTCGGCGCTTGCACTACATGTAGTATCGATTTACGGATTGAGCGGGAAACCAGCACAAGACAAAATCAGAGCGTGTTGGCTGTCACGGCAGCCCGCGGGCCGGTATCGGATTCAGTAATAAAGTTCCGGTTGAGCCCGCCAGATACGAAGAGAATCAGACTTCAACTTAGGGGACAGGGATCATGACCGTAACGGTTTACACGAAGCCGGCCTGTGTTCAGTGCAACGCAACCTACCGAGCACTCGACAAGAAGGGCATTGCCTACCAGAGTGTGGACATCTCCCAGGACGCCGAGGCCCTCGAGCGCCTCAAGGCACTGGGTTACCTGCAGGCGCCGGTTGTCGTCACCGAGCAGGACCACTGGTCTGGTTTCCGCCCGGACAAGATCGAGGAACTGGCCCAGGCCGTTTCCTCCGTGGCCTAAGTTTTATTCAAACTTCGCCACCACATCACACTAAGAATTCCTATGTAGTAGAGGTGACTCCCATGGCACCGCTGGCAGCGGCACCCGTACGCGATGCTGCGGAAGCTGTGACCACGAGGAGTCACCTCATCTACTTTTCCTCGACCTCCGAGAACACCAAACGATTCGTCCAGAAACTGGGTATGGATGCAGCACGCATCCCGCTTTATGCCCAGGACGCTCCGCTTCAAGCTCTGGAACCCTTCGTCCTCGTGCTGCCTACTTATGGCGGGACAAACGGCGAAGGTTCCGTGCCAAAGCAGGTCATCAGATTTCTCAACGATCCCAGGAACAGGGAACTGATCCGCGGTGTTATTGGAGCAGGGAACACCAATTTCGCGGACAACTACTGCGCAGCAGGGGACATCATCTCCGTTAAGTGCAGGGTGCCGCATCTTTACAAATTTGA
>Ga0247742_10000131_pt1 | contig 64803 bp, 55 predicted proteins | sample UWRJL208509C2_FD_180944 | JGI IMG/M metagenome (GOLD analysis project Ga0247742, IMG submission 180944) | Plant litter microbial communities from Arlington Agricultural Research Station in Wisconsin, United States - UWRJ-L208-509C-2 | ecosystem: Environmental > Terrestrial > Plant litter >...
CTCGGTACTGTGCTGCTCGGTGCTGTGCTGCTCGGTGGGAGCATCAGTATTTCCGGTGTTGCCGCTTTGCGCCCGCCCGAAGCCGTCGGCTATGGCAAGGGTCCAGGCTTCCGCGGCTGCCTTTGCCGCAGCGTAGCTTGCGGCCGCAGCTGTGGGGGAAGCTGCGGTGGTTGATGACACTATGGCCAGCCGGCCGTGTGCAGATGCTTCTAGTTGGCTGTAGAAGACCCGGGAGACGTTCCGCAGCGTGGTTACAGCGCTGCGCTCCATGGCCTCCCAATCCTCGTCGGTTTGGTCTTCGATGCCCTTTGCTCCGCGCCAACCGCCCACCAAGTGGATGACGCCGTCGACGCCTTCAACACCGAGCTCGGTGAGAGTGGCCGCGAGGTCCCTTACGGACTCCAGGTTGGCGAGATCGCAGACCAAAGGTAGCGCCGCATTGCCTGCTTGGGCGGCAGCGGCCTTGATCCGGGCTTCGTCCGAGCCCACAGTGAGCACCCTGTGACCGGCGGCCCCCAAAGCGCGCGTCACGGCGATGCCGGAAGCGCTGCTTCCGCCGGTCACAAGGATAGTCAGTGTGGTCATCAGGCCGCAGTCGCGCCCGTGATGCCCGTGGTGGAGTCAATGATGGGGCGCATTTTCTTCTCCAGTGCTTCATAGAACATGGACAGGGGGAATTCGTCGTCCAGCACCTGGTCCGTGAGGCCGCGGGGCGGGCCATCCAAAGGAAGTGCTTCCGGACCCTTGGCCCATACGGACGCCGGGTGGGGAGTCACAGTGCTCGAAATGAGCTCGTATGCCGCAAGCCAGTGGGCAGCCTTCGGGCGGTCGATGGAGCGCCAGTACAGCTCTTCGATTTTGGCGCCGAGTTCCACCACCACCGCGGCAGCTTCGTCCCAGTCGATGGAGAGTTTGCTGTCCGTCCAGTGGAGAACGTGGTGCTGGTGCATCCAAGCGAAAAGGAGCTGGCCGCCCAGGCCGTCGTAGTTGCGCACACGACTGCCGGTGATGGCAAACCGGAAGATGCGGTCGAAGATCACTGCATACTGGACCAGCTTCGCATGCTTGCGGGCATCGGGATCGGCCTCTTCGTCCTTTTCAATGCGCACGGATTCACGGAACGCGGTCAGGTCGCAGCGCAGCTCCTCGAGGGAGTACAGGAAGAACGGCATGCGCTGCTTGATCATGAACGGATCGAAGGGGAGGTCGCCGCGCATATGGGTGCGGTCGTGGATCAGGTCCCACATGACGAACGTACGCTGGGTCAGTTCCTGATCCTCGATCAGCTCCGCTGCGTCCTCGGGAAGTTCCAAGGACGTGGTTGCCGCAGCGGCCTTGAGTACGCGGCGGAACCGGGCGGCTTCACGATCGGCGAAGATGGCACCCCACGTGAACGTAGGCGTCTCACGGACTGCCACCGTCTCCGGGAAGAGCACGGCCGAGTTGGTGTCGTAGCCCGGAGTGAAGTCCACAAAGCGGATGGGGACGAACAGCCTGTTGGAGTATTCGCCTGCTTCCAGGCCGCCAATGAACTCGGGCCAGATGACCTCGATCAGGACTGCTTCGACCAACCTGTTGGTGCTGCCGTTCTGTGTGTACATGGGGAAAACAACCAGGTGTTGCAGGCCGTCAACGCGCTGCTCCTGGGGCTGGAACGCCTGAAGGGAGTCCAGGAAGTCCGGTACCCCGAAGCCTCCTTGAACCCAGCGGCCGAAGTCTTCCACCAGGAGTTCCAGGTAGCGGGCATCGTGAGGGAAATGCGGTGCCAGGGCCGAGATGGAGTCTGTAATAGTGGACACCAGGCTTGCCGCCTCGGGGTGCACTGCGGAATCGGCGATGGAGCCGTCCTGTTCCTGGAGCGCCTGGAGGGCGGTGGCTGCTGCCTTCAAGGACATCCACTCAGCGTCGTCGGCGGTGACGCGCTGGGCGATAACGGTGGTGATAGTGGTCATGGAGCTCGGCCCTTTCGAAGAGGTAATTGCTTCTGGGCCGAGCGTAGCAAGCGGGAAGCGTTGCTAATCCAAGAATGGCTTGAGCGTAAGAAACTCTTGGCCATTGGGTGGGTCGGGGCCGGTTGAGGCCTAGTTCTCTTCCGGCGTCACCAGACGCAACGAGACGGAGTTGATGCAGAATCGCTGGTCCGTAGGCGTTCCATAGCCCTCACCCTCGAAAACGTGTCCCAAGTGTGAATCACAATTAGCGCAGCGCACTTCCACCCGATCCATACCCATGGTGCGGTCGTGAAGATACCGGACGGTGCCCTCTGCCAGTGGGGCCCAGAACGACGGCCAGCCGCAATGGGAATCAAACTTCTCCCGGCTGGTAAACAACCGGCTGCCACAGGCGCGACACTGGTAGACCCCTTCGGTGTGGGTATCCCAGTACTCACCCGTGTACGGCCGCTCGGTGCCTGCCTGCCGAAGCACCCGGTACTCTTCGGGCGTCAACTCCTCGCGCCACTGGGCATCGCTCTTTTCCACGGGAACGGCAGCCCCCTCGGGCGCGGAAGTTGTGTTGCTGGTGTTCTCAGGAGTGTTCATGTCTAATGCAACGCTTACGAGTCGCCGATAAATCCCGAGCCCGCATACAAGTGCAGGACCGGAAGGCCCAGCTGGTCCTGTGCCTTATTGGCCCAGTCAGTGTGGAACGTGTCCGCAATCGCATGGGGCCGGGTAATGACCACAGCCTGGGCAGCATCCACCGCCCGGACTTTTGCCACCAAGCCGGCCACGGCACCGCCGTCGACGACCTCGCCGGTAACGCCTCCACCCAAGCCGGCCAGCGCCGCAAGCGATGCTGCCAGTGTCTCGGAGGCCTCCGCACGTTCAGCCTCAGGATCCGGGTGCTGCGCAGTGAGCTCCCGGAACGCCTTGGCAATATCCAGCAGCGACAGATTTTCCAGGAAATCCACCAGAAGGTGCCGTTCAGTATTGGAGGGAACCAAGACAATAAGGGGCGCATCACCGCCGTCGAGCAGTTTGGCGATGTTAACGCGGTCGTCGGGGCCGAGGGGCTCTTCAGTCAGGATGACGATGGGATCACTCATGACTACAGCGTAGTCCCGGCGAACCGCAGACCGCAGACTTTGCAACGCTGACTCGCGCGAATCAATCCCCTCACGGAACGCCGCGCTACCCACACCTGCACCACGCCGCGCCGGGGACCAGCAACAATGGAACCATGGCATCGACTACCCCGCCAGCGAGCGACGCTGCAGACAAGAAACTTTCTCTCCGCACCAAATGGGCCATCGCCGGCTTCCTGGCGGGCGGCACCCTCGCCAGCCTGGTGGGGGCGGGGTCCTCCGCGCTCGCGGTGTATTTCGCCCGCCGCGTCATCACCCCTGCCGCCCGGCACGAAGACCAGGAAGTCCTGGCCGTGATCCGTGGCGACAAGGGGCAAGGCGACAAAGGACAACAGGTTATCCTGGCCGCCACGCCGGACAGCACTATTGACGGCGTGTTCAGCCTGTTCTTCTCCGGTGGCAAAGGCCACGCCAGGATAGGCCGGATCGTGTCCTATTCGCCCGCCGAACAGACCGTGCTGCGCGAGGTTGAGGAAGTTTACAGCGGCAACATCTCGGAGGCGCGCCGTGCATGGTGGAGCGGGGCTACGTATCCGGATCCTGCCGCGATCGGTCTGGCGGCCGAGGATGTGGACATAGAGATCGACGGCGGGGCGGCACCTGCCTGGCTGATCCGCGCCGAAGCGTCGGCAGCGGCGCCGGTCTGCGCCATCATGGTCCATGGTCGCGGAGCAACGCGCCTTGAGGGCCTCCGTGCCGTCCGCACCGCGCGCGAACTCGGCATGGACAGCCTGCTGATCTCCTACCGCAACGACGGCCTGGCTCCTTCCGCGCCGGACGGGCGGTATGGCTTGGGCTCTACGGAATGGCGCGACGTTGAGGCCGCCATCGAGTACGCGCTGGACCGGGGTGCCCAGGAGATCGTTCTGTTCGGCTGGTCCATGGGTGGGGCCATCAGCCTGCAAACAGCGGACCTGTCCAAGCACCGTCACCTCATCCGTGCCCTGGTGCTGGACGCGCCGGTCATTAATTGGGTCAACGTGATGGCCCATCACGCTGAGATGAACAAAATTCCCTACAACGTGGGCCGCTACGGGCAGATGATGCTAAGCCACCCCCTGGGGCGCAGGCTGACCGGGCTATCGGCACCTGTGGACTTGAAAGCCATGGACTGGGAAGCCCGCGCAGTTGAGCTGCGGACTCCCACCCTGCTGATCCATAGCGTGGACGACGACTACGTGCCCTTTGGCCCGTCCGCCAGTCTCGCGGAAAAGAACCCCGAGATGGTCACGTTTGAACCCTTCGACGGCGCCCGGCACACCAAGGAGTGGAACGTCGATCCCGAACGGTGGGAGCGCCTGGTCCGGGCGTGGCTGCAGAGGCAACTGGCTCCCCGGAACAACCCGGGACAGCCCGGCGCCACTGGATAGTCCGGCTCAGGGGCGGGCTTTTGGCGGTGAGGGGTCAGCCTCGATGTTTCTCGCTGGTGCCAATGGGAGCGGTGATGGCCTTGGTGAGCCGGATCAGGTCCGCCGGGCCCAGCTCAATATCCAGTCCGCGGCGGCCTCCTGAGACGAGGACGGTGGTGAAAGCCAAGGCGGACTCGTCAACCACCGTGGGAGAGCTCTGCCGCTGCCCCAGTGGCGAGATGCCTCCCAGAACATATCCCGTGCGTCGTTCCGCCGTGCGAGGGTCCGCCATGACGGCCTTCTTGGAACCGAGAGCTGCAGCTACCGCCTTCAAGTCCAGATTCCCGGATACCGGAACGATGGCCACTGCCAAGCGGCCCTCAACCTCGACCATGAGAGTCTTGAAAACCCGGTCCGGATCGATGCCCAGAACTTCAGCGGCCTCCAGACCGTAACTGGCTGTCCCGGGATCGTGGGCGTAGGGGTGCAGCACATACGGAACGCCGGCCGCTGCAAGTGCTGCAGTTGCCGGCGTTCCCTGTGAAGCCGTTTTCTTGGCCATCGCGTGGTTGTGTCCCTCAGATTTCCAGCCGGTCAGCTTTCCAACCGGCTGGCGGCTGCTACTTTCCGCTTGATGCGCCCCAGCATGGCGGTCATTCCCCGCATACGCAGGGGAGTGATGGCCCGGGTCAGGCCCAGCAACTCAGGCATATCGTCGGGAACGGCAAGAATTTCCTCAGCCGTCAATCCATCCAAGCCCTCGTGCAGAACCCCTGCGAAGCCCCTGGTTGTGGGTGCTTCCTGAGGAGCTTTGAAGAAGAGCCGGTAGGCGCGGGCGCCGCCGTCGGGGTTTTTCTCGGACTCGATAGTGACAAACAACGGTGACTGGCACTCCACAACCTGTTCCAGCAGCTCAGGGTGGTCCTTCAAGCGCTCCGGAAGGTCCGGCAAGCCCCTCGAAAATTCGAGAAGGAGTTGCAGGCGGTCAGGCTCCGTCAGCGCCTGGAAGTCATCGACGATTTCCGCCAGGGCGGTGGGCAATGTGTTGGTACTCATCACTTCCAGCTTACGCACAACAAGGGGCAATGCATCGTGTGTGCCGGAACACTACGGATGCCTTCACCGAGGATCAATTGCAGAGGTGGCTAGTTGCGGACCAAGGAGGAAGGTACCGAGCCACGCTCAGCACCCTTGACGATGGGAACCCGCACAGCATTGCCCCACTCAGTCCAGGAGCCGTCGTAGTTACGGACGGAGTCGAATCCCAGCAAGTATTTCAGCGCGAACCACGTGTGGCTGGAACGTTCGCCGATCCGGCAGTAAGCCACCACGTCATCCCCGGCCTCCAGGCCAGCCTCGCCAAGGTACAGGGCCTCCAGTTCTTCGCGGCTCCGGTAGGTTCCGTCTTCAGCCGCGGCGCGTGCCCAAGGGATGGATGCGGCCGTGGGAATGTGGCCGCCGCGCAGGGCGCCCTCCTCCGGGTATGCCGGCATGTGCGTGCGCTGTCCCGTGTATTCCTCAGGGGAGCGGACATCAATGAGGGGGTTGCCCAGGTGTGCCAGGACATCTTCCTTGAATGCCCGGATGGGAGCATCGTTGCGCTCCACCTCCGGGTATTCACCAGCGGCGGGCTGGGGAACGTCGGTGGTCACTTCGCGGCCTTCGGCGATCCACTTGTCCCGGCCGCCATCAAGAAGGCGGACGTCCTCGTGGCCGAACAACGTAAAGACCCAGAGTGCGTAGGCAGCCCACCAGTTGGACTTGTCGCCGTAGATGACCACGGTGCTGTCGCGGGAGATGCCCTTGGAAGCAGCGAGGGCGGCAAAAGCGGCGCCATCAACGTAGTCGCGGGTGACCTCGTCATTCAGGTCCGTGTGCCAATCGATTTTGACGGCGCCCGGGATGTGGCCTGTTTCGTAGAGGAGAACGTCTTCGTCGGACTCGACAACAACAAGCTTGCCGTCGGAAATCGCGCCGTCGGCGATGGCTGCCGCGAGCCACTCAGTGGACACGAGGCGTTCAGGGTTTGCGTATGCTGCAAACTTATCGTTCTGTTCAACTGGGTAGGACATGGTGATGGCCTTTCACTGACAACGGTCGGAGCCAGGCCGTGGGAGGTGGTGCAGGTGCCGGCCGGGCGTGCTCCAACACTAACCACGGGCAGCCAGGAATGCTTCCCAGCGGTCACACGGTGAAACATGGGCTTGGTCACGTGACGGTTTGGCCAGTGTCCGATGCCGGTATTCTTGCTGGGGACCCAACACCGAAGGAACGGACCACCGTGGTAAAGATCGAACAACTGGCTGCCCGCACACCGGCAGTCTCTGTGGAAGAACTCCTCAAGGGTTTCTACCCGTCTCCTCGATTTGGAGAGGTATCGTTCGACAGCTACCGGCCGGATCCGTCCCAACCGAGCCAGGCTAACGCGGTGAAGCTGCTTTCCGGATTCGCCGACGCCGTGGGATCCGAGGACGGTGGCGGGCTTTTCAAGAAGTTGTTCGCCAAGAAGGCCCCGGCAGCGAGGGCAGGAATCTACCTTGACGGCGGCTTTGGCGTGGGAAAGACACACCTTCTGGCTTCTCTCTGGCACAGGTCGCCGGGGCCCAAGGCGTTCGGTACGTTCGTGGAATACACCAACCTTGTGGGTGCGCTGTCCTTCCGCAAGACAGTGGAAGCCCTCAGCAGCTACAAGCTGGTGTGCATCGACGAATTCGAACTTGATGATCCGGGCGACACCGTGCTCATGTCCAGGCTGATGCGTGAACTGGCCGACGCCGGCGTGAAGCTGGCAGCGACGTCCAATACCCTCCCCGGATCACTGGGGGAGGGACGCTTCGCTGCCGTGGACTTCCAGCGCGAAATACAGGTTCTTGCGGATCAGTTTGACGTAGTCAGAATCGACGGCGAAGACTTCCGTCACCGAGGCTTGCCCGCGGCCCCCGCGCCGCTCAAGACCGAAGAGCTCAAGCACAGGATGCGTGCCGAGTTCGACGGAAAGACCGTGGCCGTTGATGATTTCCGTACGCTCGTCAACCACTTGGCCGCAGTCCACCCCAGCCGCTACCGCCAGCTCATTTCCGGCGTGGAGGCCGTGGTGTGGAGCGACGTCGAAACAATCACCGAACAGGCTGTTGCGCTCCGCTTCGTGGTACTGGCGGACAGGCTCTACGACAAAGATGTGCCGATCCTGGCCAGTGGGGTACCGTTCGACCAACTCTTCACCGAAGAGATGATGACCGGTGGTTACATGAAGAAGTACTTCCGTGCCGTGTCCAGGCTGACGGCTTTGGCACGCGAAGCCCAAAACCACGAGCCTGCCTGATTCAGGCCTGCTGCGCGATTCAACCCTTCTGAACAGGTTCGCGGCTCTTCAGCAGCCAGCGAACCGCTATGCCGCCTGCCAAGGCCCAGAAAGCAGCGCCGATCCCGGCAACGCTCAACCCTGAGGCTGCCAGCAGGAAAGTGATGCAGGACGGGATGCGTTCCTCAGCTACCGCCAGTGCTGATGAGATGGACGAAGCCAGCGTTCCCAAAAGAGCGAGCCCTGCAACGGTTTCCAGGAGTCCGGGCGGGGCGGCAGCCACCAGGGTGACCAAGGCGGCGGAGGCAGCGGCCAGCACCAGATAAGCGATGCCTGAGACGAACGCGGCGATCCAGCGCCTGCCATGGTCCTTTCCGGCCTCTTCACCAGCAGCCAGGGCTGCGCTGAGGGCGGCCAGGTTGATCGCATGGCCACCGAAAGGTGCTCCGGCGATCGTTCCAGCTCCCGTCACGAGCATGGACGGCCGCCACGGCGTCGTGTACCCAAAGGATTTGAGGACCGCGACGCCGGGAATGTTCTGCGACGCCATGGTCACGATGAAGAGCGGTAGCGCCAGTCCTACCGCGGCTCCGACGGTAAATGCAGGCGTGGTCCACTCCAATCTTGGTAGAAGACTGCCTCCGGATACCTGAACACCGGTGGTTGAGATGTGGATGCCGATGACAGCCAGGGCCACCAGCAGCGATGCCGGAACCGACCACCGTGGTGCGAATTTCATCAGGATCACCCAGCACAACACCACCGGCGCGATGAACAGGGGCGCTGATCCCAAAGATTTGAAGGGTGCAAGGCACAAGGGCAGCAGCACCCCGGCGAGCATCGCCTGCGCCAAAGCCGTAGGGATCTTTGCCATGATCCTCCCCAAGACGGGCAATAGTCCCGTGAGGAGAATCAGTACCCCCACCATCAGGAACGCACCCACAGCAGCCGGCCACCCGCCGTCGACCATTCCGGCAGAGGCGAGCAGCGCGGCACCTGGTGTGGACCACGCGAGTGTTACCGGCATCCGGGACCGCCACGACAACCACAAGATGCCCAGTCCAAAGGTGAGGGTCAGCGCCAGCAGGCCGCTGGATGCTTGCGCTTGATTGGCGCCTACGGCCTTCAAACCCGCAATGACCACTGCGAACGAGGACGTGAAACCGACTAAAGCGGTGACAACACCTGCGGTGACAGGCGGGCCCAGCGTCTCCTTAGGGGCGCGGCTTTGGACGGCACGGGTTGAAGCTGAAGGCATAAGGTCCAAAGTACCTGACCTGGTGGAAGTCTCCCGACCGGTTTCGTGGCTGCCGCCTGGGAAACGCCCAACGCTAGGGGCATCGCTTAAACGCCAAGGGCGCCGCTTAAACGCCAAGGGCACCGGTGGCGCCTCTCGGCGGGACCGGTGCCCCCTTGACGTATCTGGTACGGCGGCTCAGGCAGCTACGGCTGCTTCGGCTCATCCGTGACGGGAGCCTGTCCAGGCTGACCGTCGTTCTTGGCCACGAAGTCGGAAGCGGCATTCTGGACTTTGTCGACGTGACCGGCGTACTTGCCGCCCGTCTTCTGATCCACAAAATCCCCGGCCTTTTCGATGCCATTCTTGATGGCTTCTTCGTTGCCTTGAATGAGACCCTGAGCCTTGCCCTTCAGGTCGTCAATTAAACCCACGGGCACCTCCCTTCCATCGCGGAGCCAGTTCGCTCCTCCGCGTCCGACCCTAACACCAGTTCTGCGGGGTGCCAAGGGTTCTGCGGAGGCCTGTGGACGAACTACGCCAACGGCTTACTTTCAACCTTGTGGCGCGGGCTGTTCGGGTTCATGAGGGAGTGCCTGCGGCCATAGGCGAAGTAGATGATCAAGCCGATGACCAGCCATGCGCCGAACCGGACCCAGGTTTCCCAGTGGAGCTGGAACATGAGGAACGCCGATGCCAGGACGCCGAAGGCGGGGACTGCCGGCATGAACGGCAGGCGGAAGGTGCGCGGGGCGTTGGGCTTGGTGTAGCGGAACACGATCACGGAAATGCAGACCACCACGAAGGCAGCCAGAATGCCGATGTTGGTGAGATCGGCAACTTCCTTGATGGGGAAGACTCCGGCGAGGAATGCCGAGGCAACACCGGCGATCCATGTGACGCGCTGCGGGGTTCCGTGCCTGTCAGTCTTGGCGAACCATCCCGGGAGCAGGCCGTCACGGCTCATGGAGAACCATACGCGGGTGACACCCAGCAGGAAGGTCAGCATCACGGTGAGGATGGACAGGACCGCGAACACCGAAATGATAGTGGCGATCACAGGCAATCCGACGCCGGTGAATGCAGATGCGAAGCCGGCCGTGGGATCAATGTCCTTGTAGTTCTGCATGCCGGTGAGTACGAGGGTTGCGGCAACGTACAGAAGCATTGCCACGATCAGCGACAGGATGATGGCCTTGGGCATGTGCTTCTTGCCGTCCTTGGCCTCTTCCGCAGCAGTGCTCATGGCGTCATAGCCGAAGACGGCGAAGAAGACGGTGGCGGCACCGGCCAGGACGGGCCCAAAGCCGCTGGGCATAAACGGGTTGTAGTTCTCGGTGTTGATGTAGAAAATACCCAGGCCGATAATGAACAGAATCAGGATGACCTTGATGGCGACTGCCACCAGTTCAAACCGGCCAAACGCCTTGGTGCCACGGCTCAGGATCCAGGTGACCAGGAGGCAGACAAGGATGGCCGGAAGGTTGATGATTCCGCCCTTGCCCTCGTCGGCCGTGGACGTCATCCAGGTGGGCATATGGATTCCGATGCCTGAAAGGAAAGCATCGAAGTAGCCGGAAATGCCGATAGCCACCACAGCCACAATGGCGATGTACTCCAGCAGGAGGTCCCAGCCGATGAACCAGCCGATGATCTCTCCCAGAGCTACATAGCCGTAGGTGTAGGCCGAGCCGGCGCGGGGGATCATGCCGGCAAACTCGGCGTAGGACAATGCTGCTGCGCCGGAAGCGAGGCCGGCGATCAGGAACGAGAAGAGCACGGCAGGGCCAACGCCGGGGTTGCTCTCGCTGCCATGGGCTACCAGCCCGGCCAGCGAGAAAATGCCGACGCCGATAATTCCGCCGACGCCAATGGCTGTCAGCTGCCAGAGGCCAAGACTTTTGAAAAGCCCGCTGTGTTTGTTTTCTTCCTCGATGTCGTCGATCGGCTTGCGCCTCAGGACGGACTGTGAAGCCGTCTGTTGGTTCATGGGGGTACTCCTGCCGGTGGGCGTGGAACGGTGATGAGCTCGCAGTACATTATGCGAGCCGAATCACATTAGATAAAGCGACTTCTTCTGAGGGGTATCGGTTACTTCCATTAATGAATTGGATATCCGCAAAATCCGGGCATAAAAAAAGCAGCTCCTGGGAGCTGCTTTCTTTATTCTGGAGCGGACGACGAGATTCGAACTCGCGACATCCACCTTGGCAAGGTGGTGCTCTACCAGCTGAGCTACGTCCGCACATGCTGCCTGCCGGGTATAAGCCTGGCTGTCAACAACAAACAAGTTGCCTTGTTTTGGTGGGCGATACTGGGATCGAACCAGTGACCTCTTCCGTGTCAGGGAAGCGCGCTACCGCTGCGCCAATCGCCCGTTACCGGGTCCTTCAATAGGAGAGCGGACGACGAGATTCGAACTCGCGACATCCACCTTGGCAAGGTGGTGCTCTACCAGCTGAGCTACGTCCGCACATGCTGCTTGCCGGGTTGATGCCCGGCCTTCAACAACAAACAAGTTTCCTTGTTCTGGTGGGCGATACTGGGATCGAACCAGTGACCTCTTCCGTGTCAGGGAAGCGCGCTACCGCTGCGCCAATCGCCCATGCATCCAGCCAGCTGCTGGAAGACATGGTTTTCACCGAGGTGGGTACGGGATTCGAACCCGTGTATACGGCTTTGCAGGCCGCTGCCTCGCCTCTCGGCCAACCCACCGTGTAAGCAGATTTCCGAAGAAGTCTTGCCTTGACAGTGCCTTGCGAGCGGACGACGAGATTCGAACTCGCGACATCCACCTTGGCAAGGTGGTGCTCTACCAGCTGAGCTACGTCCGCAGTGTCGTTATCGGCGGGCAGCCTTGCAGGCATTCCGTCGCTTTCCGACGAGTAAAAACTCTATAGGAGGTTCCTGCAAACTCCAAATCGGTAGCTTGCTTTTAATCGCAGTGGCGGCTGGATCCTTGTATTCACGCGGATTTAGGCGAATCTCACCGCTGTAATTTCACTGTTGTAGTTCGAGGGCGGTCTGAACATCAGGATCCGTTTTGCATTCCGGCGATGGTCCGTTAGTGTTTTCTATGCACCCGGGCGATTGGCGCAGTGGTAGCGCGCTTCGTTCACACCGAAGAGGTCACTGGTTCGAACCCAGTATCGCCCACAGCCTGTATGCAATGGTTAAACCCCGTTTGGACTGACTGAGTCGGTCCGGACGGGGTTTTTCCTTGTTCAGCTTGTTTTCCAGTGCAACTCGCGGGCTGCCTGATTTCGGGTTTCTGCGTCACGATTCACGTGCACCCGACACCCATCAGCATGCGCGAACAAGAAGAGCCGGAACCGCTCCCGGCCGTCACGGAAACTGCCTCCCGCCTTGTAGATCTCTCAGTGACCGCGCCGATCCTCGCCGGCAAGCTGGCCAGGCTGCCTCCAGAGCAGCTTGCCGTGATCTTTCCGCGGATGAATTCTGTCGGTCCTCTGTGACACAGTCTTTATATGACTGCTCCACTGCTTGCCCACGCTACTGACTACGGCCGGATGTACGCCCGCTCCACAACTGAGCAATTTTCTGTGCCGTCCATCACCACAGTGATCGGACAACAGGCGCATGCTTTGGACGGTTGGTTCAGTTACATGGGCGCAAGCAGCCTGGCTGCAGATCCTGAGCTTCCGGCCATCCTCGGAAGTCCTGCCAGGATTCGTCAGGCCATCAACAAAGCCTCCAAGGCCGCTGAGGTTTATCGGGATGCAGCTGCAGCACGCGGGGATCGTGTTCATACATACTGCGAACAGGTGGCTTTGCGGGCCATGGGGCGGCCGCACCGTCTGGAAGAATGCCGGGAAGACCTCGCCGCCCATGGAGAACAGGCCTTTGCTGCCCGCTTTGATGAGTGGTGGGAACTCTACCGGGTAGAGCCCCTCGCGCCCGAGATCACGGTGTGGAACAAAACGGTGGGTTATGCCGGAACGTTGGACCTCGTGGCCCGGATCAACGGCCGCATCTGCCTGATTGACTACAAAACCAAAGGCACTACCCGCGACGGTACGGTCAAAGCCCTGGATGACAAAGTGGTCATGCAGCTCGCGGCCGGGATGAAGGCAGAGGAAAGTCTGGTGGATCCTGTTGCAGGTGAATGGGAGCCGTGGAAGTACGGCGATAACCCCATGTTGCTGGCAGTAGCTATCGGCGAGACCGAAGTCAGGCCGCAACGGGCCAATCCGGACATCCTCAAGCACCACTGGTGGAAGTTCTGCGCCTTGCGGCGCGTGTGGGAGACGTCAGCAGAGGTTGTCGCGGCCGGACAGCCGTTGCTCCCTATTGCTCCGCCCGTCTTCGCTTCAGCAGGCGCCGCACCTGCAGCAACATGACCTCAACTAAACTGGCCTAGGCCCCGTAACAACCGGAGCCTGGTTTGACGATCGTGAGGACTGACAGCAGATGGCAATTTTGAGTATCCGAATCATCGGGGATCCGGTGCTGCGCACCGTAGCTGACCCCGTCACCGATTTCGGTCCGGAGCTCGCCAAGCTGGTAGCTGATATGACCGAAACCATGGAAGACGTTGAAGGTGCCGGCCTCGCCGCTCCTCAAGTGGGGGTAAGCCAGCGTGTGTTTACCTACCGCATTGGGGGAGTGGAAGGACACATCATCAATCCGGTCCTGGAAAACAGTGAGGATTTCCAGCCGGACGAAGTAGAGGGTTGCCTCTCCATTCCCGGTTTGGGCTTTCCCGTGCGCCGTTACCGGGCTACCAGGGCTACTGGCGTGGACTTGAACGGGAATCCGGTGTCGGTGGAGGCGGAGGGCATGTTGGCCCGTTGTTTCCAACACGAGACAGATCACCTTGACGGCGTCCTCTATACCGACAGGTTGGAAGGAGACGACCGAAAGGCCGCCCTCCGTGCCATCCGGAACGCCAACTATCACGCCATCACGGAGCAAACAACCTCCCAACGTGCCAACTCCGTGGGCTCCAGTTTCGGCGGCGGTAGTTTCGGAGCTCCCGAGTGAGGGTCCTCTTCGCAGGAACGCCCGCTGTGGCTGTGCCGTCGTTGGATGCCTTGGTTAAGGCTGGCTTCCAGATCGTTGCGGTCCTCACCCGGCCTGATGCGCCCGTGGGCCGCAAGCGCGTTCTGACGCCTTCGCCGGTTGCTGCACGAGCCATGGAACTTGGTATCGAGGTCATTCGAGCGGCAAAGGTCGACGCGGAAACCACACAGAGAATCGCGGAATTCGCTCCCGACGTCGCCGCAATCGTTGCTTACGGCGGCATTGTTCCCAAGGCCGCGCTGGGTGTACCCGCACACGGCTGGGTCAACCTGCACTTCTCCCTCCTCCCTGCATGGCGCGGTGCGGCGCCCGTGCAAAGATCCATCATCGCGGGCGATGACGTCACCGGGGCGGCTACTTTCCAGCTTGAAGAAGGCCTGGATACCGGGCCTGTATTTGGCACACTCACAGAAACAGTTCGTCCTGAAGATACCGCGGGTGATCTGCTCGAGCGCCTGTCCATCAGTGGCGCGGTACTGCTGAGCCAGACCCTTTCCGCCATTGATGCCGGGCAGGCTGCTCCTCAGCCGCAGACCGGGGAGATCTCCCTCGCCCCCAAGCTGACGCTCGACGACGGTCGTCTCGACTGGCAGCAGCCGGCCCTTGCCTTGAACCGCCGGGCGCGAGGAGTTACCCCTGAACCCGGAGCATGGACAACCTTGGACGGCCAGAGGGTCAAACTTGAACCCGTGACTCTCCGGCCCGATATCAAGGATCTTCCGCCGGGGAGCATCAAGGTGGACGGCAAGTCGGTTCTGGTAGGTACCGGTTCCCATGGAGTGGAGCTTGGCCGGATCCAACCGGCCGGTAAGAAAATGATGTCGCCTGCCGATTGGGCGCGCGGCCTGGCAACACCCGAGAGAGTGGTATTCGAATGAGCGAGTCCGGCCGGCGAGGCCCCAACAACAGCGGGAGCCGGGACGGCGGCGGGGCGGGCAACCGGGACTCACAGGGTAACCGTGGCGCCCGCAGCGAAAGCAAACGCAACGCGCAGGGCCGGGAACGGAACAGGGGACCGCAAAGGGGTTTTACCAATAACGCTCCTTCGCAACGCACACGTCGCGCTGATCCAGCCCGGCTCGTGGCCTTTGAAGTTCTTCGGGCGGTTGCCTCCGAAGACGCCTATGCAAACTTGGTGCTGCCGGCACGTATCCGCGAGCACCGCCTGGACCGGCGCGATGCTGGCTTCGCCACTGAATTGAGCTACGGGGCTTTGCGCGGGCAGGGTACCTACGATGCCATCCTGGCCCGTTGCGTGGACCGTCCCTTGGAGCAACTGGATCCGGCCATCCTGGATGCGCTGCGAATTGGCGCCCACCAGCTGCTCTCCATGCGTGTTCCGGCGCACGCAGCGCTGGATCAGACCGTCGGCCTGGCACGCGCCGTCATCGGAGCCGGACCATCGGCCCTCATCAACGCCGTACTTCGCAAGGTCACTGCCCACACCATGGGCGAGTGGCTGGAGATCGTGCTGGATGACGAATCCGACGAGACAAAAATTGCTGCCCTGCGCCACGCCCACCCGGAATGGATTGTCCGTGCACTCCGCCAATCCCTGGTGAACCACGGTCGCCCCAAATCCGAGATTGATGCGCTCTTGGAGGCCGATAACGCGGCCCCGGTGGTTAACCTGGTGGCGTTGCCCGGTCTTGGAAACCTGGATGAGGCTTTCGATCATGGAGCTACAGCAGGTGAGCTGGTGGAAGATTCAGCTCTTTCAGCCGGCGGGGACTTGGGCCGTTTTGAATCGGTCCGCCGCGGTACTACGCGCGTCCAGGACGTGGGATCCCAGCTGGTTGCCCGTGCTTTGGCTGGAGTTGAGCTGGGCAATTCTCCTGCACAGAGTGAACGGTGGTTGGACTTGTGCGCGGGGCCCGGTGGCAAGGCTGCGCTCCTTGCTGCCTTGGCGCACCGCGACGGCGCTACCCTCCTGGCCAATGAGCCGGCACCGCACCGGGCCAAACTTGTTCAGCAGGCACTCTCGGCTGTGCCGCATGAGGCGTGGACAGTGCGGACCGGCGACGGCCGCGAAGTGGGTGCGGAGCAGCCCGAAACTTTTGACCGCGTGTTGGTGGACGTACCTTGCAGTGGACTTGGTGCCCTGCGAAGGCGGCCGGAATCCCGGTGGCGCCGCTCTCCCGCGGACATCGGTGACCTGGGTCCGTTGCAGCGTGACCTGTTGAAGTCCGCGCTTGATGCCGTCAGGCCCGGTGGCGTGGTGGCGTATGTGACGTGCTCGCCGCATCCGGCCGAGACCACGGCCGTTGTTACGGACGTGCTTGCCAAGCGTGAGGACCTTGAACTGCTGGACGCCGGGCAGGCGTTGGACGATGTCAGCCTTACCGGAAATCTTGGTGCAGGTCATGACCTCACGGCCCAGCTATGGCCGCACGTTCACCAAACGGATGCCATGTTTATGGCACTCATCCGCAAAAAGCCGTAGCTGCCGTAACCCGGTTTCCCATTCCCACCCACCCGAAGGGGCTGCTTTGTCTCAGTGCTGTATCAACCCGAGCATCCTGTCAGCGGATTTCGTCAACCTTGAGGCGGAACTGCAACGGATCAGCAATGCCGATGCCGTCCACGTGGACGTTATGGACAACCATTTTGTTCCCAACCTGACGCTGGGCCTGCCCGTGGTGCAAAGGATCCAAGCAGTCAGCCCGGTTCCGCTGGACGCACACTTGATGATCTCCGACGCCGACCGCTGGGCGCCTGCCTACGCGGACGCCGGCGTCGCGTCGGTGACGTTCCACGCCGAAGCTGCCATGGCGCCGGTCAAGCTGGCCCGCGAACTGCGCGCCAGGGGGTCCAAGGCCGGCATGGCCTTACGTCCCGCTTCACCCGTGGAGCCTTACCTGGACATGCTCAGCGAACTGGACATGCTGTTGATCATGACCGTGGAGCCCGGATTCGGGGGTCAGGCATTCCTGGACATTACGTTGCCCAAGATCCGGCGTGCGCGGGCAGCGATTGAGGGGTCGGGGATCGGCGTCGCCATCCAGGTGGACGGTGGTATCACTGAGGAGACCATTGCGCGCGCGGCTGAAGCCGGCGCGAACGTCTTTGTTGCAGGCTCGGCCGTGTACGGGCATCCAGATCCCGCGGAGGCGATCGAGAAGCTTCGTGCAGCAGGTCAAGCCGCTGCTTGGACAAACGGCTGACGACCGTCACCACATGTTACGAAAATGGCCCGGGAATAGCCCGGACATCTTTGTAGTTGTGGCAGAATAACAACACACATACGTGCTCCGGGGTCGGTGTAAGTCCGAACCGGCGGTTATAGTCCGCGACCCGCGAGCCACTGGAGTCCAAGAAATTGGACGTTCGGTGGCAGACGGTTGAACTGGTGAAATTCCAGTACCGACAGTTAAAGTCTGGATGGGAGAAGCACGTACAGTCATGCCTTGGGCGTCCCTTTCGCGACGCCCGGCACTGCGCTGTCGTACACCCCCGGAGTCATCGCGGCTTACTGGGAAGGAACGGCATGGACTTTCTGCGATGGCTCTTCGAAGCACAGATCCCCGTTGGAGGATCTGCTCTTGTCTTACGCGAAGTGCTTGGAAACATCTTTGGGCTCCTCAGCGCCCTCGGCGGTATGCGCCGAAAAGTCTGGGCTTGGCCAATCGGCATCGTGGGTAACATCCTCTTGCTCACGGTCTTCCTGGGCAACGTATTCGGTGCCGCAGCACCGGCCACGCTGTGGGGACAGGCCGCCCGCCAGATCATGTTCATCGCAGTGGCTGTTTATGGCTGGTACCGGTGGCAGCAAGGCCGGCAGTCGGGTACCCAAGGGCGTGCAATTGTCCCCGGTTGGGCCAGTAACAAGGTCCGCTTCGCGCTGATTGGTGCGATGGTGGCGGGCACGGCTGCACTGACGCCCGTGTTCGACGCCCTTGGCTCCTATCCGCCCGTCTGGGCAGACGCATGGACCTTCATGGGGTCCCTGCTGGCAACCTACGGCATGGCACGTGGATGGACTGAATTTTGGTTGATTTGGGTGGCCGTTGACATTGTGGGAGTGCCGCTGCTGTTCAGCGCAGGCTATTACGCCAGCGCGGTGATGTACCTGTTCTACGGCTTCTTTACCCTCACCGGGTTCTTCGTGTGGTGGCGGGCCGAAAAGCGCGAACGTGCCGGCCGCGACGCCGAGCCCGTAGTCGCTGCTGTGTCCGCGGGGGCCCTCCAGTGAGCTTAGACAATACGTTTTACACGGCAGCAGAAAATGCGGCCATGGAAGCCGCATTAAAAGCTGCACTTGCCGGACCGCGGGGAGCCAACCCGTTGGTAGGGGCGGTCATCCTCAGTCCGGAGGGAAAGCAACTGGCAACCGGTTATCACCGAGGGGCCGGAACGGCCCATGCCGAAGCCGACGCGATCTCCGAAGCCCGGAAGAACGGCGTCGAGACTGCAGGAACCACCATGGTTGTCACGTTGGAGCCCTGCAACCATGTGGGCAGAACCGGGCCCTGCGCCCAGGCCATCATTGACGCAGGCATCGCAAGGGTGATCTACGCCGTCGACGATCCCCATGATCCCGCCGCGGGGGGTGCGCGCACGCTCACTGCCGCCGGCATTGACGTCAGGTCCGGGCTGGAAGGTAGCAGGGCACTGGACCTGAACCGTGACTGGTTCGACGCCGTTGCGGCGAAGCGTCCCTTCGTCACCTTGCATATAGCCCAGACCCTGGACAGCAGAATTGCCGCTGTGGACGGCACCAGCCAATGGATCTCCTGTCCGGAGTCGCTTGCTGACAACCACGGACTGCGGGGTCTGATCGACGCGATCCTGGTAGGAACCGGGACGGTGCTGATCGACAACCCGCGATTGACGGCGCGGACACCGGAGGGCGGGCTCTCGGCCCACCAGCCCCTCCGTGCAGTCATGGGTTTGCGGGAAGTCCCTGAAGATGCTGCAGTCCGGGGAACCGACGGGCGTTTCCTTCACCTGCCCACGCGGGATCCGGCGGAAGCCTTGGGCCTGCTGTTCGAACAGGGGGTCCGCCACCTCATGGTGGAAGGAGGCTCCTCCATTTTGAGCACTTTCCTTGCCGCGGACCTGGTGGACGAACTGATCGTCTACCTCGCTCCCACGTTGCTCGGATCCGGTACCCCGGCACTTCACGACCTCGGTATCACCACACTTGCGGACGCCCAGCACTGGTCCTGGGACGACGCCGGTGGCGGCGCTGTCCGGATTCTGGGCAACGACCTTCGGCTACACCTGCGGTCACCACGGGGCGCCGCCAGCACTATCAAGAATTCGGTTTCGCAGAAAAATGTGGTTCTTCACGGAGAAGCTGCGGAACATCTCACAGGAGGAAACTGATGTTTACGGGAATCGTTGCCGAGCAAGGCACTGTGCTTGGCATTGAGCATGATGGCGATGCCAGCGCAACATTGAGGCTGAAAGCGCCTACCACGGCAGACGGCCTGCCCTTGGGTGGCTCCATTGCCGTCAACGGGGTGTGCCTGACCGCCACGCAGATCGAGGGCCAGGACTTCAGCGTGGACGTCATGGGGGAGACCCTCGTCCGGACAACCATTGGCGAGCTGACGGCGGGAGATGCCGTAAACCTGGAACGCTGCGTTCCGGCCGGCGGACGGCTGGACGGGCACGTTGTCCAAGGCCATGTGGACGGTGTAGGTGAACTGCTGGAACGCGAGCCGCTGGGGAACTGGGACCGGCTGAGGTTTGGAGTGCCGGCCACGCTGGCACGGTACATCGCCGAAAAGGGTTCGATCGCCGTCGACGGTGTTTCATTGACCGTGACCGCGGTCAGCCCCGCCGCAGAAACGGCGCCGTGGTTTGAAGTAGGTCTGATTCCCACTACGCTGGAGGAAACCGGCTTGGGCGCCAAAGCGGTGGGTGGCCGGGTGAACATCGAAGTTGATGTGTTGGCCAAGTACACCGAACGCCTCCTGTCCTTCGCGCCCCGGCAGGGAGGCAACTGATGAGCGCTCCCGCCAAAACAACTCCGGCCGGAACGGGACGTACAGGCCTGGATCCTGTCGAATCCGCCATCGCCGCCATGGCCGCCGGCAGGGCAGTGATCGTGGTGGACAACGAAGACCGGGAAAACGAAGGCGACATCATTTTCGCCGCCGAGCACGCAACGCCGGCGCTCATGGGCTGGACCATCCGTTATTCATCCGGAGTCATCTGTGTTCCCTTGGATTCAGAGCGCGCGGACGCCCTGATCCTGCCGCCTATGGTGGAGATCAACGAGGACGCAAAGGGAACCGCCTACACCGTTTCCTGCGATGCTGCGATCGGAGTCAGCACCGGAATCTCAGCTACTGACCGCGCTTTGACTGCCCGAATTTTGGCGGATCCAAACAGCACTCCGGCATCGATCACACGCCCCGGGCATATTTTCCCGCTGCGTGCGGTTAACGGGGGAGTGCGTGAACGCCCAGGTCACACGGAAGCTGCCGTGGACCTGTGTCGGCTTGCCGGGCTCGCTCCGGTGGGTGTGATCGCAGAGTTGGTACATGACGACGGTGAAATGATGCGGCTGGACAGTCTCCGTGATTTTGCCGCTGAACATGGATGCCCCCTCATCTCCATCGAGGACCTGGTGTCGTATGTTGAGGCGGTAGAGTCCCGGAAAGCACATGTTTCACAGGAGGACGAGGAGAAGCGATGACCGCATCGACCACACGCAGCAGCGACCACACCGGCCCCGGGACGCACCCCGTCAGTGGTGGGCCGATCGTGCAATTGCCTACGGCTTTTGGTGACTTTGTGGCACAGGCGTGGACTGACCATGAGACCGGCCACGAGCACCTCGCCGTGAGTTCCCCCAACCCGCCCAAGGGCGGCCGTGCACCATTGGTAAGGCTGCATTCGGAGTGCCTCACCGGTGATGTGTTTGGTTCCTACCGCTGCGACTGCGGAGAACAGTTGGCCTTTGCCCTGGAGCTCATCCACGCAGAGGGCGGGACCTTGCTGTACCTGCGCGGCCAAGAGGGCCGGGGCATCGGGTTGGCCAACAAAATCAAGGCATATGCGCTGCAGGAAGCCGGCTTTGACACAGTGGAAGCCAACGAACAGCTCGGCCTGCCTGTAGATGCGCGCTCCTACACTGCCGCGGGCCAGATCCTAGCGGAAATGGGACTGCACGAGGTCAGGTTGCTGAGCAACAACCCCGATAAGCAGAACCGCCTCGCCCAAGCCGGTGTCACGGTGGTGGAGATGGTGCCCACCGAGGTTCCCTCCCGCGAACAGAACCTCCGCTACCTGCAGACCAAGAAAGACCGGATGGACCACCGTCTGGCGCTGGACGTCCAGCCCGTCAGCAACGGCAAGACGCCGGCATCCCTGCCCTTTGACAACAACCAAGACTGAACGGATCCCCAGCAACTATGAGCGGCCACGGCGCACCAACTATCGACCTCACCACCCTCAACCCCGAGGAAACCTCACAGCTGAGGTTGGCCATTGTGGCCGCGAGCTGGCACACACAGATCATGGACGGCCTGGTTGACGGTGCCCTCCGCGCAGCCAAGGAAGCCGGCATCGCCGAACCCACGCTCCTGCGGGTTCCGGGCAGCTTTGAACTTCCGGTTGCCGCGGCCAGGCTCGCGCCCCACTTCGACGCTGTGGTAGCCCTCGGCGTAGTGATCCGCGGCGGGACCCCACACTTCGACTACGTCTGCCAGGCCGCGACGTCGGGCCTCACCGACGTCAGCGTCCGCACCGGAGTGCCTGTTGGCTTCGGCGTCCTCACTTGCGACACCGAGCAGCAGGGCATCGACCGTGCCGGCCTTCCGGGTTCCAAGGAGGACAAGGGACACGAAGCAGTGACCGCTGCCTTGGCCACGGCTGTGACACTCAAGCAGTACAGCTAAACGCCTGGATCGAAGGGGATGTGAGTGTGTCTTCACTCACATCCCCTTCGTCATGCAACGCCCCAACAAGCGGTGGTTGCCCCTGAGCAAGTAGTCTGGAGGGCGTGAAGAATTTCGAGACGCTGTTCGCAGAACTGAGTGAGAAAGCAGCGACCCGCCCGGCAGGTTCGCGCACGGTTGCCGAACTGGACTCCGGAATCCATGGCATCGGTAAAAAGGTGGTCGAAGAGGCCGCCGAAGTCTGGATGGCCGCGGAGTACGAATCGGACGAAGCCGCCGCTGAGGAAATCTCCCAGTTGCTGTACCACCTGCAGGTCCTCATGCTCGCCAAGGGCCTCAGCCTGGAAGACGTTTACAAGCATCTCTAGCCACGCCACTCCGCTTGCCTGTTGCGGAGCCCCCTGCGTGGCCAAGGTGCCTGAAAACCTCCATTCCAAAAAGAAAGTCTCCCAATGCTCCGTGTAGCAGTCCCCAACAAGGGATCCCTGTCCGAAGCCGCCTCGGCAATGTTGTCCGAGGCTGGTTACCGCCAGCGCCGCGACACCCGCGAACTGGTCATGGTTGATCCCGACAATGACATTGAGTTCTTCTTCCTCCGTCCCCGCGACATCGCCGTTTACGTCGGCCAGGGAACCCTGGACGTCGGCATCACCGGCCGCGACCTGTTGCTGGACGCAAAAGTGGAAGCCGAAGAACTGCTTCCTTTGGGCTTTGCGCCGTCCACGTTCCGGTTCGCTGGACCGGTAGGTGACTTCACCGGCGTCGAGCAGCTCGAAGGCAAGCGCCTGGCAACCAGTTACGACGGACTTTTGCGCGATTACCTTTCCGAGCGCGGCGTGAACGCCACCGTGGTCCGGCTGGACGGAGCCGTTGAGTCTTCCGTGCGTCTGGGCGTCGCGGACGCAATCGCCGACGTCGTTGAAACAGGTAACACGCTCAAAGCTGCCGGCATGGAGATCTTTGGCGATCCCATCCTGAAGTCCGAGGCCGTGCTGATCCGCCGGTCCGGTTCGGGCGGAGCCGCCAACGGGACAGCCAAGGAAATCGAGATTCTCATCCGTCGACTCCAGGGAGTCCTCGTAGCCCGCCAGTACGTCCTGATGGATTACGACATCCGCAAAGATCTGGTGGAGGACGCGGCTGCACTGACTCCCGGCCTGGAATCGCCCACGGTCTCACCGCTGCGGGATTCGGAGTGGGTTGCTGTGCGGTCCATGGTTCCCAAGAAGGAAACCAACCGCATCATGGACGAGCTCTACGACCTCGGAGCACGCGCCATCCTGGTCAGCAGCATCCACGCTTGCCGCATCTGATCCACGGACAGCAAGCCCAGTAGAACTTAGGAGCAGCACATGGCTGTAGCCGTACGCGTCATCCCATGCCTGGATGTCGATGCAGGCCGGGTGGTCAAGGGCGTCAATTTTGAAGGACTCCGAGATGCCGGAGATCCAGTGGAACTCGCGCACCGGTACGATAACGGCGGGGCCGACGAATTGACGTTCCTGGACGTCACTGCGTCGTCCGGCAACCGCGAAACCACGTTCGACGTGGTCCGCCGCACGGCTGAGGAAGTCTTCATTCCCTTGACCGTGGGTGGTGGTGTTCGTGGCGTGGCAGAGGTGGACAAGCTCCTGCGCTTCGGTGCGGACAAGGCGTCCATCAACACCGCGGCTGTCGCCCGCCCCGATGTGATCGATGAAATCACCCGTCACTTCGGCTCGCAGGTCCTGGTGCTCTCGGTGGACGCGCGCCGTACCCGTGACGGTGACGTCCCGACGTCGTCCGGTTTTGAAGTGACCACCCACGGTGGCCGCACCGGTACCGGAATCGATGCGATCGCCTGGGCCAAGGAAGCCGCCGACAGGGGCGTGGGAGAGATCCTGCTCAACTCGATCGACGCCGATGGCACGAAGGACGGCTTCGACCTTGAACTGATCCGCTTGGTCCGTGCTGCGGTGAACATCCCCATCATTGCTTCGGGCGGGGCCGGCGTGCCTGCCCATTTCCCGCCCGCCGTGGAGGCTGGCGCGGACGCCGTGCTGGCGGCCTCGGTGTTCCACTTTGGCCCGGATGACATGATCGCCCAGGTGAAGACCGCGATTCGTGAGGCAGGCTTCGAGGTTCGCTGATCAGTAGAGCTTAAAAGGCAATGGAGGGTCACCGTGCAGGTGACCCTCCATTGCGCATTTAGAGGCCGATGTCGGCTGACTGCAAGAGCGCGACGGCGTCCGGCTGGCCTTCGAAGGTGACGAGCGCCTGGCTGGTACGTCCATGAGCGTGCATAAGCAGTTCGCCGGGCTCGCCGACGATTGCTACTGAAACGGGGGCTCGCTTGGCTACGTGTCGGGGACCGGTGGGTCGCACAAGCACAATACCGAGGTCTACACCGCGGTAAAGGAAGGCAGCGCGCTTGATGAGGTCGTCCCAGAGAGCATCCGAATAGGCTTCGTCGAGTGCCCGGGGTGCCCAACGGTCGCCGGCGCGGCGAATGTCCTCGGTGTGAACAAAGTACTCAATGAGATTGGACGTCTCATCCAAGGCTTTGATCTTCAAGGGGGAGAGGGCCGGAGGGCCGGCGCGGAACGTCTTGATGAGGTCCGCATAGGCTTCAGGGCTCTGGAGCTTGGCAGCGAGTTTGGAGGTGGCCTTCTCCGAGGCCTTGCCCAAACTGGGAATCAGCAGGCCCAAACCCACTGCAATCTTCCGTTCGCGCAGATACAAATGCGCAGCAAGATCCCGCGTCTGCCACCCTTCGCAGAGCGTGGGGGAGTCAGGTCCGGCCGCCAGAAGGGTTTCGGCCAGTACTTCTCGGGAAGGATCGACGAAATGCATCACTTGTGAAACTAGCACGATCGGAGCACTCTTGCGCAGTGGAACCGCCGCAGAATCCGGCTCCCGCCAAAGGCACTAGACTTGATCTGATGTCAGAGCAGTCCGCCCCCAGCCCAACTCCTGCCGCGGAGCCCTCAAGCGAGCCCGCGAGCCCTTTGCCGCAGGAGATCGCCAGCGCCCTGAAACGGGATTCTTCCGGCCTCGTCGCAGCTATCGTGCAGCAGCACGACACCCATGAGGTCCTCATGCTCGGCTGGATGGATGATGAGGCTCTCCACCGCACCATGACCTCCGGCAGGGTCACGTTCTACTCCCGCTCCCGTCAGGAGTACTGGCGTAAGGGCGACACCTCCGGACACGTACAGTTCGTGAAGTCTGTCGCCCTTGACTGCGACGGCGATGCCCTCCTGATCCGCGTGGACCAGATCGGCGCAGCCTGCCACACCGGAACCCGGACCTGCTTCGATGGTCGCGACTTCACAGTTGTTACGGGCCACCGCGACTAAGGCACCCACCACTTTCCACTGACGCACCACCTCAGACAATAAGGCGGAAAACATAGCCATGCAGGACCTTGGAATCATCAGCCCGGGCCTGGAAGAGTTCCGCGAACTCGCCGTCCACAGCCGTGTCATCCCTGTCCGACTCAAGGTCTTGGCGGATGCCGAGACTCCCATTGGCCTGTACCGAAAGCTGGCCAAGGGGCAACCGGGAACCTTCCTCTTGGAATCCGCTGCGGTTGGCGGCGCGTGGTCGCGCTACTCCTTCATCGGTTCCAAGTCCCGTGCCACGCTGACCACCAAAGACGGCCAGGCGCACTGGATTGGTGAGCCACCCGTGGGAGTTCCTGTCTCGGGCAACCCCGTTGACGCTGTGCGGGACACCGTCGCGGCACTTCAAACTGACCGCTTTGATGGGTTGCCGCCGTTCACGTCCGGTTTGGTGGGCTTCCTCGGGTGGGAAGCTGTGCGCCATTGGGAGCGGCTGACGTCCCCGCCCGAAGATGATCTGCAGCTGCCCGAGATGGCACTGAACCTGGTCACCGACATGGCGGTGCACGACAATATGGACGGCACCGTCCTCCTGATTGCCAACGCCATTAATTTCGATGACAGCTCCGAGCGGGTGGATGATGCCTGGCACGACGCCGTAGCCCGGGTGAAGGCGCTGCTGGAGCAGATCAGCACACCGGTTGCCCAGCCCGTGTCCGTGCTACAAACGGCTGCCCTGGACTTCGCCTCGAGCGTCCAGGAACGCTGGGACGAGGCCAAATACCTGGAAGCAATCGACCGCGGCAAGGAAGCCATTGTTGACGGTGAGGTTTTCCAGGTAGTGATCTCGCGGCGATTCGAAATGGAATGCGCCGCGGACCCCCTGGATGTTTATCGCGTCCTGCGCAACACCAACCCCAGCCCGTATATGTACCTCTTCAGCCTGGAGGACGCGGACGGCCGCGAGTACTCGATTGTGGGCTCCTCACCGGAGGCCTTGGTCACGGTGACCGGACAGGAAGTCATTACCCACCCCATCGCCGGCTCGCGCCCCCGTGGCAAGACGGTGGAGGCCGACAAGGCATTGGCTACTGAGCTTCTGGCTGACCAGAAAGAGCGCGCAGAGCACCTGATGCTGGTGGATCTCTCACGCAACGACCTCTCCAAGGTCTGTGTGGCCGGAACCGTGGACGTTACGCAGTTCATGGAAGTGGAGCGGTTCAGCCACATCATGCACCTGGTGTCCACCGTGGTAGGCGAGCTCGCCCCGCACGCAAAGGCCTACGACGTCCTCAAAGCGACTTTTCCGGCGGGCACTCTTTCCGGTGCTCCCAAGCCGCGCGCGCTCAGGCTGCTGGACGAACTCGAACCGCACCGGCGTGGTATCTACGGCGGCGTGGTGGGCTACTTGGACTTCGCCGGAGACATGGACATGGCCATTGCCATCCGGTCCGCACTGCTCCGTGAGGGGCGCGCCTACGTCCAGGCCGGCGGTGGGATCGTGGCCGATTCGCACAAGCCTTCGGAAGCCCTTGAAACGGTGAACAAAGCTGCCGCACCTCTCCGTGCGGTGCACACGGCCGGTTCGTTGCAGAACATTTCCGCAAGGTCTGTGCGGAGCGCAGATGAATCCGACACCGGGACGTCGGCTTCATGAGCGCGGCATCTTCAGCACCTTCTGTGAGGCAGTCTCCGCGGTGGGCGCGAAAATCCACTCTGGTTCTGGCCACCACCATCCTTGCGCTGGCCGTTTTTGGAGCCACCACTCAGACCTGGATCGAGGTCCGGCTGGACCCCACTGGTGCCTCCAACAGTGACCTCCATGTCCAAGGAAGCAAAGCGGCTACCGCGGTCACAGCACTGGCTGTCGTCGCTCTGGCGGGCGGCTTGGCTGCATCCATCGCCGGAAAGATAGCGCGCTGGATCATTGCAGTCCTCATTGTTTTGTCAGCTGCGGGGATCATCCTCGCGGCAGTGACCGTCATGCTGGATCCGTTGGGAGCCGCGCAAGGTTCCATAGCTGCAGCCACGGGAGTATCGGGCGGGCAGGCCGATGCAGCAGTTACTGTGTTCCCCGTGCTTGCCATCATTGCCGGTTCCCTTCTGGCGGTCTGCGCTGTTCTCTTGCCGCTTGCGGCTCGTCACTGGACCTCACGGACCAAATATGACGCCGGGACGAGAAGCAAGAAGAGCAACAACGAACCCGTTGACGAGATCGACAGCTGGGACAGCCTCTCGCGCGGAGAAGACCCCACGTAAGCAGTCGCATCGTACTTTCGGGTTCCCCGGCGCAACAAAGCCGACCACACCTGCGATGACGTCCGGCGATGTCCCGGCCGTCGTCAATAAATGGCAGAATGTAAGCAGTATTCATCCTGAGGAGATTTCACATGAGCAAAACCACAGTGTCCGCAAACCAAGCTGAATCCAAAATGGCCAGCCACGCTGACGCCATTGGCCACGGAAACAGCCCGGCTGCCTGGACCTGCGTACTTGTGATGCTGGTGGGCGCCCTGATTTCTTCCATCGCATTTGTCATCGCCAACACCCCGATCTTCGTCGGCGGACTGGTGGTCATGGTTATCGGCCTGATCGTGGGCTTCGTCATGCGCAAGGCAGGCTACGGAGTTGGCGGCAGCAAGCTGCAGAACAACGGTCACTAATCGTGACCGTTCTTGATGACATCATTGTTGGCGTCAAGGAGGACATGGGGGCCCGGCGTGGTCTCGTGTCCCTCGCGGAGCTGAAGGAGCGCGCCGCTAACGCTGCTCCGGCCCGTGATGCATGGGCCGCCTTGGGTGGCCCGTCATCCATCCGCAACGACCTCAAAGTCATCGCCGAAATCAAGCGTCGCAGCCCTTCCAAAGGTGATCTCGCGTCCATCGCCGATCCTGCGTCGCTTGCGGCGCAGTATGCTGACGGCGGGGCTTCCGTGATCAGCGTCCTCACCGAACAGCGCCGCTTCGGCGGTTCCCTGGCGGACCTCGACGCCGTACGTGCCGCCGTCGAAACGCCGTTGCTGCGCAAGGACTTCACCGTTGACGAGTACCAGATCTGGGAAGCCCGTGCCCACGGTGCCGATCTCATCCTGTTGATCGTTGCGGCGCTGTCCGACTCGGAGCTTGCTGACTTCAGTGCTCTGAGCCACGAGCTCGGCATGAACGTTCTGGTGGAGACGCACACCGAAGAGGAAATTGAGCGAGCTGTCGCGGCGCAGGCCAAGATCATTGGCATCAATGTGCGCAACCTCAAAACGCTCGACGTCGACCGTTCCGTTTTCGGATCATTGGCCGGTTTGATTCCGGCTGAGTCCGTCATCGTGGCCGAATCCGGCGTCAGGGGTCCCGAGGACGTCTCTCATTACGCCGCGGGCGGCGCCAACGCCATCCTGGTGGGGGAGGCGCTGGTCAGCGACTCAACACCGAGCGAACGCATCACTGAATTCAAGGCAGCGGGAGCTGCCGCAATCGCCGTCAGGAACTGAGGCAGCACCTGAATCACGGCGAATAGTTGCAAGGCAGCCCGGGCATCAGCCTGCGGCTGCCTTGTGGCACGTGGAACTACCCAAAGAACTAACTGGAACAGGACGGTGAGACTGATGGTCGACGCGCCAACAGCCGGCTCAGAAGAGAATGCAGCGGATGCATTCCTCCAAGGTGGCCCTTCGCTGCGGAATGCATCGGGGCCCTACTTTGGCAGCTATGGCGGACGCTGGATGCCCGAGTCGCTCATCGCCGCCCTTGACGAAGTCCAGGACACCTTTGAGAAGGCCAAGGCTGATCCTGATTTCATCGCCCAGCTCAAGGACCTCAACAAGAACTACTCCGGCAGGCCTTCTTTGCTGACCGAGGCCAAGCGCTTCTCGGAGCACGCAGGCGGGGCGCGCATCTTCCTCAAGCGCGAGGACCTCAACCACACCGGCTCCCACAAGATCAACAACGTCCTGGGCCAGGCATTGCTCGCAAAGCGGATGGGCAAGACCCGCGTCATCGCCGAGACCGGCGCAGGCCAGCACGGCGTGGCAAGCGCAACCGCCGCGGCACTGCTGGGCCTTGAGTGCGTGGTGTACATGGGTGCCGAGGATTGCCGTCGGCAGGCCTTGAACGTGGCGCGCATGCAGCTCCTGGGGGCCACCGTGGTTCCCGTGACCAACGGTTCGCAGACGCTCAAGGACGCCATCAACGATGCCCTTCGGGATTGGGTCTCCAACGTGGAGCACACCCACTACCTGCTGGGTACCGCCGCCGGAGCGCATCCTTTTCCTGCCATGGTCCGCTACTTCCACGAAGTCATCGGTGAAGAGGCACGCAGCCAGATCCTGGAGCAAACCGGGAAGCTTCCAGACGCCATCGCTGCATGTATCGGTGGAGGATCCAATGCAATCGGCCTCTTCCACGCTTTCCTTGACGACGCATCAGTGAAGATCTACGGCTTTGAAGCCGGCGGTGAAGGAGTGGAGACAGGCCGCCACGCTGCAGCCATCTCGCTGGGCCGCCCGGGCGTACTTCACGGCGCCCGCTCGTACCTGATGCAGGATGAAGACGGTCAGACTATTGAGTCCCACTCCATTTCTGCCGGGCTGGATTACCCGAGCGTCGGCCCGGAGCACTCCTACCTTGCAGACATCGGGCGTGTCACCTACGAGGCCGTGACGGACACCGAAGCCATGGATGCGTTCAGCCTCCTGTGCCGGACTGAAGGCATCATCCCTGCTATCGAGTCCTCCCACGCATTGGCCGGTGCCATCAAGATCGGCCAGCGTCTCACGGAGGGCAAGGAAAATCCCTCGGACGTGACAGTGATCGTGAACCTGTCCGGGCGTGGCGATAAGGATGTGGAGACTGCTGCCGCCTGGTTCAACATGTTGGACGAGGAAGGGCACGTCAAGGGCACCACACTGTCCACGCGGAAGCCTAAGGGGCCCACTGAGCGCACCAACGAAGCAGCCGTGGATGTCAACGAGGACCAGAACTGATGACTGAAGAATTCGCCAGCAAATCCGCCGCCGTCATTGACCGGGCCAAAGCAGAAGGCCGGGCCGCGTTGGTGGGGTACCTTCCCGCCGGCTACCCCACGGTCAAGGAGAGCATCGAGGCCGGCATAGCCTTGGCCCGGAACGGTGCTGACCTCATCGAAATCGGCATTCCGTACTCCGATCCCGTGATGGACGGTCCCGTGATCCAAGCCGCTACCACTGAAGCGATCTCCAACGGATTCCGCGTCGCAGACGTCTTTGACGTGGTTGCAGGCATTACTGCCGCCACCGATGCAGCAGTTTTGGTCATGACGTATTGGAACCCGGTCATGCGCATGGGCGTGGACGAGTTCGCCCGCCGCCTGGCCGAAGCCGGGGGAGCAGGACTCATTACACCGGACCTGGTCCCTGATGAGGCTCATGAGTGGTTTGAAGCCTCCGACAGGTACGGCCTGGACAGGGTGTTCCTTGTGGCGCCCTCTTCCACTCCGGAGCGACTGGACATGACGGTCAAGGCAAGCCGTGGGTTTGTCTACGCTGTGTCCATCATGGGCGTCACCGGAACCCGCACGTCGGTCAGCAGCAGTGCTGAAGACGTGGTGGCCCGCGCCCACGCCGCCGGCGCCAATCGGGTGTGCGTCGGTTTGGGCGTCTCCAACCCGGATCATGTCCGTGAAATTGCTGCATACGCGGACGGCGTGATCGTCGGGACCGCGTTGGTGGCGGCCCTCCGCGACGGCGGCGTGGACGCCGTCGGACAACTCACCAAGAACCTCAGCGCCGGCCTGGGCCGCGCAGCTGCAGAAGCCTAGAAAAAGGAAACAGCGAAGCGAATGCAGACCGTCCTCCACGCTGCGGCAATGGTCCCCTTGAGTATCCCGAGCCCATCGTGGTCCGGTTTCGACATTCCGCTACCGTGGGGGACGTTGCGCATCCACGCATACGCCCTCTGCATCCTGGCGGGCATCATCGTTGGCTTGTGGCTGACCACGGCACGTTGGAAGCGCCGCGGGGCGCCTGAGGGCAGTCTGTGGGACATCGCCATCTGGGCGATCCCCTTCGGCATTATCGGTGGCCGCCTCTACCATGTCGTCTCTTCCCCGGACGCTTACTTCGGGCCCGGGTTTGACGGCACAGGGGACCTCTCGCTGATTCCGCAGATCCAGCGGGGTGGTTTGGGCATTTGGGGTGCTGTGATCCTCGGTGCGGTAGGTGCATGGATCGGTTGCCGACGGGCAGGCGTTAAGTTGACGGCATTCCTGGATGCAGCAGCTCCGGGCCTGCTCCTGGCCCAGGCCATCGGACGCTTGGGAAACTGGTTCAACCAGGAACTTTTCGGCGCGCCCACCACGTTGCCGTGGGGACTCGAGATTGACCCCGCCAATGCCAACTTCCCGCCGGACATGGCTGCGGGCACTCTGTTCCACCCGACGTTCCTTTACGAGATGCTGTGGAACCTGGTGGGTGTCGCCATCCTTCTGCTGCTGGACAGGAAGTTTAATTTCCGGTGGGGTCGGCTCTTCTGGTTGTACGCCGTGTACTACACCTTGGGCCGCGTGTGGATTGAAGCGCTGCGCATTGACGATGCTGAGCAGATCAGCCTTTTCGGGATTACCACCAGGCTTAATGTGTGGACCAGCATCTTTGTCTTTATCGCCGCTCTGGCGGTCTTCTTCGTCCTGGGCCGTAAGGGCCGGCCGGTGCCCGATACACCTTATTTGCCGGGCCGCGAGCCCGAAAAAACGGCGGAAAAGGAGCCGGCTGCGGTGACCAGCGTCACCAGTCATGATGTGGACGCATCTGTCTCAGATACAGGTTCGCGTGGTAATCTCCCAGATAACCAAAGCGATCCGGGCCACGTTGACGAGCCGCAGGAATCAGCAGGGGAGGCGGGAAAGGACATCACGTCCGGCACCGGTTCCACGTCTGCTGCTACTGCCGCAAGGAAGGCCCCCGGATCCACGCCGAAGGCAGACGACACCAAGTAGTCGCGTTCGGTAAAGGGGCAACAGAGTCACCGCTCGTAGGGCCCAGTCCACAGCGTCGTGGCACCCCGGAAACCGGATCGCAGCATACCGATGTTCACTGGTCAAGCCGGGGCCAGAGGTCTGCGTAACTGTTCGTTGCGCTGGATCGGCTGGCCTACAATTCCAATTACTAGCGCTTTGTTGTGCCCGTCACAGGGCAGGCAAGGTGGGGCCAACGTTGTCCCTTCCATACGCACGATCTCGAGGAAGGACGTCTCCCATGACCCATCTTCATAACCCCGGTTGGTCCGAAAATATCGAACCTCAGGGTGCCATGTCTCCGTTCAAGCGCTTTGCCGCGCTCCCGGAGGCTCAGGGTCTTTACAACCCTGATAAGGAGAAGGACGCCTGCGGCCTGGCTATTATTGCCACGCTCCGCGGGGAACCGGGATACGACATCGTGGAAGCGGCGCTGACCGCCCTCCGCAATCTCGAACACCGCGGCGCCGTGGGCGCCGACGAAGGTACCGGCGACGGTGCGGGCTTGCTGATGCAGGTCCCGGACGAGTTCTTCCGGGCCGTCACCGAATTCGAACTGCCTGCTCCGGGCCAGTATGTGGTGGGCACCGCCTTCCTTCCAGCTGAGTCCCGTGAAGCTGACAACGCCAAAGCCGGTATCGAAGCCCTCGCCGCTGATGAGGGGCTCACAGTCCTCGGATGGCGTGAGGTCCCGGTGGTTGCAGACCTGGTCGGCGCCATGGCGCGGGCCTGCATGCCGTACTTCTCGCAGCCGTTCTTCGCTTCGGCCACCGGTGAAAGCCTTGAGCCCAATGAACTGGACTCCCGTGCCTGGCGTATCCGAAAGCGCGCCCAGAACAAGTTCGGTGTCTACTTCCCGTCGCTGTCCTCGCGCACCATTGTGTACAAGGGCATGCTGACCACCGCACAGCTGGAGCCGTTCTACCCGGACCTTTCGGACAAGCGGTTCAAGACGAAGCTTGCGATCGTCCACTCACGCTTCTCCACCAACACGTTCCCGTCCTGGCCGTTGGCGCAGCCGTTCCGCACCATCGCCCACAACGGTGAGATCAACACGGTCAAGGGCAACCGCAACTGGATGCGTGCCCGCCAGTCGCAGTTGGCCAGCCCCCTGCTGGGTTCGGTGCCCGAGGAGCTTTACCCGATTTGTACCCCGGGCGCCTCGGACTCTGCCTCCTTCGATGAGGTGGCCGAGCTCCTCTGGCTCTCCGGCCGTCCGATCACGCACTCGATCATGATGATGATCCCGGAGGCATGGGAGAACCACGCCACCATGGATCCCGCGCGCCGCGCGTTCTACGAATACCACTCCCTGCTCATGGAGCCGTGGGACGGTCCTGCCGCTGTGTCCTTCACCGACGGCAGCCTCGTTGGCGCCACACTGGACCGCAATGGCCTGCGCCCGGGACGGTACTGGATCACCGAAGACGGCCTCATCATCTTCGCTTCCGAAGTTGGTGTCATTGAGGTTGAGCCTTCCAACGTGGTCAAGAAAGGCCGCGTAGCCCCGGGCAAGATGTTCCTGGTGGACACCGAAGCCGGACGCATCATTGACGACACCGAGGTCAAGGCTGAAATTGCCGGGGCCAACCCCTGGGCCGATTGGCTCAAGGACAACCTGATTGACATCAACGAGCTTCCCGAGCGTGAGCACGTGGTCCACACGGCCGCTTCGGTAAACATCCGCCAGCGGACCTTTGGCTACACCACCGAAGAGCTGAAGATCCTGCTCGGACCGATGTCCCGCACCGGCGCCGAGCCCTTGGGTGCCATGGGCTCGGACACCCCGGTGGCTGTGCTCTCCAAGCGCCCACGCCTGCTGTTCGACTACTTCGTGCAGTCCTTCGCCCAGGTCACCAACCCGCCGCTGGATGCTATCCGCGAAGAGCTGGTCACCTCGCTGAAATGTGCCATTGGTCCCAACGGCAACCTCCTGGATGGCAAGCAGGTCCGCCAGCCGCAGATCTCGCTGCCGTTCCCGGTGATCAACAACGATCAGCTCGCCAAGATCGCGAACATTGAAACCCCCGACGGCGATCGCATAGCCATGAAGGTTCGTGGCCTTTACCGCCCCGAGGGCGGAGAAGCGGCACTGCGTGCACGTCTGACGGAGATCTGCGAACAGGTTTCCGGCGCGATCAACCGCGGCGTGCAGTACGTTGTGCTGTCCGACCGTGACTCGAACGCGCAATGGGCCCCGATTCCTTCGCTCCTGCTGGTCAGCGCCGTTCACCACCACCTGCTCCGCAGCGCGAACCGCACCAAGACCGCCCTGGTGGTTGAGGCCGGAGACGTTCGCGAGACACACCATGTGGCAGTTCTCATCGGTTACGGCGCATCCGCCGTCAACCCTTACTTGGCCATGGAATCGGTGGAGCAGCTGATCTCCAACGGTGACGTCACAGGCGTCACCGCCGAAGACGGTGTCTACAACCTCATCAAGGGCCTGGGCAAGGGCGTCTTGAAGATCATGTCCAAGATGGGCATTTCCACTGTGGCTTCCTACACGGGCGCCCAGACCTTCGAAGCACTGGGCCTGTCCCAGGAACTCGTGGACGAATTCTTCTCCGGTACGCACTCCCAGCTGGGCGGCGTCGGCCTGGATGTCATCGCAGCCGAAGTTTCGGCACGTCACCAGATGGCGTACCCCGAAGGTGGCATCGAGCACCCGCACCAGCCGCTGCTTGGCGGCGGCGAGTACCAGTGGCGCCGTGACGGCGAACCGCACCTCTTCAACCCGGAGACGGTTTTCCGCCTGCAGCACGCCACCCGCGAACGCCGCTACGACATCTTCAAGTCCTACACCAAGGGCATTGACGATCAGTCCGAGAACCTGATGACCCTCCGCGGGCTCCTCAAGTTCAAGGACGGTGTCCGTCCGGCAGTACCGCTGGAGGAAGTGGAGCCTGTCTCCAGCATCGTCAAGCGTTTCTCCACGGGTGCCATGAGCTATGGCTCCATCTCGCAGGAAGCCCACGAGACACTTGCTATCGCCATGAACCGTTTGGGTGGCAAGTCCAACACGGGCGAGGGTGGCGAGGACGTTGATCGCCTGCTGGATCCTGAGCGCCGCTCGGCCATCAAGCAGATTGCCTCTGGTCGCTTCGGCGTCACCAGCTTGTACCTGACCAACGCCGAGGACATCCAGATCAAGATGGCCCAGGGTGCAAAGCCCGGCGAAGGCGGCCAGCTGATGGCGCAGAAGGTCTACCCCTGGGTAGCCCGGACACGTCACTCCACTCCCGGCGTTGGACTCATTTCGCCGCCCCCGCACCACGACATCTACTCGATCGAAGACCTCGCGCAGCTCATATACGATGCCAAGCGCGCCAACCCTTCGGCCCGTGTCCACGTCAAACTGGTTTCGGAAGTCGGGATCGGCACGGTGGCGTCCGGCGTCACCAAGGCGAAGGCCGACGTCGTGCTTGTTTCAGGTCACGACGGCGGTACCGGCGCCTCGCCGCTGAACTCGCTCAAGCACGCGGGCGTGCCGTGGGAACTTGGCCTCGCCGAGACCCAGCAGACCCTGATGCTCAACGGTCTCCGCGACCGCGTGGTGGTTCAGGTTGACGGGCAGCTCAAGACCGGCCGCGACGTTGTCATTGCGGCCCTTCTGGGCGGCGAAGAGTATGGCTTCGCGACTGCTCCGTTGGTGGTATCGGGCTGCATCATGATGCGCGTCTGCCACCTGGATACCTGTCCTGTTGGTGTTGCCACGCAGAACCCCGAGCTTCGCTCCCGGTTCAACGGCAAGCCCGAGTTCGTGGTCAACTTCTTCGAATTCCTCGCAGAAGAAGTCCGCGAAATCCTTGCCGAGCTTGGTTTCCGCAGCCTGGAAGAGGCCATTGGCCACGCCGAGGTCCTGGATACCCGCGAAGCGATCAACCACTGGAAGGCCGAAGGGCTGGACCTGGACCCCATCCTGCACGGGTTGGAGTTCGACGACGACGTGCCGCTGCGCAACATGACCGGCCAGAACCACGAGCTGGACAAGCACTTCGACCAGCGGCTGATCACCATGGCACAGGAAGCGCTCAGCGACCGCATGCCCGTCAAGATCACCCTGGACGTCATCAACACGGACCGTTCCGTGGGAACGATGCTCGGCCACGTGGTGACCAAGACCTTCGGCATCGATGTCCTGGCGACCGACACCATCGACGTCACGCTCAACGGCACCGCAGGCCAGTCACTCGGAGCGTTCCTCCCCGCGGGCATCACCCTGCGTATGTTCGGCGATTCGAACGACTACGTTGGCAAGGGTCTCTCCGGCGGCCGAATCATCGTCCGCCCGGACCGCACCAACGTGTTCCAGGCAGAGCGGAATGTCATTGCCGGCAACGTCATAGGTTACGGCGCTACCAGCGGTGAAATGTTCCTGCGTGGCCAGGTCGGTGAACGCTTCCTGGTACGTAACTCCGGTGCCACCGCCGTCGTCGAAGGCATTGGCGATCACGGTTGCGAATACATGACCGGTGGCCAGACGCTGATTATCGGCCGCACGGGCCGTAACTTCGGTGCCGGCATGTCCGGTGGAACCGCCTACGTGCTGGACCTGCAGCCTGAGCGCGTCAACAAGATGGCCCTCGATACCGGTGAACTTCAGCTCCTGGAGCTCGATGCCGAGGACCGCGACATTGTCCACGGTCTGCTCACCAAGCACCTTGAAGAAACCGAATCCGTCCTGGCCGGCCGTCTGCTCGAAAACTTCGACGACACTGCCGCCCGCATCACCAAAGTGCTGCCGCGCGATTACGCCGCAGTCCTGCAAACCCGTCTTGACGCCATCGAAGAGGGCCTTGACCCCGATGGCGAAGAAGTATGGTCTCGAATCCTGGAGGTAACCGGTGGCTGATCCACGCGGATTTCTGAAAGTCCGGCAGCGCGAGACGCAGCCACGCCGTCCCGTTCCCGTCCGCATCATGGACTGGAAAGAAGTGTACGAAGCCCAGGAAAAGGGCGTCCTGAAGAGCCAGGCCGGCCGCTGCATGGACTGCGGTGTTCCGTTCTGCCACCAGGGCTGCCCGCTGGGTAACCTCATTCCCGAGTGGAACGACCTCGTGTGGCGGGACAAGGGTGAAGAAGCGATTGAGCGCCTTCACGCCACCAACAACTTCCCGGAGTTCACCGGCCGCCTGTGCCCTGCACCCTGCGAAGCGTCCTGTGTGCTGGGCATCAACCAGCCTGCCGTGACCATCAAGCAGGTCGAGGTCTCCATCATCGACCAAGCCTTCGAAAACGACTGGGTCCAGCCCCTTCCGCCGACTCGCCTCACCGGCAAGACGGTGGCTGTGGTGGGTTCCGGCCCTGCAGGCCTGGCCGTGGCGCAGCAGCTGACCCGTGTGGGCCACACTGTTGCTGTGTATGAGCGTGACGACAAGATCGGCGGCTTGCTCCGCTACGGCATCCCCGACTTCAAGATGGAGAAGGAACAGGTTGACCGCCGCCTTGAGCAGATGAAGGCCGAAGGCACCCGCTTCCGGACCGGCGTTGCCGTTGGTACGGATGTCACCTGGGAGCAGCTGCGCCGCCGGTATGACGCCGTGGTGGTCGCAACCGGGGCTACCGTCCCGCGCGACCTCCCCATCCCGGGCCGCGACCTCGACGGCGTGCACTTCGCCATGGACTACCTGGTCCCTTCTAACCGAGTCGTCGCGGGGGAGAGCCCCGAAAACCACATCGACGCCCGTGGCAAGCACGTTGTCATCCTGGGTGGTGGCGATACCGGTGCTGACTGCATCGGCACCGCACACCGCCACCAGGCAGCATCGGTGACCACGCTCGCCATCGGCCAGCAGCCGCCGGCTGAACGAGCCGCCCACCAGCCGTGGCCGACGTTCCCCACCCTGTTCGAGGTCGCCAGCGCCCACGAAGAAGGCGGAGAGCGTACCTACCTTGCATCAACCGTTGAGTTCGTTGGCGAAAACGGCAAACTCACCGGCGTTAAAGTTGCTGAGACCGAGTTTGTGGACGGCAAGCGCCTGCCCAAAGCCGGTACAGAACGCATCATTCCAGCTGACCTTGTGTTCTTGAGCCTGGGCTTTACCGGTGCTGAGCCGGCAGGTATCACTGAGCAGGTCAGCGCAGAGTTCGACAGTCGGGGCAACGTTGCCCGCGACGGCTACTACATGACGAACACCGAGGGAGTGTTTGTTGCCGGCGATGCCGGACGTGGCCAGTCACTGATTGTGTGGGCCATTGCGGAAGGCCGTGCTTGCGCGGCCGCAGTGGACAGGTTCCTGATGGGAAGCACCATTCTCCCGGCACCGGTCGCCCCCACCGACCGGGCGATAGCGGTCTTATAGCGCCGGCAGGAACGTTTCTTTTACTCAATCAGCATGACTACTTAGGGTAGGTATATGAGACGCGCGAAAATTGTGGCAACTTTCGGCCCGGCTATCTCCAGCTTCGAGAACACCCTCGCGGTGCTGGAGGCCGGCGTTGACGTTGCTCGCATGAACATGAGCCACGGCGACTACTCCGTGCACGACAACACCTACGAGAACGTCCGCAAGGCTGCGGCACAGCTGGGCAAGCCGGTTGCCATCATGGCTGACCTCCAGGGACCCAAGATCCGCCTGGGCCGCTTTGTCGACGGCCCCCACGAACTGGCTGTCGGCGATACGTTCACCATCACCACCGAGGACGTCCCCGGTACCAAGGACATCTGCTCCACCACGCTCAAGAGCCTCACCGAGGACGTCAACGTAGGCGATGCCCTGCTCATTGACGACGGCAAGGTGGCCCTGCGTGCCATCGAGGTTGACGACGTGAAGGTTGTTGCCACCGTGACGGTTGGCGGCAAGGTTTCCAACAACAAGGGCATCAACCTGCCCGGTGTAGCCGTCAACGTCCCCGCCTTGAGCGAAAAGGACGAGGACGACCTCCGTTGGGCCCTCAAGCGCGGTGCAGACCTGATCGCCCTCTCGTTCGTTCGTGATGCCTCAGACATCAAGCGCGTTCACGAGATCATGGACGAAGAAGGCCGCCGCGTGCCGGTGATCGCCAAGATCGAAAAGCCTCAGGCAGTGGAGCAGCTCCACGAAATCATCGACGCGTTCGATGCCATCATGGTTGCCCGTGGCGACCTCGGCGTCGAGCTGCCGCTCGAAGAGGTCCCGATCGTCCAGAAGCGCGCCATCGAACTGGCACGCCGCTGGGCCAAGCCGGTCATCGTGGCCACCCAGGTCCTCGAATCCATGATCGACAACCCGCGTCCGACCCGCGCCGAGGCTTCCGACTGCGCCAACGCAGTTCTCGACGGCGCCGACGCAGTCATGCTCTCCGGCGAAACCTCCGTGGGCCAGTACCCTATTGAGACCGTCAAGGTCATGGCGCGGATCATCGAATCCACCGAGGTCCACGGTCTTGAGCGCGTCCCCCCGCTGGGCACCAAGCCCAAGACCCGCGGTGGCGCCATCACCCGTGCCGCCGTCGAAATTGCCGACCAGCTGGACGCCAAGTACATCTGTACTTTCACCCAGTCCGGCGACTCGGCACGACGCCTCTCGCGCCTGCGCCCCGTCAAGCCGGTCTTCGCGTTCACACCCGTTGAGCACGTCTGGAATCAGCTGGCCCTCACCTGGGGCATCCAGCCGGTCCTGGTGCCCTCCGTGGGCCACACCGACGAGATGACCGCACAGGTGGACAAGAGCCTGCTGGAAATGGACCTTGTGGACGAAGGCGACCTGGTTGTCATCGCTGCCGGTTCCCCTCCAGGACAGGCCGGTTCCACCAACTCGCTGAAGGTCCACAAGGTAGGCGACCTCGCCGACACCTCCAAGACCGACGACGGCTCCCGCAAGGAGCCCGTTGGCCCCTGGCCTGAAAAGAAGTCCAAGACCAAGGCGTAGTCTTCCGGTCTTAAGTGAATGCGGGCCCCGCCTTTTGGTGGGGCCCGCATTTTTTTTGTTTCTCGGTGACTACCACTGCTTGTGGGGAGTACGACGGCGGCCGCCCACCTCGGGTGAGGTGAGCGGCCGCCGTCGTGCGTTGCTTTGTGTTAGTTGACCTGGTTGATGATGGTTTCGGCAACCTCACGCATGCTGAGGCGACGGTCCATGGAAGTCTTCTGGATCCAGCGGAAAGCTTCCGGCTCCGTCAAGCCCATCTTGGTGGTCAGGAGGCTCTTGGCGCGCTCTACAAGCTTGCGCGTAGCGAACTGCTCCTGGAGGTCGGAAACCTCGTTCTCAAGCGCCTTGATCTCCTCATGGCGGGACAGTGCGATCTCGATGGCCGGGATCAGGTCCGCGGGGGAGAACGGCTTGACGACGTACGCCATGGCGCCGGCGTCGCGTGCGCGCTCCACCAGTTCCTTCTGGCTGAAGGCAGTCAGAAGGACAACAGGTGCAATGCGTGCCTTGACGATCTTCTCAGCAGCCGAAATACCGTCCATGACAGGCATCTTGACGTCCATGAGGACAAGGTCCGGCTTCAATTCCTCGGCCAGCTGCACCGCTTTCTCGCCATTGTCTGCCTCGCCGACGACGTCGTACCCCTCGCCCTTCAAAATCTCGATAATGTCCAGGCGGATGAGGGTCTCATCCTCGGCAACGACAACGCGTCGGGCCGGCTGGGCTGTGGACGTGGACTCCGTCTGTTCGGTCACGGGATCTCCTTGAAAAGGTTCGGCGGGTTCATGTCCATCTTAGTGTGGACTCTTTGATGGCTGGTTTTGTTGCATCGGCGTGCCCGGTTCTTTGAATCAGCCTATCTGCATGTATAGTAATTTCGCGTGCTGGGAAAGGATCGCGTTGCTCACAGAGATGAGAGCAGCTACCTTCCCCGCATATCCGCGCCCGAGTGGCGGAATTGGCAGACGCGCTGCACTCAAAATGCAGTATCGAAAGGTGTGTGGGTTCGAGTCCCACCTCGGGCACAGTAAACCCCCTCGTCAGAGGGGGTTTTTGCTTTAACGTGTGTACATTCTGTTTGGTCAGGTCCCTCTGACACTGGCCGCGGGGGGTGCCTGGCGCCGCGGGTCGCCTGTTTGGTTTTGGGGAGCGGGTTCAGGCCCGTGGCTAGTGGGCTCTCCGCTGGCTGTGAGCTGGGGTTATAGGTTCCTCTCGTGGTTCGTCCGGTAGGTCGTCGTTGGCCTACATCTCTTCAAGGCTGGGGGACTGAGCGCAACATGACTTCGGGATCCTGCGTCAAAGTTCTTGATTTCGGCTCGTTGGTGGAGTTAGGAGCCTTGTATTGCGATGACCCTCCAGAACGGGCCTGAAGCCTCAGGGGTGCAGCCGCATCTTCATGGCCAAACTGTTGCCTATGAATCGTCTTCTTGATCCAAGGCGAACCCGCGGAAGCTGGACTGGACTCGCCGGGCGTATGCCGATCTCATAGCTCGGAAACACTCTTGGATCGCAGGGTGGCTTGAGCGACCTTTCAGGGTGGCGAATAGGACTTCGCGTTTCAGAAGTGGTGTTAGTGGTCGGACTGAGAGTCCTTGCTGGTGGCCAGTGAGTGCCAGGCCGGGAAGGACTGAAATCGCTAGGCCGGCGCGAACCATCTGCAGCACTGTTGTGGTGTCTCGGCAGTCACAGGTGATGTTGGGGCTGAAGCCCTCGGCCAGGCACGCATCCACGATTGAGGAGTGGTAGATCCTGGCTGATCTGTTCAGCGCCCATTCCTCTTCGGCTAGATGGGCCAACGGAACGGTATCGAGCTTGCGGAAGGGGTGCTTCTCGGACATGACAACATAAAAGTCATCTCCGAACAGTGGTTGGTAGCTCACTGCTTCGTTGCGTGGATCTTGTCTGGACAGATTGTCCAGGACTGCAACGTCAGCCCTTTTGGTCATGAGGTCGACCATGCCTTCAGCTGGTTCGTGCTCGAACATGAAGACTTTCAGCTGCGGGTGCGAGGAACGCAGGAGTGAGATGGTCGTGGGCAGAACCGTCGAGGCAAAAGATGGAAAAGCTGAGATGCGCAGGTCTCCTGAGATGGAGTTCCGTGAGACGGCTATTTCGGCGTCTATGCGCTCGAGTGATTCAAAGACTTCGTGGCTTTGTTCGACGAGGCGCAGTCCTGCGCCCGTGAGTTGGACGCTGCGTCCGGCACGTTCAACGAGTACCAGCCCAGTATCTTTTTCGAGTTGGGAAAGTTGCTGGGAAACGGCAGGTCTGGTCAAGCCCAACGAGTCAGCGACCGCAGAGATGGTCCCCAGAAATGACAGTTCCCGAAGCAGGCGTAGACGCTGGACGTTGATCATGTATGGGTGGTCCTCGACGTAGGGAGGTAGGGAAACCTTGGCTATCGCACGCAGCCTCCCATGTTCCGCCTTATCTTACGCGTTGAGAACCCGGCAGGCCCGGCTCCGGCCTCGGATGGGCAGTATGGCTGCAGGCAAAAGGAAAGTTTTTCTAACTATTACTGCAATAAAAAGAAGCTTGTGCCGACTATTGAGGATGCGTACTCTTTTTTCAGGCGGCAAAGATGTGATCTGCATCAACTCATTGAATGTCGCGAAAAGTAAGCATCACTTTCCTCTATCGCTTGGAAACGGCGTGGCTTTTGGCACGCTTGGAAGGCGAAGTCGAAACATAAGCATCTGTTGTCTCCAGCCATCGGCTGAGGGTACGGACGAGAAAAGAGACACAAAATGGCCACACTTTCATTTATCGGCGTCGGCCGCATGGGATCTGGCATGGCAGCGCGGCTTCTCGAAGCAGGACACACCGTTCAAATCTTCGACCCAAATACTGAGGCCGTTGAGGCCCTTGTCCAGCAGGGCGCCATCGCGACCTCGTCGCCTGCCAAAGCAGCCCAAGGCGCGGAGGCCGTCTTCACCAGTCTCCCGAACCCGGCAATCCTCCGTGATGCCATCGAGGGCCCGGACGGTGTCCTAGCATCCGAGATCTCCGGTGTCACGATCGTCGACGTCAGTACTGTTGATCCCGAAACCGCACGTTCCCTTGCCGCGACCGTTGAAGCTCACGGGGGCCGCTTCGTCGATTCACCCGTCAGCGGCGGTGTAGCCGGGGCAGCTGCAGGGACGCTCTTGCTCATGGTCGGCGCGGATTCTCAGGACTTGGAGAACGTCCGTCCTTACCTCGAGCAGCTGGCAGCGCGGATCGTGCACTGCGGCCCCGTCGGAGCCGGCCAGTTGACCAAGCTCAGCCACAACATGCTCGTTGCCATCAACACGGTCGCCGCCGGTGAAGTCCTGGCAGCAGCGGTGAAAGCCGGCGGCAACCTCGAAACACTGACCGAGGTGTACACAGCAGGTTTGGCAGGCAGCAAGATGCTGGACCACTTCGGCAAGACGCTCTTCACCGAGGAACGACCGCCGCTGTTCGCCCTTGACCTTATGCACAAGGACATCAGCCTCTGTCTGAAGGAATTCGGGCAGTTCCCGATGCCTGTGAGCCAGCTCGTCATGCAGACCTACAATGCTGCCCGAGCAAAGGGGCTCGGCGGGCAGGACTCCACGGGGGTCAACGAAATCTATGAAGAACTGTTCGGTCTGCAGCTGCGCAAGAACACCAAGGAGAGCAACTAATGAATGCCCAGGCCACCCTCGTCCTTCCCAGCAAGGGCACCACAGGACTCCTGATCGACGGACATTGGATCGACCCGAAGGACGGCGGCACCCTTGAGGTGCAGAACCCGAGCAACCGGTCCACCGTCGCCGTGATCGGACGCAGCACGGCAGCGGATGTCGACCGTGCCGTCTCCTCTGCCCGAGAAGCCTTTCGCACCTGGCGCCAGCGCCCCGCCCGTGAACGTGGCGCCTTCCTGACCCGTCTCGGTGACGCAATTGCTGAAAACGCCGATGACATCGCCCGCCTGCTGGCAGCCGAAACCGGCAACGCCATCCGCACCCAGTCCCGCGGCGAAGTGGCGTCCACCGTTGAGGTTCTCCGCTACTACGGCGGCACCGCCTCGGAACAAAAGGGCGAAACCTTGCCCCTGGGACAGGGCCTGTTCAGTTACTCCACCCGCGACCCGCTCGGTGTCGTCGCTGCGATCATCCCGTGGAACTCACCACTGGTTCTGGGCGCCGTGAAGATCGGCATGGCTTTGGCCACCGGCAACACGTTGATCCTCAAGCCGGCAGAAGATGCGCCCCTCGCGGTGATCCGAGTCTGCGAACTGGCCGCCGAAATCCTTCCGCCGGGTGTGCTCAACGTTGTCACCGGCCGCGGCTCGGATGCAGGGGCCGCACTGTCCAAGCACGCGGACGTCGCCAAGGTCTCCTTTACTGGATCCAGCGAAGTCGGGCGCGGTGTCCTTCACGCCGTCGCCGACCGCATCGGCCACGCGACCCTGGAACTGGGCGGCAAGAGCCCGGCCGTTGTCTTCCCTGACAGCAACAACGAGGAAACGGCCAAGAACGTCGTCGCGGCCATGCGCTTCGCACGCCAGGGTCAATCCTGCACCGCAGGATCCCGGCTCTTCGTCCACGCCGACATCTGGGATGACTTCATGCCCAAGGTCATCGCCGCCGTCGAAGACCTCGTTATCGGGGATGCTCTCGATGAAGCCACGGACATGGGTGCGGTCATCAACACCACCCGCTACGAAGAAATCTCCGACTTCGTTCAGCAGGCAGCAGACCAGGGAGCTCAGTTCCTCACCGGTGGCCCTTCGACCAAGCTTGAGGGTGACACTCCGTTGAGGCTGACCCCGACGGTCATCGCCGGCGTGGACAACAACTGGAGGATCGCCCGCGAGGAAGTCTTCGGTCCCGTCTTGGTTGCCATCCCCTGGCAGACCGAAGAAGAGGTCGTGACCTGGGCCAATGATACCCACTACGGCCTCGCCGCGTATGTCTTCACCCAGGACCTCAATACCGCCCTGCGGATGGCAGAGAACATCGACGCCGGATGGGTCCAGATCAACCGCGCTGGCGGACAGCTCCCGGGCATGTCCTACGGAGGCCGCAAACAAAGCGGTATCGGCGCTGAGTACTCCATCGAGGGAGCCCTCGAAAGCTACACCCAGCGCAAGAGCGTCACTATCGCTCTCTGAAAGACCGGCGGGAGAAGGACCCAGAACTCGGCAACAACCTTCTCCCGCCGCACCACCCCCCATCTGGCCGGCAATGACGCCGGACAGGCATAACCCCAGCATCCGGCCAACCGGGCTGGACTCGAAAGGACCCACCATGAGCAGTCAAGGTGTCATTGAACCGGTTCCGGTCAATACCAAGGGGAAAGTTTCGGTCAGGGCAGCAGCCAGTTCCTTCATCGGAACCACCATCGAATGGTACGACTACTTCCTTTACGGCACTGCCGCTTCCCTGATCTTTCCGAGGGTGTTCTTCTCGGACATGGAGCCAGCCATTGCAACACTGAGCTCCCTGGCAACCTTCGCTGTTGCCTTCCTCCTGCGCCCCGTCGGTGGCGTGGTCATCGGACACTTCGGTGACAAACTCGGCCGCAAAAAGATGTTGATCCTGACCCTGCTCATCATGGGACTGTGTACAGGACTGATCGGTTTGATCCCCGAGGAACAGACCATCGGCATTTGGGCCCCGATCCTGCTGATTGTCCTGCGCGTCTTCCAGGGCTTCGCCCTCGGAGGTGAATGGGGTGGTGCTGCACTGATGTCGGTTGAGCACGCACCGGCCGGACGCCGCGGCCTCTTTGGAGCCACCATGCAGATGGGCGTTCCCGCAGGCTTGCTGCTTTCCACCGGCGCGTTCGCCGCCGTATCCACCCTGCCCGATGATGCGTTCTTCAGCTGGGGCTGGCGTATCCCGTTCCTGGCGAGCTTTCTGTTGCTGGTCGTGGGCATGTACATTCGCCTTGCCGTTACTGAACCGGATGCCTTCAAGAAGGTCCAGGAAGAAGGCAAGGTCGCCAAACTCCCGATCCGCGAAGTCCTCGCCAACGATAAGCGCCGTACCCTGAACCTTGTCTTCCTGCAGAGCGCAGCGAACGTCGGCTACTTCCTCATCACCGTCTACTCCCTGGTCTACGTCACCGAAACCCTGAAACTGCCCCGCACCTGGGCCGTGACCGGTCTACTGCTCGGTGCTGCCGTGGACCTCTGCCTCCAGCCCGTCTTTGGCTGGCTCTCGGACCGCTTCGGCCGCAAGAAGGTCTACGGCGCCGGTTCGCTGTTCCTGGGCCTCTACGCCTTCCCGTTCTTCTGGCTTCTTGAATCCGCCACCGAACCGCTGGTTTGGCTGGCGCTGATCCTGGGCCTAGGCATCGGCCACGCATCCACAGGTTCCCTGCACGCGGTCATCTACGCCGAACAGTACCCGGCACGTTACCGCTACACCGGATCCTCACTGGCTTACCAGCTCTCAGGCATCATCTCCAGCGCCCCCACACCCCTGGTCGCGGCCTGGCTCGTCAGCACCACCGGCCAGTCGAAGTTCGTCGCCGTCTACGTCATCATCGCTGCGGCAGTCAGCGTCACCTGCACGTTCATGCTGAAAGAAACCTACAAGAGCCGGATCGACGTCTAACCATGAGTAACTCCCCGAAAGCATCCCACCAACACGCAGAAGCACCCACAGCCGCCCCTGTGGCCGACGACCGGCACCTGGCCGCAGTCATGGAAAGCCTGGACCGGATCATGACTATTGAGATCCGACCAGCGGATGGCAAGCTACCAGCTGGGATTGTCTCAGGACTCTACGGCGCCTGCCGGGATGCTTTCGGGGAGGCCCTGACCGGACTCGCCGAACGGAAACTACGCGAATCCGTAGCGACGAACTCAACAGTCCTGATCGCCACGGGAGCAGGCATCGGCCCGTGGTTGCCCCAAGGCGAGACGGACGGACCGATGGGCGCAGCCGCACTCGCCCGGGCGATCACCCGGACCCTCCGCGCCAAGGTGGTCATGGTCACAGAGGCCCGCCACGCACCCGCCGTCCGGGCCGCGATCAAGGCACTGAACTATCCGCCAGGTTTTGAACCGGAAGTTGAACTGGTCGAACCAGGGGAGCGCGAAGGCCGGCAGGCAGCCCAGCGCCTGATCACCCTCTACCACCCCACTGCCGCGATCTTCATCGAACGCGACGGCCCCGGCACCCAGGGACGGTTCCACGGAGTACGGGGTGACTGCCGCTCCGCAGATGACGTCGCCCAGCTCCACCACCTGGCCAACCTTGCCGCCCGCTCGTCCATCCTGACCATCGGCATCGGCGATGGCGGCAACGAAATCGGCTTCGGCGCCCACCGTCGCCGCATCACCCAACGGCTCCCCGGGGACGGGACCTGCCGCGCCGGATGCGACTCGGGCATCTACACCGTCACCAAAACCCAAGTAACCATCAGTGCATCGGTCTCCAACTGGGGCGCCTACGCCCTGGCCGCAGCGCTGGGAGCAAGTTTCCGGCTCCCCGAGGCCTGCCACAGCGCAGCAGCCGAGGAAGTTCTCCTGAAAGCCTGCCTGGAAGCAGGTGCCCGGGACGGCGCCACAGGAACATCGGCATTGCAGACCGACGGAATCCCCTTGGCCACCCACCAGCACGTCATTGCCCTGATGGAAACCGTCGCGGCAACCACCGCGACCCGTTCCTTGACCGTCGAACCCCAACCCAGCCACATCTTCACACCAGCAGCAACGAAAGGCCCCCGCTTTGTTAGCTAGCCAGTCCACGGCACCCACGGCCAAGTCCGACCGGTTCGGTAACCCCATCGACCCGGTAGTCGGCTACGCCCGCGGCGCCATCATCGATTCCAGCATCGCCGAAGGCCGCCGCCTCCGCCACGGACAGGCCATCGCCGCCGAACGTGTCCGGGCTGCCGGGGCCGACGCCGTAGCTGTCTACACCGGCAACCAAAGGGACCTGCCTCTGCGGGTCGAAGACCTGGCAACCTACGCCGAGGAATGGGTCGGTCCTGGCCTGTTCGCCGAAGAACTCCGCCAGGCAGCGATCGGCCACCTCGGCGGACGGCCCGAAGACGCCGCCGCCGTATTCAACCGCACCACCGCCGGCATCATCGCCGTGATCGGCGCACTCTCGGCCGGGAAGCCCGTGGTTTCGATCGTTCCCGTCAACGCCCGTTCCCACGCCTCCCTGCCCCGGGGATCCCGGCTCGCCGGGGTCCAGTGCCTCGAATCCGGCATCGACGGTGACTGGCGGAACCTTATCGAAATGCACCAGCCAGCCCTTGTGGTTGTCACTACTGTCACCTCAAGCCTTGAACGCCTCAAGGATGAGGACACCATCGCAGCTGCGAAATTCGCCCAAGCCAACGGTGCCGTCGTCCTGCTCGACGAAGCCTACGGTGCACGCCTTCGGACCGTCCTGCACGGCGGCGCACCGTCGCTGCAACTCGGAGCTGACCTCAGCATCACCAACTGCGACAAAGCCGGCCTCGCAGGACCCCGCGCCGGCATCCTGGTCGGTCGACCTCCGCTGGTTGCCGCAGCCTCGGCAAAGGCCTCAGAAGTCGGCGCCGAAGCACGTGCACCGATCGCCGCCGGAGCCCTGCGGTCCCTGCAAAGCTTTGACCCGCAGGACCTACTGACCGAATCCCAGGCCGGGCAGCAGATCTCCGACGCCCTCGAAGCCCGCCTCGGCGCGGTCGTCGAACGCAGCGACCTGGGCCCCATGGTCCACGAAGACGATATCCACGCCATCGCCCTGCAACGGGCCGGTCAGGACAGAACTACCCTGGTGCCCTCCGAAACGGCATCCGCGCTCGGCGCACTCCTGCTCCGGGACCACGGCATCCTGACCGTCAACACCCACGGCCAGCCCGGCGCCCGGGTCTCCCTTCGCCTCAAACCCACCCTTGACGCGTTGCGCCGTACAGGCGGACCGCTGAAAGTCGCTGCCGCCGTCGACGAATCCCTGGACGCCCTTGCCGCCCAACTCCACGACACCGACGCCATTTCCACCCTGATCCTTGGGAGCTGACACCATGACCGAACTGACCACCTACGAACCCAGCGCACTGAGCCGCTCCCTTGCCGCCAAAGACAACCGACTCGACCGCATCGTCAACATCGACTTCGGCGGCCGTGGAGTCGAGCACCTCTACGAGGCAGCCCTGAAACGGCAGGAAGGCTGGTCCCTGGTCGGCCGCGCCGCGGAACTGCTCGCGGCTGTCCCCGAGAAATCCACCGTCCTGATGACCACCGGTTCAGTTTCCCGGGCATGGATCTCACCGACCATCGGCGAAAACGACGGACCCGCCGGCGCGGCCGTCATCGCCCGCGCCCTGGCCCTGGGCAAGCGCGCCACCCCCATCGTGTTGGCCGAAGAAACCCTCATCCCATCACTGGGCCCGATTTTCGAAACCGCCGGGCTGACTGTCCTGCCACCGGAAAAGGCCATCGAGGCCAACACCGGAGGAACGCTGCTGGCCGTCGCGCTCGTACCGTTCACCACCAGCGACGACGAAGCACCGTCAGCCGCGCAGCAGGTTCTCGAACAATATAAGCCCTCCTTGCTGTTCTCCACCGAACGCGTCGGACGGAACAAGAACGGTTTCTACTACAACATGCGAGGGATCAACTTCGGCCAGGACCGCGCCCGCGTGGACCACGTCTTCGACCTCGCCTTCGAACGCGGCATCCCCACCGTCGCAGTAGGCGACGGGGGCAACGAAATCGGCATGGGCAACGTCGCCGAAGCCGTCGCAGCCCACATCCCGCACGGCGCCGACGGATCCACCGCTTGCGGCGGAGGACTGGGAGCCACCACCCAGGTCCAAGCCCTCGTAACGGCCGCCTGCTCCAACTGGGGCTGCTACGCGATCACCGCCGCCCTCGCAGCCCGTTTGGCCGATCCGAAAATTCTCCACACCCCCGAACTGGAAGCAGCCCTGCTGCGCCGGGGCGTGGATGTTGGACTCATCAACTCCGTCGTCGGCATCGTCGACCCCAAGGTCGACAACATCGACGTTTCCACGCACCTTGCCGTCGTGGAACTTCTCTCCGCCATCATCCGCCCGGGCTTGTCCCTGAATTAGAAACCCAACCGCGCAGGCCCACTCAAGGATCGAAGAAGCTCCCCATGCCGCACCTGACCGAAGACCAGTCCCGGAAGCACAGCCACGGAACCCGCGACACCACGTCCCACCTCTCCGCTGGTCCGCACGGCACCGCCACAAACTTCGCCGACTGGATCACAGAGTGGGACACGACGTTTGCGAACGAAGCACGACGCTCACTCGGAACTGGTCAAGCTGACGCCCTGATCCGCCGCTGGATCAGCGCTCTGCCGCTGTCCTATCGTGAGTCGTTCACGGCCAAGGACGCCCTCAAGGATTTCCTGGACATCGAGGCCGGCAAAGGGGCGGCATGGGGACACACTCTGCGGTTCTACTTGTCGGAAACGGCCGGGCAGCAGCGCCTGAAAATCATTAGCCCCGCTGAGCTTTCCCTTGGAGATCTGGTCCCTCCGTTCCGGGACATGGGCATCACGATCCGGGACGAACGCCCTTACCGTATCGCCCCCGACGAGCATCCTGTCGCGTGGATCTACGACCTTGGCATTGACGGAACCAGCCAAATACCAGTTGACGATTCAACCCGTGCCCGAATCGAAGAATCGATCCGGGCAGTCTGGACAGGGGCGACTGAAACAGATGCCTTCCACGGGCTCATCACCACCGCTGGGCTCTCACACCGTGACGCGCTATTGCTACGCGCCTACTTCCGCTACCTGCGCCAAAGCGGGCTGGGCTTCTCGCTGGAAAGAGTCGCCCATGTACTGTCCGGACACGGGCACATCGCAGCCCAGCTGATCGGCTACTTTCACGCCCGGTTCGCTCCCGACGCCGGGTCGACCGATGATCGCGGCCACGGAATCCTCGAGGATCTTCTCGAAACCTTGGATGACATCTCCGCCAGGGACGATGACAAGATCATCCGCGCGTACCTGGACGCAATGAAAGCCACCGTCAGGACCAATTTCTTCCAAACGGGCCCCGACGGGGAACTGCATGCCTACATCTCCTTGAAGATCGCTGCAGCCGAACTTGGGCTGCTCCCCGAACCACGACCGGAACACGAAATCTGGGTTTACGCGCCCACCGTTGAAGGTATCCACCTCCGGTTCGGATCCATCGCCCGGGGCGGTCTTCGCTGGAGTGACCGCCGCGAAGATTTCCGCACGGAAGCTCTCGACCTCGTCAAAGCTCAAGTCGTCAAAAACGCCGTCATCGTCCCCACCGGAGCCAAAGGCTGCTTCTACGTCAAAAACACCGGAACGGGGGATCCCGGCACGGCAGGCCGTGAGGCTTACAGGACCTTCATCAACGGACTCCTTGACCTGACCGACAACGTTATTGCAGGCGTGAACGGGACAATCATCGAAGCCCCGGCCAACGTCGTCCGCCACGATGCCGATGACCCCTACCTGGTGGTCGCCGCCGACAAGGGAACGGCCCGATTCTCGGATCTTGCCAACGAGGTAGCGGCAACCCGTGGCTTCTGGCTCCGTCATGCCTTCGCCTCCGGCGGCACTGTGGGATACGACCACAAGGCCATGGGCATCACAGCCCGTGGCGCTTGGGAATCGGTCAAGCGGCACCTCATGGAGGCGGATTTCCCTTGGAACTCCGGGACCATCGACACCGTCGGGATCGGTGACATGATCGGTGACGTGTTCGGCAACGGCATGCTTTACACCGACAAAATCGCGCTCAAAGCCGCCTTCGATCACCGCCACATCTTCCTCGACCCCACCCCGGACCCGGCCGTGTCGTACGAGGAACGTTCCCGTCTGTTCGGACTGGAACGCTCCTCCTGGGACGACTACGACCGGGGCAAGCTATCCGGCGGTGGAGGGGTTTTCTCCCGACAAGCCAAGCTCATCCGAATCTCGGCCGAGGCCGCTCATGCCCTGCGCTACGAAGGCCCCGTAACGCTCACGCCTGAAGATCTCATCCGGGTCATCCTCAAAGCCCCGGCAACCCTGCTGTTCAACGGGGGCGTCGGCACGTACATCAAGCACAGCCTCGAATCCCATGCCGATGTCATGGACAAGGCAAACGACGCCGTACGGATCGACGCGGACCAAATCAGAGCCCAGATCATCGGTGAAGGCGGAAACCTCGGCGTCACAGCCCAAGGCCGTGTCCAGGCATCCCTGTCCGGTGTCCGGATCAACACCGACGCCGTCGATAATTCCGCCGGTGTCGACTGTTCCGACCACGAGGTCAATATCAAGATCCTCCTTGACGCCGCTGTAGCTGCAGGAGACATCCCTGCGGCCGACAGGGCAGAGATCCTGCGGGCCATGACCAACGACGTCGCACAAGCCGTGCTGGCCAACAATTACGAACAGAATTTCGCACTCGGAACGACTGCCGCCCACACCTCGTCAATGACCCGGGTCTACCTGCGGGCGATGAAATTCATGGAGGACAAAGGCCGGCTCCACCGCGGCCTGGACTCGATGCCCAGCGACGAGGAAATCCTGCGCCGTCTTGATGAAGGGCAGAGTCTTGCCCGCCCGGAAATCTGCATTCTTCTTGCCCACATGAAGTCCTCCCTGAGCCAGGAAATCCTTGCCAGTGACATCCCCGACGAAGCCTGGGCTCAGCAGGAACTGGACGACTACTTCCCTGACCAGCTCCTGGAGATGGCGCGGCACCACGTTCAAGCACATCCCCTGAAACGGGAAATCATCGCCACGTCCCTGGCCAACCGTATCCTGAACCACTCAGGCGTCACTTTCGTGTTTCGCCTCTGCGAAGAGACCCGCGCCACCGAAATCGACGCTATCAAGGCCTACTTCATTTCGGCCAGGATCTGGGACCAGCCCGAATTCTTCCGCTGTATGCGCAGCCTGGACGGCAAAGTCCCTGCCTCCACGCAGGAAAGAATGGACCGGATCATGCGCCGCTTGCTGGACAGGTCCAGCCGGTGGTTCCTCAAGCACCAGACAGGAACCCTGGATGTCACAGCAGAAGTAGCCAAGTACAAACGGCCCGTCGAAAAACTGTCCGCACAATTGCAGACGCTGCTGCGTCCGGGCCAGCTCCAAGGAATCAATGACAAAGCCGCGGAGCTGACAAACCTTGGAGTCCCACGCAACTTCGCAGAGAAGTCCGCCGCCCTGCTGTATCAGTACCCCCTGCTGGACGTCGCCGAAGCCGCAGCCAACACAGGCACCCCAGCCGCGCAGCTGGCCACCACTTACTTCGACCTATTCGAACAAATCGAAGGCAGCCGTCTGCTCGGGCGTATCGATTCCCTACCCCGAAACGATCCATGGGAAACCATGGCCCGGGCGGCACTGCGCGAAGACTTCTACGACGTACTCTCCAGCGCCTCCACCGCCCTAGCCGCCCCACAATACGGACGCTCCGCGCAGGCACCGAACCCCGTCGTCGAAAGTCGGCTCGGGCTCATCACGGATGCCATCGCTGAACTTACAAGTCGGGAACCCTCGACGAACCGTGACTTTGAAATCCTCACCATCGTGCTGCGTACCCTCAGAAGCATGCGTGCGGCAGCCTTTGCGCCCCGCTAACCACCAGACCATCTCCGAAGGACACACCACATGCACTCCTGGCGCATCCGAGAATTGCAACGCGAAGACCTTGACCAATTAATCACGCTCTGGCACTCCTCCCGGGACGGGCACCTTCACTCGGTCTACAGCATCTCGGACATCCTCGCCGCAGCCGCAGACGGCAACAGCGTTGGGGCATTCATCGGCGCTGACCTCGTCGGAGCCGTAGTGTTCCGCATTCAGGCAGACCGGGCATGGATCCTCATGCTCGGCCAAGCCCCCGAGTGGCGCAATCAAGGTCTGGGCAGCTCGCTGATCTCGGCGCTGGAGGAAAGCCTCGCCGAGACCCAAGTCGTCAAGATCTCCGCGCTCCTGCCCGCAAAGGAAACCCGGGTCCAGGCCTTCCATAACAGCGGATTCGGACCCCAGGAAGAACTCGTCTACTTCGAACGCGGCGTCCCCGTCCAGCCCAAGGAAATCCAAACCCTGGAACGCCTCGGCGGAACACCATCCCCGCGAGGGCTGTGGGAAGACATGGGAGGGATGCAACACGAGAAGGAACTGATCGAACGTAGGCTCATCCTGCCCCTGGCCAAGGAAGAACTCGCCCGCTCCCTCGGTGTCGTGCCGCCCCGCTCCGTTGTGCTGTTCGGCCCACCCGGCACCGGAAAGACGACGTTCGCAAAAGCCGTAGCCTCACGGCTCGGATGGCCTTTTGTTGAAGTCTTCCCCTCGCGCCTGGCCTCGGACCCCAACGGACTCGCTGCTGCTCTCCGTCAGACCTTCCAAGACATCTCGCACCTGGAACACGCTGTGGTGTTCATCGATGAAGTCGAGGAAATTGCCGCCCAACGAAGTGAAGGTCAACCATCGCCCTTACAAGGGGTCACCAACGAACTCCTCAAAACGATTCCGGCCTTCCGCGCCAAAGAAGGCCGGCTGCTGATCTGTGCAACAAACTTCATCCGCTCCCTGGACCAAGCCTTCCTTCGTCACGGCCGGTTTGACTATGTCATTCCCATCGGCCTGCCTGACTTCGATGCCCGCAGGGCCATCTGGGAACGGTACATCCCCGACCGCGCCAGCGAGCACGTCGACATCGAAGTCCTCGCCAAAGGCACCGAGCGGTTCTCCCCAGCTGACATCGAATTCGCAGCCCGCAAAGCCTCCCAGCACGCCCTGGAAGAAGAGGTGTACGGCACCTCCGGAGAAGACGCAGACACCGCACTACAAACCCGGATTTACCTCGAAGCCATTGCCCAGACCCGGGCAACCGCTAGTGAGAAAACAGTCACCGACTTCCTCGAGGACATCCGCCGGCTGGGACGTACTTAACCCTTAACCGGCCCTAAACCCAAAGAACCAGCCACAACCACGAAAATAAGATCAGCGTGATCAGGACTGCGCCTTCCGCGTCCTGTGCCGCCCGGCACCATGGATTGTCCTCCGGCTGCAGTCGGCGAAGGTCTCTCATCGCCACAGATAATCGCCACAGATATACGGTTAGGGGAAGGTGTCGTCGCTGGCGCCCGCGCTCTGCCGATCTTCGCGGGTCGCACGCTCATCCTCCAGCTTTAATCGTCGTCTGGGGATGCGATGAACCGCATGAGCGTTTCCATGAGGTGCAGGGTCTCCCGTTCGGGGTCGAGCAGGAATTGGATGCGGAGTCCGTCCACCATGGCCATCACCATGGTGACTTTGTCGTCGGCGGTCAGTTCTTGGCTGTCTTCGGTGGTGGACAGTTTCTTGCTGGTGAAGTGTTCGCGCATCTTTGCGCGCCGGGAAATGAAGAAGTCGTGAGCCGGGTGGTTGGGGTTGGTGGCGGCGATGGTGATAGCGAGCCAGTTCCGGAGGTGCTCGGGGTGGGCGAACTCTTCTTGGAGGATGCTGCTCAGGACCTTCTCGCGGGGGACTTTTGATTCCATGATGCGGTTGGCGAGTTCGGCGTCGTCGAGGTCGCGCTGGGCCAGGGCGGCAAGGAGGAGGTCGTCCTTGGTGGCGAAGTGGCGGAGAAGGGCGGCGTGGGTGACGTTGGCCCGTGCCGCGATGTCCCGGAGGCTGGCGCGTTCGTAGCCGTGCTCAGCGAAGCTGGCAGAGGCCGCACGGACTATTTCAGCCCGCCTTGCCGGAGTGGTGGCGTACGGGCCGCGACGGCGGGAGGCTGGACTTGGTGAGGTTGCCTGCTCGGTAGTTGTGGTCACTGGCCAAACCTTCTTTCCTAAGCTACGGGCAATTTCTCCGGGGGTCTTGTCAATTGTAACCACCATGACTACTATTCACGAATAGTAACCACGATGGTTACTCTTTACTTGGTTCGACGATGTCGTCGCAGGGCCACGCTGCGGATGCCGGCAGCGGGCGACCACTTTCTTGAAGGAGTCATTGGTGACTACGAACAATCACGAGGCCCCCAGCCTCGCCGGGGGCGTCGCTGCCGCACAGCCGGTCCCTGGCAACCAGCCGCCAACCGCGGATCCGAGCACTCAACTGATGGAGGAACCTCAGAGTCCCGTCAGCAGGAGTTACATCTTTTGGCTGATGCTCGCCAGCTTCGGAGCGTCCATTGCCATGATGGTGCCGCTTTCCTACGGCATCGCTGTGAGGATCACGGAGCTCGCCCCCGGCCAGGAACAGGTACTGGGCTTCATCACGGGCATAGCCCAGCTGGTCTACCTGATCATCAGCCCGATCGTGGGGATCTGGAGCGACCGGACGAGGTCCCGCTTTGGTCGCCGCAGCCCGTTCATCTTCCTGGGTACGGCCATCGGTCTGGCCGGCCTGGTAGTCATGGGTCTGGCGCCCAACCTGCTCCTGGTAGGAGCCGGATGGATCCTTGGTATGTCCGGTTGGTCGATCTCCGGCGCTGCCATTCAGAACCTGATGGCGGACAAACTGCCGGAAGCGCAGCGCGGACGGGTCTCAGCGCTAACAGGCCTCATGACCCAAATCGCGCCTGTTTTGGGCATTGGTGTTGCCTACGCTGTCTCCTCAAACACTCTCCTGGTCTTCGTGGTCCCAGGCGTCATCGGTGCAATACTTTTGGCGCTGTTCCCGCTCATCAAGCCGGAGGGTAGCTCCAAAGACGTCGTCATTGATTCGCAGGTAACGTTCCGCTCGGTGGTTGCCAGCTACGGTTTCAGCGTCCGGAAGTACCCCGATTTCGCGTGGAACTGGTTGGGCCGCTTCGTCTTCTTCATGGGCCTGTACTTCAACACCACCTTCGGCACGTTCTTTTACGCGCAGCGCCTTGGACTTCCCGTCCGAGAGGTGGCGGGAGTTGTGGCCACGATCGGCATGTTGGGTGTCGTCGCGGCAGCAGCAGGTGCCCTGCTGGGTGGCTTCCTCTCGGACAAGCTCAGGCGGCGCAGGCTGTTCGTCATCATCGCTGCTTTGATCTTCGTGGCAGGGGCCTTGGCTGAGGCTTTCGCCTGGTCGCTTCCGCAGCTGATCATCGGTGCAGTCCTCATGCAGACTGCCATCGCCGTATTCGCGACCGTTGACCAAGCCATCATCTTCGCCATCCTGCCCAACCGCACGGAAACGGCGCGCTACATGGCGGTGGTGGCCTTCGCGCAAAAGATCCCCAGTGCAGTGGCACCCCTGATCGCATCGGTGATCATCACCATCGGCATTACGGGAACGGACAAGAACTACACCTTCCTCTATCTGGCCGGCGCTGTCCTTGCGCTCCTCGGCGGCTCCGTCATCGCTCTCAAGGTTAAGTCCGTTCGCTAATGGAAACACCGTTCGAATCAATGCCGACGAAAGTAGAACCAACCACCATGGACCACATGCCATTCGGGCTTACCGTGGACAGCGGCGGGGATCAGTTCCCTGTCACGGGGCCGGCTCCTCGGTTGTCTTGGAAAGTCAACGCAGGGATCCCGGCAAAGGCCTTCGAGCTGGAGGCGACGGTCGACGGCGTGGCGCAGCCACTTGCGTCCACTACCACTCACCTCTTTGTTCCCTGGCCTTGGGCTGAACTGCACAGCAGGCAGCGGGTCACCTGGCGCGTGCGCGCGGCGGAACCAGCGGCCGCTTGGTCGGCAAGGTCCTCTTTTGAGGCGGGTCTTTTCGACGCCGACTGGACGGCTTCGTGGATTTCACCAGTTGAGGGGGAAGACAGGCCGTACGGCCAGCGTCCAGCCCACGTGCTTGCTACGGAGTTTGATCTGGGAGACCTGACCGGCTCCCAGGCCGTGACCTCGGCCCGACTCTACGCCACAGCACTGGGCGTTTACACTGCCGCGATCAATGATCAACGTGCCGGTTCAGCGGAATTGTCACCCGGGTCGACGTCGTACGACCGTACTCTCTACGCCCAGGCGTTCGACGTGACGTCGCTGGTTCGGTCGGGCGGGAACCGCATGGAAATCGAGCTGTCGGACGGCTGGTACCGGGGACAGGTGGGGGCGTTCCGGCACCCTGCCCAATGGGGAACCCAGCTAGGAGCCCGGGCAGAACTACACCTTGAATTCGAGGATGGTTCCCACCGCGTGATCGGAACGGACGGCAAGTGGACAAGCGCACCATCGCCCACGACCCGTGCGGATCTCATGGAAGGTCAAACGGTCGACTTCACGGTTCCGTCCGCGGCTCCGTCCGTGGTTTTGGGGGACGAAGTGACCGCACCGGGAATCGAATGGTCACCCGCCCCGCCGGTCAAAGTGATCGCTTCGCGCCCAGCTGAGAGTCTTCATGAACTGCGGCCCGGTGTCTGGATCGCAGACTTTGGCCAGAATGCCTCCGGTTGGATCCGGCTCCACGATCTTGGACCTGCCGGCACGCGTACCGTCATTGACTATGGCGAGCACCTTGGCCCTGACGGGGACCTGTCAACCTCGCATCTTGATTCACATCGGCCAGGTGAACCCGCCCGGATCTTCTCACAACGGGACGAAGTCACGGCAGGGGAGGAGCGTGCTGTTTTTGAACCACGGCACACGGTCCACGGATTCCAGTACGCCCGCATCACCCGCGACGCGACAGGCATAGACCTGGCCCCGTTGGATCCCGCCGGCGTCACCATGCAGGTGGTTCACACTGACCTGCCACAAACCGGTGATTTCTCCTGCAGCGATGAAGACCTGAATGCCCTGCACCGAATCGGGGAGTGGAGCTTCGTCGGCAACGCAGTGGACGTCCCCACGGATTGCCCCACGCGTGAACGCCTGGCATGGACGGGTGACTACCAGGTCTTCATTTCCACAGCCACGCGGCTGCGGGATGTGCTGGGGTTCAGCCGCAAATGGTTGCGGTCCGTCCGTGACGATCAACTCGAGGACGGGCGCATCGCCAACTTTTCTCCTGATGGTCGCATGATCAAGAATCACGTGGATGATCAGTTCGCCATGATGACCGGTTCGGCTGGTTGGGGAGACGCAATAGTCGCGGTGCCGTGGGAGCTCTACGAGGCTTATGGAGATGAAGCAGTTCTTGCTGAGAACTGGGACGCCATGGTCCGGTGGGTCCAATGGGCACTGGAGATGGCACGGACGACCCGGCACCACGAGCGCGTGAAAGCATCAGCCACGCCCGAGCCTTACGAGCAGTACCTGTGGGATGGCACTTTCCATTGGGGCGAATGGACGGAGCCCAAAAAGCGCGACGTCGACGGGCGCCTGATCGACCCCGTCCAGGACAACCCCATGGCTTGGTTCATGGAGGACAAGGGAGAGGTCGGGACAGCGTATCTGTACCGCTCGGCCGCGACTCTTGGGCGCATCGCTGAGGTTCTGGGGCAGCCGGAGGATGCAGCGAAATACGGCGACGTTGCCGAGTCAGTCCGTGACGCCTGGCGTCTTGCGTACCTCCGGGACGATGGCACTACAGCGGCCGACACCCAGGCAAGCTACGTCAGGGCGTTGTCCTTCGGGCTGCTTCCCATGGAGTCGCGCAGCCGTGCGGCGGACCGCCTGGTTGAGTTGATCCGCGAGGCTGGAACCCACCTTGGTACGGGCTTCCTGTCCACTGGCGATCTGCTTCCTGTGCTCGTTGAAGCCGGACGATTGGACGTTGCCCATGAGCTCCTTTTCCAGCGCACGGCACCGTCCTGGCTGTCCATGGTGGACAAAGGCGCAACAACCATTTGGGAGTCCTGGGAAGGGATCGACGAGCACGGTCATGCGCAGGATTCCCTCAACCACTACAGCAAAGCCACTGTCCTCCGGTTCCTGCATGAGCACACTCTGGGACTGAGGCAGGCGGCAAGATCCATTGCTTGGCGCTCCATAGTGATCGCTCCAACGTTGGCCCCGGGTATCACTTGGGCCAAGGGAACCCACGAGTCCCCGTACGGCACCATCCGTGTCCACTGGCAGCTCGACGGCGACACCCTGCGGATCGATGCCGATATCCCTGCCGAAACAGAAGCGCGCATCGTCTTCCCGGACGGCTCCGAGCACCAAGCAGGACCAGGTCGCTTCCGGGCCAGCGCACCCGTATCCATGCACGAACCCGAGGCCGTTCCCGCGACCTGACGAGACACCTCTCCAAACCGCTCCGAAAACACACTGACTTAACGAAAGAAGAGAACACCCATGACCACTTTCCCCGCCGACTTTCTCTGGGGCGCGGCAACCGCCGGCCACCAGATCGAAGGCAACAACGTCAACAGCGACTGGTGGGCTCGTGAACTGACCATGCCAGGCATGGAACTCTCCGGAGACGCCTGCGACAGCTACCACCGCTACGGTGAAGACATCGATCTCCTGGCCGATGCCGGCCTTACGTCCTACCGTTTCAGTCTCGAATGGTCACGCATTGAACCCGCGCCCGGATCATTCTCCAAAGCCGAGCTGGCCCATTACCGCCGCATGATCGAGCACTGCTTCGCCCGGAACGTCACCCCGGTGGTCACTTTGCAGCACTTCACCACTCCGCAGTGGTTCGCGAACGACGGCGGCTGGTTGGCCCCGGACGCTTCGGAAAAGTTCCAGCGGTACGTCACGGAGGCAACCACCATCCTGGAAGGCGTGGACTGGGTGGTGACCATGAATGAACCCAATATGCAGGCGGCGATCATGACGGCCATGCGCCGCATGCAAGTGGCAGAGGGCGGCCAGTGGCAGAGTCCCACTGTTGAGGGAACGGAAGAGACCAAACAAACACACAGCGACTTCCTCACCTACGCTGATCCGGAGATCGGGCGGGCATTCACCGCCATCCACCACGCTGCCCGCGAGATCGTCCGTGCCCGTACAGGGGCGAAAGTCGGGTGGACCATCGCCGCGGGGGCTCTCACCGCGGCTCCTGGCGGGGAGGAGAAACTCCTCGAAATCCGCTACGGCAAGGAAGACGTCTACTGGGAAGGCAGCCGCGGCGATGACTTTGTTGGAGTGCAGGCATACTCAAGCCAGGAAGTGGACGCCAACGGCTTGGTACCTCACCCTGCCAACCCGGACAATACGCTGGTGGGCACCGCCTACCGCCCCGACGCCCTCGCCATGGCGGTGCGGCACGCCTGGTCAGTAACCGGCGGAGTCCCGGTGATGGTCACCGAAAACGGCATCGCTACCGCCGACGACAACCAGCGCATCCGCTACACCTCAGAGGCCCTGCAAGGTTTGCAGCATGCCATGGCTGACGGCATCGACGTCCGCGGCTACCTCCACTGGTCCCTGCTGGACAACTTCGAATGGGGACACTGGGAACCAACCTTTGGTCTGATTGCCGTGGACAGGGACACGTTCACACGCATACCCAAACCGAGCCTCGCCTGGCTGGGAAGTGTCGCCCGAAGCAACCAGATCGACGTCGAGGTGCCCGCGTGACCACCGCATTCGCCGACGCTTCCCTTACCCCAGTCCGGGACCTGCTTTCCCTGACCGGCCGCACGGCTGTCATCACCGGTGCCGCCCAAGGCCTGGGCAAAGCCATCGCGTTCCGGTTGGCCGAAGCCGGGGCGGACGTTCTTCTGGCAGACATCGACGGCAAACGGGCGCGGGAAGCTGCCGCAGAAATCGCTGCACGCTTCCCAGCCCGATCGCTGGGGATCGATATGGACGTGACAGCCTCGGAATCAGTGCGAAAGGCCGCCTCAGTTGCGGCAGCTGAGCTGGGAGGCATCGACATCTGGGTCAATAACGCGGGCGTCTTTCCCAGCATCCCGGTCCTGGAAACGCAGAACGAAGAGTGGGAGCAGGTGTTCGCCGTTAATACCAGAGGGGTCTTCAACGGGTCCCGGGAAGCCGCACGACACATGAACGGCAGCGGAGTGATCATTAACATCATCTCCACCGCAGGCTTTGAGGGAACAGCCCCGGCCTTGCCTCCTATGTGGGATCCAAGCACGCCGTCCGCGGCATGACCAAGCAGATGGCGCTGGAGTTTGCATCCTTGGGAATCAGGGTGCTGGGAGTAGCGCCCACCTTCGTACCCACCGAGGGCACCATGGCGGCTGCTGCCGCAATGCACACCGGGGACGCTGGTCTGACGTCGGAGTCCCGGACTAAGGCGGTGATGACCGGCAGTCTTATGGGGCGGCTGGGAACCCCGGACGACATTGCACGAGTGGTCTTGTTTTGCGCCAGTGACTTGTCCACCGTCATGACCGGCAGCACCCTCCTGGCCGACGCCGGCAAAACGATCTAAGAGTCCTTGGTCAGCACTTCCGTCAGGAACGAAGGCCCGGGCAACATAGCCCGGGCCTTCGACTTGATCCAACCTTCGGCCGCGGACATGGTCGGGATACAGAATGACCTGCATATTCTTCGGGGCGGGCCACCGCATGACTGGAACCTCGACTGTGCACGCTCAAGTACGCTTCACTGAGTCGACGTAGATTTGGCTACTACTTAGTGGCCTTGGAATGCTTCGGCGAGCCACCACGAGCCGCCGTCGGACGCGATCTTGGCGTCGATCACCAGGGGACGGTTCTGCGTTCCGGCTTGGTAGGCGGCGATCCATGGGCGTACAGCATCGAGGTCGCCCACGGACCGGACGGTCACACCTTCGGCGCCGAATCCGCGGGCGATCGCGGCGATGTCCGTTTCCGGGAACACGACGCTGGAGAGCTCGGCCTCCGAGTGCTCCGAAGCGAAGTGGTGCACCTCGGCCCCGTAGGCGGCGTCGTTGTAGACGATGCACACCAGGGGCAGTTTCAGCCTCGCGGCGGTCTCCAACTCGCTGATTCCCATGAGGAACCCGCCGTCACCGGCGCCCAGTACCGGCAGCCGGTGTGGCTGCGCGAGGGCAGCACCAATCGCTGTGTACAGGCCCAGCCCGATGGCTTGGAATGCCTGCGTGAAGCAGAAACCGAACTCGTCCGGCACAGCAAGGTATTGGCTGGGGTAGCCCATGAAGTTGCCCGAATCCACGGCCACGATCCGCTCGTATGGGAGCATCGAATCGAGTTCCCGGGTGAGGACGCGGGGATCGATGGAGGTTGCCGTGGACAGATCCGCTGTGGAAACGTCCCGCCACCGTGAGCTCTGTTTGATGGCCAGAGCGTTGGCTTCGGTGCGATACTTCCCAGCGGGCTCGGATTGCACGGTCCGCAGCGCCGTCAGGGCATCCGCAGCCGTCAGCGCCGAATCGCCCAGCACACCCAGGGTGATGGGTCGGTTGGCGCCGAGCGCGGCATCTTCGACGTCGATCTGCACCACAGTGGTGCCGGCCGAAATGAGCCGACCGTGGCGCATGGTCCACATGTTCAGCGCACAGCCCCACCCCACGATCAGGTCCGCACCGCTGATGAACTCCGCCGTGGCAGGCGACGAAAAACCACCCGAGATGCCCAAGTTGTGGGAATCGCCGTTGAACAGCCCGCTCGCCACTGCCGAGGTGGCCACCAGCGCCCCGGCATGACGTGCCAATTCCAGGATCTCGTCCCGGGCGCCCCGCCCACCGCGTCCGGCAACGAACACGGGCCGTTCCGCTTTCGCTATCAGTGCGGCCAGTTGCTCCACGGCGCCAGTGTCCGGGCGGATCTTCAACGGCTCAGGCACGACGACGGCACCCACTTCATCTGCCGCAGTGCCACTTTGGATGTCCAGCGGCAGGCTCAAAACCACCGTGCGTCGCTCGTTCACGGCAGTCCGGAACGCCCTGACGGTGTCCGCGACGGCGGTGGCGGGGGAGTGGATCCGTTCGGCCACCGCGCCGACGCTGCGGGCCAGGCTGTCCTGGTCGATCTTGAAGTTGGACCGGATGGCCGCAGCCTGGGTGTCGGCGGTGAGCACGATCATCGGCGTCCGGCTCTTCGCTGCCTCACCGATGCCGGTGATGGCGTTGCTCAGCCCGCAGCCCTGGTGCGTGGTGACCACTCCCACCTTCCCGGACATCCGCGAATACGCGTCCGCCATGGTCGCCGCCCCGCCCTCATGCCGCGTGGCAGTGAACTGAATGCCCTCGGCCATCAGGGTTCCGGTGACATCGAAGTTGCCGGAGCCCACCACTCCGAAAACGTGCCCGACGCCGAGCTTCGCCAGCGTCCTGCCCACCAACGTGGAAACCCGCACTTGCCCGCTCATGCCTTCTCCACCGCACCCTTTTCCACCAGCGCGTACACGCGGCTCGGGCTGCCGGTGCCACCCACGATCGGCAACGGAGCAACCACTAACGTCGCACCGGTGACGGGAAGCCGGTCCACGTTCCGCAGTGAGGTCACGCCGTACTTGTCCGCGCCGAGCAGGTACGAGTGGACGGGGAACATCGGATCCAACCCGCCGGCCTGCCCGGCGTCGATGCCCACGGTCTCCACACCAAAACCGGAGATCGAAGCGTTACCGGCGAGCCACTTGGCACCTGCCGCGGAGACCCCGGGAGTGTGGGGTCCGGCGTCGTCCGCGTTGACGAAAGCCGCAGCGTCAGCGCCTCGGGCCGCCCAGCCGGTCCGGAAGATCACCCAGCAGTTCTCCGGGAACGCGCCGTGCTCTTGCTGCCACTGTTCAAAGTGCTCCGGTTCCAGAAGGAAGTCCGGATCCGCGGCAGCTTCAGCGGTCTTGTCGATCACCACCAGCGGCCCCACCAAGCGGTGTGGTTCAATCTGGTCCACGGATTTGCCGTCCTTGCCCGTGATCCAGTGGACCGGTGCATCCAGGTGCGTGCCCGCGTGTTCGCCCACTGTGACGTCGTTCCACGCCCAAGCCGGGCCGGCGTCGTCGAAATTACTCACCGGTGAAACCGACAAGCCCACGGTGTTCGCGAACGGCTGCGGCAGGTTCAGGATGGGGGTCTCGGAACTGAGCGGCGTGGTGAGATCGATGATTTCCACGGAACCACTCGAGAGGGCTGCAGTGAGCCCGGCCAGA
>Ga0247742_10000132_pt1 | contig 64577 bp, 53 predicted proteins | sample UWRJL208509C2_FD_180944 | JGI IMG/M metagenome (GOLD analysis project Ga0247742, IMG submission 180944) | Plant litter microbial communities from Arlington Agricultural Research Station in Wisconsin, United States - UWRJ-L208-509C-2 | ecosystem: Environmental > Terrestrial > Plant litter >...
GCTGCCGCCGGAATCTTGAGCGTTTCGGCTTCCAAATCAATGCCTGCAGATCTGCTGAGGAAGCCGTCGAAGGCGCCGACATTATTACGACCGCAACGGCCGACAAGAACAACGCAACGATATTGACCGATAACATGATCGGTCCAGGCGTCCATATCAATGGCGTGGGTGGCGATTGCCCTGGCAAAACAGAGATGCACCGTGACATACTTTTGCGCTCGGACATTTTTGTTGAATTTCCGCCTCAAACAAGGATCGAAGGCGAGATTCAGCAGCTGGGCCCGGATCATCCCGTGATCGAACTATGGCAAGTGATCATCGGGCACGCGGCCGGTCGTGCCTCAGACAAGCAGATCACCCTGTTCGACAGTGTTGGCTTTGCGGTCGAGGATTTTTCTGCACTTAGATATGTCCGGGATAAAGTCAGCGGCTCGAGCTTCACAAATCAGCTCGATCTCCTCGCGGATCCCGATGAGCCGCGCGACCTCTTTGGAATGTTGCTGCGGCGGCAGGCTCTTCTTGACGCGATGTGACAGGATCGCAGCGACCAACGTCTTCATGCTGCAAAGCGGAGGTACGACTTGAACAAAGACACGGAAGGCCAAAAGGTATCTCTCGAACCCGATTTGGTCGCGCAGTACGGCCCGATCGCAATCCGCGCGGTTGCTGCGGGCTACGCGGTTAAGAATAGAGACGGTAGTCAGAGGGACCCGGACATGTCTGAGCGATGCGTCAAATTTTCACCTTGGCGTGAGGATCGCTGACGATGAGAGCGATGATCTTCGAAGACTTTCAGCGGGCGCCGGAAATCCACGACCTTGCTGATCCGGAGCCGACATTCGGCGGCGTGGTAATCAAGGTCGGCGCGACGGGGCTCTGCCGCAGCGACTGGCACGGCTGGATGGGCCATGATGCAGATATCAAGCTGCCGCATGTGCCGGGCCATGAACTGGCAGGCAAGGTGATGGCGACCGGCAAGGGCGTGATGCGCTTCAAGGTCGGCGACCGGGTCACGGTCCCGTTCGTTTCCGGCTGCGGCCATTGCTCGGAATGCCATTCTGGCAACCAGCAGGTCTGCCCCCGCCAGTTCCAGCCGGGGTTCACCCATTGGGGTTCGTTCGCGGAACTCGTGGCGATCGACTATGCCGATACCAATCTCGTCCACCTGCCGGAAGAAATCGATGATGCGACGGCGGCAAGCCTCGGCTGCCGCTTTGCCACATCTTTTCGGGCCATTGCCGATCAGGCCCGTACCGGTCCTGGCGACTGGGTTGCCGTACACGGTTGCGGCGGTGTGGGCCTGTCGGCGATCATGATCGCAACCGCGCTCGGCGCCAACGTGATCGGTATTGATCTGGCGGAGGACAAGCTGGCGCTCGCCCGCCAGTGCGGTGCCGTCTCGACTATCAACGCCAGTTCCGTCCCGGATGTCGTCGAAGCGGTGCGGGAGATCACCAAGGGTGGCGCACATGTGTCGATCGATGCGCTCGGCCATCCGGTGACCTGCTTCAACTCGATCAAGAACCTTCGTCGCCGTGGCCGTCACGTGCAGGTCGGCCTGATGCTAGGCGAACATTCGACGCCTGCCATTCCGATGGCGCAGGTGATCGGCCATGAGCTGGAAATCTACGGCAGCCACGGCATGCAGGCCTGGCGTTACGACGCGATGCTGGCCATGCTGCAGACGGGCAAGATGAAGCCGCAGCAGATGATTTCGAAACGCATCAGCCTTCAGGAGGCCATTCCGGCGCTGATGACGATGGACAAGGCTGAGACCCTTGGCATTAGCGTGATCACGACATTTTAGCGAAGGACTCTAGCACGCTCTGTCGGAGCGTTCTTGATGCAAATGTTTGGACAAACGCACGATCTAACTATTTGCAGTTCCATAAGTACTATTATGCAATCTAGGGTTGCTTTTTAAGCGCATACAATAATAAACGTCGAGGGGCTCTCGTGATCTGTTCCACCTGACCACCAAAACGGAGTGAAAAAATGCAGCACTGGCTGGACAAGCTGACCGATCTTGCGGCGATACAAGGCGACGAAAGCATCCTGACTCAGGGCCTTTCTGACCTCACCCAACATTTTGGCTTCACCGGCTACGCCTATCTGCACATCCAGCACAAGCACAGCATCGCAGTCACCAATTATCATCGCGAGTGGCGGTCGACATATTTCGAGAAGAATTTCGATAAGCTCGATCCGGTCGTCAAACGCGCGAAATCCAGAAAGCAAATTTTTGCGTGGTCCGGCGAACAGGATCGCGCGAGGCTATCGAGGGAAGAGCGTGCCTTCTATGCGCATGCTGCCGATTTCGGCATCCGTTCCGGGGTCACTGTTCCCATCAAGACTGCCAACGGCTCGATGTCGATGTTCACCTTAGCGTCAGAACGGCCAGCAATCGATCTCGACCGTGAGATCGACGCAGTCGCAGCTGCGGCTGCCGTCGGACAGCTCCATGCCCGCATCTCGTTCCTCCAAACTACTCCGACCGTGGAGGATGCCGCCTGGCTCGATCCTAAAGAGGCGACCTATCTCAGATGGATCGCCGTCGGCATGACGATGGAGGAGATTGCCGATGTGGAGGGCGTCAAATACAATAGCGTCCGTGTCAAGCTTCGCGAGGCGATGAAACGCTTCGATGTCCGTAGCAAGGCCCATCTTACCGCGTTGGCAATCCGCAGAAAGCTGATGTGAGTGCGCCGGTGGCCGAGTTGCTCACCAGGTGTGATCCTGAAACCGGATCAGTTAACGGTCACCTTCGGTATGTAGCCCAGAATCTCGAGTAGCGTGTTGAGCGCGATCATCTGCGCGTGCATCGCGATCATCGCCTTGATGTGAGCAACATGCTTTTTTGTGCGCCTAAACGAAGTAGAGTTCCTTGAATGGTATCAGGGCAGCGCCGATTACCGCCGGATCTCCGGATACGCTGCTCAGGAGGCGCTTGGGCTCAGCTGCCGCGATCCCAGTTCGCCAATTTCGATCCGAGGAGGGAAGCTTGATCAGCTTCTCCCCAAGACTTCTCGGCAACTCGCCCCCGAACACAATGGCGGCAGGGTCGAACACAGCGCACATTGCATCGATCGCTCGATTGAGGTGAGGCGCTATCTCTTCAATCCATTCATCGACTCCTGGCCAATCCGGATTGAATGTCTCACGAAGCTCCGCAACGTTACGCAACGAGACACCATGCGCCCGTAGTCGCTCGATAAGCTCGCCAAGGGCTGGCCGATGTTGGATTTCCTGTGGCGTGTAGATCCGGCTGATTTCACCGGCATTTCCAAATGCGCCGAAAATTGGCTTTCCGTCTATAATGATACCTGCGCCAAAGCCGTAGTTAAAAGAAAGATATCCGAACGTTTGGTAGTGCAGACCGGCGCCGACAATGGTCTCCCCGATAGCACCTGTCGTCGCGTTGTTCTCCGTCCAGACGGGAGCCTCGAACAGGGCCGCGAGCTCGCCGCCAATGTTGGCAAGTGACCAATCCCGAAGTGGTTCTGGAGTGACAAAATAACCGTCGGGCGGCACGAAGAATCCTGACATCGCGAATCCGACGCCGGCCAGTTTGGAGCGAGGGATTGCGTTTTGTTTCATAGCGGCGACTGCCCTCTCCTTCAGCAAGACGAGGGTCTTTGCACGATCTACGGGAAGGATCTCCATGATCTCGCTGTGGACGACACCGCAACGGAAATCGCAGATACACAAGGATGCGCTATCGGTGTTGATGGAAATTCCAACCGAAAAAACCGCAGAAGGATTCAGTTCAAGCCCCTTGCTAGGCTTTCCTCGCCCTTCAATGACCGTCTCGCCGAGTGCGAGATAACCCCGTTCGAGAAGCCCATCAATGATGCGGTGTACGGATGGCTGCGTAAGATTGGTGAGTGGCGCGACCGAAGATCGCTTTATACCCCGACTGCGGCGAACGATTTCAAGGAGCAGCCGCTCATTCTCGGAAAGTGGCGAGCTGTGCTTCTGTAGTCTGGCGGCCATATGCCATTCGCATCCCTTGAGTAGATCCCAACGTTGCGCTTCTAGCATCCAGCAGTATTGCTTCCAAGATACGATTTCGTTGGCACGTCGTTTTTGATGCGTTCCGCATGTAAATCGGGCTGGCGCTCCGACGCCTTTCGACGGAGGTTTGCTGTATCGCGAGAGGGCGTCCGCAAGCATACCGCCTAAAGGAAATTCCGCTGTCGTAAAATTTTCATTTGCATTTGCAGGAAATTCGCCTTTATCATGCATAACGTATAATAATTAGTGCGGCTCGCCGCGGGAGGCAATGTGAGCGTATTAAGCATCACCGATGCACGGATCTGGTTCGGCTCCTATGAGGCCCTCAAAGGCATCTCTGTCTCCGTGGAGCAGGGCCAGCTTGTGACATTACTAGGCCCATCCGGATGCGGAAAAACGACTCTACTAAAAGCTATTGCCGGTTTCATAGCTCTCGATGCTGGCGCTATCACCATCGATGGCGCGGACATGACCGGCGTCCCCCCGGAACGGCGCAACACCGCGATGTGCTTCCAGTCCTACGCGCTCTTTCCTCATCTCTCCGTTTACGAGAACATTGCCTTCGGCCTGCGACAGAAAGGAACCGCAAAGGCAGAACTCGAAAGCCGCGTGCGGGCCTCCGCAGCGCAAGTTTCGCTGGAAGCGCAGCTTCAGAAGTTGCCCTCCCAGCTTTCTGGAGGTCAGCAGCAGCGCGTTGCCCTGGCGCGCGCACTGGCCGTTCGCCCGGGCGTGATTCTTTTTGACGAACCGTTGTCAAACCTGGACGCTCGGCTGCGTGATCAGGTCAGGTTTGAAATACGCCAGCTTCAAAAAGCTCATGGTTTCACGGCAGTCTATGTCACGCACGATCAGGCTGAGGCTCTGGCGATGTCCGATCTCGTCGTGGTCATGAACGCCGGCGCGATCGAGCAGGCCGGCACGCCTCATGACGTCTACTATCGGCCGGTCAATAGGTTCGTTGCGGATTTTGTCGGCACGGCGAACATCATGCCGGTCCAGGTGATCGGAGAAGATCCGACGCGCGACGTCTACCGGGTAAACAGTCCTCTGGGAGAACTGGAGATCCAATCAAATGAGGCTCCGATCTCGGACCGAATCTATGCAATGTGGCGACCGGAAGACGCCACCGCAGCCGATCATCGCGACGGTACGCCGAACGTATTCGAGTTCAATGTCAAGGCACAGAGCTTCCTCGGGAATCTGACAGACCTTGTTGTCTCCCCAACAGGCTCCGATGTTTCGTACCGGATTCAGATTCTCGGCCAGACGGAGATCGCAGACGGAACAAGGAAGTCCTTCCATATCGATTCTCGGAAGGTCCGATTCCTAAAGGAGCGGGTCCAATGAATTCTCGGCGGACGGTACACGCCTATCTCCTACTGATCCCCGGTCTGGGGCTCATTTTAGCCTTCACCGGCGTGGTCATCGGGATGGCGGTTTCGCAGTCCTTTGGCTTTTTGAATTTTTCGGGAGAAAGCGCATTTTCGACCCGCTTCTGGCAATCCGCGACAGCAGATCCCCAATTATGGAGAGCGTTCTGGTATTCGGCACGGATATCGGTGATCAGCGCAGTCCTTGCGGTGGCGCTTGCCTACCCTCTGGCTCTCTGGCTTCGCAAACCATTTCCAGGTTCGACCCTGATCGGAGCAGTTCTGAAAGCACCGCTTTTGGTACATGGTCTGGTCGCCGCCTTCCTTTTCATCAACTTCATCTCCTTCCAGGGGTTCCTTAATCTCGCACTTGTCAAGCTCGGGATTATTGCCCGCCCCATGCGGCTGCAGAATGATCCTTACGGCATTGGCGTCGTATTTCTACAGGTCTGGAAGCAGATGCCCTTCGCTCTCCTGATCCTAACCGGCGCGGTTCAGGCCATCGGCGAGGATATCCTTAACGCGGCGCGCGACCTCGGTGCCGCTGGACTGTCCCGCTTTCGCAAGATCATCGTGCCGCTTACCCTGCGTTCGCTGCAGGCTGCATTGATCCTGATTTTCATAGGTGCGGCGGGAGACTTCTCGTTTCAGGTCGTCGCAGGGCCGACAAGTATAAACTCCATGGCACAATTCATGTTGAGAGCGCAGACGAGCGGCATGGACGGCTGGAACGTCGCGGCCGTCGTTGCGGTCCTGTTGATGCTCCTCAGCCTCTTCGGCGCGATGATCCTTGCGGGTGCTACCCAATTCTTCGCTCGCGTGGGGAGGGCATGAACATGGCGGCAAGCTCTCGAGTGAACAGGCGGATCTGGATCAACCAGCTGCTTTTTGCTGTCCTGCTGATCCTCGGCGCCGTGTGGCTGCTGATCCCGTTCGCCCTGGCGGCACTTTGGTCGTTGGTCGATGTCAATCATCCCTGGGCATATCCGGCGATGTTCCCACCAGTCCTGTCGTTTACTCGATGGACTGAAGTTTGGAACACAACCGCCCTGCCACAGGCATTGGTCAACAGCTATACACTCGCGCCCTGTGTCGCTGTTCTCGCACTCATCCTTTCCTTGCCGACCGCCTATGCGTTTGGACGCCTCGACTTCCCGGGTAAGTCTGCAATGCAGATCCTGACTCTGCTACCACTGGTTTTGCCTGGGTTCGTCGTAGCGATTTTCTTTTCGTCTCTGCTGATTAAGTTGGGGATCTATTCGAGATTTGCCGGTATCCTAATCGGGCATACAATCATGTTTCTGCCCTACGCGATCCGGATCCTGAGCGTGTCGTTCGCTCTTATCCGACAGGACTTGATCGATGCTGCACGAGACATGGGCGCCTCGCCTCTGTCCGTCTTCCGCACAGCGTATCTACCGATCCTTAGGCCGGGTCTCCTGGCAGCCTTCATCATCGTCTTTATCATGTCGATCGAAGAATTCGCGATCTCGTATGTGATTGGCGCACCGGATTTCACGACCGTTCCGACGATCCTCTACTCCTATCTCGGCTATAATTTCATCCGGCCCAATGCTGCGGTCGTTTCCCTGATCCTCGTCGTTCCCAACGTTCTACTGATGTTGCTGGTCGAGCGCTTTCTTGCAAGCTCGAACCCCGCCTCGATCACCGGAAAGGGATGATGTCGATGAATGCCCATCACCATCACAACGCAATCGGTAGGAAGAATTCAATGCTGAAGAAGCTGACTGTAATGAGCATCGCGGCGGTCGCCATGGCCCTCCCTGCGCACGCGCAGGACCTAAATTCAATGAGCTGGGACCAGATCGTTGCCCAGGCAAAGAAGGAGGGGCAGGTCACCTGGTTTCAATGGTATTTTCAGGATCGGTTCCGTGAGCAGATTAAAGCGTTCGAGACCGAAACCGGCATCAAGGTCGTCATACCTGACGGAAGCCATGACGCCAATCTGAACAAGCTGCTTGCCGAGAAGGACCGCCCGGATGGCGACATCGACGTGCTATCGCTAGCGGGCGGCGATTTGACGAAGATAAAGCCGGAGCAACTCTTCTTCGGCCCGATCAATAGGCTTCTGCCTGGAGGGTCGAGGCTGCGCTACACAATCGAAGGCGGCGACAGCAAGGGCTACGCACCGGCATTTTGGGGCAACCAGGCGGGGATTGCATACAATCCAGACCGCATCAAAGAAGCCGACCTGCCGCGCACGCTCGATCAGCTCGCGGCCTTTCTAAAAAAGAATCCTGGCGAACTCGGTTTTAATGCCGATTGGACGGGCGGCGGATCGGGCCCAGCATTGATTGAGGCCGTAACCCGCAGCGTCGTTCCAGACGTCGATTATGCGTCAGGCGTCTCAAATCCCGAGATCCTCAAAAAGCTGACGCCGGCCTGGGACTGGTTCAACACCCATAAGGACCAGTTCGTCATCACCGCCTCGAATGCGGACAGCATCACACGACTGACCTCCGGCGAATTCATGATCGTAGCTGCGTGGGAAGATTTCGTGGCAGGCTTGCAGAACAAGGGCGAAGTCCCGAAAAATATCAAGGTCTACGTGCCGGACTTCAAGATGCCGGGTGGCGGCAACGTCGTCACCATTCCGGCCAACGCAAAGCACAAGGCAGCGGCACTGGTTCTGATAAACTGGCTAACCAGCGGCAAGACACAGACGAAATTCAGTCGGGACTTCGGATCCGCTCCACAGAACCCGGACGCGGACACCAGCACTTCGCTCATTCCGGTGAACGAACGAGCCAATAGCTTCATTTGGGCATCCGAACCCCTGGGCAGCGATATCTCAAAGCAATTCGTCGAACATGTAACCCTCAAGTAGCCTCCCGCTTCGAGGGTTTGGCGAGGGGCTTCACCCTATGTAGCCCCTCGCCTCTCCCTCACCCTAAAAGGATAAAAAATGTCACACCATGAACTGCGCGCCGCGTCGGCTGCACCGGTCCGGCAATTCGTCGTCCCGGAAAAGATTATCGCTCACCGAGGCGCTCCCCTCCTTGCACCGGAAAATACCCTGCCCTCGATCCGAGCCGCAGTCGCCAAGGGGGCGAAGTGGGTGGAAATTGACGTCAAGCTTACAAAGGATCTTCAGGCTGTTATCCTTCATGACGACAAAGTTGACCGAACGACAAACGGGACCGGCTTTCTTGCGGCGATGAACTTCGATGACGTCCGTCGTCTCGACGCGCGGGCCACTTTTGGCGAGGAATTCGCCGGCATACAGATCCCAACTTTTCAGGAGCTAATCGAAACGGTTCTCGAGCTTGATGTCGGCCTGCAGGTCGAATTGAAGCCGACACCAGGTGACGACGTCGACACGGCGGAGATCGCCATAAGGGTCTTGAAGGAGATGTGGCCGCGCAACCGCGAGCGACTGTTTCTCACGAGCTTCTCGATTCAATCCATCCATGCAGCAGCGCGTCTCCTGCCGGACGTTCCAAGAGCGTTCGCCGTGGTTGTGCCGCCGCGGAATCCGACCGCGCTTCTCGATGAGACGAAATGCCAGGTGCTGCACCTTCTTCAGGACGTGCTGACCGAAGAGGCGCAGAAAATAATGGCTGACAGCGGGGTCGAATATGCCGTCGCCGTGGTGAACGATCGCAACAAGGCCGACCAGCTACTGAAGGCCGGCGCCCAGACGATTTCCACCGATATTCCCGACTTACTGCATACGTGAGCCGAGGCTGAACCATGACGAATACACAAAAGAGGCTTCAGGTAGCAAATGCCGTCATGACCGCGGCGGAAGAGCTCGCGCTGAAATACTTCAAGGAGCGTGACCGGTTCGTATTGGAGGAGAAGAACGCAAGCGAGTTTGTCTCGGAAGCTGACCGCGACGTCGAGGCGCTGATCCGCGATCGGCTGGCGCGGCTCCTGCCTTCCGATCGTGCGATGGGGGAAGAAATGGGCGGCGACGGGGGCGACGCCTTCTGGTCGATCGATCCGATCGATGGCACCGCCAATTTTCTTAGGGGCTCGCCACTATGGGGTGTATCGCTGGGCTTCGTCGAAAACGGGCGTTCCACGGTCGGCGTCATCTCTTACCCGTCGCTCGGGTTACGACTTGGCGCTGCCGCCGGGCTCGGTATTTGGAAAAATGGGGAACGCTTCGATCGTAAGGTCCACTTCCCCTCGGTCAAGGTCGCAGCCGTCGGGGAGAGCCCTCGCTGGACAATTGAGGGAATTTCTGAGATCGAAATCGCTCTTCGCAAGGCTGGATGGGGTGTAGCGGAGTATCGCTGTGCGACGGTGGGCCTCGGCTTTGCCGCCCTTGGCTATACGGATGGCTATATTGAGAAGAACACCAGCATCTGGGATGTCGCCGCCGGGTCGGTGATCTGCGAGGAGGCTGGGCTAGAAGTGTTCTCGACCGGCACCTACGAAGTCGCCAAGCAGGATATTGTCGCGGCGACTGCGGAGGTCCATGCGGTCGTTCGCCCGTACTTCAATGGCCACTGAGCTCAATCATGGATAAGGGCCGGCATCGTTTGGCGCCTCTCGTTCCAGCTATCCCTGAAAACTAACAACCGCGAAGGAGCCAAGCTCCAACAGACGCTGAAACAATGAAGGAGTCACACACTGACAGAGGAAACACCCGCTTTCGTCGATATTGGTTCAAACCCACTTCATGTCGTCGTAGACATGCAGCAGATGTTTGTGGAAGGCACCCCATGGTCATCGTCGTCTCCCAATTCGTTGTTGCCGAACATCGAACGTCTATGCTCGGCCTTCCCGACCTCCACGGTGTTTATGAAATTCATGGTGCCCGCGATGGCGGCTCAAGCGCCTCGGCGGTGGCGGGTGTACTATGAGCGCTGGCGCGAGCTAACGTTGGAAGTCGCCCATCCTTCAATCCAGGAAATCGTTCCACCACTTCGTCGATTTTTGACGGACCGCAACCAGTTCGAGAAATACACCTTCTCCGCATTCGGATCGCCGCAATTCGGGGCCTATCTCTCGGAGAACGCTGTCGACACCTTGATCTTTAGTGGTGTCGAGACCGACATGTGCGTCTATGCGAGCGTCATCGATGCGATCGATCGTGGTTTTCAGGTCCTCGTTGTTGAGGATGCGGTCATTAGTGGAGATATGGACGCTCATCGTGCAACGCTTCGGTATCTCCTACCACGACTCCCTGAGTTCGTAGGTACAATAACGACAGAGGCCGCTGTCTCTCTCGGCATGTCAATTGCGCAGACTGGGTAGTCTCACACCGGCGCTGGCAGCCGTCGTCCAAGAATTTTTCTTTAGCATGGCCCTGTCGGGTTTCATTGAAGATGAGGTCTGAATGGAAACGACAATCGTTATGATCAACCTCTTCGGTGCGGTGGCATTGCTGCTCTTTGGCCTTGCGCAGATCAAGGACGGTGTATCGCAGGCTTTCGGCGCGAAGCTCCGCACCGGACTTGCGACTGGCACGGCGAGCGGGGAAAGATCCTTCTTTTCCGGCTTCGTCGCAACGATCGCACTGCAGAGCTCGACCGCCACCGCTATGATGACCGCGTCCTTCGTCGAGCGCGACTTGATCAGGCCGCGCATGGCACAGATCGTGCTGCTCGGCGCGAATGTCGGGACGGCGGTGACTGCCTGGATCGTCGCGACTGGCATCGAATGGCTGTCGCCATTGCTGATCCTCACTGGCATCGTTCTCTATCGCGGTAACTCCACCGCAAGGCGTGGTGGCGGAGCGGCACTCATCGGTATCGGCCTGATGCTTTTATCGCTGCATCTCCTCTCATCCGCCACGGAACCGATGCGCACTTCACCCGCGCTCGCCGCGTTTATCGGCCTGCTGGACAATGCCTGGCCGGTGGCGCTGATTTTCTCAGCGGTCATCGCTTTTGTCTCTTCCTCCAGCCTCGCCGTCGTGGTGTTGATCCTGTCGCTGGCCTCTGCCGGGGTGTTGTCGCCGGCACTCGTGATCGTCCTGGTGCTCGGGGCCAATCTCGGTGGGGCCGTACCGCCGGTCGTAGCGACCCTTGCCGGTCCGGCTTCCGCCAGGCGGGTCACGCTCGGCAATCTAATCGTCCGCACCATCGGCTGCCTGCTGGCGCTTCCCGCAGCAGGCTTTGGAGCAGACCTGCTGTTATTGCTACCCTTCGGTCCAGCCAAACTGCCGGTCGACGCGCATCTCGGGTTCAATCTGATCCTCGCGGGCCTTGCCTGGCCTTTCTCTTCGCTACTTTCGAAGCTCACGGCACGGCTGATCCCCGACGACAGCGAACCGGAAACCGGCCCCCGCTTTCTCGACATTCAGGAACTCTCGACCCCAGTCATGGCGCTCGCCAGCGCCACTCGCGAAGTCTTAGGGGTCGGCGACCTGATTGAGCGGATGTTGATGCGCGCTTCCGAAGCGTTCGAGAGAAGCGATCTTGCCAGACTCGCCGAGCTCCCGCCCTTGGAAAAGCGTGTCGACATCCTTCAGCAGGAGGTGAAGGTCTATCTCTCCAAACTGGGGCGTAGTGGACTAAGCGACGAGGACGCCCGCCGTTCAATCACCATCATCGACTATGTGATAAACCTCGAACATATCGGCGACATCATCGAGAAGGGTCTACTCGAACAGATCGGCAAGAAAGCCTCGCTTGGTCTTAAATTCTCCGAGGAGGGGTATGCCGAGCTCCGAAAGCTCTTTGATCTAACCATCGACAATCTGCGTATCGCCCAGACTATCTTCGTCACCCGTGACTTTAACCTCGCGAGGCAGATGATGGAATTGAAGGTCGAGGTCAGGCGGATAGAGAAGGATTCAGCTGCTCAGCATCTTGAACGGCTACGGGACGGCCGCACGGAAAGCTTGCGGACCAGTTCGCTGCATCTCGACATACTGCGTGACCTGAAACGCATCAATGCCCATATCGTGTCCGTCGCCCATCCCATCCTGGATGAAAGTGGGCTCCTGATCGAAAGCCGATTGAAGGACGCGGGGTGAGACTTCAGTGAAGCGCGATAGCAGTACAACCGACAAACCGCGGATCCAGTACGCCGCACTCTGCGTGAGACAGGAGCAGTCCATCGCGGAAGTTCTCCTGATAACCAGCCGTGACACCGGTCGCTGGGTGATCCCGAAAGGATGGCCTATCAAGAAGCGAAAACCTCACCAGGTGGCGCAACAAGAAGCTTTGGAAGAAGCTGGAATTGTGGGCGAGGCCGCCAAGCGCAGCTGCGGTTCTTACCGATATGAGAAACGCCTGTCCGATGGGGACACAGTGACATGCCTTGTGAAAGTACACCTTCTTTCGGTTGCCAAGTCCTTAGCGGAATTTCCGGAACGGGGGCAAAGAGAGCTAAGATGGATGAGACCAGGCGACGCCGCTAAACACGTAATCGAGCCAGAATTGAGGGAGCTTTTGGAGCGCTTCGCCGAAGAATCGGACGCTGTGCACTCAATGTGAAATTTCAACTCAAAACACGTCATCAAGTTTCATCACTACTAACATGCAATCTTAGGCGGATTTGCAATCACAGATAATAAACGTCGGGGGGCTCTCGTGATCTGTTCCACTTGACCACCAAAACGGAGTGAAAACATACAGCACTGGCTGGACAAGCTGACCGATCTTGCGGCGATACAAGGCGACGAAAGCATCCTAACGCAGGGCCTTTCCGACCTCACCCAACATTTTGGCTTCACCGGCTACGCCTATCTGCATATCCAGCACAAGCACAGCATCGCAGTCACCAATTATCATCGCGAGTGGCGGTCGACGTATTTCGAGAAGAACTTCGATAAGCTCGATCCGGTCGTCAAACGCGCGAAATCCAGGAAGCAGGTCTTTGCGTGGTCCGCCGAGCAGGATCGCGCGAGGCTATCGAGGGAAGAGCGTGCTTTCTACGCGCATGCTGCCGATTTCGGCATCCGCTCCGGGGTAACCGTTCCGATCAAGACTGCCAACGGCTCGATGTCGATGTTCACTTTAGCGTCGGAAAGGCCAGCAATCGATCTCGACCGTGAGATAGACGCGGTCGCGGCCGCCGCTGCCGTCGGACAGCTGCATGCCCGCATCTCGTTCCTTCAAACCACTCCGACCGTGGAAGATGCCGCCTGGCTCGATCCTAAAGAAGCGACCTATCTCAGATGGATCGCCGTCGGCATGACGATGGAAGAGATTGCTGATGTGGAGGGCGTCAAATACAACAGCGTTCGCGTCAAGCTTCGCGAGGCTATGAAGCGCTTCGATGTCCGGAGTAAGGCCCACCTTACCGCGCTGGCAATTCGCAGAAAGCTGATGTGAAAGCGCCGATACCGAGTTGCTCACGCGGCTCGGTCCTGAACCAGGATCAGTTGACGGTCACTTTCGGGATGTAGCCGAGGACGCTGATCAGGGTACTCACTGCGCTCATCTGCGCATGCATCTCAATGCTGGCCTCAATGTAACGAAGATGCTGTGGGCCACCGGTCAATTCCCCTGACTTATAGCTTTCCGGCAGTGCCTGGAATAGTTCGTCAGCCTTTTCGACTAACCGCCGGTGCGTTCGGATCGCGTCGACGGTAAGACTTTCCAAGTCGGCGGGAGGTAGTCCTCGCGTTAGCCCCACAACCGGCCGGAGCTCGACTCCCTTGGACAAAATCACATCTTCTGATTCCATGTTTCCAACCCTGGTTTTGTCTGCGGTCCGCCCCCGCTGACGTTGAACCCTATGAACCCTAGCCGGGGGTTAGAATCCGAGATGAATCGGCCCTGAGACCTTTAGCACCGAAGCGCCTGGACATGAGTCACAGGCCCCCGGCCATAAGGTCAGAGGATTCCTGGCGCCATTTCGGTCAGCGCCAACCTTTCATCCGCGGATTCTAAGCCGCAACACAGCACGTACTGCGTCCCGGCCTTTATAAGAGTCATTTCAACGAGATGCCAGTGGGGATTGGAATAGAGAAGATGCAAATCATCACATCCGAGAAGCGTCAGACGTCACAAATTCCGTTCCGATCGGTATCTTCGAGTGTAGTCCAAGCTCCCTGAAACCGTTGCTTGGCAATTGCGTCGGAACGGTCAACCGGAGGTAATGCCTACTTTTCATGAGCACCGATGCCAGAAAGATCAATCCGGATCCCCGCCTTGTTGGGGTCGGTAGCGATTTCCTGCGCAGAACCGGAGTCTTCGGTCACACCATCTTCGGCACGCTCGCTGGTGCTATCACCTTTCCGCTCGGGCACCGGGTCGGCCAATTTCGCCTGACCTGGATCTTCTGCGCGAAACACTGCCGTTCCTTCGAAATACCCCGTCTGCCACGCGATGATCGCATCGTCGAACACTTGCGGCAGGACTTGCCTCTCGGTCGGATTTCCATACCATTTGGTGACAATCCGATAGACCTTGGCGAACAATGCCGTGCCCATGCGAATGTTATCGCAAGCATCGATCAGGTCCGGCTTCATCTGGCCCACCTCCACGATCTCAAGCCCGGCGGGATATTGTGTGATCCCGACGCGAACGGTGTTGCGACCGAGGTTGTCTCGGATCAGCACCAACGCCTCCTCCGCCGTCTTCGGCCTGGGCACGAGCACCACCCGGTTTCCGGAGCGAACCGTGACCGCCAAGGGATCCTGCGACCCTGCCCGCTCGATGAACTGTTCGACGATCGCCGGCTTCAGGCCGGGATCGCTGCATTCCTTGATGAGGGCGGCATCGACCATCGCGAACAATTCCTTATCTGTTGAAAGCCGTGACGACGGGCAGTCCGAACAACTTTGCCCAAGCGATCACGCTCGCGTTCTGAATGGCGACGATCGACGTTCCCGAGGTCCACCATCCATTGCCCGGGGCGACGATTGCGGTGGGGGAATGCAGCACTGACTGCAGGACTGGCCAGAGGAGGAGTTGTTCGTAGCAGATCAGCGCGGCGACCTTCTGGCTGTCGGTTTGCACAACTGGATTGCCGAAGAGGTTGGCGCGGGCTCCACCGCCCTGCCCGGTCCATGCCCGCCATGGCTGCCACATGGACACCGGGACCGGTATGCGTTGGCGATAGAGAATTCGTGCTTCGCCAGCCGAAATCCCCACCATGACATTGTCGTAGCCGCCCGGATCGATGACAACTGCGCCGGCAATCACAGTTACCTCCGAGCCTCGCAAGCCTTCCTGCCAGAGCCGCGCGAGGGTCGGCGTCCAGAAGCCCAGCGCACTTTCGGGAAAAACGATGAACCGGGTTTTCGCTGAGGCCGCCGCGCGCACCGTTGCAATCAGGTCACGGTGATAGTCAAGCGAGCCGTCTCGTCCGAGTTTCTCACCCTGTTCGAGGTCGACGCCCTTCCATCCCTCGGGTAGATTCGGTGATGTCCACGTAGCGGCGGACCAGAGCCAGAATCCTCCCAGGACGATGGCGACAGCTGGCCAATATCGCGATGTCATCATCGCGAGGCCGGCTGTCATCGCGACCAGCCCCCACCATCCCCATCCCGGAAAAAGCACGCCTGTAGCGGTCAGTGGATGTGCCCAGCCGGTTATGCCGAAGGGCGGCAGCCCGATTAGCACCACCGCCGCTAGATAGCGCGCCGCGATTGCCATTCCCGTTAGACCTTCTCCCGGAGACTTGCCTTCCGGTCGCCCCTTCCAGAGCACCGCATGCACGCCGGCGAAGGAGAGCGAAGCAGCTGCCCAGAGCAGAAGCCCAGGCCAGAGATCGGCGGCATAGAAGTTGGCGACACCCTGCGGCAGCCCACGCGAGGCAGCCAGAAAATATCCGGCCGACACGAGCACCGCCGTCAGCCGCGACGGCGACATCCCCCAGATTGCCGGGAACAACACAGCGACCGGAAGGGCCAGCACATGACCGCTCCAGGCGGTCCAGCCGCAAGCGACAGATATGGCGATGAGCAGGCAGGAACGCCGCCTGTCATGGATCGAATGTGAGGACCGGCCGCGCCAAGCCGAGAAGGCCCGCGTCGGGAACCGGCCCAAAATACCGACTATCATAGGAGCTCGCAAAGGATGAGTGAAGGAACAGATTTTTCGGAGGCACGATGCCGCCCGTGAACGGTGTGATCGGCCTGCCCTCACCATCGCTCGCTCGAACGATCGATGAGGCAAGAGGCCTGCCGTCGACAGTGACATTCTCGGCAATTTCCACATGCTGTCCGGGAAGCGCCGCCACTATCTTGATCAGCGGCGCAAAGCCACTGGAGCAGAGGCCACGCCTGACATAGCCGCGGCGCCGTGCCTCCTCGAATGACGCGGTCGGCGGGGGGCAGATGAACACGAGATCGCCGGCTTCGACCGGACGCTGCAGGGCCACGATACGCCAGAGCCCAAGCGGCTCGCTCGGCGTCAGGTTCAACCGAAAGCCGCCCATGTAGGCGATTGCCGCTAGACCAGCGATTATCCCGCCCACGCAGGCCAGGAACAGGAGAACGCGCCGCCTCATTGCTTCATCACCGGCGTCTGGCGCTGGGCGAGACGCAAATCCTCGGCCTGCCGCAGGGTCTGGACGGTGCGCTCGTGAGCGGCGAGCTGCTGGGACGTGCGCATGATCGGCCAGGCTTCCTTCAGACGCTCCTTCTGCTCGGGCTGCATCCCCTCGGAGAGTTTGTCGAAGAGCTTTCCGGAGGGTTCGCGCGCAGCATTGGTGAGCATGATACGCTCGCCGAAGCGTTCGGTGACGGCTTGGTTAAACCCGTCAATTTCCAGCCTGGTTTCCCGATTGCTCAGTACATAGGCCATGGCCGCCGGCAGATCGTTACGGTCGATCGCATCACGCACACGCTCCAGCACCACATGTGCTGCCGGCGACAATGCCGGGATGTCGATCGACACGCGCTGACGCAATACCTGTTCATCCGCCTGCAGCCGCTGCACGGCGGTCTCGCGCATCCTCAGATACTGCTCAAGATCGCGCTTCAGGGCCGGAACATTGAGGTCTGCAACGCGACGGTCCTCGCGCTCAGTCTTGCTGGCAAGAATGCCGGTCCTGCCCCTGAGCGGTCCGATCGACGCCGGGGCGGTCGTCAGCGTCTGAAGCGCCAGTTTCGCCGTTTCCTTATCCACTAGCACCGCATCGAAGTTCATCGCCCGGAAGGCGGTCTCGGGATCGGCAAAGACGTAAGAAAAGCGGGTCGAGACCTCTTCCCATTGTTGTCTGAGGGCTGGATCGGTGTCGAGCTTGTTCTCTACCGTGCCGGCAACGGAACCGGAAAATGTCTTGATGCCTGCGACCATGGGCGCGGCCTCCTTCATCGTTTGGGTTTTCGGGGGATGGAGCAGACCGAGACGCTCTGCGAAGTCTGCAAGGCGCTGGCCGAGATCGACCAATTTCGTCTTCTGGCGGAGTGTCCAGTCGAGTTGGTCGCGTAGCAGCGTACGCGCTACCTGGACGATGTTGAGGCCACGGTTTTCTGCGTACCGCAGTGCCTCGCGGTAAAGCTTTCCGCGCTCATAATCGAGCGTAGTCTCCTTGGCATTCTTTCGGGAGAGTACCTTGGCCAGGCCGCCATTGAAGGCAAAGGATCGCGTCCCGTAATAGAGCTGCAAATCCTCGCGATGGCGGGTCATCGCCACATAGGTCAGATGCCGGTCAAGGGAAAGGCTTGCCAACACCTTCACGCGGTCGACGGTAGCGCCCTGGCTTTTGTGGATCGTGGTGGCGTAACCATGATCGAGATTGCTGTAGAAGCGTTGCTCGACGATGACCTGCCGCCGCTGATCACCTTCTCCGACGACAGCAACGATCCTGTTTGCCGCGGCCTCAATGACGTGAGCGATCATGCCGTTCTTGACGCCGAGCAATCCTTCGTTCTTCAGGAAGACGATCTGGTCGCCCACGTCGAACTGGCGAATGCCGTCAGCCGTTTTGAAGACATGGCCCTCACCGACAATGCCGCGTTCGACGAGTTTCTGGCGGGCCATGACGTTGAGCATCCGAACGTCGCGGCGCAGATGCGCGAGGATCAGCGTTGTCTTCGTCTGATCGTAGTCGTGGTTCCAGTCACCGATGAGCCGCTCGACCGCCTCGGCCTTGAGGCGCGTTCCCGTGATCCTGACATTGGCATCATAGGCGGCCAGCGCCTTTTCCACGTTGCCCCGAGCCAGGTCGAGCGACGCCTTGCGCATCCAGTCCTCGCGCTGGCGGTAGATCGTCTCGAGTTCGGCATAACCGATACGGTCGACGATGGCGCGGAAGGCAGCGCCCGCCTCGATCGGCTGGAGTTGTTCGGGATCGCCGACCAGAACGATCTTGGCGCCTGCCCTGACGACAGCATCGACAAAGCCGGCCATCTGTTTCGACGCGACCATGCCCGCCTCGTCCATGACGAAGACGGTTTTGTCATCGAGAACGTCACGACCACGGTTCCAGCGCAGTTCCCACGACGCGAGCGTGCGGCTCTGAATCCCGGCTTCCTTTTCCAGCCCCTCCGCCGCCTTGCCGGCAAGCGCTCCGCCGACCACACGATATCCGGCCAGTTCCCACGCCTCGCGGGCTGCCTTCATCATCGTGGTCTTGCCAGCGCCGGCGCGTCCAACCACGGCCCCGATCCGGGCGGGACCGGCGATCAGCTCGATTGCGGTTTTCTGCTCTTCCGAGAGCCGTTCATGCCGCCGGAACGTTGCGTCCAAAGCAGCTTCAGAGACAGCATGACCGTCCCGGTTCGACAGCCATAACGCCTGTCGCACCATCGTCGCTTCCAGCCGGATCATCGCCCGGGTCGAATAATGGGCCGGCACCTTTTCTCCGGTCGCGAACTCGATCGTGTCGCGCTGCAAACGCAAGACTTCCGGGTTCAGGATGATGCGTAACATCAGTTGCTGGAAGACAGTCGGGTCATCGACATAACGATGCAGAACCTTGGCGACATCGCGTTCATCGAAGACGCTCTTCTCTCGCGTGATCAAGTCAAGCACGATGGCTGGGTTGTTCAGAATGCGGCGGGTGTTTTCGCTCCGCCGCTCTTCGTTCAATTCGAGGCGCTCAAGCTCTGCCCGGACGCCCTGCTCCTGCGCCTTGCGCTCGATCGCCTTGACGCCGACGCCGAGATGGATGGTCGGCTCGAGCTCGATGCCCTGCTTTACGTAAGAACGACCATCGATCTTGAGATCGATGCCGCCAAGCGCCAGGTGATGGTTCAGCCGCTCGAACCATCCATCGCGTAAGGAATTGAAGTCATCCGTCGATCCGGCCCAGAGCTCATAGAGGATTTTGCCGGACTTCGTGCGGACCGGCTGGCCATCCTCGCCATTGACCGCAACCTTCTTCGATCCGAACCCCTCCTCGGTCAGCGGGCGCAATGTCGTCATCAGATGGATGTGCGGATTGCCTGGATTGTCGTGGTAGACCCAATCGGCAACCATGCCCTTGGCGTGGATGTGTTTTTCCACGAAGTCGCGAACTAACGCGATGTTCTGCTCCGGAGTGAGCTCCAGCGGAAGAGCGATTGTCAGGTCCCGGGCAAGCTGCGCATCGGAGCGCTTTTCGAAAGCCTCGACCTTGTTCCAGAAGGCTTCCGAAGCTCCGGCAACAGAGCGGTCGGCAATCATCGCGCGGACCCATTTCGGCGCGTCGGCCGGAAGCATGAATTCCTCATGCAGCAGCCCCTCTTTACGGGTGTAGTCGATGGTACGGGCCTCGCGCTCGTATTCCATCTTCGCGCAGTGCCGGTAGGCCGCAGACAGCACCACGCTGCGGCCGCCGCCGCGGCTGACGATGCTAGCTGAGAAATGGGCGATGGCCACGGCGTAAAACACTCCCGGTTCGAACCTCGTTCGTCGGGAGCGGCAACCCTACGACGGCCCCGCCAGGGTCGTGGGCAAGCACGTCGCATCAGCGACGTATAATTGCGCCCTTGGATCCGCTCCTTCGGAACGGCGGGATCATCCTCCAAAGTGTCGGCTTTGCCGACGTGCAGATCTGCACGTTCCTTCGGACGTGCTTTTGAGGAAATCTTGCAACGGAACAGAGCCGCCAAGATTTCCAGGGAGATGCGACCGGAATGAAGAAACCATCATCGAAGATCAGGGAAGAAATCGCCAGATTGCAGGATCAGCTGAGACAAGCGGAAACACGCGAGGCCGAGCGCATCGGCCGGATCGCGCTGAAGGCCGGTCTCGGTGAGATCGAGATCGAGGAAACCGAGCTACAGGCTGCGTTCGAAGAGATCACCGGGCGGTTTCGCGGAGGTAAGGCGGCTTCGACCGGAAAGAAAAATGCCGGTGACGGCAGGACCGCAGGCGAGACGGTCACGACGATCGAGACTGGCACTGCTGCGGGCAGCGGTCGTGAGGCTTGAACGCATGGCCCGCACGATGACGAATGACTCGCGAAAGAAAGACACGCGCGAAAAAATCGAGCTCGGTGGCCTGATCGTCAAGGCAGGACTGCGCTACGAGAAGCGGGCACTACTGCTCGGCCTGCTGATCGATGCCAGTCGTCGCCTCAAGGGCAACGATGCGGAGCAATCGCGCCTGACAGTGATAGGCGCGGAGGCGTTCGCTCATGACGGCGAGTAAACTGTTCCTCGCCGTCATCCCGGCGACGATGATGATCGCCGTCGTGGTTATCATGCCGGGGATCGAACACTGGCTGGCCGCGTTCGTCAAGACCGCGCAGGCCAAGCTGATGTTCGGGCGGATCGGCCTCGCGCTGCCCTATGCAACGGCGGCGGCGATCGGCACGATCTTTCTGTTCGCAGCGAACGGCGCAGCGGGTATCAAGGCTGCAGGATGGGGCGTCGTCAGCGGAAGTGGAGTGGCAATCCTCATCGCTCTCCTGCGCGAGGGGGTTCGCCTGGCCGGGATCGCTGGCGACATCCCGAAAGGTCAATCCGTGCTCGGATATGCGGACCCCGCAACGATGCTGGGCGCATCGACAACGTTCCTCGCCGGCGTCTTCGCACTGCGCGTCGCGATGAAGGGGAACGCAGCTTTCGCCAAAGCCGGACCGCGGCGGATCGGCGGAAAGCGAGCGGTGCATGGCGAGGCCGACTGGATGAAAGTGCAGGAGGCTGCAAAACTTTTTCCCGATCCCGGCGGCATCGTTGTCGGTGAACGATATCGTGTCGATCGCGACAGCGTTGCGGCCGTGTCGTTCCGCGCCGACGATCCGTCGACCTGGGGCGCGGGGGGCAAGAGCCCGCTCCTATGCTTCGACGGCTCTTTCGGCTCCTCGCATGGCATCGTCTTCGCCGGATCCGGCGGTTTCAAGACGACGTCGGTAACGGTACCGACCGCGCTCAAGTGGGGCGGCGGCCTCGTCGTCCTGGATCCGTCGAGCGAGGTGGCACCGATGGCATCAGAGCATCGCCGCAAGGCTGGCCGGAAGGTGATCGTTCTCGATCCCTCGACGTCAGGCATCGGCTTCAATGCGCTCGACTGGATCGGGCGACACGGCAGCACGAAGGAAGAAGACATCGTCGCCGTCGCAACGTGGATCATGACCGACAATCCGCGCTCGGCGTCTGCCCGCGACGACTTCTTCCGGGCATCGGCGATGCAGCTTCTGACGGCCCTGATTGCAGACGTCTGCCTGTCCGGTCACACGGACAAGGAAGACCAGACGCTGCGCCGTGTGCGTAAGAACCTTTCGGAGCCTGAACCACAGCTACGGGCGCGCCTGACAAAAATCTACGAACAGTCGGAATCGGACTTCGTAAAGGAGAACGTATCGGTCTTCGTCAACATGACGCCGGAGACGTTTTCCGGGGTCTACGCTAATGCGGTGAAGGAGACGCACTGGCTGTCCTATCCGAACTATGCCGCGCTCGTCTCTGGCGACAGTTTCTCGACCGACGATCTCGCCAAAGGCGAGACAGACATCTTCATCGCGCTCGATTTGAAGGTACTCGAAGCCCATCCGGGACTGGCACGTGTGGTTATTGGATCGCTGCTCAATGCCATCTACAATCGAAATGGCGATGTGAAAGGTCGCGCGCTCTTCCTGCTCGACGAGGTCGCCAGGCTCGGCTATCTGCGCATCTTAGAGACCGCGCGCGACGCCGGGCGCAAATACGGTATCACGCTGACGATGATCTTCCAGTCCATCGGCCAAATGCGCGAGGCCTATGGGGGACGGGACGCGACGAGCAAATGGTTCGAATCCGCGTCGTGGATCTCGTTTGCCGCGATCAACGATCCTGACACGGCCGACTATATCTCGAAACGCTGCGGCGATACGACGGTCGAGGTGGACCAGACAAACCGCTCGTCAGGGATGAAGGGATCGTCGCGCTCACGTTCCCGGCAGCTCAGCCGCCGGCCGCTGATCCTGCCGCATGAGGTGCTGCGCATGCGCGCTGACGAGCAGATCGTGTTCACATCAGGCAATCCGCCCCTCAGATGCGGTCGCGCCATCTGGTTCAGACGCAAGGACATGAGCGCGTCCGTCGGTGAGAACCGGTTTCACAAGAAAATCACGGAAGGGGTGAAGAGCTATAAGGCCGTTTCGACGACAGATACTGAGGAGACATGACATTGAGACTTTTTACGGCAATTGCCAGCCTATCCCCCTTAGCCATTGGCTTCCTCGCATCTGTTGCCTCAGCCCAGCCTTCAAGCAGTGCAAGCAGCGCGAGCGAAGCCTTCTCTATCTGCGGAAGCGGGCACCGTATCACCTGCGTGGTGGACGGCGACACGTTCTGGTTTCGAGGGGAAAAGATCAGGATCGCCGACATCGACACGCCGGAGCTCAGCCCGCCGCAATGTGAGCGCGAACGCGAGCGAGGGCTTGCGGCGAAACAGCGTCTGCTCGACATCCTAAATTCGGGTCCAATCTCGCTCCAGACGACCGCCAGAGACGAAGATCGCTTCGGTCGCAAGCTCAGGATCGTCTACCGCGATCGGCGATCGGTCGGGGATATTCTCGTCGCCGAAGGCTTGGCTCGGAAGTGGCAAGGATCGCGCCGGAGCTGGTGCGAATGATCCGGGCGCGGGCGGATCACTGCCGTGAATCGATGATGCCCGACCGATTCAAAACTGTCATTGGACGGCAGATTCCGAACGCGCGATTCTGCGGGCATGATCACGCAGCCCTACCACCTCTATGTCGAGCGTATCGCGCCGGAAAAGAACATGGCGCGGTTCTACGCACTTGCCGTTCAGCCGACACTGTTCGGCGAGGTGTCGCTGGTGCGCGCCTGGGGGCGGATTGGAACGCGCGGACAGCAGATGGTGCATCTGTTTGACAACGAGAGACAAGCCATCAACCTGTTCCTCGACGTGCTTCGCGAGAAGCGCAAACGGGGTTATCGGCCCAAACGACCTGTGGACATCCAGCGGATCTGATCCTCGCCCCCATCGTCACCGATGACAATCCAGTCAGAAGCTGACACGGATTTTATCTTTGTTAGAAGATGCGAGGAATCCCATGACCACCACCAATGAAATCGCCGACAAGATTGCTGCCGACAACGGCCTGACAAAGGTTCAGGCCAAGGGCATCGTCGAGGCCGTGTTCCAGGCTATCGCCGATGCCGCAGGCTCCGACGCTGAAACCTCGATCCCAGGCTTCGGAAAATTTAAGGTGAAAGCCTCTCCTGAGCGCGAGGGCCGCAATCCTGCGACCGGAGAAAAGATGACTGTTGCAGCTTCGAAGAAGCTGACCTTTGCGCCTGCCAAGGCGCTCAAGGATGCACTGAACAAGTGATCCTGATGTGGAGAGCCCCGCCTTGCGGCGGGGCATCCCGGTATCACTCTCGGTTCGACCGGGACCAGATGAGGGAGAGGCCTTCCTCGCCTTCGACCTCGATCAGCGTTGCGTAGATCGGGGCCGGGAAGCTCGGGTCGTCGAGCTTGACCGAGAGGTAGTCGCGGCCTTCGTTCGAGGTCTTCTTCCAGGCTGCGCCGAATTCGACCGTAGCCCCGGCGAGGATGCGGTAGTCCGGGCCCTTTTCGGAAGTACGCTCGACGGCGCGAATGGTTGCCTTGACGTTGAGGTTGAGGGTCTTGATGGTGCCGGAGAAGCCGTTGCCGGAAGCGGTGAAAGAGCCGATGGTTGCCATTGTCGTATTCCTTTTCGGTTGTTCGGGCCGCGTCCATCGCTGCCTCGATGGCAGTCGATAGGACCGGAGACGATCGGCCTGCATCCAACGGACCGAAACGGAGTGGAGGACGGCCAGGGAGAGGCTTTCTTGTCTCGCGAGGAATGGGCGCTTCAGCGCACAGGGGAAGAAAACGATCCGGTCGTTGCGGATGCGATCGAGCCGAGCACCGCGAGGCGGTCTTTGGTCAGACATGCCCCATCGAGACCGCAGTGGACGTGCCAGTGGACGGATCAGGGATTACGGCAAATGGCTTCATCTGGCGGTGACCAATGGGAATGGGTGCTAGCGCCGACAGGTCGGGATCGAATGGTCGAAGCCAATAACTGCATGTGAGAGAATTGCCGGGAAGCGCATTGTACCTCCTCGCTTGGCTGGTAGCGGCGCCAGGCCTTGATGATCAACCTTACTGGGGTCCGCTCCACCTTCCCGTCAGCAGATCCAGGCAGATTCTCAGCGTCGTTCAAGCGGTCACTGGTCGTGTTTGCGCTGACACCCCAGGGTGACTTAAGCCGACCACGGCCGTGGCGTTTGCTACCTCCGGAGTTGATTGACTGTCCATAAGCTGGGTGTTGGCGCGAGAGCCGGTGCTACCGCTTGCCCGGCGTTTCGAAAAGGCCGGTCGGAAAGCCGTCGAGGCTGACCTGATTCTTTTCCAGCCAGTAGTCCTCGATCCCGTCGGCGCCCTTGGCCTTGGCCCAGGCGTCCATCTGCGGGCGCTCTTCCTGGTATTCGAATAGGGGTACGCCGTAGCCGCAGGATGTCTGCACCAGATCGAAATCGAGCCTTATCATCTGCCGCGCGCCGAGCGGCGCGTTGCCGTTGAACCGCTCGTCCAGCACGCAGGCGAACTCGTCGCTGTCCCGATGGATGACGCGCCCCTTGCCGAAAAGCCGCATGATTAGCGGCGGCCCGGAAACCGCACAGAACATGATGGTGAGGCGGTCGTCTATCCCCAGATGGGCAGCGGTCTCGTTGCCGCTACCGGTGCGGTCGAGATACATCGCGGCGTTGTCGCCAAGGATACGAAACATGTCCGTGCTGCGCGGAGACATGTTGACATGACCGGTCGGCGCTGCCGATGCGGTGAAGAACATGTGCTGTGCCACGATGAAGCGATGGTGTTGCGGTTCGAGAGTCGGGAAGAATTTGGCCATGCCCGAGAATATTGCTGGCTTCATTCGCTGCCAAGACCGGAATTGCGAAAAGTTGATGACACGGGCGCCCTTGCATTCAAGTGAACCCTGCATTTTGACAGTGTTAACTGACACACGTCACCTGAGGAGCGCCAGCACTTGAAAAGCGCCTGAACAGTCACCTCATTGCCCAACGCATAGCTGCACTGCACAAAAATTAGGTGCAGCGTGTTGAAAATTCGGGCACAAAGACTTTAGCTGATGCACATGGCGGCTCTCCCAGTTCCGCCGCAGCAGCTGTTCCCCTCTGGAGGTCTATGACCTTCACACTTTATGGGCCGCGGTTTTCCGTCGGCCCTTTTTTCTTTTCCTAACCGGGTCGCAATAGCGCTCGGACGCCGGAGGAAGGCGGGGCCGGAGCCCCGCGATCGTCCTATTCGAATGCCGCCATCTGGACAGTTGCGGCTTTTTGATCGACCGAGTTCGCGGGCTGTTCGATCGTGCGCTCGTAAGGCTTCCAGGTTTCGCCTGTGATGTCCTCGTAAGCCGAGACGGCACCTTCGGCTGCCATGCGAAGCACGTGGGCCTGCAGGCCCATATCGGCTGCGAACTCGCGCTTGCGCTGGGCGCGGCTGTCGAAGCCGACCGGGCCGTCGAGGTCCTCGTCTCTGGTATCGTTGGAGAGTTTGGTGGTGAGATCGCGGGCTTCGGTGACCGCGCGGCTGTAGAATTGCCCGGCGCCATAGGCGGAGCCGACAAACGATCCGACGATGCGCTGCATGTGGATCTGCATGGCCTTTTCGGCAAGGCCATCCTTCAGTGCATCGGCGCTTTCGATCAACTGGCCGCGATGGAGATCGCGGATCCCGTCACTGTCGATGAGGGCAAGGCCGAAGCTTTCGGAGATGCGCAGTGCCTGGGCTGTATCGGGGCAGGCGTGCCTGACCATTTCGAGTGTGGTGGCGCGCTGGGATTTTGCTGGACGGTTCTTCTGGGTTGAGCGGTTGAGCGGTGCCATGATCGGATCCTCTATGAGCGATGTTTCAGCGAAGCCCGGGGTGCCGGTTGTCGTCCGGCTCAGCCCCTCGGGTGCGGGCAAAAGGACATGGGCGTCAGCGGCCCGGCCCAAGGTCAGGGCATTGCCAGGAGGAGCGGGGAAGGTTTGCGGATGGTGCTGCCCGCCTTTTAGCGGGCTGCGACAGACGCGGGCCTGCCTTGCGACGCGGCGATGATCCTGCCGCAACGCGGCGCGCCAGCGGCCTTTGACCGGGACGCGCCCATGTCAGACCGCAGCAAAACCGAGGTGCTGTGCCGGCCGACAATCTGGTTTCTCGGCAGCATGATGCAATCGCCATGGCGATCCGACCTTGGCAACGCCGCGTCACCCACAAAAGGGCACTGACAAATCTCGGGGCCAAGCACACGCCATTGCAAGCCGGTTGCCCTGTGCCATGTCTTCCGCGCTTCGATCAACGCTTTATCACACCCTCACCTTGGCCGGGCTTTCCGCTCTCACCCGGCTCCGTTGATATGCGTGCAGTGGTCGATGGTGGGCGATGCCGTGCCTTGCATTTCCACCGCGCCTTCGTTTGTCGTGTCAGCTCAGCCCGCCGGGAGCGATAATCCCGCTGCCGTGCCCAGATCCTGCGATAGAGCTCGGTGAAATCGATCACCTGATTTCGGGGAGTGTCGCTGTCAGTGAACGCGACAGTCATCGTTGCGCCGCCCAGGTCACGAAGCTGGACGGACCATCATATGGCTGGTGCTTGACTGGATCGATGACGAAGCCATGCCGGCCGATCACGTAGTCGGAGCGTGGAACCAGGAACCGCAGTTCACCGGTCTCGCCGCGGATCCCACCCAGCGTCGCGATGCACTCGACAAAGCCGGGCTTGTGATCGGAGTTGAGGGCTGCGATCACCACCCAGTCGTTGCGATGTCGCTTTTCGAATTCCTGTCGGTCCCGTGCATGGGACTGGCCGCCGTTCAGAGTGATACCCATGACGCGCTCCTAGGCATCGGGGTAATAGTCGAGAAGTGTGCGATCCGCCAAGCGCCGCTCATAGGCGGTGAACAACTGCGGGAAGGCATGGGCAACCTTCGCCCATTCACAATCCTCTTCGTAAAATTCGGTGTCATTACGATAGAGGGCATGGACGATGGCATTGGCATTCTCGGCGAGATGGAAACCACCATGGCTGGCGGTCGATTGTAGAACGATACCGTCGGCATATCGCCGCGAGACCTGTGCCATGCCCCAAGGCGTCGACGCTCCTGCTTGTATCGTCGGCCGGTCCAATGCCCTTAGTTCAGCCTGATGCACCGCTTTTTCTGTGGCCATGTCATCATGGATCTCTAACATGACAAACTCCTTCTGATTGCTCGAAACAAAAACGCCGCCGGCATCAGCCAGCGGCGTCGGTTCAAATCCTGATGCCTGATGCTATTCGGCGGCCTCGCGGAAACCTTCGTCGGCCTCTTCCTCGGCGGCGGAATGGTCAACCAGGTGACCACCGACAAGCTGATCTTCGAGAGTATCGGGATCGTGAGCGGCATCCTCCAATCCGCTGTCGACGCTGGTGTAACGTCCAACCCACGACCGCACGTCGTCCGTGGAGGGCGCGAGCAGCGCTGCCGGATGCACAAGCTTGCCCTCGCCAAAATGCTCGACCAGAGCCGCACGGGTATCCTTCACCTTGATCCGACCGGGCACGCCCGCCGTTTCCGCCGCAGCTTCCAGCGCAGTGCGCGACAGGCATGAGAGGAAGTCTTCTGTGCCCATATTGGGCAGGAACTCGTCAGCACCGATAGCGTCGCCGGCAATACGGGCGATCAGTCCGCTATCGGAGCGATTGCGCCGCAGAGACAGGACTTCGATCAGCACGGAACGTGCAGCCTGCACCAGTGTCTCGCGATCGAAGGCGAGCTTGCCGTCTTCGCCAATCAGCCGTGCGGCGTGCGGGCCGCATTTCGCATGACCATAGGGATTGTCCGATGCACCGCTGGCAACCGAGACATTGGTGCCGGTAAAGGCCAGAATGAGCAGAGCCATCAGCGTATCGTCTTCGATCGGCGCGCGGGAGAGAGCCTCGTGGAGAGCGTCCGTCCGCAAGTCGCCGATCATGTCGAGACCCTTCTGGGTCACATCGGGCCGTACTTTCGGTGCCTCGACCTCCTCGATGAGGGTTTCGACACCATCGGAATCCTTGACCAGCTTGGGCTTCTTCACTTCGGGCATGCGGTAGGCAACCGACTGCACCGAGCCGTCGCGCGCGTTGATGTACCAGCCGGTCAGGTCGCCCTTGCCCGGTTTGCCGTAGACCTGTTGCGCCTTCGCGGGCAGCTTGGCCTGGCCGTATTCGTTGGCCTCGATGACCGAACCACGCTTGGGCAGGTTGTTGGCAAGCCATTCCTCCTGCGCCCCGAGAAACGCCTCGACATCCGTGGTGTAGCGACTGTCCTCGTCGGCGGGTGCAAACAGGTCCTCGACCCAGGTGATACCGTAAGCCTGTGCCAGTTCGTCGCCGAAGCTTGCATGTTTGGCGAGCATCCGGGTCGTGGTCAGTGCGCGGGCAACCTCCCACCACGAGACCTGCGGGTCCTGCTTCTTCGGCTTGTACTTTTTCCACACCTCTGCTTGGTCGTCCTGACCGGCGGCGGCGATCGTGCGCAGCTGCTGCTCGTTCGGCATATCGCCACGCGCCATCTGGTCGAGCATGGCGGGCAGGATATTGGCCAGAAGCCGCAACTTTCTGATCTGCCGGCTGGGGAGTGCCAGCGCCATGGCGATCGACTCCTCGGTCCATCCAAGAGCCACCAGCCGTTCGATGGCGCGCCACTGGTCGACAGGGTTCAACGGTTCGCGGGCGATGTTCTCCGCAAAGGACTGCATGGCGCCGAGATCGTCGGAGGGATCAGCCAGCAGCAGCGGGATTTCCAAGAGATCCGCGGCGATTGCCTGGGCGGCGCGGCGGTGACCGAAGACGATGACGTAGCTGTTGCCGCCTTCCGGATCGAGTTTGACGATCGGTGGCTGCACGACGCCGATGGCGCGGATCGATGCACACAACAACGCGTCGGACTGGGCCGAAGATTTCGATTGGCGGGACCGGTCAGGATTGTCCTTCAGGCTGCGCGGATCGGCTGTAATCAACTGCATGGGAATTACCTCTTGAGCTTCGGGCGGACGGACTGTCCTTGCCTCCTCATCTTCTTCTCGAAGACATCTCCCGAGCCGCAGGACGGGCCGGCGGCTGCAATTGCGCCGGAGCAGACCTGGCTTGCGGAGGAGCGAGGCACACCTGCCTTGCGAGGCAAGCTGGCCCGGTCTCGGCGACCGGCGCGATTGAGGGAACCGTCAGCCGTTGGACCATCCTTGCGAACCGGTTTCCGTCTCCTTTTCCTCCCCCCTCTTTTCCTCCCCTTCTCCATTCCCCGATGATGTCACACGATTTTAAGCAATTGCTGCTGAACTCTGGCCATGACAAAGCCGCCGCGCAAAAAATCCCAGCCGCTTTTGCGGGAGACGGATCTCCCGATCCGCTCGCGACCGCGCAAACCACGCGATCCTGCGCAGCCGCATCTCCCTTTCGATCCGATGCCAGCCCGTATCGAACCGTGCCTGGCGCTCTTGAAAGCAAAACCGCCATCGGGACCAAAATGGATCTATGAGATCAAATGGGACGGCTATCGTGTGGCTGTTCACATTGAGCCGAACTCGGTGCGGATCATCACCCGTGGCGGTCATGACTGGACCAACAGGTTTCCGGCAATCGCCGCCGCTGCGCGCAAGCTTGGCGTTGGGACCGCCATTCTTGATGGGGAAGCCGTCGTCCTTGATGCCGAGGGCCGCTCGGACTTCGGGGCGCTGCAGCGGTCACTCGGCGGACGCGGGGGGAAGAAAGCATCTGACGATGCTATCCTTTACGCGTTCGACCTGTTGTATTTCGACGGGCATGACCTGACGAACATGGAGCTGTCGGGCCGCCGTCACCTGCTGGAAGACCTGATCGGCGAAAGCCAGCGCGTAATCCGCGTCTCGCAGGAGGTTGAAGCCGATGGCGCGACACTTCTGGCGGCCGCGCGCGAACACGGTCTGGAAGGCATCATCGCCAAGCACCGCGACAGCACCTACCGCTCGGGTCGCCTGGGCGACTGGCTGAAGATCAAATGCATCCAGAGCGAAAGCTTTGTGATTGTCGGATACGAGCCATCCACCGCGGCGCGCGGTGGGATAGGCAGCCTTCTGCTGGCTGCCTATCAGGGCGGAACGTTCGTCTATGTCGGTTCGGTCGGGACTGGCTTCAAAGAGAAAGAGGCAATGGAACTGCGCCGGATGCTGGACACGCTGAAGACCAAGCGTGCTCCGATTGCTGTCGATAAGAAGGGAGTCGTCTTCGTTCAACCGACATTGATTGCCGAGATCGAATATCGAGCCTGGACCGACGACGGCAAGTTGCGGCACGCCTCGTACAAGGGCCTGCGGGAACTGCAGGACAATGCCGCGATCTACAAACTCAGCGAGTAGCGCCCGAAGGTGCCAAAACGGAAGGGCGCTCGACCCTTTCGGGGAGCGCCCTTCCAACCCGGACAGTTTCAAACGCGCGGCAATCGCCACTGCAGGAAACTATCGAAACGGGTGATGACCGATAAATGTGTATCGTCCGACCCTGTTTCAAGTGACCGAAGATATGCCGCTGTTCACGCGGCTTCCTGACGATCCTCCTCTGGTTCATCGGCGGTTGCCGCCAGATCCCTTTCGATCTCATCCAGTTGGCTCAGCTTGAGTTCGAGCTCAGCTTCGAACGAGAAGCGTTCTCCAAGACGCGGCGTGTAGGAGGCAAGACGACGTTCGGCGTCAACCAGACGAATGCGATGGTTCTCGCGCTCCTGTTCAAATCCGCCAAGCGCATGTTCGAGCCGGGAGATGGCACCGATCGGCGTGGTGGTGACTGCCAAATCGATCTCGTAGTCTCCACCTGTGCGCTGAAGCAGCGTGTCGTAGCGGTAGCCATCCTTGCCGAAACGTTCGCCATGATAGGCGAGATCGAATCCGCCAATCGTGGCAATGATCACCTCTTTCTCCTGCTGTAGCTGAACCAGCGTCAGGATCTCCTTCATCAGCCCGCGGCCGGCGAGCTTGCGCTCGTCAAATTCGACGCTTACGACCTGCATTGCGAATGCATCGCCCACGGTCGGGACCAGACGCTCAATGTCCTTGCCCAAGTCCCCAATCCGACGGCCGGAAAACTCGATATCCCGTTCGGCGTCGCGGATTTGCCGCCGGATCGCGTGCTGGTCGTCGATATGGGCGGCGCGCAACCGGTCGAGACGGGCGATCTCGGCCTCCAGTCCCGCCTTCTGCATGAGGCGTTCGTCGCCGGATGCGATGGCCTTGGCCATGGCGAACTGGTTGGCCTGTCCCTCGCCCATGTCCTCCAGCCGGCGGACGCTAGTGTCGCCGGACAGGGCCGCCGCGATGAAGCGGGCCTTGCGCTCATTGTTCTGCCACATGGTGGCATCGAGGCTCCCAAGCGTCGCGTAGGCATAGACATCGACCTCGTCATGCTGATTGCCCTGGCGAATGATACGGCCCTCGCGCTGCTCGATCTGCGATGGCAACCAAGGAACATCCAGATGATGCAGGGCTTTCAAACGAGCCTGGACATTGACGCCCGTGCCCATGGTTTCGGACGAGCCAATCAGCACGCGGACCTTGCCGGCATTGAAGTCGTTAAACAGCCTCTGCTTGGCGTCCGACTTCTTGTAGTCCTGCATGAAGGCGATTTCCGAGGCAGGAACGCCCAAGCGGACGAGCTCATCTCGGATCCAGCGATAGGCGGAGAAGCCGCGCGTCGCCTCGACATTGATCGTGCCGAGATCGGAAAAGATCAGCTGGCCGGCTCCCGGCCGGTCAAACGGCTTGCCGTCCTTGCGACGGTACTCTGCCTCTCCCGTTTCCTGCCAGATCTGGTGGGTGTTAGTGACAAGTGCGTTCAGCTTGTTGGCGGTCTCATTGCCCATGGCCTGATCGACCAGGCGCAGATCGATCGCCGCATGGCGTCCGTCGGTGATGACCGAGAGCAGGATGTCGTCGCCGGGCTTCGCCGGCCCGTCGCGCATTTCGATTGCCTTGATGCGCGCGTCAAGTTGCTTCTGGTACGCTTTGAAAGCAGCGGTTGGCTCTGCGGTGACGATCTGGCGCTTGCCGCCGTAGACCTCCGGCACTTTCACATAGGTTTTCAGATCGACCGGCAGCACGACGTCGGCGAACGACCGGAACATGGCGATGAGTTCCGGCACGTTGACGAACTGGCTGAAGCGCGTGACCGGCTTGTACTTGCCGGACGGCTGCAGTTCGAGTTCCGTCGATGTGTCGCCGAAGGTCGAGGCCCATGCGTCGAACTCGTGCAGACCGCGCTCTGACAAGGCTTGCGGGTCCATCATTCGTTGGACGGAGAACATCTCGCCGAGCGTGTTGGTAATCGGCGTGCCCGAAGCCAGCACCAGCGCCCTGCCGGGGTTCTTCGTCTCGATGAAGCGGGATTTGACGAACAGATCCCAGGCACGCTGCGAGCCGTTCGGATCCACACCGCGCAGCGTCGACATATTGGTGGCAAACGACAGCTTGCGGAATTCCTGCGCCTCGTCGACGATGATCTGGTCGATGCCAAGCTCGGAGATGGTCAGCAGGTCGTCCTTGCGAGTGGCGAGGGCCTCCAGCCGTTCCTTGTGACCTTCCTTCATGCGCTCGATGCGCTTGCGCGATAGCCGGTCGTCTCGTTCGACCTTGGTGAGCAGCTCCTCGTAAAGCTCGAGCTCATCCTGGATCATCTGTGCCTCGAAGGCTGATGGCACCGCGATGAACCGAAACGCCGAGTGGGTGATGATGATCGCATCCCAGTTGGCGGTCGCTGCCCGCGACAGGAAGCGATGGCGCTTTTCTCTGACGAAGTTGGTTTCGTCGGCGACCAGGATGCGGGCATTGGGATAGAGCGCCAGAGACTCGCGGGCAGCCTGCGCCAGGCAATGGCCGGGCACGACCAGCATCGCCTTGTTGATCAGGCCGAGCCGGCGCTGTTCCATGATGGCGGCAGCCATGGTCAGCGTTTTGCCGGCGCCGACGGCGTGGGCGAGATAGGTGGCACCGGCCGAAATAACCCGCCAGATGCCGCGCTTCTGATGCCCATATAAAGAAAAGGCGCCTGAGGCGCCGGGGAGTTGCAGGTGGTCGCCGTTGAAAGCGCGCGGCGCGATATTGTTGAACGTGTCGTTATAGACCCGCGCCAACCGATCGGTGCGATCCGGATCCGACCAGATCCAGGATTGGAAGGCGGTCTTGATCTTGGCGAGCTTTTCCTTGGTCGCTTCAGTCTCCACCGTGTTCAGCACCCGGCGCTCGGTCTCGCCGTCGCGGACCGTATCGAAGATCTGCGGCACGGACGAGTTCAGGGCGTCGGAGAGAAGCTGTCCGGCATGGCGGCGATGCGTGCCCCACTCCGTGGTGCCAGCGGCCGACCATTCCAGCTGCCGCGCATTGACCGTCCAGGTCGCCAGTTCCGGCAGATGATGAATGGAGATATCGGCCTCCATCATCTGTTTGACGAAAGCCACGACATCATCGCCCGGGATCCACGGCGCCCCGAGACGTGCGGTGATATCCGAGGGCCGGAGATCGGCAGGCTGGACGCGCTCTAGCGCCGTGACGTTTCGCGCGAAGATTGGATCAAGCTCGGCCGCAGCGCGGGCAACAGCGAGCTTCGAGCGGACTGCGCCGGACAGATAGGCATCGGACATCTGCCAGGAGCCATTGGACGGATCGCGGAAGATTGCCTCCCCCAGTTCGCCGATAACATCCTCAACGTCATGATGCAGCAGCTCGGCGATGTGATCGGGGTCGACATGACCGCGTTCGTTCAAAACCACGGCGAGCGCATCTGATGCCGAGGTGATCACTGGCGGCGGTGGCGGCGCGATCACCCGCTCGGTAAAGATCGGACCAGGCTTGGCGGTGTTGGTCTCCAGATCATAATCTTCGATCGAAGCAACGAGCCAGCAATCGGGATCGTCGAAGAAAGGCGCGAGGTTCGGCCGGCGGTGGACCTCCCTGACCTCACCGGTTTCCGGATCCTCCGATGTCGAAACGGAGGTGAAATTGATCGGACCGAACTCGCGCACGAAACTCGACCAGGCGATGCGCAGCGCGACCTGCGCCTTTTGCCACGGCTGGTCGCGTTCCTGCAGCTTGAGGATGAGCCGGACCGCGTCACGGATCGGGATCAGCTTCCGGATGATCAGGGCGTGCTTGGCGAAGATGCCGTCGGTGCTGCGACCTTTCCTGACTTCGACCGGAACAGCGAGCCCGTCCATCACCTGCATCAAAGCCGTGGCCTTGCAGATGAAATAGCTGCCTTCGCGCACCTTTGGATCATCCGGGCGCTCTGCCATGGCTTCCGCGACTTCGTCCTCAAGGGCGAAGTCGATTGTGGAAGCCTCACCGTCATAGATATCAGCTGGTAGCTGGCTGATCGCGGCGTTCAAGGCCGTTTCGAGGTCATTGTCAAAAGGAAGGCATGTGTAGGCTTCACCGAATTGACCGGACGTAATCGCATGCCGTCCCACCACCATGTCGGAATGATCGGCGAACCACCTGTTGATACGGACGCTGCCGCCCTCGCCTTCGGCATGAACATCCGCAAGATCAAGCCAGCTGTCGTCTCCAGCCTGCTCGTCTGCCCGGCGCTTCCGGAAGAAGAGGATATCGACGACCACATCCGTGCCGGCGTCTGCCCGGAAACTGCCCTCGGGCAGGCGGATTGCACCAACGAGATCGGCGATGCCGGCGATGTGTTCGCGAGCTCGAGCGTCGGCTTTGTCCATCGTGCCGGACGAGGTGACAAAGGCGGCCAGCCCGCCGGGCTTCAGCCGGTCGATCGCCTTGGCGATGAAATAGTCGTGCAGCCGGAAACCGAGAGAGCGGAAGGCCGGATCGCTTTTCACTGTCCGATCCGAAAACGGCGGGTTGCCGATCGCAAGATCGAAATGCGCCGGCAAGTCCGTTCGCGAAAAATCACCTGTTATGATTTTCGCGCGTGGCTGTAGCAGTCGGACGATCCTGGCTGTCACCGGATCAAGCTCGATGCCGGTGATGTGGCTGGTGCGAGAGAGCGCATCTGGCATCAGCGCCGGAAACATGCCCGTGCCGATACCTGGCTCCAGCATCCGTCCACCATCGAACCCCATGCGGACCAGGCCCGACCAGATGGTACGAACGATAAATTCCGGCGTGAAGTGGGCATATTGGGTGCAACGTGCCAGAGACGCATAATCACCGGGCGCAACAGCGCTTTCGAGATTGCCGCCGAGCTCCTCCCAGCCTTTGCGAAATGCCTCGTCGCCGGGGCGTCGAAATATTCCGTTGGCCAGATCAGATGCGCCGAAGCCGGTGAACTTGATCAACCTTGCCTGCTGATCAGGTCGTGCCGGCAGGCCCTGACGCTCGATCTCGTTGGCCAGCAGGATGGAGGCGATATTGTCACGCGCACGGTCGCGCCACGATTTTGCGAGACCGCGAGAACCCTGGAGCCTGAAATCCACCTTTGCCCGCATCTGCGTTGTTCGCTTTGGTTCTTTGCGAACTGGGACTGCAGGTGCCGGGGTCGATGGCGACGGGTCGATATCTACATCGGTGAATTCTGCTGCGAAACCCGTCAAACCGAGATCGAAACCGGATGCGCGAGCTGTATTGCCGAACAGGTCGATGGTGAAAGGATCGTCATGCGCCATTGGAAAAACTCCTGTGAGTGGGCGCGCCGAGGCACACTCGCGGGAAGAAGCGGTGTTGCCAGGATGCGGATGGTGGAGGTTTGGACGTGAAGACTGCCGTCAGGCAGCGATGGTTTCTGGAAGGAGACGGAACTGCACCGGCAGTTTTGCGGCGATCTCCTCGTCGGTCAGATCGTCGAGGAGCTTCCAGATCTTGCCTTGAGTAGAGGGGTAGACGAGCACGAGCTGGCGACTGCGCAGATCGGCTGGAAATCTTTCGTCGGCATAGCCGCGGAAATCAGGTCCAGTCGTGCTCCAAATATGATCGAGCTTTTCTTGGGCGCTCATGGCGCGGACCGGACGGGATTCGCGGGCGATGATTTCGGCGCGCATGCGGTCGGGCGACTGACGATCGCCCAGGTCGCAATATCCGTGAAACCAGCGGGAGCGATCATCGATCGTCAGCGCGAAGAATACGCTGGTGACGCTGGCGGTCAGAAACTCGCGCATGGCGAACATGTCGCCACGGTAAAACAGTGGAGGCAGGATCTCGAACATGTGGTCGTGGTCGGCTCCGGATATTTCAAACCACTCGCCGACATATCGCGTGCCGTTCATCCTGTCATCGTTGAACGGCGACTGGCAGTGGCGGTTGAACAGGGCGTACATCTCGTGGCGGGTGGCGACGCCTTCGAACACTTTACGGATGGTGGGAGGGTTGAACATCGGCTGCTCCTTTTGGGGTTGGGGACCGAAGCGGAAGCCTGATCGACCTCTTCTTTCAGTCCTTTGATCACCCCTCCTCAGCCGGCGCCTCGCGGGCAGCGGGTCAAGGGCCGCCCTTAGGCGGGCGGTAGCTTTACCATTGATGCGTTGGCCGCGTATGCGGCAGCTCTCCTTTCTCCCTCCTACCCTTCAATTCCTCATTCCAATCCTCAGCTTCCGGCCGTAGCCGCGAGAAATCGCAACCGGCGCTGTCCGCCATCTGGCGCAGGCGATCGGCAAAAACCTCACCCTGAACGTTGTTGTCGGTCGCGGCTACCAGCCACGCGCCCTCCCCGGACGCTAAGTTTTCCAACGCGAGCGCGGTTAACGGCGACCAACCGCCGCCGGTGCTGACATAAAGCGTGTCCGATCCTGTCAGTTCGATCGCGGCCAGGCTGAGCGCATCGATTGCCGCCTCCGTCACACAGATCCGACAGGCATCCACCTTTCCAAACCGGAAGAGCGCCTTGGCGCCGCCGGTGGAAAACCCGCGCCAGTCCGGGCCGCGCTCTTCCCAGCCAATGACGGCACCAGCCTCATCGACATGCTTTGCCCACATCGAGCCGTAGGGTCCTTCGCGCAGAACGTCTGCCTCGATCGCTGCGGAGATGACTTGCCATGGCAGGGCGCGGCTCTGTCGAAGATAGCTCCACGTCGCCGAAGCGCGCCATGGCCGTTTTCTATGGTTCCAGCGGTCAGCGACCGAAGCCTCGGTTTGCGTTTGACGAAGAGGCTTCTCCCAGGTCGCTGCGCTTGGCTGAAACGCGACCAGATCGCCGACCACCGCCAAGGCCTCGGCAAAGCCGATCCCATGGAGATAGCCTGCAAGAGCGAACACATCGCCCTTGGCATCCGAACGAGCGTCGAACCAGCCCCTGTCGTCGTGGATCACGATGATGACGTCGTCGTCGCGGCGGAATTTGATTGCCCGGCGCGTGCTCTCTTTCCTGTCTATCGCGAAGCCCTCATGCTCAAGCACTGCTGCGCAGCCCACCCGGGCACGCAGCTCCTCGATGTCCTTCTTTTCCATATCACTTCCCTTAGCTTACCTGATTGTTCGGGCTGGCAGCGCCCAGGCCGCGAAGATGGAAGCGCGCAAGGGCGCAGTTCGCAATGTGCAGATCTGCCGGGACAAGCTCGCGGCGAAGCCTCCCTTGCGCGCGCATCAGCGCAAGCGGCACGCCTTCCCCTGAAGGGGTGATCGGCTCAATGAGCCGATCCATAGGCAAAGGGATCATAGATATTGATGATGGCGTCTTCGTCGCCGTCATACTCGGCGGAAATCATGACGCCGATCTCGCCATCCACCTCGAAGAGCGTGACCGGGACCATCAGGGTCCGGGCAAGATCGAATGCGTGGTTTTGTGCGAGGCTGAGATCCGACATGTGAGGCTCCATCCGTTGGCGGGGCCGATCCCCGCTCGATGGCGCCCGTTCGATCCGGACCCGGCCGCGGTCACCTCGGCGGCGTAGCCAGAGAGGTCGCAGGAACTGCGAACCCCCTGCGGGTTGACCGTCCAAGGCCGGGACTGGATTAGGGATGCCAGACAAAAGAGCGGGGATCGGAAACGCTGATGGGTGGAGCATCATTGCGCGCGGCCTGATTTGCACCGCCACCTGCCGATCAGGCGATCCGTCAATCCTATGCCAGGAAGATAGTGGAGAGTTTGGCGGCCTACAGCTTGTAGTTGAGACTGCTTGGGCAGCGTTGGATGACGATGCACCGTGCTAGATCGATGAATGCGTCAGGGATACCGCCCGAAGGGATAGGGCTCGTGTGCCCAGCGTTCGTGAAGCCAACAGTCCGGAAGCGCGACGTACTCGGACCATTCCAAATTGTCGTGCCGAATACGGACGGCAAGACGGATCGACCGTACGAAGCTAGAGCTACGACAGCACGATCAATTAGGATTCTATTCGATCAGAAGGATCGGCCGGGATGGAAGAATAGGCAAATGGTTTGCCACACCTGGACGTCGCATCACACTTCGACGAAGCTGCACTGTGGTGAGAAGATGTGTGTCTGTACAGATGTGATTGCAGCAGGTCTGCAAGACTCATATATACTGCCGTAGGAACAACAGATAGCGGCCTACCCCTGTTGCATACAGGCACCGAGAACAGACTTGGTCCTTGACTTTTCGGTACAGAGTTGGCATATTGCGTGTGTTGCAGAGACGGACTTCAGCAGCGGCTCGCCAGGAAACTGGTTCACACCCAAGTGTGGAATAACCAAGAAGCGTCCGATTTAAAGGCTCCTACGGGAGCCTTTTCCATTATGGTGCCGGCTTCACGCCTTTTCCCGTCCAGATATTGTGAACGATGACGTTGAATCGAACCGGCTTTACATTTTTGGCGTAGGGCTGCTCCGGTCGCATATGCGCCGTCGTGATGAAGAGGTTTAATCCGGCCTTCTTTCCAGCCTTCGAGAGCGTAAAAAACACCGAGTAATATTGTTTGGTGCCCGTGCTGTCGATGATCTCAAACACATAGAAATTACCATGGGCGTCGTGATGGCATTTTCGGTCTGCAAGCGATCTGACGATCTCGGGTAAGAATTTTGATTGGGCGTAACGGTCGAACTCAAATATCCGGGTTTCGCGGCTATCTCTATAAGCGAGCTCCGCTGGTATGCTTTCCCCTTTCCGCGCACCGCGCGTAAAGCAATGCATCGAATAGGACACATTCAACCTATAGCTCCGCTCCGGCTTGCCATCCTTTGCCGGCACGACAAGATCGTATTCGAACGGATCGAGATGACCCAGATCGTAATCCGTCTGCTGATATCTGAATGCTCTCCACTTCATAAAATCTGCATAGCGCAGCAGACCGATAGGTAAAGCAAAATCTAGCCGGTTTTTGAGACAAATAGCATTATGGGCAATCGCTTGTCGCGCGGTCCATTGCGTGGAGCCCAGGCCGCTATTCCTGTCGAAAGACGCGTGTCTTGACCCAGATCGACTGGTGACAAACCAACCTTCAACCGGCATTGCGCGCCCGACGCTTTTCCTTTTCGAGGAAATGCATCGCTTCCAGTTTCAAGCCATCGGGATCTAGAAAAAAGACGGCATAATAGCCTTCGCCGTAGCTGGGGTAATCGGCCGGCGCATCAACTATGTTCACCTTCTGCGTCAGCAAGAAGTCGTAGAATGCATCCACATCGCTCCGCGCAGCCAATTCGAAGGCGTAATGATGAAAACCGACATCGCCTGTACGGTGTTTATGACGCCGCCCCGGCCCGTCGGCTTGGGTAATCCAATACATGGTCTCGCCATTATCCCAGCCGACAACCTCGTCAAAATCCCATTTCAGCTCGAACCCCAGGAAGCCCAGCACGCTATCATAGAACTCCTTTGAGCTTCCCAGGTTGCTCACACGAATGGCAAGGTGATCTATTCCGATAACACGAACCATTCCTTCTCTCCCTTTACGAACGCCTTGAGCTGTCAAAGTATCGGTCCAGAAGCGCCCAATCGAGCTTGGCGGCTATTCTGTCTGTCTTGAGATTTTCGCGGGCGCAGCTCGGGTGGTATCGTCCTCCACCAGCTCATACCACATGGCATTGAGAACGGCGAAAGCAGCGGCAAGCGGCAAGCCCAAGAGCCAAGCGAAGTACCACATATGATTGTCCTTCCGATTGTAAGAAGCACCAGCACTGTTAAGTCGCCGGAGCCGACTGCATTCAGTTCAATAGGAATGTCCGGTCTCGTCGCGGATCGCCACGACGTCGACCTTTCCCCACAGCACGTGATAGACCCAGGTGGTGTAGGCGAGGATGATCGGCACGAAAATCACCGCCACTACCAGCATAATGAACAGCGTCATGTGGCTGGACGACGCATCCCACACCGTCAGGCTCGATTTCGGATCGACCGAGGACGGCAGGATGAAGGGGAACATCGACAGGCCGACCGTCGAGATGATGCCGGTGATCGACAGGGCGCTCCACAGCATCGTCGTTCGTTCCCATTTCGCCCGTAGACCTGCGAAGGCACCGACGGCGCCGACGAAGCCGAGAATGGGGGCAACCATCATCCACGGATAGAGGCCGTAGTTGTTGAACCAAATGCCGGTACCGCGCGCCACGGTCTTAGCCAGCGGGTTGGATGGGCCGTCTGTAACTATCGCGCTGGTAAAGCCGTAGCCATCGACGAACAGCCACAGGCCGATGCCGCCGAGCGCGAACAGCACGATGGTGAGAACCGCGGCTATGCTGCCAAACGCCCGGGCGCGGTCGGCGATAGCGCCATCCGTCTTCAGTTGCAGCCAGCCGGCACCATGCATGACCAGCATCGATACCGACAAAAGACCGCACAGCAGGGCATAGGGGTTCAGCAGCTCGAACAGCGTCGTGCCGTCATAGAAGATGCGCAAGTCGCTGTTGAGGTGGAAGGACACTCCCTGCAGGACGTTGCCGATGGCGACGCCGAAGATCAGCGCCGGCACGAAGCCGCCGATGAACAGCGCCCAGTCCCAGCCGCTCTTCCAGGCGGCACTGTCGCGTTTCGAGCGGTATTTGAAGCCGACCGGCCGCAGGATGAGCGCCACCAGGATCGCGAACATCGCCAGGTAGAAGCCAGAGAAAGAGACCGCATAGAGCGGCGGCCAGGCGGCGAAGATCGCGCCGCCGGCCAGCACCAGCCAGACCTGGTTGCCTTCCCAGACCGGGCCGCTGGTATTGATTACGACGCGTCGTTCGACATCGGTCTTGGCGACGAAGGGCAGCAGTGCGCCGGTGCCAAGATCGAAGCCACCGGTGACCGCGAAGCCGACCAGCAAGACGCCAAGTAGGACCCACCAGATCAGGCGCAGGATTTCATAGTCGATCAGTTGATGCAGGATCATGTCACTTACTCCGCGGGAACGATGTCGGTGGAAATGAGGACGGCTTCGGGCTCGTTATCCGGCTCCGGTCCCTTCTGGACGCCACGGACCATCAGGCCCATCTCAATAACGATAAGGACGGTATAGAGAGCAACGAAGCCGATGATGGTCATCAGCACCGTGCTGGCGCCGAGATCCGATACCGCCGCCGCCGTTGGCAGCACGCCCTCGATGATCCACGGTTGACGGCCGAATTCAGCCACCACCCAGCCGAGCTCGCCGGCGATCCAGGGGAGCGGAATGGCGAATACGGCGATCTTCAGCAGCAACGGATAATGATCCAGCGCCCGCCGAGCTGACAGGATCGTAAATGTCACCATCAGCACGATGAAGAAGATCCCGAGCCCAACCATGACGCGGAACGACCAGAACAGTGTCGGCACGTTCGGCACCGTGTCCTCGGCGGCCATCGAAATCTGTTCGTCGGTCGCCTTCCGTGGATCATCGACATAGCGCTTCAGAAGAAGGGAGTAACCGAGGTCTGCTCCATTGTCTTCGAAGGCGGCCTTGACGGCTGGAGCGACCTCGGTGGTGCCTGCGGAACGGATCTGCTGCAGCGCGTCATAGGCAACCAGCCCTGACTTGATGCGTAGCTTGGCGTGCTCGACCAGTTCATTGATGCCAGGTATTTCAGTATCAAGTGAGCGGGTACCGATCAGGCCCATGACCCATGGAATATGCACAGCATAATGGGTTTCACGGGCCTCCTGGTCGGGAAATCCGAAGACGGTGAAGGCGGCCGGTGCAGGCTCGGTTTCCCACATCGCTTCGATGGCGGCGAGTTTCATCTTCTGGTGTTCGGTCGAAAGATATCCGCTTTCATCGCCGAGCACGACAACCGACAAGGCCGAGGCGAGACCAAACGAGGCGGCCACTGTCATCGAGCGCTTGGCAAGTGCGATGTGTCGGCCCTTTAGCAGGTACCAAGCGGAAACGCCCAGAACGAACACAGAGGCCGTCACGTATCCTGCGGAAACCGTATGGACAAACTTGGCCTGTGCAACGGGATTAAAGACAACCTCGGCAAAGTTTGTGACTTCCATACGCATGGTCTGCGGGTTGAAGGCGGAGCCGACGGGATTTTGCATCCAGCCATTGGCGACCAGGATCCAGAGCGCCGACAGATTAGAGCCCAGCGCCACGCACCAGGTAGCGGTCAGATGACCCACCTTGGAAAGCTTGTCCCAGCCGAAGAAGAACAGGCCGACAAAGGTCGCCTCTAGAAAGAAGGCCATCATTGCTTCGATCGCCAGCGGCGCGCCAAAGATGTCGCCGACATAATGGCTGTAGTAGCTCCAGTTCATCCCGAACTGGAATTCCATGACGATGCCGGTGGCGACGCCGATGGCAAAATTGATGCCGAACAGCCCGCCCCAGAATTTGGTCATCTGGCGCCAGATGACCCGGCCGGTCATCACATAGACAGTTTCCATGATCGCCAGCAGAATGGCGAGGCCCAGCGTGAGCGGGATGAAGAGAAAATGGTAGAGCGCCGTAATCGCAAATTGCAGGCGCGATAACGCAACAATGTCGAGTTCCATGATGTTTTCCTCGGAGTATCCGGGTCTTCTGTTGTCAGTCGGCGCCGACCCGATGGCTGGCGGATGATGGTGGGCAAAGTCAGTCAGGCCGCAGGCGCAAAAGTGCGGTCTCAAACGCCGCCTCTCCACGTGTCAGGTCAGCGCTGATCCGGCCGTCCTCCAAGAAGATCAGGCGGTCGGCGAGGACTGCTTCGCGCCGGATATGTGTGGCGATGACGATCGTTCTGTTTGCGGAGCGTACCAAAATCCTGGACAGCACGTCGCGGGCCGTGTCTCCGTCCAGGCCCTCTGTCGGTTCATCGAGCAACCACAGCGGTTGATCGCGAAGCAGAAAGCGGGCCAGCGCCAGCCGGCGGGACTGGCCGCCAGAAAGGCCAAGGCCGCCTTCACCCAGCTTTGTTTCCAGACGAAGCGGCAAGCCGGCAACATGGTCTGCAAGACCGGCCGCAGTCAGCGCCGCCCACAGTCTATCGTCATCAGCCTTTGGATCAGCCAGCCTAAGATTGTCGCGCAGGCTATCTTGGAACAGCTCCGTCCGCTGCGTCAGAAGGGTCGTTTCAAGGTTTTCAATGCAGCCTAAAGCTGGCTCTAATTCGCCGGCGATCAGGCCGAGCAGCGTCGATTTTCCGGCGCCACTTGGCCCAATCAGCGCCACCCGCTCCCCGCGCGAGACCGTGAGCGAAACATCGGTAATGGCGCTGTCGGGAGAGCCTTCATGCCGAACGCTCACATGATCGATTTTCAGAGCCAGACCTGACTTTGGCGAGCCTCGCTTGGCAACGATATTTGCGGGCAACAGGCGCGGCGCAATTCGCCCGGCCGCGAGCGCCGTTCGGCCAAGCTCCATGGCACCACGTCGCAGGGCCGCAAAGGGCTCCATGGCTGCGAACGCCACCAGCAAGCCGAGCACCGCCACAGGCGCGCTGATGATGTTGCGCTCGGCCAGCGCTGCGACGGAAAGCAAGACCCCCACCAGCAGCACCGCCGTTGCGGCTCCAAAAGCAATGGAAACGCCCGTCTCCAACCGGTTGAGTGCATCCTCTGCCTCAGCCATCCTTTCATCGGCGTCATCGATAGCATCCACCTGTGCCAGCAAGCGTCCGGCCATCAGCAGTTCTGTCTGACCGGCGACCAGATCAATGCTGCGGGCGCGCATCGCTTCCAACGCATGGGCGCGACGTCTGCCGGGCGTCTGCGCGGCGCTTGCAGCCAGAACCGGAATACCGAGACCGACGAAGAGAAGAAACAGACAGACGGAAAACCCAAGCCAAGGCTGCATCATGCCGAGCGCGATGCCGGCGGAAAGTGCAGCGAGTACGGCGACGCCGCCGGGAACAAGAACTCGCAGGTATAACGAATCCAGCGCATCGATATCGGCCGTCAGCCGGAACAGCAGTTTTGCCGGCTGGCGCAGCAATGCCTGCGACGCGCCCGTCTCGGCCCAGCCACGAAACAGTTTTTCGCGCAGCGCCGAAAGCACGGCGAAGGTGGCATCATGCGTCGTCAGTCTTTCGCCATAGCGGGCGCCGGTGCGGGCCAGGGCCAGAAAGCGGATGGCGGCTGACGGTGCGAACACGTCGAACATCAGAGCAGTTCCCGGCACAAGCCCGGCCATTGCGGTGGCGGTGATGAACCAACCGGATAGGCCGAGCAGTGCGACGCCGGATAGGACGGTCACGCCTGCCAGCAACGTACCGCCTAGCAGAATGCTACGTTTTTCGGCCCAAAAAAGGGAAATTACCGCTCGCAGGGGAGCAAGACGGGTGCTCATGGCTGCACCTCCAGCCGAATAATCCGGTCCATCCGGGCCGCAAGCACTGGATCATGTGTGGAAACAATCAGGGTTTTGCCAGCAGACAGCGCCAGCAAGCTTTCGGTGATGTCGGCCGCAGTCTCGCGATCGAGATGCGCCGTCGGCTCATCGGCAAGAATGAGACCGGCATGGCTGTTGGCCGCCGCGCGAGCCACGGCCAGACGCAGGGTTTCCCCGCCGGAGATCCCGCTGCCGCCATCGCCGATAGGACGATGCCCCTGTGCCGCAGCTACGCCGCCAAGGCGGGCAATATCGAGTGCGGTGCGAATTTCATCAACGCCGACCCCGCTACGTTTCAGCGAAACATTGGCCGACATCGAGCCTGCAAAAATATGCGGAGTCTGGCCGATCCAGCCGGTGCGGGCGCGAAGCGCCTCAAGACAGAGCTCCTTTCCCCCACCATCGGCGATGCGGACGGAGCCGCTCTGCGGCGCGGCAAGTCCGGCTATCAATGCCAGCAGTGTGGATTTTCCGGCACCACTCGACCCCATGAAGGCGACATGCTCCCCGGGCGCGATCGACAGGTCGAGTGCTGTGAAGACGGGGCGGCTGCTGCCGACATGGGAAAATTCGAGATGCTCGATGTGTAGCGACAGCGGTCCCGTAACCTGCTCGCTGATGTTGTCTCCGCCGATGGGCTGCCATGCCAGCGGCAGGCGGCGATCAGCTAGCAGGTCGAGTGCCCCAAGCGCCGCATCACCCGCAGCCTTGTCGTGCCAGACGGCCGAGAGTTCGCGCAGGGGATCGAAGAAGGCTGGTGCCAGGAGCAGGATGAACAGGCCCTGGCTCAACGAAAGCTTAGCTCCCCAGGCGCCGAAATCGAGCGCTCCTAGCAGATGAAAGCCGATATAGACTGCGGTCATGGCCACGCCGATAGCGGCGAACAGTTCGAGCACGGCGGAGGAGAGAAACGCGATCCTGAGAACCGCCATGGTCCGGGCGCTGAGCGAGTCTGCATCCGCACGCAGACGCTTCGCGGTCAGATCTACGGCACCGAGTGCGCGAATGGTGCGCAGACCGCGCAGGCGGTCGAGCAGGAAACCGTTCATGCTGCCCGCTTCAGCCAGTTGTGCCTCGCTCGCCGCCTGTGCACGCCATCCGATCAGCGCCATGAACACGGGAATGATCGGTCCGGCGAGGAGCAGGATCAGCGCCGCCAGCCAGGAAAACGGCAGAACACAAACGAGGATTGTCAACGGCACGACGGCTGACTTGGTTCGGGCCGGGAGATAGCGCGCGAGATAGGGGACAATGGCATCCGCCTGCTCGCCGAGCGCAGTGGCCGCCGATCCGGACGTGGATCGGCTGATATCTATTGGCGATCGTGCAGCCAATGATGCAATTGCCTCCCGCCGGCGGCGCGACAGGAATTTGCGCGCGGCTTTGAAAGCACTGCGATTGCCGGTTGCCTCGATGAAGGGTCCTGCAATGCCTACAATCAAAATCAATCCGGCGATAAAAATCAGATCCTGCATGGCCGCGCCGTCGACAATTTTCCCCACCGCATAGGCCAGCAATCCCGCTTGCGGGATCCAAAGCACGGCAGCCAGGATCTGCAAAAGAGCCGGCAAAGGTCCGGCAATCGACCGCGGTAGCCGGGGTTTGCCTTTTGGGGACTTCGATTCCGAACATGGACCAGTGACGGCCTGCAGGCTGTCAGAATGACGCATAAGGGCAACCGAACGGGCACGCTGCGGCGGATGGAAGACTGGGGAAACAGTTACCATCGTCCCTTCCTCATCGCGGCCCGGGATATTGCGATCGATTGGGCGGATTTTTTACCGGATCTCATCAATCACCGAGTGGCCGACAAAAGGCTGGCAAAGTAGTTTTTCGCCTGCCCCTGCCGTTTTGCAGATCCGCCGTCAAATGGTGGGCTTGCGTCTGCATGCTACACAGGTGCCATGAAGCAGCAGCAGCGATATCGAGCATGCGTCCAACGGAAGCCGCGACAACCTGATTAAGAATTCTCTTTGTCATTTTGTCTCCTTCGGTGAGAAAAGCTCCCGCGGAGATTGTTTAGCAGGCCGGGTCCGTGCAGATGAGGATCGGAAACTACTCACTGCCGAGCGCGCCGCTTGCCGCACCAGGAAGCTTAGTCGCCAAGGCAAATGTCTCACAGCACCGATGTCAGACGAATCTTCTGGTTTTAAGCCGAGCTGCGAGAAGGTCGTTATTTGTTTGATGCTTATTCCATTCTCCGGCGTTGAAACTTTTGGTTACAACCCGCGTAGCAGAGCGCGACGAGGCTCGGACCTCTCGCGTAGGTATCTTCCGACCCTTTGCGAATTTCAGCGTGTTTTATAGGTTATGCGGCGTCTGGCTCTTGATGGAAGATTTCATGGCGGGTTTCCTGGCTCGATGTCGCTGCCCGCTATCTGAGTGGCCATTCATCGAGTTCATTCCCTTTCTGGAGCAAAACCTATGACCATGACATCGCAACAGTGCGTCGCAGCTCGAATGCTTGCGGAAGTCGATCAGGCACTATTGTCGGAAAAAGCTGGTGTGCCAGACGATATTTTGGCCGGATTTGAAGATGGTCGGACTATTCCCACCACCCGGGAGATGACTGCCCTGAGACTGTCGCTTGAGGCACTCGGGATAGAGTTTATCCCGGAGAAAGGTGCCAGTGGTGTCGGCGTCCGTCTGAAATTTAGCAAAGCTCAGAGCGCTGCTATCTCAACGTGGGAGACAGAGGGCGGTGATGCGGCTGAAGACAACCTTCCCTAACTGCGAAGTGCCTCCCTGCTGAAACCATCGCCAAATAGTGGCCGAACCAATTTAACGAGTTCGAGAACAACAAGCGGAATCGCCGCCAGAAGGAACAGAACAGAGAAATCCGGGAAAGCGATCGGCGATGTTTTGAATAGCCCCCCAAGCACGGCGTTGTGCTGGCTCCAGATCTGAACAGCGAATGTACCGACAACGACCGCCATCAGGCTCTTGTTGGTCAATAGTGATATTCTCCAGACGGATGTCGTCTCGCTACGCGCTCCGAATGCGCGCAGGATTTCCGAAAACACCATGACGGTGAACGCGTAGGTCCGGGCGGTTTCTGCATCCTTGGTGGTGAGGGTGTAGTAATAGACGCCAAAGGCAACGCTCGCGGTCAACAGCCCAGTCAGCAACATTGTGGATAAAAATTTCCGGTCCGTCATGCTTTCGCTTTGCAGCCGCGGCGGACGGTTCATAACTGATTTGTCGATTTTATCGGTCGCAAGGCACAGCGCCGGCAGGCCATCGGTGACGAGATTGATCCACAAAAGGTGTATAGGCAGAAGCGGAGCGGGCAAACCGATGATGACACAGACCGTCATCAACAGGAGCTCCGCCGTGCTTCCGGCCAGGAGATACTGAAGCGTCTTGCGGATATTGTCGTAGATCCCCCGGCCCTGTTCGACGGCCTCGACGATCGTTGCGAAATTGTCGTCTGTCACAATGAGGTCCGCGGACTGCTTCGTCACCTGAGTTCCCGTTTGCCCCATAGCGATCCCGATGTCGGCGCCCTTGATTGCAGGGGCATCGTTCACGCCATCGCCCGTCATCGCAACAACATTTCCGTTCGCTTGAAGGGCACGCACGATCCGAAGCTTATGTTCTGCCGTGACCCTGGCATAGACGCTGATGAGAGGAGCGCGCGCTCGTAAATCGCTCTCGCTCATCGCCTGCAAATCGGCACCCGTCGTAGCAATGGCACTCGATGCGATTCCGAGGTCGCTTGCGATTGCAGATGCAGTTTCGGGATGGTCTCCGGTGATCATGACAACCCCGATGCCGGCGGCGCGACAGTTGGCAATTGCCTTTTTGGCCTCCGGGCGAGGAGGATCGTACATGCCCGCAAGGCCGACAAACGTCAGATTACACTCAACTTCAGCAGGTGAGATATCGGCCTCTGGGACGAGATCGAAATCCCGCTGTGCAGAGCCGAGTACGCGCAGTGAGCGACCTGCCATTCCGGATATGACCGACGATATTGCAGCTCTATCCGCGCGCGATAGAGGCACCACGCCGTGTCGCGTGTAAAGGTGAGAACACCTTTCGAGGAGCGGTCCAGGGGCGCCGTTGACATAGGCTCTCAGCCGTCCGTCCGGCATCTGGCGGACCATCGAGCTCATCTTTCGATCGGAATCGAAGGGCAGTTCGATGACAACCGGGTTCTCGCGATCGAGCAGCTTCTGGTCGGCGCCTGCCTTGGCACCAGACACCAGCAACGCCCCTTCCGTAGGGTCGCCGATCACCCGCCACATTGCTTCTTCTTCGAAAAGGTGGGCGTTGTTGCAGCCAATCTGGACGGTTGCTAGCGTGAGCAATGGTGGAAGATGCTCCCCCTCCGCCGCCTTTCCATCAAACAGGATCTGTCCATCTGGGCCATAACCTTCACCCGTCACGTCGTAGGTGGTGCCGGCGACGTAAAGCGCCCGCACGGTCATTTCCCCGACGGTGAGGGTCCCGGTCTTGTCCGTGCAAATCACGGTGGTCGATCCGAGCGTTTCCACAGCGGCCAGTTTGCGCACGAGGACACGCCGTCGCGCCATTTGCAGCACCCCGACGGAAAGCGCGACCGTAACGATGGCTGGCAGTCCCTCCGGCACGGCGGCGACTGCCAGGCCGATGGCGGTCAGCGAGAGTTCGCCCAAGGGCGTTCCGCGCAGGAACCCCAGGCCGAACAACACGGCCACGATCCCGAGAGCGATCCAGATGAGGACCCGTCCAAAAGCATCCAGTTTGTGTTGGAGCGGTGTCCCTTTTCCACTGTCGGCCTGGTCGAGCAGCCCGGCAATGCGACCAAGCTCCGTGTCCATGGCGGTCGCAACAACCACGGCCTCCCCTGTTCCCGCAGCGACGCTGGTGCCCATGAACACCATATTGGCCTGATCCCCAATCGGCATCTTACCGGTCGAAAAGGCTGCGACCTGTTTTTCGACTGTCTCCGATTCCCCGGTAAGCGTCGCCTCCATGATCGAGAGCGAGGCTGCCTGGAGAATGCGGGAGTCGGCTGCGACGACGTCTCCCGCCTCCAACATTAGAATGTCGCCGGCTACGACCTGCGCCGCAGGGAAGGCCAGAACGCGACCGTCTCTTCGAAGCTTGACCTCGGGAGCGGTCAAAAGCCTGAGTGCATTGATCGATCGTTCGGCGCTCAATTCCTGGTAAAAGCCCATGACGGCATTCAACACAACGATGACGAAGATGGCGATTGCATTCACCATCTCTCCCATGATCCCGGACACAGCCCCGGCTACGATCAGGATCCAAATAATGAGACTGCGAAACTGGGAAAGGAAAATTCGAATGACACCAGGCCGCTTCGCTTGCGTAATCTGGTTCGGTCCGTTCTTTTTGAGGCGGCCGGCGGCGTCCGCCGAGGAAAGCCCGTTGGAGGAAGATCCGAATACTCTCAGAACCTCATCTGGCGACTTTTCGTACCAGACATCGAGTTGTGCGCCGATAGTGGAATTGAGCGTCATTGTCTCATATATCTCCGCGGCGCTGTATTTTTCTCGAAGTCTAAGCACGCTCGAGCCGTCGCTGAAGTTGGAGTGATCTAACCGCGGAACTGAATTCCACCTTCTCCAGCATCAATCAGCGTGCCCGCATCACCGTTCACGATTGCCAGAGCATCCTCCAGACGGCCGATCGCCGCCCGTTTCCCCGGCATATTCACGAACTTTGTCGCCGCTTCAACTTTAGGAGCCATGGAACCGGCGGCGAATGATTTCGCCGCTAACGCCGAAACGCTGACACTTGATATGGCTTTCGCAGATGGATGTCCGAAATCCGTGTAGACGGCATCAACGTCCGTCAAAAGCAGGAGCATCTCGGCGCCCAAACGTTCTGCCAAAAGCGCGCTCGCGCGGTCCTTGTCGATCACTGCCTCAATCCCTGCGAGATTGCCTTCGCCGCGACTGACGACAGGAACACCGCCGCCTCCGACGCAGATCACGATCACACCGTGGTCGACCAACATGGCGATGACATCAAGTTCAAGGATTTCGATCGGTTCCGGCGATGCGACCACTCTACGCCATTTCGAGCCGTCGATGGCAAACGTCCAGCCGTGTTCCTGCCGGATCTGATCTGCTGTGACCTTGTCGTAGACCGGACCAATCGGCTTGGTCGGCGTACCAAAAGCAGGATCGTCCTCATCGACCCTGATCTGGGTCAGAAGGGTTGCGAGAAGAGCCGATTTCGGCAAGGCATTTCGCAGTTCCTGCTCGATCATATAACCGATCATTCCATCGGTTTCCGCGCCGAGAATATCCAGCGGATACAGACCGTCCTTCGGTCCCGCCGCAGCCTGCAAGGCCAGCAGTCCGATCTGTGGACCGTTGCCATGCGTGATTACGATCGTATGGCCCGCGTCAATCAATGTTGCGAGGGCTTTTGCTGCGCCATGGATATTGGCGCGTTGCATATCCACGGTCATAGGCTCACCGCGTTTCAACAGGGCATTGCCTCCAAGAGCAACGACTATAAGCATGGCGTTCACCCTGCAATCGTGGCGACAAGCAGCGCCTTGATAGTATGCATTCGGTTTTCTGCCTGGTCGAAGACAATTGACGCGTGAGACTCGAAGACTTCGTCCGTCACCTCCATGCAGTCCAGTCCGAGCTCCTTCTGGATTCTCGCCCCGACTTCGGTTTCTGCATTATGGAAGGCCGGCAGACAATGCATGAACTTTGTGTAGGGGTTGCCGGTTGCCGCCATCACCTCAGCGGTAACGCGGTATGGCAGCAGGGCTTTCGTCCGCGTCGGCCACGCCGTCTCGTCTTCGCCCATGGATAGCCAGACGTCGGTATAGATAAAGTCAACGCCCTCTACGCCTTGGTTCACATCCTCGGTTACCAGCAATCGTCCACCCGTATCCTTGGCGAGATCCTGGAAGTGCTTGACGAACCCGTCATCGGGCCAGAACTCTCGAGGAGCCACAATCCGCAGGTCCATGCCGACTTTTGCTGCGCCTATGGCAAGGGAAAGACCGACATTATCCCGTCCATCGCCGAGGAAAGCCACGGACATATCCGATAGATGCTTGTGGGTGAATTCTCGCATCGTCATAAAATCGGCAAGCGTTTGCGTCGGATGGGTTTCGTTCGTCAAACCGTTATAGACCGGAACCCCTGCATGTTTTGCCAGAACCTCGGCGATATCCTGACCGAAGCCCCTGTACTCGATCGCATCATACATACGGCCGAGGACCCGCGCCGTATCCTTCATGGACTCCTTGTGGCCGATGTGGCTGCCTGACGGGCCAAGATAGGTGACATGGGCACCCTGATCGTAAGCCGCGACTTCGAAACCCGTCCTTGTTCGGGTGGAGTCTTTCTCAAAGATCAGCGCAATATTGCGCCGCAACAGACGAGGCTGTTCTGTTCCAGCCTGTTTGGCCGCCTTCAGTTCTATTGAGAGCTGCAGTAAAAAACGGATCTCTCTCGGAGAGAAGTCATCGAGCGTCAAGACGCTTCGACCACGAAGATTAATGGGCATTGGTCTGCCTTTCAGATTTCAAAGAGGATCGCGGGCGATCGGGCACGACATGCAATGGCTACCGCCGCGACCGCGGCCCAGTTCGGATCCATCGATGGTGATGACTTCGATCCCTGCCCGCCGCAGAAGTGTGTTCGTATACACATTCCTGTTGTAGCCGATGACTACACCCGGCTCGATCGCCAGCAGATTGTTGCCATCGTCCCATTGTTCGCGTTCGGCTTCGTACCCGTCTCCGCCCGTCGCAATGACACGGAGCTTGGCTAGGCCAAGCGCGTTTTGCACGACCTGAAGGAACGGTTCGTTCTCCGCCGTGATTTCAACTCCCGTTGGCCCGTCGCCGGGTCGCAGCGAGAACGCCTTGATCCTATCGACGATGGGCGGGTACACGGTCACCAGATCACGGTCGCAGAATGTGAAAACTGTATCGAGATGCATGAACGACCGATCGCGTGGCATCAATGCTGCGATCACCCGGGTGGCCGCCCCATTGGAGAACAGGCGTTTTGCCAAGGTCGCTACGGCTTGCGGCGTTGTTCGTTCGCCCATGCCGACAAGCACAATGCCATTGGCAAGCGGCATCACGTCCCCGCCTTCAAGTGTCGAGATGCCGGGAATGGCATCCGCATCACCCCACCAGGTCTCAAATTTTTCTGACAGAAATCGCGGGTGAAATTTGTAGACGGCCGCCAAGTTCACAGCCTCGGGTCGGCGCGCCGGCCAATACATCGGATTGACGGTCACGCCCCCATAGACCCAGCACGAACTGTCGCGGGTAAACAATTGATTGGGCAGAGGTGGCAGAACGAAATCGCGTGGCTCCAACGTACGGCCTGCAAGACCGACAGGCTGGAAGGGGAGCTCCGCACGGGCGATCCCACCGATCAGAAAACGACCGAGTTCTGCGGGAAGCATCTCGTCGAGCCAACCGCGCAGTTCGCCAACCATATCTTCGCCAACAGTCTGCATCGAAACACGTCTGTCAAGGAGCCAGGATTTTGCTTCAGGGTTTGCCACCGTTTCGGCAAGCATCGTTCCGAAGTCATGAACGACAACCTTCCTTTCACGCAGTGCATCGGCAAATATGTCATGCTCCTGCCGCGCTCTCTTGACCCATAGAACGTCATCGAAGAGCAATTCTCTGCAGTTTTCAGGTGTAAGACGTTGGAGGCTGAGATCGGGGCGATGGATCAGGACCTCACGCAAGATCCCGACCTCAGAAAATGCACCTAGTTTCGACATGGAAATTCTCTTTTCAAAAAGGAGTAATCGTGCCGCGCCAGATCAGATATCCGGCGATGGCGCCGGCAAGCAGCAGGGCACACGCCAAGAGCCCGTCGACGGCAGAGAAGCTCTTCTGGTCGGTTTCACGCCTTGCTATGACGAAGAATATGATGCCGGGAGCATAGAGTAACGCGGCCATGAGCAAGTAGGTGGGACCGGCCGCATAGACCAGCCATATGCCATAGATGGTCGCAACGGCGCCTGCGAGGATGTCCCGTATGCGGCTCTCGTCTTTCGCATACGCTTCGCCAGTCGAGGCCAGTTTGAGCGCATAGGCCCCTGAGAAAACGTAAGGAACCAAGATTGCGACGGAAGCAATCGAAAAAAGTGCCTGATACGTGCTGCTCGCATAGAATGTCAGGACCAGGAAAAGCTGAACGAGCGCGTTGGTAATCCAGAGAGAGGTTGCAGGCGCGCCGCTTGCATTCTCGCCGCCGAAGAACCGCGGCATCGTCCCATCGAGTGCAGCGACATGCGGCACTTCTGCGGCGAGCAGGGTCCAGCTTAGGAATGCTCCAAGTACGGAGATGACCAGAGCGATATTGATGACTATCGCGCCCCAGGCTCCAACAAGATGTTCAAGCACGCCAGCCATCGAAGGATTTTTCAGGGACGCGAGTTCCGGCTGTGTGAGAATACCCAGGGATAGCAGGGAGACGAGCGCGTAGATGGCAAGGCAAACTGCGAAACCAAGCATGGTTGCCATGCCAATGTCCTTGCGCCTCTTGGCATCTGCGGAGACCACACTTGCCCCCTCGATGCCGATAAACACCCACAGGGTTACGAGCATCGTGCTTTTGACCTGGTTGGTTATCGAGCCGAGTTCCGTGTTGCTGCTTGCAGAAAAATCGATCGCGAAAATGTCGATCTTGAACGCGACGACCGCGATCCCGAGAAACAGGACGATGGGGGCGATTTTTGCCACGGTGGCAATGGTGTTTACGAACGCGGCTTGCCGAACCCCCGAGAGCAGGAGCGCATGGATCGACCAGAGGACGACCGAGGCCCCGACGATCGCTTGCCACGTATTGCCATCGCCAAACGACGGCACGAAATAGGACAGCGCACTGAACATCACCACGGCGTAGGACACGTTGCCAAGCCAAGCCGAGACCCAATAGCCCCAGGCGCTGTTAAAACCTATGAACGGGCCAAAACCCGCTTTGGCATAAGCGTAGGGACCAGCGTTAAGTTCAGGTTTGCGGACAGCGAGACCTTTGTAGACAAGTGCGAGTGCCAGGATTCCGATGCCCGTGATCGCCCAGCCGATGGTGATTGCCAGGGGCCCTGCGCCGGCTGCCATGTTTTGCGGCAGGCTGAACACGCCCGACCCGACCATTGATCCGATCACAATCGCTGTGAGCGCACCGAGGCCAAGTTTCCTTGACGCGGCAGGTTGAGTGATGCTGACGACATCGTCATTCGCGACAACAGTCATAGCCGTCCGCCAAGGACTGCTGGAGCACTGATCGAACGTTCCATTGTTTTCGTCATGTCATAGCTATCCGCTGTTAAGCGGGCTCTCCGAAACCTTCAGAGCAACCCAAGACCCCTGATTTATGGTCTCGAGGATATTGGCCGACCGTCCCAGTGCGGTAGCCTCGGAAACTACGCAGGCACCCTCCTTCGTTCTGACCGCCCGATTTCGTCAGGCGTTCTTCCATCAGCCGATAGGTACTTTCCGATCCTTTCGCACACACTTTGCGCGCGACTAAGATCGTCGTGACATCAAATGCGAATTCTTCGGCATCGGTACCTTCCCAAAGAGGCGCAAGCTTTGAGCGGTTGGAAACAGCTGCAAACTGCCCGTCGATGCAATTTTGCGACCCGCCCACGCCACCTCTTTCAAGTCAGGAACTCAGTCTATGGCAAAAAAAATGCAAGCTGCGGTCGTTGTCGCGTTCGGCCAACCACTGGTCCTTCGCGAGTACGACATTCCGAGCGTCGGCGCGGGTCAGATTCTCGTCAAGACCGAAGCCTGCGGCGTTTGCCATACTGATCTGCATGCAGCCCAGGGCGACTGGCCAGTCAAACCCACACCGCCATTCATCCCAGGCCATGAAGGTATCGGCATTGTCGTTGCAATAGCCTCTGGAGTGACGACCGTTAAGGAAGGCGATCGCGTTGGCGTGCCTTGGCTCTATTCCGCCTGCGGCCATTGCGAACACTGCCTTGCAGCTTGGGAGACAGTCTGTGCCGACGCCGAATTCGGTGGCTACACTAAAAATGGCGGCTTCGCCGAATACATTCTGGCAGACCCGGACTACGTCGCTCACATCCCAAAGCAGCTCGCTGCCCGTGACGCCGCGCCAATAATTTGTGCGGGAATCACGACCTACAAGGGCATTAAGGAGACCGGCGCAAAACCCGGAGAGTGGATCGCGATTTCGGGCGTCGGCGGTCTGGGCCATCTTGCCATTCAATATGCAAAGGTCATGGGCCTGCAGGTCTGCGCAGTCGATATTGATGACGGCAAGCTAGAACACGCAAAGAGCCTCGGTGCCGATCTCGTTGTCAACGCCCGAAACGGCGATCCGGCAGCCGCGATCAAAAAGGAGACCGGCGGCGGTGCTCATGGTGTTCTGATCACCGCGCCATCCCTACCTGCGTTCAAGCAGGGCGTGGCGATGACACGAAAGCGCGGCACTTGCGTTCTTGTTGGCCTGCCGCCAGGCGAGTTTCCTGTTCCACTGTTCGATGTGGTTGCCAACTGCATTACCGTCCGCGGTTCCTTCGTCGGCACGCGATTGGACATGGCAGAGGCCCTAGCCTTCGCCGCAGACGGGAGAGTTAAAGCTGATATCGAGCTGCAACCGCTGTCCGCCATCAACGATGTTCTTGGCAGGCTGGGGCGCGGTGAAGTGCCGTCTCGTGTCGTGCTCGACTTCGCCGCCGGCTAATTTCGTCGGCCGTCGCGATCACAAAGCGCCCGCTAGCAACTCCGTACATCTCTATTCTCAAAACCATTTCCCCCCGACGACACCGAGCATCTGCTTGAATTTGCCGATCTGGGTCAAACAAGGAGCTACCATGACAAAGGCAATCGGCATCGATCTCGGGACCACGAATTCCTGCGTCGCGGTTATGGAAGGCAAGGCGGCGAGAGTCATCGAGAATGCGGAAGGCGCGCGCACGACGCCCTCCATGGTCGCTTTTACGGATAGCGGAGAGATTCTGGTAGGCCAGCCCGCCAAGCGGCAGAGCATCACAAATCCAGAGAACACAATCTTCGCTATCAAGCGCCTCATCGGACGCCGGTACGACGATCCGATCACGGAGAAAGACAAGACCATGGTGCCGTATACCATTGTCAGAGCTGACAACGGCGACGCCTGGGTTCAGGTCAATGGCAAGAAATACAGCCCGAGCCAGATCAGCTCCTTTATCTTGAAGAAGATGAAAGAGACGGCAGAATCCTACCTCGGCGAGCCGGTTACCCAAGCTGTCATAACGGTCCCGGCCTATTTCAACGACGCGCAACGTCAGGCCACCAAGGATGCCGGCCAGATCGCCGGCCTTGAGGTCTTGCGCATCATAAACGAGCCGACTGCAGCAGCGCTCGCCTATGGACTCGAGAAAAACGGGTCTGGCAAGGTGGCTGTCTACGACTTGGGGGGCGGCACCTTCGACGTCTCGATCCTGGACATCGGCGACGGCGTTTTTCAGGTGAAATCGACCAATGGCGACACGTTTCTGGGCGGCGAAGACTTCGACAACCGGATCATGGATTATCTCGCAAGCGAATTCATGAAGGAACAGGGCATTGATTTGCGGAAAGATCGCCTTGCCCTGCAGCGCTTGAAGGACGCAGCTGAAAAGGCCAAGATCGAACTGTCGAGCGCCATCCAGACGGAGGTGAACCTGCCGTTCATCACAGCTGACCAGAAGGGCCCGAAGCATCTTGCAATCAAGCTCACCCGCGCGAAGCTCGAGGAATTGGTGGACGATCTTGTCACCAGGACGGTTGGGCCATGTAAGGCTGCCTTGACGGATGCAGGCTTGAAGCCGGCTGACATCAACGAGGTCGTGCTTGTCGGCGGTCAGATCCGAATGCCGAAAGTTCAAGAGACAGTTCACACTCTTTTCGGGCGCGAACCGCACAAGGGTGTCAATCCTGACGAGGTTGTTGCGGTCGGTGCCGCGATCCAAGCCGGGGTCCTGCTCGGCGATGTGAAGGACGTGCTGCTGCTGGACGTAACGCCGCTGTCACTCGGCATCGAAACCCTCGGCGGCGTGATGACCAAGCTCATTGAGCGGAACGTCACCATTCCCACAAAGAAGAGCCAGACCTTCTCGACCGCGCAGGACAACCAGACGGCCGTCACCATCAGCGTCTTCCAGGGCGAGCGCGAAATGGCGGCCGACAACAAGCCGCTCGGTCACTTCGACCTGATCGGCATCCCGCCGGCAGCGCGCAATACGCCGCAGATCGAGGTCACCTTCGACATCGATGCCAATGGCATCGTCAATGTCGCGGCAAAGGACAAGGCGAGCGGCAAGGAACAAAAGATCCGCATCCAGGCGTCCGGGGGCCTGAGCAAGAGCGACATCGAGCGGATGGTTTCTGAAGCGGAAGCGCACGGCGCCGAAGACAGGCTTCGCAAGGAGCTTGCAGAAGCTCGTAACCAGGCGGACTCAACGATCTACACGGCGGAAAAGACCTTGGCCGATACAGCGGTCAAAATACCGGCCATTGTGAAATCGGAGGCCCAGCAGGCTCTGGCCACTCTCAAGACGGCGTCTGCAGGCGATCAGGCCGAGGCCATGCGCTCGGCCACGGAAACGATGAACACGCTGCTCCAGAAGATCGGGGAAAGCGCCAGCAATCCCACAGCGGACAAGCCACCTGCACCTGGCGACGACAATATTGTCGATGCGGAATTCGAAGATGTCGCCAAGCGTGATCAGAAAGCGTCGTAGCGGCCTTGGCCTTATACTCGGGAGAACGATCGATGCATAGTCAGGAAGATATTTCAGCAAAATCTGCCACCAATGGCTCGCCCCCTTCCGGGGTCGAGTCTCCCGAATCCGACCAGACTGAGCTGATCGACCGGCTTAAACGCGCACTTGCAGATTCCGACAACCTGCGCAAACGCCTTCAGCGCACAGCCGAGGATGACAAGCGCTTCGCGATTTCAACTTTTGCCGTGCGATTATTGATGGTGGAAGACAGTCTCGCCAGAACGCTCAAAGAGGTAGACGAAGGCGCGGAAAAAGCAAATGAGTCAGTCCTCATCGCCGGTGTCAGAGCGACGGAGCGGATGCTCCGGGACGTGCTCGAGAAAGGCGGCGTGCATCGCATCGATGCGCTTGGCACCCGTTTCGATCCCCACCTCCATGAGGCCATTATGGAGATCCATGATAGCGATCTTGCGTCAGGCTACATCGTCGGGGTTCTCGAGGATGGCTACATGATCCATGACAGATTGCTGCGCCCCGCCAAGGTATCTGTCAGCAAGGCCTAATGCCCTGAAGCTGCTGTCGACCGCATCAATGAATTGCGTTCAAGCGCGCTGCGACCAGACTCGGTTGCAACGCGCTTTTTTTATGTTGGCAACGCGCTTAGCGCGTCCGCTTTATTGGCTTCCGACGCGGCAAGAGCCATGCGGGCGAGTGCCGGTAGCGACTTTGACTCAGTCCTGGACATGATCGATGCACGATGGTTCTCCACAGTCCTCTGGCTGATTTGGAGATCCGCGGCAATGTTCTTACTGGGATGACCAGCAAGAACGAGTTCCATGATCTCCTTCTGGCGAACGGTCAGCGAGGCGATTTGCTTGACCGCTTTTGCGACCCATGCGCCCCGTTTTGTCGAATCGCTGGACTGCTCTATAGAGCGATCGAGAATCTTGAGCAGGTCTGTGCTGCTGATCGGCTTCTCGATAAAATCGGAGGCACCAGCCTTCATCGCATCAACAGCCATTTGCACGTCGCTTTTTCCAGTGATCATGATAGCGCCAAGGCGGCGCCCAGACTGTTTGACGTGCTGAAGCAATTCAAGACCGTTCATGCCGGGGAGGTAGGCATCCACCAGAAGGCAACCGGCTTGTTCGGGATGCGAATGCGCCAGAAATGCCTCGCTGCTTTCGTACGGCTGAGCAGAAATGCCATGGTCCTCGATCAGCTCACACAGTGATCGTCTCAAATCGTTATCGTCATCCACGACGTAAACGACTGCCTTGTCGACCTTTTCGGCTTTGGCTGTGGCTCCATCCTGAGCTGCTACAGCCGTCGTTTCGGGAACGACTTTCAGCAAAAGCAAACGCGTGATTGCGGCCGTGACCTCATTTGGCGTGATCGGCTTATTGAGTTGAGTGACGCTGCTGCCGGTAATGTGGGCCAAGGTCTTTGTGGAAATATCACCGGTCAAGACGATGGCAGGGATCTCGGTTTTGCGGATCTTGCGCAGTTCCGTGACGACTTCGATACCGTTCATTCCTCCCGGGAGGTTATAGTCGGCAAGTATCACGTCGGGCGTCTGACGGCCGGATGTGATGAAACCGAGTGCCGACGGACCGTCGGGGACTGTGGACACCTTGTGACCTTCTTCGCTCAACAACTGCTCGAGCAGCGATCGAATTTCCGCGTCGTCCTCGACAACGAGGACCTTACCCGTCCGAGTAGCGCCTACGATGAGTAATTCAGGCTTGGAACTTGCTTCGTCTGCCTTGCCGGCACTTTCCAGGCAATCAACCTCGATCGCAAAGACCGAACCCTTTGCCTGACGTGATTTCACACTGATCCGGTGGCCGAGGAGGTCGCTGAGCCTTTGCACGATCGATAGTCCAAGGCCGAGCCCCTTGCTGCGCTCGCGCGCCTCGTTATCGATCTGGTGATATTCTTCGAAAATCAACTTCAGTTCCGCATCGGGAATGCCGATGCCTGTATCCCAGATTTCAATGCTGACGGATTTTCCGCGTCGGCGGCATCCAAGCAGCACCTTACCGGTGCGTGTATATTTGAAGGCGTTAGAAATCAGATTGCGGATCATCTGCTCAAGTAGAAGGGGATCTGTCCTCACTAGAAGGCTGCAATCGACAACGCGGAACTCAAGACCCTGCGCCTCGGCAGTGAGTGTGAGTTCGTCGCGAAGCAGTGTCAGGAGTGTCTGCATCTTGAAATCTGCTATTTCCGCACGAACGATTCCGGCTTCGATCTGGTTGATGTCAAGAAGAGCATTGAGCATCCCGGACATGGCACCAAGGGTGTCCTCGAACCGGGCCAAAAGCCCGCTGGCCTTCTCGTCATGCACCCTGCGGGCCAGAAGCCCTTGGAGCAGGCTAAGTGTCTGCAAGGGCTGGCGCAGGTCGTGGCTGGCGGCGGCGAGGAACCTGGATTTCGCCGCATTGGCAAGGTCCGCCTGCCGTTTGGCAACCCTGAGTGCTTCCGATGTCCGCCTCTGTTCCGAAACATCCACGAAGGTTATAACGACGCCTTCGATGGCATGGTCTTCGTCGAGGTAAGGCATGATCCGGCGCATATACCAGAGTCCGCTCTTCGCTTCGATCTTATGCTCTAGAGGCAAATGATCGACGAGAACTGCCTTGGCATCTGTCAGGAGTGTTGTATCAACAGCGAGAGAACTCAGATCAGCGAGCGGTCGGCCAATATCGCTTGGAATGACATTGAAGAGGGTCTTAGTGGCCGGTGTGAAAAAGCGGATGTTCAAGTCAGCATCAAGGAAGAGCGTTGCAACGGCGGTGCTGTAAAGGATATTCTGCAGGTCGTTGGATGTGGTGCGCTGTCGCTCGAGCGTTTCTTGCAACTGGCCGTTCAACGCTGTCAGTTCCTCGTTAAGGGACTGCAGCTCTTCCTTCGACGTTAACAGCTCCTCGTTGGTCGATTGATATTCCTCGTTGAAAGACAGTGCTTCTTCGTTGATTGCCTTCTGTTCCTGGCCGGATGTCTCGAGGTTGCTGATTGCACCATTCAGCTCGGTTCGCGTCGCCTCAAGTTCGAGTTCAAGCTCTTGGATCCTTCCACGATCTGCGACATCGGCGGCGCCAGCGTCTTTGGCCTTTTTGATGTCGGGGTCATCGATAAAGCAGATAAGGAAGAGGCTTTCATTGTTATGGTCAATCGGCTCGACGTGTACGCTGAAGCGTTTGACGGTGCCATGACCGTTATCGATTTCCCCACCGGAAGCCGTGATGCCCATCTTTTGCTGACCGCATCGCTGGATCGCTGATCGCAGCTTGGTGTGGAGCGCCTGCGGTGTCATGGAGAGCAGGTCGCTGGTGGGATAACCCGGTGCGACTGCGAGATATTGCCCAATTTGCCCCATGGTGTAGAGGCATTCGTTCTTCTGGTTGATCAGCACTGCTGCCGGCGCGTACATTTCCAGAACTTTTTGTCTGCATACGTCGGCCAAAGCGGTCGATTTGACCAGTGCAATTTGTGGCCCGGATCGCTGCGGTACGCGGTTGTTTTCGGCGGAATTGAGCGAAAACATCATATCCCCCGGGCGGCTGCGCCCGATATGGCGGTAGATCCGGTTCGATTTGGAAATCGTTTCGAAACGGCCATCGACTTTACCGGCGGTCTCGGAACTTCCTAGAAGCAGCACGCCCCCTTCTCGGAGTGCAAAATGAAACAGGGAGATTACCTTCGCCTGAGCGTCGGCCTCCAGGTAGATCAAGAGGTTTCGGCACGACACCATGTCGATCCGGGAAAACGGCGGGTCCGCGAGCACATCTTGCACTGTGAAGACCACGGTCGATCGGATCTCCGGTATGACCCTGTATCCCTGATCTTCCTTCAGAAAGAAGCGTGAAAGCCTATCTGCGGAAATGTCGGACTTCATCGAGACTGGATAGAGTCCCTCCCGTGCCGTCGCGACTGCATCCTCATCGACGTCCGAGGCAAAGACCTGAAGCTTTACGCTCGAATTGGTATCAGCCAACTCCTCTCGAAAAAGAATGGCGACTGAGTAGGCTTCCTCACCACTGCTGCACCCGGCAATCCAGACCCGAATAGGCTGGTCGGATTTATGGGCTTTGACGATGTCAGGAATGATCGTGTCTTTGAGGGCGTCGAAAACCTGTTTGTCACGGAAAAAGCTCGTGACGTTGATAAGCAGGTCCTTGGCCAGATTTTCTCGTTCGTCTGGATCACCTTGAAGGATCGAAAGGTATTGATCCATATCGTTCGACGGGATGCTGCTCATACCCATGCGCCGCTCTACACGTCTTTGAAGCGTGCCTTGCTTGTAGGACGTGAAATCATGGGCCGTCTTGGAACGAAGCAAGGCGATTACGTCGTTCAACGTGGCTTTGGACTTTGATACCCCCGGCACTTTCCCCTTTCGGGGAGTTTCCGCAGACTCGCGAGCGCTCTCGCCGAGCGCCTCGGGCATCTCCTGCAGTGTTAGGATCTTATCGGCAAGATTGGTATTGATGGCGCTTCGTGGCATGCCGTCATATGCGGCCTCTTCAGGCTTCTGCACGAGGACCAAGCCGCCATTTTGGCTGATTGAACCAAGTCCGGCACTCCCGTCAGCGCCAGTCCCCGACAGAACGATGCATATTGCGGATTTCCCGGCGTAGTCCGCTAGCGACTTCAGGAGTGCATCGAAGGGTAGCCTTGCCCCATGAGGCGGCTTTGCCTTCTCGACGCGCAATAGGCCGTCCTGGACCGTAAGATATGTGCCCGGTGCGATGACATAGACGTGCTCACGTTCGATGACCACTTCGTCTCGCGCTTCCATCACCGTCATGTGGGTATTGTCTTTGAGCAGATTGGCGATGAGGCTCTGGTGGTTCGGGTCGAGATGCTGAACGAATATGAATGCCATCCCGCTTGGTGTCTTGATGCCGCTCAACAGCTTGCGACAGGCTTCTAGCCCTCCCGCCGATGCTCCGATGGCAACGATCGGGAAGTGGCTTTCCGGCTCTTCATTATGGCTTTTGACCTCGACGGATCCGGAATGCTTGGTGGATCCGCTGCCATGTGCGGGACTGGCAGATGTCATTTTTTCTGTTCTCTTCACGCCCAATAAAACTGGACGTCTTAGAAACAAGAAGAGCTGCGGACGGCTGCTGACTTGATCTGATCTAAGACGTGCTCACCTTTACCCCTCGCTGTCAACGTCGTCGATTGCAACCACAAGCTGCTGAGTGTATTCCGATCCTGCCGGCCGACATGGGAAACGTCCTATATTAATCAGATAAAATCAGTTGCAGAATGCTGCGTTTCTTGCGCGCTGCTTTTTCAGCTCGGCCTTAGGCGAGGCCACTTACCGTTTAAGGAGCCTCTCATGCGACCGATCCGAAACAATTCACAAGAAATCAAACGGCGTGGAATCAATGTTCAATTCCCTCAATCACCCACCACTAGAGCCAAATCCCCCGCACGCGATTTTGCTATCCAGCAACCAGTACGAGCATGAGGAAGCTTCGAATTGTCCTCGTGGAGGACGAGCCTCTCATCTCGGTGTATTTCGCGGAGCTACTGGAGGAAATGGGTAATGAGGTGAGCGCCATAGCGACCACCGAAACCGAAGCGGTCGAAGCGGCAAGGCGGCTCAAGCCTGATCTT